>Ga0187873_1000703_pt1 | contig 31870 bp, 26 predicted proteins | sample June2016WEW_16_1_2_FD_133012 | JGI IMG/M metagenome (GOLD analysis project Ga0187873, IMG submission 133012) | Peatland microbial communities from SPRUCE experiment site at the Marcell Experimental Forest, Minnesota, USA - June2016WEW_16_100 | ecosystem: Environmental > Terrestrial > Soil >...
CGTCAGCCGATGGTTCACCTTCCAGTCGTCCTGGACATAGCCGCTCCAGCCCCATTCGCGGATTTGCGCGATGGGGGAGTTGGAGAGGCCGATCTCGGCGCGATAGCCCAGCAAGAAGTCGGCATAGTCGTACATCTTTGTCGATTGGAAGTCAGCGGGACTCGTGACAGAAGGAGCAGGATCGCCCGCGACGTAACAGAGGGGTGTATGGGCTGGGTAGGGAGGGGATGGGAGGAAGAGGGTGTAGAAATTGTCGTAGCAGTAGCCGCTGAACTCGTTGGAATAGACATCACCACCCATTACCGGGTGCAGGTCTTGCTGCGCCACGTGGAGCATGGTGTATTCGAACCCGGCCTTGAGCGTGTGGCCCGGCAGCAGACGGGTGTAGTTGACCTTGGGATTCCAGACCGTGGGGTTCTGATACTGGGGGCTGGTCCACAAGCGGCCCAGATTGGAGAAGCCTCCATTGATGAAGTACTCGTAGGTGATGCCGCCGGTATACTGCGGGTCGGTGGGCAGGCCGGTGATGCCGAACTGCGTCAACATGCTGGGGCCGCCAGCCAGCGGCGGAGTCTTGCCCGCCTTCATGCGCGAGAAACCGAAGCGGGCCTCGAATAAGGATTTCGGACTGATGGTCCAGGTGGCGCCGCCCACGATCTGAATCGACGGGGCATAGACGTTGCCGTCCCCTCCCAGGCCGGCTAAGCCCTGAATGGTTCCGGGGTCATAGGCGTTCCACCGGGCTTGCGAATAGCGGGTAAAGAGACGCAGGTTTTTCTTTACGTCGTAGTCCACCTTCACGTCGCCCTTGTCGCGGTTGAAAGTGTTGGGATGCAGAACGATGTAGTTGTTGGTCGTGTTGTTGTTGGTGGTGGGCGGCAAGTACGAATACGGGTTGCCGGATGTTCCTTCCATGATCGTCGCGGCGTAGTTGATGACGGCCGACGCGGGAATCTGGCCATTCGTGTACTCCTGACCGCCGACGCCGCCGAGGCTGCGCAACAAACCCGCGCCGAAATAGGTGGCGTTATTGCACGGGTTCGGGTTACCGTTCGGGCCGCCGTTCGGGCCGACGTAGGGGCAGGGATTGTCAACGGGAAGGACGCCACTCGGGTTATTCGGATCGCCGGGGTCGTCAATCAAGTAGTAGCCCAGGGGAGCGCCGGTGCTGGAAAGGCCACGCTCGGCATTGGTGGGCAGGGTGGCATGATCGGTGAAGGAACTGGACTGGCGGAAGCCCTCGTAGTCCATGAAGAAAAAGAGCTTGTCCTTTTTCAGCGGACCGCCCAGGGTAGCGCCGAACTGGTTTTGGTGCAGCGCGGGCTTGCCGCCGAAATCCGGCTTGAAGAAGCCGGTGGCGTCGAAGACCGTGTTTCGCACGAACTCCCATGCCCGGCCGTGGAGCTGGTTGGTTCCGTAGCGGGTGACGACGTTGACGGTGGCGCCGCCGGAGCGTCCGTACTCCGCGCTCATGTTATTGGTGACCACCTGAAACTCAGCTACGGCGTCGGGCGACAACTGCACCACCTGATTGCTGAATCCCTGGTTGGAGGTGCCATACATGTTGTTGTCCAACCCGTCCAGCATGTAGTTATTGAAGACGCTGCGCAGGCCGTTGATACTGAACGATCCCTCGCGTTGCGTGTAGCCTGTGGCCAGTTCGTTCTGGGTGGGAACGACGCCCGCGGTCAGCGCGACCAACTGCGAGTATTGGCGCCCATTCAGCGGCAGTTCGGCGATTTCGCGCTCATTAACCACCTGCCCGCGTTCGCTCGATTCGGTCTCCAACTGGGTCACATTGGCCGTGGTGGTTACCGTGGTCTCCGCTTTACCCAATTTCAGAGGCATGTCCACGCGCTGGCGCGCGCCGACCGATAGCTGGAATTTGGCCGAGGCCGTTTCAAAGCCCGGCGCCGTCACCTTCAGCTCATAGGGGCCGATGGGGATGTCCACAAACCGGAACTCTCCCCGGTCGTCGGTGGTTGCCGTGGCCAGCACCCCGGTGGCGGTGTTGCGCAATGCCACCTGGGAGTGAGGAACAACCGCTCCGCTCGGATCGGTCACCGTTCCGAGCACCGTTGCTGTGTCAAACTGCGCACGGGCGCAGATCGCAAATACTGCAAAAAACACGAAAACTGCTAAACGTCGCATCGCTTTCCTCCTGAAGTGAGAGCTGCGCTTTTTCACAGGGGTTCCTTATTCCGCCGGCAAGACTTCACAGCCTGGGGGTGTGAGCCGGAATGGCCTCAAGCCGTTTATTACGAGACGTGATGAAAGAAACACCTACCTTGGGATGAATCTACCCCCAAAGGAACAACTGTCAACCATTTTCACGTGCATTTCCAGTCAAAAATCTTTTAACTGTGAGATAAATCACCTGAAATGAGTATTTTGAGCTGATTTTTTGCAGAAAAAAGGCTTCCCCCTCTCGGCGGAAAAGTTGAGAAAGAGGAAACCCGCATAAGTTGGCGGCGATTTTCTGTGAAGCTGATTTACTGCGCCGTGTGGGCCTTGCGGGCGGCCTCAAATTCGTCTCCGGGAAGCCATTCAATGCTCTTGGGCTGCTCGCTGGCCAGCCAGCCCAGCACAAATCCGAAGCGCGCCATCTTGGCGTTGCCGCGAAAATCCCAGTCGGCGCGGTACTCGTCGGAGGGCTGGTGGTAGTGGTGCTTCACGTACTCCTGGGCCTGCTCGCGTCCCCAGGCTTCATCGTGGCCCTCGAAGAGATTGCCTTGGCCAAGGGAGACTGCGGGAATGCCTGTCCGGGCCAGCGAGAAATGGTCTGAGCGGTAGGCGTGGCCTGCGCGTGGGTTGGGATCGGGCAACAAGGCCAGGTCAAAGGCCTTGGCCGCCCTCTGGACCGTGGGCCAGAAGTCGATGCGGTCGGCGTTGCCCAAGCTCGCCGAGCGCGGAACCCCGATGGGCAACAGCATATCGTAGTTCAGGTCCAGCGCCATCTGCGCGGTGGGAACTGGTGGGTGCAGACCCAGGTATTGCGATCCCAGCAGGCCCTGCTCCTCGGCGGTGACAGAGGCAAAGTAGACCACATGGGGAGGTCGCACGGACGATTGCGCATAGGCACGGGCAATTTCCAGCAGGATGCCGCAACCGGTGCCATTGTCTGCCGCGCCGTTGTAGATGTTGTCGCCCTTGACGTCGGGATCGATGCCCAGATGGTCGTAGTGCGCGGTGTAGAGTACCGCCTGGTTTTCCTTGCTCACGCCGGGTACGCGGCCCAATACGTTATCTGAGACATAGCGGCGGACGCGGCTCTCGATGTGCGCGCGCAGCCTGACCGGAAGTTCAATCGCATGGAATGCCCCCGGCTTGCCCGCCTGATCGATTGCCTTGTCCAGGTCTCCCAGTCCGGCCAGCGTCAGCAGCCTTTGGGCCACGTCATGCTGAATCCAGGCCGCCGCGCGCAGCGTAGCGCTGGGATCGTCTTGCAGGTAGCTTTTTTCGATAGCCTGCGAGTTGCGCACCACCTCCCAGCCGTAGGCAGCCAGGTCCGTCCGGTGAATGAGCAACACGCCTACCGCTCCCCGCCGCGCAGCCTCCTCGTACTTGTAAGTCCAACGCCCATAGTAGGTGAGCGCCTTGCCCTTGAAAAACTTTACGTCGTCCGATGGCGGCTGGTTGACGATCATCAGCGCAATCTTGCCCTTCAAGTCGATTTCCGTGCCGTGTGAGCCTGCGTAGTCGTTCCAGTTGTACTCCGGAGCGTCAATGCCGTAGCCCACAAAAACGATAGGCGCATCGATGTCGGCTGTCGCCTGACCGGTCTGGTCTTTGGAGACAATCTCCGTTCCGTAGGCGAGGTCAACGGGTTGGCCAGTGGCGGGCACAAGCGAAAACTTCGTCTTGTCCTCGATGGTGTGCACGGCCACCAGCGGAACGTGCTGGAAGTAGGTGCCGTTGTCACCCGCCGGCTCCAGGCCATCCAGGGCAAACTGCGTGGCAATGTACTCGGCGGCCAGCTCTCCGCCGCGCGTGCCGGGGCCTCGGCCTTCCAGCAGATCGAGCGAGAGAAAGCGCACGTGGGCGCGAATTTTTTCCGGATCAATGGAGGCTGCGGCGGCGCGCGCGGCCGGCGGAAGTCCGGCAATCTGTGGAACCGGATTGGCTTTGGGTTGCTGGGCGTGAACGAAGGGAACGGCCACAATGCCCGCGGCCACGAAGGCGAAAACTAGCTTGCGATGCATGAATTCTCCCTGGGGTTGGAGTTGAGGCACAGGCGCATTCAACAGCACGCCTCCATCAACCCTTCAGAGTACGTCGTCGCCCTCTTGCACGGCAATGGCGTCCAGCGGCGAGGCAGCCAGCAGATGCAGGCGGGTGAGCACCTTGCGAGTGAGGCCGGTCAGCGCCATCCCGCCCGCCTCGCCCAGCGGAACCCAGCGCCGCTCACCGCCTGTAACGGTCAGCGCGTCGATGTCGTCTTCAAAGACCGTGCGGATGCGCACGTAGTAATTCACCTGTATAATGGCGTGACGCACTGTCAGGCATAGCTCCTTCTCGGGAACTTTTGCATCGATCAGAGCGGGCAACTCCCACAGCCCAGGCATCACTGTTTGCTCCGCCGGCCGTTGCTCCAGCAACACTTCCCGATGCGCCTGGCCTGCCTTCCGTCCGCTGCGCACCGAGAGCGCGTAAGCCACTTCGCGGCACACCATTTTCGGCTGTGGCGCTGTCTGGTGCTCGCCCTGGGTCTTGCAGTCTTCAGCCACCGGGCACTTCTCGCATTGCGGATTGCGTGGCGAGCAGAGTGTAGCGCCCAGCTCCATCAGCGCCTGGTTGGAGTCTCCCGGGCGCTCGGGGCAAACCAATTCTGCGGCCAGCTCCTCGATCTTACGCCGGACTTGAGCGCCTCCGCCCGCGCGGCTGCCGGCCTTCCATCCTTCCATCCGGCACAGCACCCGCTCCACGTTGCCGTCCACCACGGCCACCCGCTCGCCGTGTGCGATGCTGGCCACGGCCGCTGCCGTGTAAGCGCCGATGCCCGGCAGCAGGCGCAACTCCGCCGCCGTCTGCGGCAGATTGCCCTGGCAGTGGTCAGCGACAAGCCGCGCCGTCTTGTGCAACATGCGCGCCCGCCGGTAGTAGCCCAGCCCGCTCCACGCCGCCAGCACCTCCTGCTCCGGCGCAAGCGCCAGTGATACCAGCGTGGGAAACCGCGCCATGAAGGCCCGGTAGCGCTCCACCACCACCGCTACGCGGGTCTGTTGCAGCATGATTTCCGCAACCCAAATGGCGTAGGGGTCGCGATTGCGCCGCCAGGGAAGGTCGCGCCGCGAGCGCTCGTACCACTCCAGCAACCGCCTCCGTACCCGTACGATCTTTTCCGCGTCCCGCTCCTGCTTGCCCATGCGCCCAGCTTAGCAGGCAGCGGAATTGACCCGGCCGTGCTGCCTACCTACAATCAAGCTGCATTCTTCTTCAGGCTTGCATGAACCTTTCCGCGCTCATCATCGACGACGAACAACTGGCCCGCGAGGAGCTTTCCTACTTGCTCACCCAGGTGGGCGGAGTGGATGTGGTAGCCCAGGGAGCCAACGGCATCGAGGCCGTGGAGCTGATCGAGGAGCACCACCCCGACATGGTCTTCCTCGACGTGCAGATGCCGGGACTGGATGGTTTTGCGGTGATTCAGCGGCTGATGGAGCGCCGTTCGAAAGCAGGCAGCGAAGCTGAGCCGCTGCCGCAGATCGTCTTTGCCACCGCCTACGACCAGTACGCGGTGCGCGCCTTCGATGTGAACGCGGTGGATTATCTGCTCAAGCCCTTCGATCGTGCGCGCGTGGAGCAGGCCGTCGCGCGAGTGAGGGGGCGGCTTGCAGGCGGCACGTCCGGTTCACTGCCGGAGTCGCAAATTGACGCATTGCTCCGTCTGCTCAAACATCCGCAGGGCGCCGGCCGCACGTCCCAGCCAGCCAAACTCGTCGTCCAGGCGCAGAGCCGCCTTCTGCTCATCGACCAGGCGGAGATCTGTTATGCGGCCATCGATGATGGCGTGATTCGTGTGGTGACACAGAGCTTCGAGGGCTGCTCAAAGTGCCGCACGCTGGAGGAGCTGCTCGATCAACTCGACCCGGCCCTCTTCTGGCGCGCCCATCGCGGCTTCGTGGTCAACATCAACCACATCCGCGAGGTTGTCCCGTGGTTCAAATCCAGCTATCAGTTGCGCATGGACGACAAGCAGAAGACCGAGATTCCCGTGAGCCGCAACCAGACGCGGCGGCTGCGGGAGCTGTTCAATCTGTAATCTGGAATCATAGAAGCGCGGGAAGGGCTTCCAGCAATAAGGATCCATCAAGGTGTTTTGGATGGGTTGTTTGAGGCGGCAGCTTCAACATAGATTTGCTTCGCGGCTGGATCAAAGGTCCATATTAGATGTTCGAGAATTTTGTTTCCAATCGCACCGTCGCGGTTGATTTTTGCCTCGCCCACCCCGTCCGCCCACCAATGAACCTTACTGAAGCTTCCAGGCCGCCCGATTAGGATGGTGGTGATTTGCTGTCTGCCGTCGATAGAGAGGTTCTCATCCTCACCTTTAATGTCGATGCTGGAGATAGGAACAATATCTCCGCCATAGCCGCCATTCAGGCCCCAACCTGTGGTTTCTGTAGCGGCCGGTCCGCCTTCGCCGAGGCCTGCAGTTGCGCGGAACTGTGTATTCAGGATGAGGGTGGCGTCACTGCCCGTGTCCAGATGCAACAAGGCATTCGTGGATCGCCCATTGGGAAAAGTGAGAACCGATGGCAGTAGCAATCCGTGCGCGGACCATTCGCCCTTCAGTGTGCCGTGCTTTCCGGCTGGTGGTGCGCACTCCGATAGGTTCCGCAGAATCAAATGCTTTGCCGCGAAGTCGAGGGTCGTGCACCATTGCTCAAAGAAGTCCCAGCCCAGGATGCCGTCCACAGGATGCTCAATCTTCTTGCGGAGTTCGCCAAAATCAAGAGCAAGGGCTGATCCTGAAAAGACGGAACCTTGTCCAGAGCGCAAGGCGACCGATACGGTTCTATATTTCTGTTCGTTCGGCTTGTTCCCATATCCGTTAATTGCATAGTTCGTCTTCCAAAAAGACTTGTGGAGATCTCCCTTCTCCGCAATCTCTCTGGCGATTTGAGTCCGCTCAGTACCTGTATCTACGAGAAGTGTTAGTGTGCCGAGTTTCTCATCGCTCAACGTAGTGTATAGGTGTCTATTTACATATTCGAACGAAAGCATGAGCGGAGTGTTCGCGGCAGCCGCATGTACATCAGCGCCGGAAGAGACTCCCGGCGCGGTCTGCGCCTGCAAGCCGCACCGGAAGATCAGAAAAAACAGCAACGAATAAACCGCGTAACGCAAAATCTGCATAGCTGAATTTTACTCCTGGTTCATACACGTTCTTGCAGTATTGCAACCGCCGGTGTTCTTCGTGGGAGGTCCAGGATCGGTAAAAACTGCAGAGCCACCTGGCACGGTCCCGGTCTGTGTGCTCGTGAGTGTAACGTATACCTGATAAGTTCCTGCGATTCCGGCGGGAGTGAAGACCCCGTTCGTTGAGGTAACGACGGTTGCATTGTTGGTCGTGTTGAGATTGAGGGAGTTCACCCAATCAGTCAGATTCTGACTTGGCGGCATGGTATAGCTGTAGTCGGTGTATCCGCTGTAGGTGCTGTCAGGAGCGGAGCCGGCTGGGGTAAGGGTTTCCGTGATGCTTGCGGTGAATCCGGTGTCTGTTGTTCCGGTCAATGTCGTCTGAACTGGGTTCGACGAAGTAGGTGTCAGTTCGGCTGTTGGAACCGCTAAGGTAACCGTGTATCCAGAGCCTAAAGCGGAAGAGAGATCGGCAGTTCCAACCGAATTTGCCACTGCTTTCGAGCTAATTGTTACCGAAACGCTGATCGTAGTGGCTCCGGTCTGCGTATTATAGCTCGCACCGGCAGTACCACTGTATGTGCAGCCCCCCAACGGTAATGCCAGGGGCAGCAGTAAAACAGCAAGTGTATTGACAAGCATTCTTTTGTTGAGCCTGGTATCCTCCAGAACTCAAAAGTTACCCTCTTTTGGAGGGTGGAGGTAACGTAACAACAGGGGAGGTATGTGTCAATAGTAATTTTTTGAGGCCTACAAGTTATTTGTTTGGCCTCAATAAAAAGTTACTATAGTCATGTAATCTATTGCAAGAGCTGATATTCAGGCCACAGAAACTGGCTGTAAACTATTGCATCTATTCATCTTGCTGCAATATACTGTCTGAATCTCGTACCCGGGAAGCGCGATAAACGCCTAGTCGTATCTCTCAAAAACAATCTGCTTCTTATGCCAGCCGAAGCCGCTCAGCCGCTCGCGCACGCTGAAGACCATTTCGTTGAGGCCGCAGATGTAGGCGTAGATGTCGAAGTTCAACTCCGAATTTAGCTCAAGCGGCGGCGCGGGCAACATCTGGCCAAGCCGCGTGGCGCGCTCTTCAATAATCCTGGCAACATGCTCCTGGACGTAGCCGCGCAACCCGGTCCAACTCTTCTCAGCGCGGCTCAGAGTGGGCAGGTAGTGAAAGTTCGGCACGCGGCGGACCAGCGCCTCAAACTCGGCACGGTAGTAGATGTCGCTCTCGTAGCGCGTGCCGTAAACCAGCCAAATCTGCTTGCCGTTGCTGCGATCCGGCCCGTTTTCCGGAAACAGCCACTGCAAAAAGCCGCGCATGGGCGCGATGCCCGTGCCGGTAGCCACCAGAATCGAGTCGGTAATGGGTTCGCGAAGCGTGAAGTGCCCGTGCGGCCCGTGAATCTGTATCGTCGCGCCGATGGGCAGATCGGGCAGGTCGGCCAGGTGGTTGGAAAAGAATCCCTCCTCGACGCGATTGACGCACAACTCAAATTTGTTGCCGTTGGCCGCCGAAGCCATCGAGTAGGCGCGGGTCTGCTGCTTGCCTTTGGCGTCCTGCGCCACGGCACTGACAAACTGGCCCGCGGCAAAGGGGAAGCTCTCCACCTCGTCGAGGACGAAGCCGAAGTGGTAGCACTGGGCAACTTCAGAGATGCACTCTTTGCGTTCAAGACGTGCGGTGAGCAGTTCACGCGTCATGGAATTTCTCGCTGGGGAAGAGATGCCCGCACATGCGGGCTCATTCCTTGGATGCGGCCGGCGGGAAAAGGGAGCAGGCCCGGCGAGTGGCCTCACCCTATAATGGACCGGGAGCAAGAAGAGAGCCCGGAGGGCTTTTTCGGCTGCGAACGCCTGCCCCATTGAGGATTGTATGGCCGCACTGATCGAAGCGATTACCGTAAAGCGCAAGATGTACTTCGAGTTTGAGAACACCCCATATTACTGCATGGAGGCCGAGGTCTCCACACCCACGGCGCGCGGCGGCCAGACACTCGTCCGCCTCAAGATGCGCAACCTGCTCACCCAGGCGGTCTTCGACAAAACCTTCAAGGCCGGCGACCGCTTCAAGGAGCCGGACCTGGAGCTGGTCGAGGCGTCTTACCTCTACTCCGACGCCGAGGGCTCGCACTTCATGGATCAGGAGAACTTCGAGACGCACACGCTCTCCCCGGAGATGGTCGGCAACGCGCTCGATTTTCTCGTCGAGGGCGCCATCATCCAACTGCACAAATTCAACGGCAACCCCATCGGCCTGCAGTTGCCGGAGAAAGTTGAGTTGGAAGTTGAGTACACCGAACCTGGCGCGCGCGGCGACACCAGCGGCAACGTGACCAAGCTCGCCCGCCTCCAAACCGGCCTGGAGATCAAGGCTCCGCTCTACATTCAGGTGGGAGAAAAGGTCAAAGTCTACACCGAGACGCGGGAGTTCGCGGGAAGAGCGTAAAAGCAGTGGTCAGTGATCAGTGAACAGTGGTTATCTCCACGTACTGCAATCAAGATTGGGTGGCCCAGGTCCGGATTTTCGGACCTGGGAAATTCGACAGCCAACTTCTTACTATCCCAGGTCTCAAAGGAGAGACTAGGGCCACCCGCCACAAATCAGCAAGATGCACAGTGCGGAGACTGACTATCAGCAGAAGCCAATTTCTCAAATTCATCCCATGTGGACGCGACTGGAGGCATTCTGAACTCGATCTTCTCTCCGCCGGGTGAATATACATTCTCGTCATTTGTACCGACTTCGAGGCTGCCTCTACGCACGACACAGATGTGAGTATGCAGACTAATACCTGGAGTCGGGTACTTCTCCACTGTCTTCTGCAATATCATCGATAGCGGAAGAAATCCCATACGCGCTTCCATCATTTCGCCTTTTATGAAAAGCAAAACATTCTCTGGGGACGAGAAACGCTCTAGCATTTCCTTGTACTGCGCCACACCACTACCAAAACCGATTGACACTACTTTGCCGGCATTCGTGACAGGGACAAAATCAGGTGATCCGAAGGTATGCACAGTGCAGCGAGCATAACCTGGTATTCCGATATCCTCATTAGGGTGAGCACCTAAGAGCATAAGTTCACAGCGGAATGTCTGCTCTCTTCCGTCGGATCGCTGAAATGTTTCTTTGGCAATCGGGAGTAGATCGTCGGCAACATCATCTGGGAACCAAGCTGCGCCTTCGGGCAAACCTCGCAAATGATTCCTAAGAGCATCCACCATTGCAAAGCCGATGCGGACAGATCCGGCGAACCCCAAAGCAATAAAGTCACTGATTGGGTGGATTTTTTGCAAACAATCCCGTTTTGAGCCGTCCGCAAATGTCACCCGGATATCAGAAATGCCAACCGCATAGCCGATAGGTGGTGCCGCACCAACAATCCAAGTCATCAGTGTAAAGAATCGTCCTTAGCTTGGATTCTAACAGCCCTCACAAAGACGGAAAGTCAAACGGCTCTCATCTAGTCGATAACCAGGTGCCCTATCCTTTTCACGTTCTTTGTGAAAAGGGCGGGAGACTATGCACTCAAATTCAAATCTCAGTAAAAATCTTCACAGCTTCTGGCCCGCCTTGCCGGACCGCTTCAGCTCCTGCCAGTCCTTCTCCGTCTGGTCAGCATAGAGGGAACCGAATTTCGCCAGAGCCTCGGCGAAGCCATCACCGGAGCCGATGTATCCGGACAAAATCAGCGGGTCGCCCGAGCGGGCGTGGCCGCGGGCCAGCAGCTCGCCGCAGACCTCGGCGTAAGTCTCCAGCCCGCTGCCTTCCAAATCTTCTAAATCAATCGACCCCTTGTGGTCGTTCAGTTGGCGCACCAGGTAGTCGCGCCCTGTGATGTGCGTCCAGCCGAGGAACGGGTCGGACTGCACCTGCATCGCCTTCTGACCCTCAGCCACGCGCTGGCCGTTGTGGCGCGGCGGCGCGGCGTCGGGCAGATAGGGCGCGTAGGCGGAGGCCGGCTCCTCCTTGATCTGTAAAAACAGAGGGTCCTTCGGCCCGTTGCCCTCGAAGTAAATGCAGTAGTCGCGTAAGCCCACCGAGCCGGTGCCAACCACCTTGAAGGCCACGTCCACTGGGCGATAGAGCGACAGCAGATGCTGCCGCTGCGGCTCGAGCATCTCGCGATATGGACCAAGCGCGGCCAGCACCGCCTTGGCCTGCCGCCCAGTCACGCGCGTCAGCGTGGGCGGTGACTCGATGAAGCGCCGGTCAAAAATGCTCCGTGCCCCATCCATTTCGCGGTTTTTCGAAGAAAAATTGCGAAATGGGTGGGAGTGCGTGACCTCCGTCAACTTCTCCAGCGTGTGCAGCGGCGTAGCCCGCTCCGCCTTCATTAGCGCATCGTGCACCGGCGCAACCTGGCCCATGCGGTGGACCTGAAAGTGCGCCACATTAAGCAACGGCATCCGCGCAAAGGCGCGCATCTGTGCGGCGTAACTAGCGACAAACTTTTCTACTGCCTGGCGTGCGGAGGCTTCTTTGTGTCCGGATTCGCGTCCGGCCAGCACCAGCGATGCGGCCATGCGCTTCAGGTCCCACTCGAAGGGGCCGCGGATGGTCTCGTCGAAGTCGTTGATGTCAAAGACCAGCCGCCCGTCGGGCGCGGCAAAGGCGCCCAGGTTGCGCACGTGCGCGTCGCCGCAGAGCTGGCAAACAATGCCGGTGGAAGGCAGCACGGACAGGTCGGCGGCCATCACCGGCGCCGCGCCGCGGAAGTAGCCGAAGGGCGATTTGGCCATCAGCTGGTACTTGAGCTGGATGAGCGCGGGGACGCGGCCGCGCATCGAGCGGACGACCAGCTCAAGCGCGGAGGCCTGCCGTGCCTTGGGTTTCAGTTCGCTGTGTTGCTGGCGGCCTACCTGCTTGCGCCGCGCCTGGCCCAGTGAGCGCCGTTCCTGTGGAGTAGCCCAGTGCATGACCCGGAAGATACACCGTTGGGCTACGCGATGCAACCCAACGGACCTGTTGATTTAAACTGCACCTTGGAAGCCGCGCATCTCTGAGTGTGCAATCTGCCGGGCGATACCGGCTTCATTTCCGGAGGAAAACCTTTGACGCGTACAGCCGCCGTTCTGATTGCAGCCGTTACCGCTCTATCACTTTCAACCCTTCCGCTAGCCGCCCAGACACCCGCTGCCCAAGTCCCCGCGAAGCCTCTGACCGTGGAGGCGATCTACGGGCATGGGCCGCTGATCGGGACGCCGCCGGAGGGGCTGGCCTGGTCGCCGGACGGCAAGCACCTCACCTTCATGGCGGTGGGCGAACTGTCGGAGATGGAGCCCGGCTCGGATGATGCGTACGTGGTGGTAAATCGCGCCAGGTTCGCTTCGTTCAACGGAGCCGGCGCGTCGGAGACGGACCGCGACCATCGCGAGCGTTACAGGATGGCCAGCTATCTTTGGGCGCCGGATTCGGAGCACCTGCTCTTCGACATGAATGGACGGCTGTGGCTCTATGACCTGCACACCCGCGCGGGCGTGGAGGTGGGCTCGTCGGGCGCGGCCTCGGGTGACGACCCTAAGTTTTCGCCGGATGGAGAATCGATCTCCTTCATCCGCGAACATGGGCTGGCGGTGGTGCGGCTGAAGGTGCCCGGCACGCCGATGACCGTGGTGGCTCCCGCGCCTAACAAAACAACCCTCAACGGCGAGGTGGATTGGGTCTACGAAGAAGAACTGGACGTGCGCAGCAACTATTTCTGGTCGCCGGACTCGAAGAAGCTGGCCTATCTGGAGATGAACGAGGCCGACGTGCCAGAGTATCCGATTACCGACTGGATTCCGACGCACGCAACGGTGGAGGTGCAGCGCTATCCGCAACCGGGCGATCCCAATCCGGCGGTGCGCGTGGGCGTGGTGAGCGCGCAAGGCGGCAAGACGGTGTGGGTGAGCCTGCCGATTCGCGCCGGGCAGGATTACATTCCGCGCTTTGGCTGGGTGGACGCGAAGACCGTGTGGGTGGAAACGTTGACCCGCGACCAGAAGCATCGTGATATTTATTTTGCAGATGCGGAGACGGGACAGTCGCACGCGGTGTTGCAACTTGCGGACAACAAATTTATCAACGACAAGTACGACGTTTGGGTGGGCAGCGGCAGCATTGTGCTGACGAGCTGGACTGACGGACACAACCATCTGTATCTCTACAGCTACGACCAGGCTGACACGGCTCACGCGGCGGCCAAACTGGTTCGGCAACTGACCCAAGGCGACTTCGAGGTCAATGATGTTTTCCGCGTGGACCTGACAGGCAAGCTGATTGACTACGCCTCGAATGAGGGAAGCTTGCTGGAGCAGCAGTTGTGGCAGGTCAACTTTGCGGGCGAGCGAAAGCAGTTGAGCGCGGGCGCGGGCACGCATACCGGCAACTTTGCGCCGGCGGGCAGCGCGTTTGTGGAGCGGCAAGCGTCGCGCATGGAACCGCCCACGATGCGAATCTGCGCGGAAGCGGGCAAGTGCAATCTCCTCTGGGCAACGCGTGAGCTGGAGCCTTACCACCTGCGCGCGCCGGAGCCGTTGGAGGTCAAGGCCCACGACGGGACGACGCTCTACGCTACGCTGCTGCTGCCCGAGGGAGCGACCAGCGCGGCGAGCGTCCCGCTGATTGTGAATCCCTACGGCGGCCCCGGTGCGACGACGGTGGTCAACCGCTGGGGCGACAGCCTGCTTTTCGATGAGCTGCTCGCTGCACATGGTTTTGCTGTGCTGCACGCAGACAATCGCGGCATGGGAGGACGGGGACGAACCTTTGCTCAAGCCGCATGGCATAACTTCGGCGCGGTGCAGTTAGAGGATCAACTGACCGTGGTGGACGCGGCGCTGGCCCGATATCCGCAACTGGACCCCAAACGGCTGGGCTGGTGGGGATGGAGCTGGGGCGGCACGTTTACGATCTACGCCATGTCGCACTCGGATCGCTTCCGCGCCGGGGTTGCGGTAGCGCCGGTAACCGACTACCGCAACTACGATTCCATCTACACCGAGCGTTACCTGGGCCAGCTGGCGGAGTTTGCCGACGTCTATAAGGAATTTTCCGTGCTCAGTTCGGCGGCCAACCTGAAGGGACGGTTGCTCATTGCGCATGGAACCGGCGACGATAACGTGCACATGGAGAACTCGGTGCAGTATGTACAGAAGCTGATTGAGGCGGGTATTCCCTACGATTTGCAGATCTATCCGCGCAAAACGCACTCCATCGCCGGACCGGATGTGCGGCAGCATTTGTTCAATCGCATCCTGGCGCACTTTGAGATGTATCTGAAGGCTGGGGTTCAATAAATAGTTGGCAGGTGCGGGACGATGTATTGCGGCTCTACACCGTGTGACTGTTGAAGATGTCGTCTTTGTCGCGAGGGGGAGCAGTCATGCTCTCCAGGCAGCAGGCAAGGAACAGGGCCACGCCCACCGTGACCATAAAGGCAACGGCGTTTTCGTAGACCGTAAACCAGTGAATCAGGCTATCCATCGTCAGTCACCAACTACAACATACTTCAGGAGCTATGTCGCTGTATGGACCCAACGGCTCACCCGTTTTGACGCATTTTTCGGGTCGGAGTTTCGGTGCGTCCAATACCTTATCGACAAATTTTTTCGATTTCCACTTGCTTTTGGGGGAAGAAAAGGCGAACATTGTTTCACCGTGGTATCCATTCCAAATCCGTCGCCAACCTCTGCTCCCTCCTATCTCAAGGACTGGCCGGAGGAGCTTCAGCCCCTGAAGCCGGAGGTGGCGCGCGCTCCCGAAGAGCCGGAAAACCGCCCCGAGAACGGCCAGCGGCTCAATTGGCTGTTCGTCGATATGAACTCCTATTTTGCCTCGGTGGAGCAGGACTCCAGGCCCGAGCTGCGCGGCCGGCCGGTGGCGGTTGTGCCCATGATGGCCGACTCAACCTGTTGCCTTGCAGCCAGTTACGAGGCTAAGGCCTTCGGCGTCAAAACCGGAACGATCGTCGCCGACGCCAAGCAGCGCTGCCCCGGCCTGGTGCTCGTCGAGGCGCGGCACCAGATTTATGTCCAGTACCATCACCGCATCGTCGAGGCCGTGGAGAGCTGCCTGCCGGTGACGGCCGTGCTGTCGGTGGACGAGATGGCCTGCCGTTTGATGGGCCGGGAGCGGCCGCTGCTGGCGGCCATGGAGTTGGGCCTGAAGGTGAAGCGGCGCATCCTGGAGCGGGTCGGCGCCATGATGCGTTGTTCAGTGGGACTGGCCACCAACCGCTACCTGGCCAAGGTGGCCAGCGACATGGAGAAGCCCGACGGTCTGGTGGCGCTTCCGCTCGACATTCTGCCTGAAGCCTTGCGGCAGTTAAAGCTGCGCGACCTGCCGGGCATCGGCTCGCGCATGGAGAAGCGGCTGAACAAGCAGGGCATTCAAACCATGGATCAACTGCTGGCGCTCGACTGCGACCAGGCTGGCGAGGTTTGGGGATCGGTGCTGGGCCAGCGGCTGGGTCACTGGCTCCGGGGCGAGGACTTCGACATGGAGGAAGCCGAGCATCTGAAGTCGATGAGCCACCAGCATGTGCTCGCGCCCGAGATGCGCACGCCGGAGAAGGCCTGGGCGGTGGCGCACAAGCTGCTGCACAAGGCAGCCATGCGTCTGCGCGCGAACGGCTTGTGGGCCGGCAGCATCGGGCTGGTTATCGGCTTTGCTGTGCCGCGCAGTGAAAAAAAGCCTGTGAGTCGTTTCGGCATGCCTACGCGCGGATGGAAGGGCGAGATCCGTCTGACCGAGTGCCAGGACAACCTGACGCTGATTGCCGCACTGAGCCGCTTGTGGGCCTCACGGCCCACGGGAGCCGCTTACCAGAAGCCGTACTTCATCGGCGTACATCTGAACGGCCTGGTTCCCGACCATCTGCACACGCTGAACCTCTTCGACAGTTCAGAGGACGAGCAGAATCGGACGCGCCTGTTGGCGGCCATGGACGCGCTGAATTCGAAGTACGGCCTCAGCACGCTGGCCCCGGCCACTATGCTTACCGCCTTCAGGGCCGCACCTACGCGCATCGCCTTCCACACCATTCCGGAGATGTTCTAGTCCGTGTGTCCCAGTTCGCGGCATTAACCCCAAGCCTCGAAGCGATAAAATGTGATGAGAGCCATACCGGGCGAGATTCTTCACCACCAGCGACGCTGCACTTCCCCCAGCCTTGCCTGTAGATGACGGAGTCATTCAAGGTCCACAACCTGGCAACGCTCAGAAGGGTGGATTCAACATGTCTCGACGTGGCGTTTTCTTCACAGCAGCAATTTGTCTTGCCCTTGTTTCGCCGGCGCCCTTGCTGGCGCGAAATGTACACTGGTATCAACCGCATTACATGGCTAGAGTCGATCAGGCAGCCAACCGCCTGCAATTCCTCTCTCCGCACTTTGCCCCCTCAGGCTGGTACGCGCCGTCAACCCATTACACGCTGACGAATTTCACCCAGAACGAACTGGGGATCAACCTGTTCTTTACCGAGAGCGGCGTGAAGAGCGTGCCCCAGGGCCTGCTCGGATTAACCTCCATCGATACCCCTTACACGCAGGATACTGTCGCTTCAATCGCCTATGCGGGCATTGAGTTTTTTGAGATAAGGAACTTCAATTCCCCAACCCCCTGGTGCGTGTATCCCATGGGCAAAGAGTCCGGAAACGGGATCATCTGCGTCTCAGACGAGGGAACTGCTCATCAGGTTGCCGATGCGCTGGCAACTTTGGCGGTGGCCTACGGAAAGAATCTGAACATGTCCTTCAGCATGTCCTTGGGGCCGATGACGGACAAGGAACAGCGCAAGCATCCCGGGCAAATCGGCTGCCTGATTCGCGAAGTAGATGCGGATGGACCCGCCGAGAAAGCCGGCGTTCAGGAGAATGACGTTGTGCACACCGTCAACGGCCAGGCCTGCACGCAACAAGCCTTCGGAGCGGCCGTCTTCGAGGCCATCTCTAAGCCGCAGGGCGGCGTGGTGCGTACGGAGATCCTGCGCAAAAGCGGCCCTTTGACCGTCGATCTGCGCTATCCCCACAACGAAGTCCCCGCGGCTCAGTTGCGCCAGCAGGTCGCCAACCCGGCTCAGCAAAATGCGGCTGAACCTTCCGCTGCTCCTGCCTCAGCCGCGCCTCCTTCCGGAGTTCACTTCGGCATCCAGGTCCGCCCCGTGATTCAGGATGACATGGCGCCCCTCGGCCTGGCCAAAGCTCAGGGACTCGTCGTGGTCAGCGTTGAAAACGGCAGCCTGGCCGACACCATGGGCATCCTTGCTGGCGACGTAATTCTCCAGGTGAATGGCGCGGATGTGGGCGATATGCAGCACTTCAGGCAACTGATTCACGACGGCGCGGTCAGCACATTCCGCGTCTGGCGCAAAGGACAAACCGTCGACCTGACCGTGCCGCAAAGCATGTAGGGCAGTTTGCGCTTGCCGGTTCGGCAAGACTGTGGACTGGCTTTTCAAGTCCCGCAGAATGAACCGCGTTAAGAAAGTTGGATTGAGGATGTCTCGATACAAAGTGATTCTCAGGACGGTGATCTGCTTCTTCCTCGCGTTGCCTTCGCCGCTATTGGCCAGGGATTACACGACGTGGGCCCTGTATAACCCGCGTTGGTATCAGCCGCATTATCTGCCCAGCGTGGAAGAGGCCTCTAACCGGCTGCAATTCATTTCTCCGCACTTTGCCCCTGTAACATCCAATGAAGAATTGACCACCGGTTACTCGCTTCAACGTGTCGACGTGAACCGGCTGGGCATCAATCTCTCCTTCACCAAGAGCGGCGTCACTCAGAGCAGCCAGTATTACTGGTCCTGGTGGGGCGGGTATGTCGCGCCCGTCACTACCTCATACCAGGATGATATTGTCATATCGATCGTCTACGCGGATGTTGCTTATTTCGAGCTTTACCACAACGGCAGAGGCATTGATTTTCATGCGATCTGGTGCATCAATCCCGTCAGCCGCGGAGCTCAACGCAACAGCGCTTTCTGCGTCGCCTCCGAGGCAGATGCGCACGGGATCATCGACGCTTTGGCAACCCTGGTGGTGGCCAGCGGACAGAACCTGGACATTTTCCCCGGCATGATCATGAAACCGGTGCCGGAAAAGGAAACCCTGAATCATCCCGAGCTGGCCGGGATGCAGGTTAAGGATATGGTTTGGGACAGTCCCCCCGATATGGCCGGCATCAAAAAGGGCGACATCATCCGCGCCATCAACGGCAAGCCCTGCACGGAGGAAAAGGCCTTCACCGATCTCTTCAATGCCGCCGTGCGGGAAAAACCGGAGGGCGGCGTTGTCCATGTAGAGGTTCTTCACAAAGGCAATTCCAGAACCGTCGATTTGCACTACCTCAACCCGGATGCGAACCTGGCGCAGTTACGCCAGCAGAGTGCAGGATCGGCCAGACACCCGGTAGGGTCGGTAATTCCGGTCCCGGCCGCCGAACAAGCCGCACCTCCCTCCAGCGTCCACTTCGGCTTCCAGGTCCGGCCCGTCATTCCCGATGACATGGCGCCCCTCGCATTAACCAAAGCGCAAGGCATCGTTGTGGTCAGTGTGGAAAACGGCAGCCTGGCCGACACCATGGGCATTCTTGCCGGTGACGTAATTCTCCAGGTCAACGGATCAGAGGTCGGCGAGCTTCAACAGTTTGTACAAACCGTGCGTAGCGGTGCGGCCAGAAACTTCCGCGTCTGGCGCAAGGGGCAAACCGTTGAACTGACAGTTCCGGTGAGCATGTAGAGACGGGTGACACAAGTCCGGATACTCAGACCTGGGAAACCACGAACCTCGTGCGCGCAAGCGCCGACTGCCGCACCGCAGGCGCCCTGGGCTAGCTACACTGATATTCAGTATGGCCAGCCTTTTTTTATCGCCGGCATCGAGCTATCGTGGCCGTCTTGCTCCCTCGCCCACAGGTTTTCTTGCTCTCCTGGCGAAACAGGATGGAGCGCTCCACGAATATGTCATGCCGTTATCGAATACGCCAGCTTCGGCGATGCTGACGTTTCCGGCAGCGCATTGATGGCCGTGCAGATCTTCGCGGCCACAATGCAATAAATAGGCATCAATGCCAGCGCACAGATCAATCCAACGTATGGAATGATACTGAGCACCTGAAGGATTGCCTGGGCCTGTAGGATTCCCCTGTCGAGCGGCGGAGCGGAGATTTTCGCGCGGTCCAGATAAGCATTGTAGTCGTCCGCAAATCCCGGTATCGCCTGGAATATCCAATAGAGGTTATAAAACGGAATAAACATGAAACCTACTGCCTTGCCCGGAGTGGTTCGTGCATGTCCGTCCTGAATGCAGTCCCAGGCCTTGTAAATCAGAATGAGATACAGGATCGTAGCCAAGAGGACCAGTATCATTCCCATCATCATCAACACACCGGATAGGGCGCTGGAGCTATCGTTTGAGTAGGAGTTATTGCTGACCATGAGAAAAATCAACCCGATCAAAAAGAGCGGTCCTCCCAGAAACTGGCCGATCACCGTCGAGCCGACATATAGCGGCAGGGATACCCGCTGCGCTCTTTGAGTCGCTTGCACACTAGCAGCGGATGCGCTTCTTCGTCCCACGTACACCGCAATCAGAAGCAGGATCAACGCGCCTATATTAGGAACGATACGGCCAAAGTTCAGCAGGGCGCTGATAAATCCGAATTTCGCGATGGTCCAGCCCTGTGTTTCCCGCAAGAACCAAATGTATCCATATGCAAACGCCCACACGATGTTATCTGCGAACAAAATTGCGCTGGAGATACATACCATGAGACTTGGCCGCGGGTAACGCCGCCAGTTAGCCATGGCGACAACAATACCGGCAAGATACACAAGTAAAAATGGTACTTGCCCCAGCAGCATTTGCAGGGTCATGGGAAAAAGGGTACTGACTAAATTGTGATGCATGAATCTCCTCCGTTCGCGAATTCAATCTTCGGCGCTCGCCAGATCCCGTTGAGTCGCCCCGTGCATTTTCCGGATGGCATCGATTCGCATTCTACCAAAGCACTATGCATTCGCCTCAATTGAACGCCTAAGCCGATCTAGGGTTATCGGAAACTAACACTATCTTAACGCTCCATGACCAGCCTTTTTGATTTTTTCTCGCAAGTATAAAAGCCACGAACTGCATGACGCGCAAGCGCCGCCCCCTCCACCGCCACTGGCTACACTAATAACCAGCATGGTCACAGCTTCGAACTATCGCGGCCGGCTTGCGCCCTCGCCCACAGGCTATCTGCACATTGGCCACGCGCGAACCTTCTGGACGGCCTTTGAGCGGGCACGCAACGCCGGCGGAATACTGGTCATACGCATGGAAGATCTGGACCCCGACCGCAGCCGCGCCGAGTACGCCGAAGCCGCTCTGGAAGACCTGCGCTGGCTGGGAATTCGCTGGCAGGAAGGTCCAGACTTGTCGAGTCCAGCCTTGGGCGGCCCGTTCGCGCCCTACGAGCAGAGCCAGCGCCTGGCCTTCTATCTCGCCGCATGGCACAAGCTGCAAAGCGGCGGCTATCTCTTTCCCTGCCGATGCTCGCGCAAGGATCTGGAAGCCGCGCTCAACGCGCCGCATGAGAGCGTTGCGGGCAGTGCTATCGAGACACAAAACAACAGCGAGCAGGAGCCGCTGGACGACGAACCTATCTATCCCGGCGCCTGCCGCAACCGTGAAGGCGCCACGAGCAATATCGACGAGCCGGGCAATTTCAACTGGCGCTTCCGTGTCCCCGACGGTGAAGTAATCGAATTTGTAGATTTGAATCTCGGCCCTCAGCGGTTTGTGGCAGGCCGCGACTTTGGCGACTTTGTCGTCTGGCGGCGAGACGGCGTCCCCAGCTACCAACTGGCCTGCGTGGCCGATGACGCCGCAATGAACATTACAGAAGTCGTGCGCGGCGAGGACCTGCTCAAGTCCACCGCGCGGCAAATCCTGCTCTATCGCGCGCTCAAACTCAATCCTCCCGCCTGGTTCCATTGCCGCCTGGTCACGGACAGCCAAGGCCGCCGTCTGGCCAAGCGCCACGACGCCCTCAGCCTTCGCACACTGCGCCAGCGCGAATTTACTCCAAAGCAAATTCTGTCAGGTGAATTGCCGGCGGAGGCGTGAGCGGTTCCTCTCACACCTCCTGATGAACCGATCAAACTACCGGGGCTAGCGTGCCCTTTCAGGCCCTTTGCTGTTGGGAGGCTCAACCGGGTTGAACTTTCGCGCCAGCTCCGGTGTCGATTGCACATCGTCCGCGGGCGGATTGACCGCCTTCTCCACCTCCGCGCCAAAAACGTAGCTGGATCCGAACATATTGCTGGTGAAGATCACCAGCGTCTTGTCCGGCGAGAAGCGCACATTGGGCTCCTGGCGATAGTAGTGGTGCGACATGTTGACCAGCCGCTCGGAGTGGAAGACGCCCGGCTGCCACATCGCCGGCGAGTTCAACGCTCCTGGGCCGGCCGGGAGCAACTGCGGATGGAAGAGCTCGATCCACTCGCCATCGCTGGCCCGTGCCACCTGCCCCGGATCGCCGCCATCGCCGCAGAACAGCGAGAGGTCTTTGGTCAGGTTGAAGTGAATCGACCACTCGTTGCGTTCCATGTGGTATGCGGTGCGCTGGCCGGTCTTCAGATTGTAACCCGCCAGATAGAAGACCTCGCCCTTGGGGTACTGCCAGTCGTACCAGATCGTCTCCCCGTCCAGCCCCCAGAACTCGTGCCCTGCAATCTCATTGAGCATCGTCCGCTTGTGAATGAGCCGGTTGTGCGTGCCGTCGGTGTGGATCATCCAGATGCGGTCCACCTTTTGCCATGGTCCTTCGTGGCAGTACATCAACAACGTGGGATCGGTAGGCGAAAAGAGCAGGTGGTTCACCCAATCAGTCGAGTGCAGCAGCGTTGTGATGGTTCCCGGCTTCTCTCCCTTCGGCCCCGGCTCCAGCCGGATGGTAAACAGCACCAGAGGCAACCGCGCCGCCAGCCGCCGCTCCATCATCTCGCCCTTGTTATAGGGCTGAAAATGCGGCCCCTGTTCCTCGTTGGCAACACGGTTATCCGCCGAGCCAGCCGGTCGCGCCGGCGGCGGCGCGTTGGAGCCGTACTCCCTGCCTGCCGCATCGCCCACGATATACGTTCCCGCCGCCAGTGTCTCGTCCGCGTTGACGCTGACGATGTTCCGCCTCGCCGGCAGGTTCACCAGCTTGCGGATTGCGCCGGTGTTGGTGTCTGCCTTGTAGACCGAGGTCACGCTCGTCTTGGGATCGGTCTGGGTGTAGAAAACACTGTTGGTCTTGTGCCCCACCATCAGCGCATGAACTCCGCCCATCCAGAATCCGCGCGGGCCAGGATCGCTCGCCCCAGCCGGCCGTGGCGGGTTGGCCACTAGCAGCTTGGTCGCGCGCGTCGCCAGATCCAGCACATGGATGCCGTCCGGCGCGGTGTATACCATCTGTTTCCCGTCCGGAGTATAGGCATTGATATTGAAGTAGAATCCGCCGGAGTTGGGCTCGTCGCTCAGCCGCCAAATGCGATGTCCGGTGTCTTGATCAACCCAGCTCTTTGGCGGCATCGGGCCGCCCGGCGCGGTCTGGGCAATGCAGGCAAGTGGAAGTGTCATGAGAGCAATGGCGGTGAGTGTGCGGAGGTTCATTGGATAATTCTCCTTCAGAGAAGATAGACCTGGTGCCACTCCGCCCGCCAGCTTAAAAGGGTCAATCTCCGCTCCAGCAAAACCGGCGCGTACGAGTCGGCATACTTCTTATACATTCAGACGCTCATCCTTGGGAGTTTAGTTTCATGCAGAAAACCTGGATAGCCTTCGTCCGGCGCTTGCATCCCGCATCGCGTCTAGAAGATGCGGCAATTCACGCCGCGCAAACATGGCCGGGACGCCTCTTACCCGTGCCGGATAAACGTGCCGTTTTGCAACTCGCTCATCGCCTGCCGCAATTCAGCATCGGTGTTCATCACAATCGGCCCGTACCACGCCACCGGCTCTTCCAGCGGCTTGCCCGAGACCAGCAGGAAGCGAATGCCCTCTGGACCGGCTTGAACCACGATCTCGTCGCCGCGGTCAAACAATACCAACGAATGGTTTTTGGCGTCGTAGACAGGCGCCGCATTGGGGTCAACCGCCGATTCAGTCAGAACCGCATGCGGCTCCGAGGCATCGCGAAATCTCCCCGCGCCTGCAAAGACGTAAGCAAAGGCGTTGCGGTTCGTCTCCACCTGGATGCGTTTCTGCCTGCCCGGCGGTACTGAAATGTCCACATAACGCGGATCGGCAGCCACTCCCTCCACCGGCCCGCGTTTACCCCAGAACTCGCCGCAAATCACACGCGCTTTGCTTCCGTCATCTTCGGTCACCTCCGGTATGGCGGCAGCCTGAATGTCCTGGTAGCGTGGAGTAGTCATTTTCAGTGTCGCGGGCAGGTTGGCCCACAACTGAAATCCATGCATGCGGCCCTGCGTGTCGCCTTTCGGCATCTCCTGATGTAATATCCCGCTGCCCGCGGTCATCCATTGCACGTCGCCGGCGGTCATGCGGCCTTTGTTGCCCAGGCTGTCGCCGTGGGCCACCTCTCCGGCCAGCACATAGGTAATGGTTTCAATTCCCCGGTGGGGATGCCAGGGAAACCCGGCAATATAATCCGCCGGATTGTCGCTGCGGAAATCGTCCAGCAACAGAAAGGGATCGAACTCTGTGGTTTTTCCAAATCCAAAGGCGCGCTGCAAGCGTACGCCGGCGCCTTCGATAGTAGGTTTGGTTTCGAAAACCCGCTTCACGGGTCGAAGCGACATGGGAAATCTCCTCTGCCTGACAAAGGATTGGATGCGCAAGCCTTATTTTCGATGCAATCAGAACGGTTCCGGCGCGCTGCCCCCTCCGCACAGTTCAATGGCATGAATCATCGCCTTGGCCACGCGGTCGGCCGTCTCTTCATTGCGGAAATGGAGCAAAAATACGCCACCATTAGCATCCGATTCCTGCGGTTTGCAGCTCTGCTTGGGAATGATGATGCCTCTTGAACAAACCGTAATTCGGGAATGTTGCCGCACTATCTTTCCGGAGGCGAGATGAACGATCAGTTCGAAGAACTGCGGACTGTCCTGGTATACATATCCCTGGGCAACGCTGTGCTTGTAATCCCCCGAGCTCATGACCTCCAGCCTGTCGAGGTCCTTAAAATTCACCTGCCAGGTTGATATCCCATTGCTGGTGATACTCCCCAGCCCGCTCAACGCAACAGAGACCTTTTCCTGAAGGGATAACCCGCCGGCCGGATCGACCGCGACAACTTGAATCTCTTGGGACATTTGAGTAGATGTTCCAAGGTTTTCTCCCGTGCTTGCGTTAATTATCGATTCGGAATAGGAAATGCTGCCCTGCTGGTTCACCTTGTCCTGAATAAATTTTAGAGTAACTTCCAGCGAGGGGCCGCTCGAGGCGGCGGGAGGCTTGTCGGGAGCCGGCTGTGGCGGAGGCGGCACGCTCTCTTGCGCCAGCGCGAGTGAAGCAGTCAGAACTAACGTCAGAAGCACAGGAACAACGCGCATAACATTCTCCCCTTTGCAAATCCACGCGAAGCCCAATAGACTTCGCGGCAGTAGTTTCTGGCAGACTGAGAATTTCGCCTCCCTATGACGGGAGCCTCTCTATTTAGAACGGTTCTGGCTTCGGGCCGCCTCCGCACAGTTCCACGGCATGAACCAGGGCTTTGGCCACGCGGTCGGCCAATTCCTGCTCGTAAAAGCGGATGGTGGGATCTTGACCATTATTCAGCTTGATCACCAGTGCAATGATATTCGGTACATCCTTGACCGTCTTGGTGGAGTCCCCGGTGCGCACCAGGTAATTCTGCCAGTCCTGCTCATCCGGCAACACTGAGATGTTCTGCACGTCGTGCAGATTGATAGAAACAGTTTCATTGTGCTCGCGACTGCCGTTATTGAAAACCAACCGATGGTAGCTGAGGGTGCAGGCGCTCGGATTGGCGACTGCGTTGCTGAAGGTGGCAGAAAATTTCTGCACACCATCGGTGTTGTTGGCAGCGTCATGGACGTAGCCGGCAAAGTTCACGGTGCCGACCGTGTTCAGCTTGTCCTGGATAAACTTCATGGTGACTTCCAGCGACGGCCCGTTGGTTGTTTGCGCGCCGGCGGACGGTGCATTTGCGGGCGACGCGCCCTGAGACGCTATCGCGCTGAGTTCCGCTTCGCTGGCGCCGGCCTGTTTGAGCGCGGCCAGCGCATCTGGGGAGGTATCGAACGTGCCGGTTCCAGCGGAAATAACATGCAGAATCGCTCTCTCCGACGCTCCTGAACGCAGAAGCTTCAGGACCTCGGCGTTTGATTGCGACTCACTGGCAGGTCGAGGTGGAGGCGGTACAGCTACTTGCGCCAGCACGGTTGCGCCAGCCATTATCGTTGCCAAAATTACTGCAATCATTTTCATGCGATTCTCCCAATCTCAGCAAAGCGAGGCGGCTGGCCGGCTGGCGAGGTCAGCACAACTACCTCCCCGCGCTCCAGGCTGTCAGCATACCTCATCTGACTTCCTTACATAGTGCTTGTTTGAAATTTTACGCGGCTCACGCCCTGATTGTCACGGCAGGTAATTCGGCAGAGTAGGCTAGTTCAGCCAAACTTTTTTGCAATTTGAAGAATATGGGTTTCACCAGATGCGGAATCGTGCCGGCTTTGTGTTAGGGTACGACTTTACAGTTTGCGGAAAAATGCATACGGAGTAGCAAGAAGCGTCAGGGCACGACTTTAGTCGTGCCGTAAATTTATCAATAAAAACGCGGGCTTTAGCCCCTGAGGGATGCTTTTCCAATCTGACCCACTATCAGAGTTGGCCTCTCTTGGCGAGTTTCGTCTCAACCTCTTCTAGTGGAATATCTTTCTCATTCCGCCGCGACTCTGTGACCAAAACATCCTCGAACTCCTCCCACAACTCCGCGTGTTCCCGAAGATCGATCTGGACCGCGACCTTGCGGCCTTCCTCGTCCGTCACGTATTGAATTCCGGTCATGTCAACCCTCCAGAGTGTGCCCGCCTGATTTGACGCTACTCCGGGGCTGGATTGCAGTCAAGTCACGACAAAATGTTCAAAACATCGTGATAAGTTTCAAACGCTTATTCGATGGCTTATATTCCAATGATACTGTAAGCTTCACCAGTCTTTCGGTGTCTTCTGGGATAAAGTTTAGAATTGTGTTGAATTTCATTGTTTCGTGCTCCGCTAAATATTCCATGTTGAATATGTAGTTGCTGGCTAATCGTTCGCGGATTTTAGCTTGCAGCTCCTCTCTTCCAATAGAGATAATCCCTGACTTTTTCATACTCCCTTCCTTGTGTTCCTGTAGATATCTCAGTTTGGCCTCCTCGACTTCTACATCACACTCATCAAGGGGAACAACCGTATTGCTGATCGCGTTCAAGGAGAAAAGAATGTCCGACTCATATCCCGGGTAGACGCCACGTTCAATTTTGTAATGTAAGAACAGATCGTTGTAAATCGATTGGATACTCTTGCAGGTGTAACCAAATTCCTCGAATGGATAGCCAAGCATATTTACATTCTCGGCGTTGTCACGGTCGTCCTCGTGGCCTTGAATTATTACCTGTTTGGCCTTTAGGAAACAATTACACAGACACATTGATAGGTATGTCTTAAAGAAGGAGGGCGCATAGCAGTCAGTCCAGCCAACATATCCATCAAATTGACTCAAGTCGTTCTTGATTCTTGAAAGCATTTGATCGGAAAGATTGTTGATGTAGACGATGTAGAATTGACTGCTGTGCTGCCAGGTACAAAATCTCTCGATGGTTACCTCCCGCTTGAAAACCTCGTAGAGGTGATCTTGCATGTCATTTTCGCCAATCAGGTCTCCGCACAGGACGCTGTGAGTTGCACGCTGATCGAGCGCAGGGATGATGCGCCTGAATACTTCGAGGCCATACCAGTTTGACTTGATTTGTGTAGTGTCAAAAACAAAAGCGGCCTCATTCCTGTCAGGGCACGGAACTAACGCATTCTTCAACGATGCATAGTCTATTTGTTTGGCCTTGAGGATTCTCAGCATTTCCGAGAAACTCAGGTTGATCTCTTGAGACATTTGTGCCGCATCTAGGCCGAAATATCCCTGAAGTACTTCGAGCATGATATTGCCTCGTGCATTCAGCGTAAAGATTGGTTGACTCATGTATTGATTTTAGAACTAATGGATGCAATCTCGTAGTGCGGCATTTGGAAGCCAATTTCCGAATTGACTCGCATATCGTCTTCAATACGCTGGATCATTTCCGGTATTTGTCCACACGGAAGCTGACTATTTTTCACTTCTTTCCATATCAACCCCCTCCGGCCTTATCCTCTATACAGCCCCATGTCCGACTTTGCCCAAACCGTCAAGCAGCAGGCTGACATCGTCAAGATCGTCGAGGGCTACATCCGCCTGCGCAAATCCGGATCGCAGAATTATCAGGGCCTCTGCCCCTTTCACAAGGAAAAAACGCCGTCATTTTCCGTCCATGCGGTGCGCCAGTTCTACCACTGCTTCGGCTGCCAGGCCTCTGGAGACGTGTTCAGCTTTGTCGCAAAAATCGAGAACGTCCCCTTCCCCGAGGCAATCCGCATCGTCGCCGGCAAGTGCGGCATTCCGCTGCCCAAGCGCGAGTTCTCCTCGCCAGAAGAGGCTGCCGGAGCACGCCTGCGGGCCAAGCTTCTCGACCTGCACGAGACGGCGACTCTTTGGTTTGAAGAACAGTTACGCGGCCCCGAAGGCGCTCTGGCCCGGGAATATCTAACCGGCCGCGGACTAACCCCGGAGGGCATCAAGACCTTCCGCATCGGCTACGCGCCCGATAGCTTTAACGCCCTGCGCGACCGGCTGAGCGGCATGGCCGACAATGAAACCCTCCGCGCCAGCGGTCTTTTCAGCGCCAAGGAACAAGACGACGGCAGCCTGGGCCACATCTACGACCGCTTCCGCAAGCGTGTGATCTTTCCCATCTGCAACGAGAGCGGCCGTGTGATTGCTTTCACGGCGCGCACGCTGGAGACGGGCGACAAAGCCGGCGCCAAGTACATCAACTCGCCGGAGACGCCGCTCTATTCCAAAAGTTTGGTCCTGTTCAACCTGGACAAGGCGCGCGCCTCGATTCGTCAGCATGAGTTTGCCGTGTTGGTCGAGGGGCAGATGGACTGCATCTCCGTCTACCTGCGCGGGATTCAGAACGTGATTGCCACCAGTGGTACGGCCTTCACCGAGCAGCAGGTAGCGATTCTCAAGCGGCACACCTCGCAGGTGGTGGTCAACTTCGATCCCGACGCGGCCGGCTCAAACGCCGCCGAAAAATCCATCGCCCTGCTCACCGAAGAGGGCTTCAACATCAAAATCGTCACCCTGGACGGCGGGCTGGACCCGGACCGCTATATCCGCGAGCGTGGCGTGGACGCCTACAGGGCTGCGTTGCGCGGTGCGCGCCGCCAGGCCGATTACCTCATCGAGCGGGCGCAGCAGTTGTTTCCCGGCGCCAGCGCGGAGCAGAAGGTGAAGGCCATGAACTTCCTGCTGCCCCACATTCGCCGCATGCCGGAGAAGCTCGCCCGCGACCAGTTTGCCGCCGACGCCGCGCAAAAGCTGGGCATTGATTCGGCCGTCCTGCGAGAGGAGCTGCGCCAGGCCGCGTTGCGCCGCCGCGACCACATCGAGACGAAGGCCATAACGCTGACCGAGGTCGAGCGGGTGCTGCTCCGTGCCTTGGCCATCGACGATCCGGCGTTCGAGCGGTCGCGGCGACTGGCCTCTGATGCCTTGGCCGCCCAGCCCGCCTGGTTTGAGCATCTCGCCGTCTTCGCCGCCCTGCAGGCGCTCAGCACGCGCCAGGCCAAAGACCCCATGGACGTGGTGGAGGACGAGGCGCAGCGGGCCTTGCTCGCCGAAACGCTGCTGGCCGAGACCGGGCCGCCCGAGGAGAGCGAGGTACAAAGCGCGATTCAGGAGACTCACGAGCGGGCCATAGAGCGCCGCCAGCGCGAACTGCGCTCGCTGATTGCCGAGGCCGAGCGCCGCGGCGACCAGGCCGAGCTGGCCCTGCTGACCCAGCAAAAGCTGGATCTGGACCGGGCGCTGCGCCAGTTGCACAATCAGAAGCCGCCGGAACTGTAGCAGCAGCTGGCCCACTCGGCAGATTTCCGCCGATAAGAGCATAATGAAATTGCGGGGAAAGTTTTCAGCGGCCCTGAGATATGCGGAGGTAGGAGGACAATATGGATACCACAGTCGCCGATATCTTCGACCTGCTCAAGGGAATTCCCCCTGGCGCATGGGTTGCCATCTCGGAACGGCAACACAAAACCCTGGCTTACGGGGTCGATGCCCAGGCTGTTCTCAATGAAGCTCAACAAAAAGGCGAGAAACTGCCGCTGATGGTGCGCGTCCCCGAACAGAACCAGGCTATGTTTCTCTAAAACAATGGCAATCGCCACATTCCCATACGTTGCTCTTCCTTTGCCCGCCGATGAAGCGCGCCCTCATGGTTTGATTGCATATCGTCCTCTGGCTTTTGCAACGGTTACAGCATCGAACGGAGAATCCACCCGCTGCATCGTCATGCCGGACTCCGGAGCCGATGCGTGCTTGTTTCCGTTGAGCCTCGCCATTCTGTTGAAACTTGACGTCCTAAAGCTGCCCAAAGCGCTTACTGGCGGAGTAGGCAGCAGCGCAATCACCACCTACTACGACACGATCAACATTGATCTTGGGAATGGAATCGCGTTTTCCGCATATACAGGTTTCACCCAGGGAATGGATCAAATGGGCATAGGCCTGCTCGGCCAGGATGGTTTTTTCGAGCACTACAGGGTTGAATTTTTACTGAGCAAGAAAGTATTCACAATTGAATCAGTTTGATTGGGAAGGTGGGCGGTTTCCCCTCAAATCCTGCATCAAATCGATCTTTTCCGCGTCAAATCATAGAGAAGCAGGAGCAGGGGATGGTCAGAAATGGGCAAAATTGCTCATTTCGACAGCCAACCAAGTTGACCAAAAAGGCTCCTCGAAATTGCCCCGATTTTGCCTTGGAAGCAGCGGGCAAAACGTGGTAATCTATTGATCTCTGTGCAGATGCGCGCCCCTTTGCCCCAACCATGAGCTGCGGCTCGCGGGCGACCCAGGTGAATCCTGAAGCGCTTGTCATCCTGTTCCGAGCAAACCCCTGAGTCCGCATCCTTTATGCGGGTGACTGTAAGTCTGTGTCCGGATTCGCCGGATTTCCCTGATTTCTATCGGGAAGTCGTTTTTCGCGCGCCCTGGACCGGGCTGGACAAGAACCTGCGCACCGGTGCGCAACACGGTGCAGAATCTGCTTTGCGCTAGAGAGTTGGATATTTTGGCGACCGAAGTAAAAATCGAACCCGAGCATGATCACGAGCACGATGTCGATACCATCATTGAGGTCGGCAAGGAAAAGGGCTATCTGACCTACGGCGATGTAAACGAGATGTTGCCGGAGGAGATGGCTACTTCGCCCGATGATCTGGACGACCTGATCACCACCATCGGCACCCAGGGCATCGACCTGCTGGACGGCCCCAAGTTCCATGGCGACAAGGAGTTCGAGCCGGCCGAAGGCGAAGACGTCGAACTGGATCTGACGCCGGGCACGCTGGAAAAAACCAACGACCCGGTGCGCATGTACCTGCGCGAGATGGGCACCGTGCCGCTGCTCACCCGCGAGGGCGAGGTGGAAATCGCCAAGCGCATCGAGCGCGGACAGATGCGCGTGCTCAAGGCCATCTCCCGTTCCCCCATCGTGATTCGCGAGGTCGTGGCCCTCGGCGAGGACCTCAAGCGCGGCGTGCGCAACATCAAGGAAGTCGTCATCTTCGACGACGAGGAGCTCACCGAGGAGATCGTGCTGGCGCGCGTCAAGGCAACCGTCTCCCGCATCGACTCCCTGGCCAAGCACCAGAAGAAAATTGTCGCGCTGGAAGAAAAGCAGGCCGCCTCCTCCAAGACCAAAGTCTCTGCCGCGCGCAAAGCCCGCTGGACCATCGCCCGCGAGAAGGTGCTCGTCTCGCGCATTGTGCGCGAGCTCAAGTACACGCCTCTGGAGCGCAAGCGTCTGCTCGACAAGGTCAACAAGACCGTCGAAACCATGCGCACCCTGGAGCGCCAGATTCGCTCCCTCGAGCAGAAGCACGAGGCCAGCCGTAGCGACGAGCTCAAAAAGGAGTACCGCCGTCAGCAGAAAAACTGCAAGGCCGACCTGGAAAAAATCGAGGTCGACGCCGGCGTCCTTATCGTCGAACTCAAGCGCACCCAGCGCGAAATGATCCAGGGCGACATGGACGCCGATCAGGCCAAGCGCGAGCTGATCGAAGCCAACCTGCGCCTGGTCGTCTCCATCGCCAAAAAGTACACCAACCGCGGCCTCCAGTTCCTCGACCTCATTCAGGAGGGCAACATCGGCCTCATGAAGGCCGTCGACAAATTCGAATACCGCCGCGGCTACAA
>Ga0187873_1000709_pt1 | contig 31594 bp, 30 predicted proteins | sample June2016WEW_16_1_2_FD_133012 | JGI IMG/M metagenome (GOLD analysis project Ga0187873, IMG submission 133012) | Peatland microbial communities from SPRUCE experiment site at the Marcell Experimental Forest, Minnesota, USA - June2016WEW_16_100 | ecosystem: Environmental > Terrestrial > Soil >...
ATGATCAACGTGGCGCTGCCGGTGTTGGTGAGAGTCACTGTCTGCGGCGCGCTGGTGGTCCCCACCGCCTGGGAAGTGGCAAAGGTCACACTGGCAGGGGAAAGATTTGCGACGGGCGCAGTGGCTCCCGTGCCGGTTAGCGAAATCGTTTGCGGACTGTTGGCGGCATTGTCCACCAAGGTGACCGAACCCACCGTGCTGCCGGCCGTCGTGGGAGTGAAAGTCACGCTGATGGTGCAAATCCCTCCCGAGGCCACGGGCGCTACACAGGTGCTGGTATCCCCAAAGCCGGCGCTGGCCACCATGCTGGTAAAAGTCAGGGGAGCGCTTCCGGTGTTGGTGACCGTCGCCGTTTGCGGCGCGCTCGTGGTGCCAATGATTTGGTCGCCAAAGCTGAGGCTGGAGGTCGAAAGCACCGCTGCGGATTGGAGCACCCCGGTGCCCGTGAGCAGGATAATCTGGGGGCTGTCAGGTGCGTTGTCCGTGAGGGTGAGCGAATCGACGCTGGGACCTGGCGAGGTGGGCGTAAAGGTAACGCCGATCTCGCAATTCGACGGCGGAGTCGTGGCCTGGAGAGGCACCGTACAGCCGTTGGTTTGGACCGCAAAATCCCCGCTCACAATCGCGCTGGTTAAATTCAACGCCGCCGTGCCGGTGTTCGTCACCGTCAGGAACTGGGAGGAACTCGTCGTGTTGACGGCCTGATTACCGAAAGCTAGGCTGGTAGCTGACAGGGAGACCGTGGGCAAATTCCCGCCGGTGCCCGTCAAGTCCACCACCTGCGTGCTGTTGGGAGCGGGCGAGTTATCCGTAATCGTGATTTGGGCAGTGCGGGTTCCCACCGCTGTAGGAGTGAAGGTCACAGTAATAGTACACAGACCCAGGGCAGCCACGGAGCTCCCGCACGTATTGTTCTGCGAAAAATCAGTGGTGTCGGCGCCCATGAGCGCGATGCTGGTGATGGTCAGCGCTGTGCTCCCGCCGTTAGTGAGGGTTACGGTCTGCGGCGCACTCGTCGAATTGACGGATTGGATCGGGAAGATCAAGCCCGCAGGACTGAGCGCCACCCCGCCCGAAGGGACGACTTTAGACACAAAGGCATCACAGTTGCCCCCGGGTGCAGCCTGCCATGGGTTCGAAAGGGGGAAGTCCAAGGAACACGTCTGCCCGGTAATGTACGCTCCACCGTTGAAATCGACCGCGATGCCCGTGCCAGTATCCGTGTCGGTGCCGCCGAGGAAGGTGGAGTATACCAACGCGGCGCCGGCCGGGTTCAGTTCGGTGACAAAAGCATCGGCATTGCCTCCCCCGAATTGGGGCTGAAAGACCCCAGCCGTGACAGGGAAACCGGAAGATCCGGAAGATACTGTTGACCCTGTGACATAAGCATCTCCGCTGGCGTCAACGGCAATGCTCGCTGCCGAGTCGGCAAGGGAACCACCCAGGTAGGTGAAATAGAGGAGCGAGGCCGCACCACTCAGGGTGGGATTGAACTTGGCCACCACGGCGTCGCCTTCGCAGACATGCTGTGAATCGAGGCGGCAGTCGGCCTGAAAAGCTCCTGCCGGCGCCGTAAACCCAAGGCTGCTTGCGCTAGAGGTCGTCCCCCCGGCGACGTAGGCGTTCCCGTGCGCGTCCACGGCCACGCCGTTGCCTTGGTCAAGCCCGCTGCCACCCAGAAAGGTTGAGTAAATGAGGGAGGCAGCCCCCGTCGCGTTAGTATTAACTTTGGTGAAGAAGGCGTCCCCTGCTCCAGCGTAGGTCTTCTGCAGCGGAGCGGCGGAAACGGGAAAATCGGATGAATAGGTGAGGCCCGTGAGGTAGGCATACGCGCTGCTATCAACCGCAATGCCATATCCGATGTCTTCGTCGCTGCCGCCCAGATAGCTTGAATAGAGGATTTCGGATGCGGTGGCGTCAATCTTGGTGATGAAAGCGTCCGTGCCGATCCCCCCGTACTCGGTGTCGCCGCTCCCCCCGAACCAGGTTTGAAAACCCCCGACTATAGGGAATGGCGGGGGAGGTGTGAGAGGCAGTGTAATTGTAACCGTGGGTTCAATGTTCGGCCCGGTCTCGCCTGTCACATAGGCATTCAGGTTGCCGTCCACGGCAATCCCGAGGCCCTGGACGTCTTCGTAATACCCGAGAAAGCTGGAATAGACCAACCCTGACCCGGCAACGTTCAGCTTGGTGACGAAAGCGTTCGAGACGATGAACCCTTGGGGGTTCCACGTCGCGCCGCATTGCCCATCCCCCCCGCATAGGCCGTCAAACCCATTTGCCACGGGGAAATTAGGCGAGTTGGTCGTACCGGTTACGAAAGCCTCGCCGGCGGCATCCACGGCAATCGCGTTCGCCACGTCATAGTTCTTGCCGCCCAAATACGTGGAGTAAAGCAAGGTAGAACCGTCCGCGCTGAGTTTGGCGACAAAAGCATCCTGGGAAAAGTCGTTGGGCCCACCGGCGTTCGGCTGCAAGGGGTGCGCCGTGGGGAAATCCGCGGAGAAGGTCCCGCCGGCGATGAACGCGGTGCCATCCGGCGCTACTGCAATCCCATTGGCATAATCAATGCTGCTTCCCCCGAGGTACGTCGAATACGCCAGGACGGGGTCGATGAGCAGCGGCTGGCGCGTGTCATACCGAGCCAGAAGAAACGAGACCTGGTTCTTACCTTTCAAAACGTAGCGAACCGGAACGGGACGCTCAACGCCGCCTGCCTTTTGATAGGCCACCGGCTGGCGGAATCGCAGTTCTCCGCCTGCGACCTTCACCAGCAGGTCACCCCGAGAATCAGTACGCAAGCCCTGGATGCCCTCGAGTACAAATCGGATCTTGCGGGGATCGGCATGGGGCGCAACCTCAAAGTCATACTCAAGCTGGCCCTGGTTCCCGTGGTAGACGAGGTCGATGCCGGGATAGATTCCTGCCGCCGTTATCCGACCGTAATTAGGAATGCCGGTGTGCCACTGGGAGGCGTCATTTCCCAGGAAGTAATTGCTCTTGCCCACCAATTCATCGCGTCCCGCCAGGTGCGGTGCTGGGTTGGCGTCAGAAAGGCGCATCCTGGCTACCGCAGGCGCGGCCTCCCAGGCGTGTTTTCCATGGCCGGCACCTTGCCGCAGCGCCAGAACCGCTTCCGTCGAGGTCAAGAAAAGGGTATAGGCGTTGCCCCGCGACACGAACCTCACTTGGTGGGCATCCGCGCCATGAACCTGCCCAACGTTCTCTTCGAACCTGAGCGGCCAACTGGCAGAGGCTGCCCTGAACTGAGCCTGGGCAGATGCACCGGAGCGAAAAACACCCGGACTGGTTGCATCCTTCCCCTGACCCGCGACGTTTCCGGCCATCACCAGAAGTAGAGTAACACCCACAAGAAGCGGGAGAATTCGTGACCTACACGTCTTTCCAGGTGTGTCCATGCGATCCACCGTTTCAGACTCTTGTGTCGGCATCGCATCCCTGCCTTTTCCGCCCGGCGCCGTGCTTGAACTTAGGCCAGAATCGAGGACCTATCCGAACCGTTATCTAGGCACTGCTAGGCTTTGTAAACCTGCCATTACCCAAATCGACACTCAGGGATAGCGACAAATGGGGAATAGAGCCCACTCATCCTCAGACTTTACCCGCACACAGGATGCCAGATCGAACTCGCCACCCGACGGGAAGCGGTTCGACAGGCCATCTGGCTCGGAGAAATACAAAATGCTGTACCTAAAAGGCTTCCGGAAGTAACCCGGGTCCCGGGGATATCTCAAAACCCGCAGTGACTGCCGGATTTGTTCCATTTCGGCTACACTGCCTGAACTCGATGTGTATACCGGAATTTCCAATATCGACCTCCGGCCCGACCGATGAAATGTGTCTGACCGCCGCTGAACGCAATTTTCAGTCGAGTTTGCAGTGCAAGGTGCTTCCACGGGCCACGGAAGGGGTCATTGGTGCCTTTCGCGAGAACTGTCCCTGCCAATAATCTTGTTCAAATTGATATCATGAATCTTATCGAGTGCCCTTGTTAATCTTCCCGGCCCACGTTTACTCCTCTTCTTTCTGCGTTTCTGAGCATCCAATCGTGGTTCCGATCTCGCGCAACGCTGTAGTTTGAGATTCCGGCTCTTCGCCACCAGCTATCTGTCCTCGAGAGGTCTCGGCGCGGGCGGCTTCCTCTGAATTCTGCAGGCCGGCGGCTTTGGGTTTGGCTCTCCCGCTTCTGGTCGAATTGGCGTTCGGCGCTGCTTATCGTGAAGCCCGAAACGGTCATCGGTTGGCGCCGAAGGGGATTCCGCTGGTATGGGAGATGGAAGAGTCGGCCCGGCGAACCGGGAAGGCCGACGATCGACTTGGGGGTTCGGAAACTAATCCGAAAGATGAGTTTGGCGAACCCGTTCTGGGGAGCACCGCGTGTCCATGGGGAGCTGCTCAAACTTGGTATCGAAGTATCCCAAGCCACGATCGCGAAGTACATGGCGCGCCAGCAGAGGCCGTCCTCTCAGACCTGGCGCACTTTTCTCAACAATCACGTGAAGGAACTCGTCTCTACCGACTTCTTCGTGGTGCCGACCCTGAGCTTTCGAGTTTTGTTTGTCTTCCTGGTTCTCGCCCATCATCGGCGCCGAGTGATTCATTTCAACCTTACTGCCCATCCCACCTCTGAATGGACGGCACAACAAATTGCCGAGGCCTTCCCGTGGGACACTGCTTCGCGCTACCTGCCGCACGATCGCGATTCGATCTATGGAGATCGGTTTTGCCAGCTTCATCCGTACCCCGGCCACATCCAGCACCGCCTCGTAAGAACACGTCAGGTATCCCAGCCAATCTCACTGGGCCCGGCTTAGTTCCCGCCGCACCAGAACTCTACATGTCCAGCGAGGTGAATCACGAGACGGGTTGAACACGGTCATTCGTCGCCTCAACAGAGCCTGAGGTGCTCGGCGGCCTCGCTTCATGTCGCTCGATCAGTAACTGGTCACCCACCTCGGTCCGGCTCCTGAAGATGCAATGAGCCGGAAGTTCAATCACGCTCTCAGCACGGAAGTTGGGCCGCGTCAGCGAGAAAGGACGGACCAATTCCCGCAAGCCCACCACCTTGAAACTCTTGTCGATCAGCACGACGTCAATTGGGAAAAGCATGCCGAAAGTGTGGATCGAGCTCGCCGGGACAATCCACACCCCGCTGTCGGGCCTAAGGGACTTCTTGCCCAGCAAGCCAATCAGCCGGTCCCGGACGGTTTCGGCAACCTTGACCCGCAAGCCAAGAAAAGTCTCCTTCGTCTTGTTGTAGACAAAGACCTCACAGTCCTTGCAAGGCATAATTATCCCCTCTCCCGTGGGGGTGTGCCCTGAATCGCCTTCCCTTTTCACCGGGCGCGTTTCTTCGTTATCGAACGGCCCGTTTCTTCATTCTGTAGACCAGAATCAGGAGTACGACGACGGCGAGAATCCCTGAAGCTACTCTGATCATCATTACGCTATCCATTGTTCACCTCTGTGACAAGCATTAGGTTGTCGTTGCGTCCATCACTCCACGATGTGTCCGATATTTCTCATGATTGCAATGATGGCGGGTGCAACGGTCACGATAAAAACATTTGGAAAGATGAAAAATACCAGTGGAAGCACGAGCTTGATGGTGGTCTTGGCGGCCATTTCTTCCGCCCGCTGCCGGCGTTGAGTGCGCAATGCGTCGGAGAAGGTGGCCAAGGCTTTGGAAATCGGCGTTCCAAAACGGTCCGTTTGCACCAGCATCGCCACGAAAGACCGGACACTTTCGACATTGGCCCGATCCGCGAAAGCCTTCCAAGCGTCGATTCGCCGAGCACCAGCTCGCTGCTCGAAGTTAATCTGCAAAAACTCTTCACTTAGTTCCCGGTGACTCACTCCCAGTTCCTGACCCACGCGCACAATAGCATGGTCCGCCCCCAGACCAGCTTCCATGCAGATCGCCAGCAAGTCCAAAGCATCGGGGAGGCTCAGCTTGATTCGGTTCCTCCGCCTGTTGATGGCGCGCGCGAGCCAAAAATCCGGGACAAAGAACGCCAGGACAACGGCAAGGATGAAAAAGAGGAAGACGTTCTGGCTAACTAAGATTGCCACAGCCAAGCCTGCCACCGCGGGCAGGGCCAATCTTGAAAAAAGAAAAAGATCCACATGAACCGGCTTACGGTAGCCTGCGAGCATCAGGCGTCGGACATCAGCAGGGTTGGGCTCCCCACCGAGGCGGCTACGAAAGCGGCCGAAGGGCGCTGCCAGCCGATCCAGGATTGCCGCCGAACGCCCCGACGCAGAACTGCCTCTCCCCCCCCCGGGCTGCGCTTGTCGCGTCACCTCATCCAACAGGGCGCTCGCGGCGGAGTGGCGCGTCACCAGCAGGAAAAGCAGGAAGAACCCGAGAAACAAGCCCAATCCGACCAGCAGTAGTGTGGTTTGCATAAGCTTAGACTCTGATGTCGATAATCTTCCGGATAAGGAGAATGCCGATCCCCATCAGAATGAGGCCGGCATAGATCAGGTGCCGGCCCAGTGGGTCGGTGAACAGGGCCTTCTCGTAGCCTGGGTTGACCAGGCTGATCAAGGCGAACATGATGAAGGGCAAGGAGCAAAGCACCCACCCGGTAACACGGCCCTGGGCTGTGTAGACCCGGAGTTGGCCGCGCAGGCGTATTCGCTCCCTCATCACAACCGCCGTCTTGTCGAGGACCTCCGCGAGGTTTCCGCCCGTTTCCTTCTGGAGAACGACCGCAGTGGCCAAGAAACGCACATCGTCGAGCGGCATCCGTCGCACGAGGTTCAGCATAGCTTCCCGCAAGGGAAGTCCCAGAGCCTGTTCCTCATAAACAGTGCGAAACTCGGAGCCCACCGGCTCCGCCACTTCTTGGCCAACCATCTCCAGCACGCTACTGACGGCGTGACCTACTCGCAAGGCTCTCGCCATCAAGTCGATGGCTTCGGGAAGCAAAGTGCAAAACCGCCTAAACCTGACTTCCCGCTTGAAATATAGATACGCGTAAGGCGAAAGGCCCAAGACAGCTCCCACGCAGGCGCACAGAGCTGGGCTCGATAACCAGAACGACACCAGCCACCCACCGGCGAGCGCCGCCAACAGCGAACCGAAGACAAGAGGAGCCACTCCCCACTTGCTTCCCGCCTGCTTGATCAAATGCAAGAGCGCGAAGGATCCCGGCATTCGACTGATGAAATCGTTCAGCCGCTGGCTTGCGCTGAGCCTCTCTCCCTTGAGGATGGTGCCGCCGTAAGCGTTTACCGCGAAGTACCTATCGATGCCCTCCATATGGCGCTGGATGTCTGTCTCCGCGCGGCTGGGCTTCAGAAGATACAGCACCACCCCGAAGCTCAGAATCAAAAGCAGACCGAACAGAATCACAGGAGACATGTCAAGATCCTTGGCGTCAAATGTCCAGAGAATGCTCAAAGAGAGCGGCCGGAACAGCGATACCAGACGCTGTAAGTTTCTCCGCAAACTTGGGTCTTATGCCCGTGGCGGCGAAGGTCCCCAACACACGACCATGGGGCGAGACTCCGCGCTTCTCGAAAACAAAAATATCCTGCATGCTGACAATGTCTTCCTCCATGCCGGTGATCTCGGTCAGATGCGTCACGCGCCGGCTACCGTCGCTGAGGCGTGAAATCTGGACGACGATGGTGATGGCAGAAGCAAGCTGCTGCCGGATGGCCTTTTCGGGAAGATTCAGGTTGGCCATCAGAGCCATCGTCTCTACGCGCGCTAAGGCGTCTCTGGGGGCGTTGGCGTGGATCGTTGTGAGCGACCCGTCGTGACCGGTGTTCATCGCCTGCAGCATATCCAGCGCTTCTTCGCCGCGCACTTCTCCAATGATGATTCGGTCCGGGCGCATTCGCAGGCTGTTGATCATCAATTCCCGCTGCTTGATGGCGCCCTTGCCTTCGAGGTTAGGAGGCCGGCACTCCAGTCGGACCACATGCTTCTGCTTCAACTGCAGTTCCGCCGAGTCTTCTATGGTCACAATTCTTTCCTTGTCGGAGATGTAGCCGGACAGCACGTTCAGCAGGGTTGTCTTTCCGGCGCCGGTACCCCCAGAAACGATAATGCTGAGGCGCGCCTTCACCGCATCCCTCAAGATTTGGAGCATGGGGGGTGTGAGTGTGTAGTTCGCCAAGAGGTCGTCGGCCGCGATGGGAACCAGGCCAAAACGGCGGATCGAGAGATGAGGGCCGTCAATAGCCAGCGGAGGGATGATCACGTTAACGCGGGAACCGTCCGCCAAGCGAGCGTCAACCATGGGCGACGACTCGTCAACCCGCCTTCCCACCGCGGACACAATCTTGTCAATGATGTGCATCAGGTGCGCTTCATCCTTGAACATCACGTTCGTCGCTTCTAAAATCCCTGCGCGCTCGACGTACACGTGATTGTAACCGTTCACCAGGATGTCGTTGATGCTCGGATCTTGCAGGAGCGGCTCGAGTGGTCCCAAGCCAAACACCTCGTCCAGCACCTCGCGAGAAAGTCTCTCCCTTTCGGAAGCGCTCATGGGGGGGGTGTTGATGTTGGCCACAAGATCCTGAATGACGGCAAATACCTGGTTACGAATCCGCCCGTCCGGCAGGGTCACGACCTTTTGAAGGTCCACCTTGTTCAGCAAGTCCCGATGGACAGAGGACTTCAACTCCTGATACGCTTTGAAGTTCCGTCCCGCTGTTCTTCTCCCTTCGTCGGCGCGCAACGTGCTCGCCATGTTTGAGGAAGCCATCGTGGGATTCAATTCGCTCATGCGCCCTCCCTAAGGAAACCGTCCATCTCACAAGCCCCAGAGTTTCAGGATCCCGCCCTTCTTCTCGCCGGCCGTATCTGGCTTGCCATCGATGATGCCGGCCCAGCGCATGAGGTTCCGCGTTATTTCGGACTTGTCGAGCATGGCGGTGGGGTCGCCTGCAATGATCGCCGCGACGATCTCGGAGTACTGATTTGGGACCTTCCAGAAGATGCCCTTGTGAATCGCCTTCTCGATCTGATCATCCGTGATAGGGCCGCGTTTGAGGTGACGGTTGAGGACAACGCGGATTCGCTCCTCTAAATGCTCCTCCCGGCTCAAGTAGTCGAGGTATCGCGCCGCGTTACGTACGGCCGGCACCTCAGCCACGGTGACGAGATAGATCTGATCGGAGTGCCTGATCATTTCAAAGTTGGTGCCACCGCAACCGGGAGGTAAGTCGACCAGAATGAACTCGTAGCGGAGCCGCAGGAAATCGAACGTTTGACCCAGTACGTCCGGCGAGACATGCTTGACCGGCTCGCTTGCTTCTGGCGCAGGGAGCAAGTCTAGACCGCTCGAGTGGTGTATCAGGAAGCTCTGTAGGAACTCACCATCCAGCCGATGGGTGTTTTCGAGAAGTTCGAAAAAGTGGTAGCGATGATTTGTCTGCCCCAGATAGAGCGCGGCATCCCCGCCGTCGGGGTGAAGGTCGACCAACAGCGTCTTCCGCGAATAGGACTTGGCCAACAGAGCGCCCAAATGGGTCGCCAGCGTGGTAACTCCGGATCCTCCTTTGGCGCCCATGAAGGCCATGATCTGAGCGTTGTTCTGAGCGTTGTACTGTTCCCTTCTCTCCCGCTTTTGCCCTCTGACCCGTGCCACAGCATTCACGAGGTGATCGCGGTCGACCGGCTTTATGATGTACTCGCCGCAGCCACAGCGCATCGCCTGAATAATTAAGTCAGGCTGGACATTGGAGGAAACGGCGAAGATGGCCGTGCCGGCAAGGCCGGCGTGGATTCTCTCGGCCGCCATCGTGGCGCCCCGGCGGTCCCGGTCGAAATCGATTACACAAATGTCGGGCGCAGAATCTCCGATCCGTTGGAGAATCGAGTCTTGGCCTTCCAGGGTGTAATCGTCCAATTGCGCCTGGAGGTGAAGCCCGGGAACCGACTCGACGAATTGCCTCAGCAGGCCATGCGAGTCACTATCGAGGCAAATGCTGACGAGCGAGAGCGGCCCGCCCTCGGAGGACTGCACATGCGGCGAAGTCTCAAGTGTCTTTACCGTTGCCATACCGCTGACTAAGGACTCGGAGGTTGTGAGAGTTTCTCCAACTTGTTACGCTCGGGAAGATTCCGGTCGTACTTGGGAACATCAAGGTAAGGGACGGCGAGCTTCGGCGCAGGAGGCGTTGGTGCCGCAACCCGGACCGGATCCGTGATGTGCGGGGTTACCAGCACCATCAACTCACTCTTACTACGCTGTACGGACTTGGAACGAAACAACTGCCCCAGGATCGGGATGTCCGCGATTCCAGGCAACCTGGACAGTTGCACCTGAGCTCGATTGTCAAGAAGCCCCGCAATCCCAAACGATTGGCCATCCTTCAGCTCGACTTCCGTTTCCGCCCGCCGTGTCGAAATCGCAGGGACCGTAAAGCCGGAAATAGTCACAGAGTTTGAATAGTCCAACGTGCTCACTTCGGGAACCACGTGAAGGCGAATCACATCATCTCTGCCGATGGTGCCCGTGAAATCCAGCTTTACGCCGAATGGACGGAATTGGATCGTGACCACACCGATGTTCTGGCCTCCCTGGACGACCGGGAAGGGAAACTCGCCCCCGGCAAGGAAACTGGCCTTCTGGCCGTTCAAAGCCAGCAGGTTGGGTTCCGCCAGAACCTGAAGAATGCTCTTTTCTTCCAGATCCTTTACCGTGGCCGCCAAGTTCAGATCAGGACGAAACACGAACATGTTTAGGAGGTCCGGGACCGTGAAGGTGCTTGTTGTGCCACCCCCTGTGCCCGTGATCTGGGTGCCGCCGGTTGACCCCCCTTGGCTACCGGAGGGAGGTCCAAACTGCTGGGTAGAAATCACGCCTGGGGTGTTGAGTGCCCCGACATTCAGGAGATTGATCCCGAACTGCTCGAGCCGTGTTCGATCCACTTCGACGACCTTCACCGCGAGCAACACCTGGCGATCGTGAGAAACCAGCACGGTCAGCGAATTCACGACCTGACTCGAATAAGCGCTTGCCATTTTCGTCAGGTCCTCGGCCATGTGCGTGTCCGAGACGTTGCCCCACAGAAGGAGACGACCCCCATCGGCCTGCACGTGGATCTGGTGGTCAGGATAGGCATGCTCGACCGCAGTTCGCAACCCGGAGACGTCGAGGTCCACGATGACGTCCAGCATCTGGGACTGACCTGATTCATCCCAAAGAATCACGCTGCTGTCTCCTGCCGCCTTCCCCTCCACCACCACCTGGGTGGGAGAAATCGCCACGATATCAATCACCGCGGGATTGCTCGCCAGAACGCGCCGCAGTCGTGCCGGCAGGTTGATCAGCACCGACTTGTTGACCAGGATGTGGAGTGTCCGGCCCTCTGCCGAGCGGGTTTCCGTTTGCGGTGCGCCTGGTAGCCTTGCGGTAAGAAGCGTAAGCACACAAGCCAAGCATGCAATTGAGACTGCTCTAAAGATGCTCATTTTGCTCCGACACTCTCGATCGCTGCTCCGCTCAGAACTTCTGAATGCTTAGCTGGGTCCCTCGAATCACTTCCAAGGTGTAGACCTGGGGCAGCATGGGCGGAGGCGCCGTCAACAGTGCCTTTCTTCTCATCGGGGTTACAGGAGGCTTTGCGGAAGGACCCAACTGGTCCAGCCGTGTCGGATTGATCTCAAGCTTTTTCTGATCGACACCGCTACGCAATACGAACTGAATAACCCCCTGGCCGCTGGTGAGCAACAGTTTCTGCGAATCCTCGGGGCTCAGCAACAGCGTAACAACGCTGACCGCCTGAGGCTTGCCTTGGGGATCGGGCTCAATCGTCTGCCCTGCCGTCAAGACTTCCACGTCCTGCAACACCGTTTGCGTAACAGCACTTGAACCGCCGGGGAGCGTGAAGGTGGCCAGCACATCAACGTGGGAGCCCGGGAATAGGAAGCCGGCAACACCCACGATCTCGTTGGAGCGAACGGCTGTCGCGCGCATCCCTGCAGGGATCTTCACAGAGAGGCCGATTCCCGAGCCCGCGGCGGCGAGTTCTCGCTCTAGCACCGGTTCCCTGGTCCCCAGTGGATAGATTAGGGCGCGGCCCACCACATCCTCGACCTTTGAGAAAGACCCGGGCAGCGGCGCGTCGGCGGGCCAGTCAATCAACTTGACGTCCTCGGCCGTCAAGGCAACTCCCACCTGCACATCTTTGGAGGTAGCGACCACCTGACTCAACTTGGGCTGAGCGCGGGTCTGCCGCAACCGCCTGTAGATCGGAAAAGTGACGACGCTTGCCAAAACAGCGGCCACCAACGCCGCCACAAGAACACGCTTGAGCGTAAATCACCTCCCCAAGAACGTACCACCGAGGCAGTATAAAGTCCCCATCGCAACTGCGAGCCCGTAAGGGATGCGCAACGCGCCAGCCTCCCGGATATTCAATATGGGATGGGGCTGGATCCCCCAAGCCAAGTGGTGCCGGACCAGTTCCAGAACGTTCAGCAGGGTCATCTGCACTCGCCGATAAAAGATCATGTATCCGACAGCCAGGACCCCGCCGGCAATGGCGGCTGCGATCAGGACCACCACCGTTTGAGACCCCCCGGCCCAAATTCCCACAGCCGCCATCAGCTTGACGTCGCCACCCCCCATGCCTCCGAGCAGGAACAGCAGATAAAATATTCCCCCTCCCGCGAGCAGACCAATCAAGCCGCCCTTGACTCCTGCCCATCCCCACACGGCCCGGACCGCAAACCCCGCCAGAATGCTTCCATACGTCAGCCAGTTGGGGATGCGAGCACCACGAACGTCGCTTACCGCTCCAGCCAGGGCAATGGCGACCGCACCGATCAAAAGGTATCTTTCCATGCTACTACCCTTGCACTTCAAGGTCCTCCCGCGGCTTCGCGGGAAGGGCAAATTGGCAAGGACAACAGTACTCAGGATACGTACTTGCCCAATTTGGTGCCGACCTTGGCGAACGCACTGTTGAGCGAGCTTGCCAAGGAATTCATTCCAGCCACGCAGGCAAAAGCAATCAAAGCGATCATCAACACATACTCCACCAGCCCCTGGCCAGTCTCATCCGTGTGAAATTGAGCGGGTGAAACACACAAAGATACCTCCCCCCAATCTTGCCCCCTGGCTTTCCAGCATCGTTGGTTTATCCGGCTCGTGCTACTAAACGCGACCGGTAAATCGTCCTCCGCCAGTCGCGTCAACGCCTAGGATATGTATTGGCCTAATTTGGTGCCGACCTTGGTGAACGCACTGTTGAGCGAGCTTGCCAAAGTACTCATTCCAGCCACCGCCGCAAAAGCAATCAAGGCGATGATCAACACGTACTCCACCAGACCCTGACCGGCCTCATCCTTATGAAACGCCAAGAGCAGTTTAGTCATTATGCTCTCCTCCTCTTGTTGCAATCCCTGTTCGCGACCGCTCCGGCGAGTCGAGTGAGCACGCCGGGCGACCTGTGTCCATTAGATTCGAGCAAATGGGACGCCAAAGTGCGTGGACGCCTGCACTGCGCGTAGTCACCTGACAGTAAATTGCTGAAGAGAATAGACTTGAGACTTGAACCCCTGGGCATCCAATGGGTTGCATGCGCCGCGCGCCTCCACTTAAAGCAGATCAGTGCCGACTGGTTGCACCCGAGGATACAGAGCGAGCGGCCAATGTGAATACGTTTGTGAACAGGTCGGGACGGCCCGTTGCATACCAAGACGTCCGCCCAGAGTATTCCGCCTGACAAGGCGTCCAACGACTCCCACAGCAAGGCAACTCCACAAAGCAAATCCGACCGGGGTGGCCGGCTGCGGCCCGAAGCCGCCTTTGTCCCACTTTGGCATCTGGCGTGCGTCGACTGACTGTGGGCGATGCGGGCCCTTATGCCGGTGCTCGGTTCCGAAAGAAAAGCGCGATCACAGTGACCTCTAGTTTGGAAGCTCGACAACGCAACTACCGGATGGGTTCAACCCGCAAGAAGAGTGAAGCGACCCGATGAAAGGCGAACTGATCAGAGACGAGAAGGACCTCGAAGAAACGTACTGGTGGTTTGTTGGGCGTCGCATCATTCTGGAGCGCGTGCTGTGTCGCTTCGGGAAGCACGGCCGGGTGGCGGTTGACGTGGGCTGCGGGAGCGGGCGGAACCTGCAATTGCTGTCGCGCCACGCCGATTATGTGATAGGACTCGACCGCTCTTCTACGGCACTGGAGTTGGCAGTCTCTCATGGGCTGGCGACAGGTCGCGCGGACGGCCAAGCCATCCCCCTGGCCAGTTCCTCTGTTGACCTTCTCAGCAGCCTCGATGTGCTGGAGCACGTGGATGAGGATCAGCGCGCCTTGGAGGAGTTCCACCGGGTCCTGCGACCCGACGGGTTGCTGCTGTTGACCGTTCCTGCGTATCGCTTCCTCTGGAGCGAGCACGACGAGGCTCTCTTGCACCGCCGGAGATATGTGGCCTCGGAGCTGCACATGAAGCTGACGCGCGCCGGCTTCCGAGTGCTCAAGCGGACCTATGCTGTTTTCTTCATGTTCTTTCCGATCGTCTTCTACCGCCTGTTTCGTGGCTTGGTTCCCAAGAATCCCTTCTCACCCAAGGCTTCGCACGTGTTGCTGCCGGCCCCTCTCAACAGTTTCCTTATCGCCTTGCTGAGATTGGAGGCCTGGATGGGCGGAGCGATCGATTGGCCCTGTGGCACTTCAATCGTAATCCTCGCGCAAAAGACAACGGTGGCGAAGGCCAAGGTAAGCGTTAACCTCGCCGCTCCTGAAGAGGGTCGCCAGCCGGTCGAGGAGCCAGCCGAATTGAAGGTGATGTGAAGAAGCAGGCTGTATATCCGTAGACGGTGTTATGGCGCAAAGGGAGTTGGAAGACGTGCGCGGGCGACGCGATCGCTTGTTTCAACAAGCGGATGGACCCGTTTCCGGCCCTGTTGAGGCCCTGGTATCTCCCTCGGAAGGCCTTGTTGCCACGCTTCGGCAAAGGCTGCGAACAGCGTTCTCATTCCCCGCCATGCTGATGGCGTGGATCGTCCTGGTAGTGGTACGCTTGGCGGAGCGAAATCTGCCGGACGTCGACCTCTGGTGGCACCTGCGCAATGCCCAGTACTTGCGCACCCTCCATCGACTCCCCAACTTTGACACCTATTCCTTTACGGTGGCGGGCCATCCCTGGATGAATCCCGAGTGGCTGGGGGAGATTCCCTACTATCTGGCCTGGCACACGTTTGGGCTTGAGGGAATTGAGATTCTCATGCTCCTGCTGCTCGAATCAATTTTCCTCGGTGTTCTCTATCTTTGCTACCAGAAAACCAGGCATATCAAAGCCTCCGTGCTGGCTTGCTGGTTTGCGATGTTTCTTGGGACCATTAACTTCGGCCCTCGAACGATCCTTTTCGGCTACGTGTACCTGATCATTCTCCTGATTGTTCTGGAGCGCTTCCGGCAATGTGAGAAGGCTCCTTTGTGGCTGCTCCCGGCGTTGTTTTGCCTGTGGATCAATACGCACGGCTCGTGGTGCCTGGGCGCGGCGGTCCTGGGCATCTTTGTTGCGTCGGGGTTTGTGGAGGGCGAGTGGGGACTTGTCCAGGCGAGCCACTGGTCGTCCCGGCAATCACGTCAACTGCTCGTGGCGTGCGGGGCTTCCTGGGCCGCGCTGTTCGTAAACCCTTACGGCTACCGCCTGGTGCTTTACCCCTTCGACCTGGCCTTCCGTCAGCCTCTTAACGTCGCTTCCATTGAGGAATGGGTCTCGGTGGACTTTCATACGCTCCGAGGGAAAGTGGTTCTGGTCCTTCTGGTGGGATTGTTCTGTTCTGCACTGGCAACCCGGCGTCAATGGAGATTCTCCGACTTGGTTTTGATGCTGTTTGCACTTTGCTCCGGCCTCACCCACGAACGCCTCCTATTTCTTGCTGGTATCATCGTCGCGCCCGTCGTCGCGGAACTTCTCCAGGGGGTGCCTCGCTATCGCCCGGAGATTGACAAGCGGTGGCTGAATGCCGTGATTATCTGCGGCATCCTGGCCTTTGTCGTGTACCGATTCCCCACGCCCGCTCAGCTCGAGCAGCAGGTGGCCGAACAATACCCGGTGGAGATCCTGCCCTATCTCAAATCCCACGAGCCCTTCGGGAACGTGCTCAACTATTATCCCTGGGGCGGTTATCTCGGCTGGAAAGACCCGCAGTTCAAAGTCTTTGTGGACAGCCGCGTAGATCTATTTGAGTATGCGGGCGTGTTCAAGGACTATCTCGATCTCGTGGGATTTAACGATCCGCTGCGTATTCTGGATGAATACCGGATCCGTTATGTCCTTTTTCCACCTCGCTCACCACTCACCTACCTACTCGAAACTAGTCCGAATTGGAGGGTCGTCTTCAGCGGCCAGATCAGCACGTTGCTAGAGAGGGTGGGACCGATGCCTTCGAGTCCGGAGAAGAACGCGGAAACGAACCAACAACTACGGGCTTGGTAAGGTTACCCTGCTCAAAGCGCGGAGATCGGAGCGAGGCGTATGCAGACGATTCGATGAGGTATCTCGAAATAGAAGACCGCCACGGTCAAGTCGTCGCTCCCCAAGGCGCTTCAGACGGGGATTCAGAGTCGATTACCATCCCCGAGAAGTCCGGGTACGACTGGTGCATTTCACTCCTGATAGTTCTCCTCTCTATTGTTTACCTGCGGCTCTTTTACAACTACACCCTCATCAATGGTGACGAGGGAATCGTCTTGCAAGGGGCGCAACGCGTCCTGCAGGGTGAGGTGCCCTACCGGGACTTCTTCTCCTTTTTCACACCCGGCTCCTACTACTGGCTGGCCTTATTTTTCAAAGTATTCGGCAGTTCCATTTTAGTGGGGAGAGCCGTGCTGGTGGTTGAGGGGGGGCTCTTCTCGGTCCTGACTTATTTGCTGGCGCGCCGTGTGTGCTCACGCTGGAGTGCCCTGCTTGCTGCTTATTTTGTTACGTTGACCTGCGTGCCTTGCCGGTTTATCGTTCTGCACAACTGGGATAGCACCTTGTGGGCGTGTCTGGCCCTGTACTGCGGCGTGCGGTTCCTGGAACGGCCGCGGCCAGGGTGGGCGCTGGCGACAGGCTCGTTCGCCGCCTTAACCTGTCTCTTCGAGCAGTCGAAGGGCGCGGGGTTGGTTCTGGGACTGAGTGCTGGCTTATTGATTCTAGCGTGCAAAGCGCGCGGCCGGGTAAGATGGAACTGGCAACGCATGGCAGCCTTGTTGGCCGGGTTTTCAGGGCCGTTCCTGTTCACGCTTATCTACTTTGGGCTAAAGCACAGCTTGCCTCAATTGCTGGCAGACTGTTTCTGGCCCCTCCACCATTACTCAGCCATCAACAAGGCACCTCTTGGCTTTCTAGTGCTGGACCCCGCCGAGCGAGATACCATCTATGCGGGTACCCCGCTCTCGCTTCTCCTCACGTTGCTGATAACTGGTCCCTGGTATGTCGTTCCCGTTTTGCCCTTCTTGGCGGGCTTTGGTTTGACGCATTGGAGTACCAAGTCTTGGCGAGGAATTCCTGCCCCGGGAAGGGGCAGTTATTATGTGTTGACTTCAAGCACGCTGGTGGGTTTACTGGTCTCGACGCTGGCCACCGGACGGCCCGACTTTACCCACCTTGCCTACCTGAGCCCCTTGTTCTTTTTGATGCTGGCCTGGATCGCTGAGGGACGGGATATTCCCTACTCGCTTCTGCACGCCGTGAAGCCCTTGCTTGTCTTTTTCTTGTTTTTCTCCTTCACGACCTTTGGTCTGGCGCTCCTTTGGCAACCTCTCAACGCGCGCCAAACGCTCGAAACGCGAAGAGGCACGCTCAAAACGAATGGCTCGGACCACGTCCTCGATTACGTTCAGGCCCACGTTTCCGCCGGGGAGACCATGCTGGTCTACCCGTACCTGCCCTTATACTATTACCTCACCGCCACGCATAGCCCAGGCCGCTACGAGTACATGATGCCGGGGTTTCATAGCCCTCAGCAGTTTCAGGAACTCCTTAGCGAGTTGGCCGCTGACCATACTCGGGTGGTCCTCTTCGAGCCTTCTTTTCGTGAAAAGATAATTGCGGGGTTCCCGTCCGCCACACCAGCGGTGCTGGCAGCCCGAGACCCAGTGGAAGGCTATATCACCACGCACTATCGGGCATGCACGAGTTTGCCGTCGCAGGACTTTTGGCGTTTCGCCTTCATGATCCGCAAAGATCTGCCTTGCCCGGGCAGTCGCTCTGACTCCCCCGGAAGAAGGTGAACACGGACCCTGCGCAAGCCGGTCCTCAGGGACAAACTCGGTCCCTGGGCACCATGTATAGAAAACGGCAGCCGTTGGAGGAATGTAAGACGGCGCACGCGCGATAGTGCCGTAGGAGCCAGTCTCCGACGGGGTCGTAGGCTATGAACTGCAAGGGCGTGTGCGGCCAGGAAGTGGCTATTTTCTCGTTAAAGTTCAACTCGAAAACGAGTCCGCAAGGGGGTCTCGAGGCGAACTGATCCAAGACCTCGTGGACCTGCGCCTCGGTGTGCATTCCCGGCATCAGGTACTCGTATCGAATCGGGCTGAATGTTCCGGTCAAGTAATAATAAAGGGGCAGATAAGGGTAGACGAGGATTCTCTCGCCCGGCGTCACACGTGCCTGGATGTACGCGACCACCGCGTCGGGCTGCGGCGCTTTCATGGTGCCGCGCCGCGTTGCAATTTTGTACGGAGCGTCCATGGTCCTCAAGAACAACGCCAACCCAAATGCCGCGAACGAAGCGAGAAGCAGACAATTCAGGACTGGCCTTGCCGCCCTGAACAAGACGGAGTGAACATCTCTGCTGTCCATGATCCAGGCCAGAACCAGAAGGAGTAGAGGCGCCAAGTACATAAAGTGCACGATGTCAGGCCTGACTATGATCACTGAGACCAACAGACCCGAGAGCACGGAGCCCACCACGAGGTAGTAGTTGCCGACATCGGCGCCGGCCCTGTGCTTCCGTCCCAGGGCACACCCGTAGACCAGGAACCCCACCGCAACAAGGGGCAGCACCGGCATGATGAAACAGGGAGCGAGCACCAGCAGCGAAACGAGTCTTTGTCCCCAGTTGGCTTGAAAGAAAAGGGTCGCACGCATCGAGTCAGACCAATTCTGGTAACCGTAAGGGACCCGATTAACCCCCGAGTAATGGTAGATTGGCCAAAGGCAGTCGGCCACCATCGGGGATAGCGCGTGCGTGATGGTGAAGTATATCAGCGTTACTGAGATCGGCCAGGCCACGCCGGCTGCCAACGCGAGCCACTGGCCTCGACGGAGTACAATCCTGCCACGATCGGTCAAGGCGACTAGAGCATAGGCAAGGGCCAGTCCCAGTATGAGCCCTGCTCCCTTCGACTGCTCGAAGAGAAGGGTAAGGGCGCTGAAGCAACCCAACCCCCATGCCCAACCCCAATGCCCCGATTCCAGCGTTCGCAGGGCGCAATAGAGCGCCAGGTAAGCCCACAAGGTGCTGTCCCAATTGTGCACAACCAGCACCCGGTAAGGGATCGAGATAGCCGCCACCAGGGCAGCGGCGCAAAAGGCACTCCAGCGGGAGCAGACGCGTCGTGCCAGGAGATAGGTCAGGGCAGAAAACAGGCTGCCGTAAACGGCCAGCGCGGTTCGCGCCACCAGCACGGAACTGCCGAAGACCTTGAAGAGGAGAGCCACAAGGTAGTAAGAACCCGGAGTGAAGAAGGAGAAGAAATCACGGTAGAGTACCTCGCCTTGCAGGATACGCTGCGCGCCCTGGAGGATGATGCCCTCGTCGGGGTCCATCGTCGTGTAGCGTCGGAACAAGAGGAGGTAGGCAAAGGAGAGCAGCGCGGTTGCCGCGACGAGCTTGCGCTCTCCAGAGGACCCCTCTGGTTGGAAGATCCCGGCAGGAACTGATTCCGGGGTCTCCTCGGTCGGATGAGCCGCGCCCTCGCGTCCGGAAAGCTGGTGCGGCACGTCGGTCGCGGTCGAGGATGACCGGCGCAGGGATTTCGCGGTGTCAGGTGTGGTCATCCGGAAGTTTCGAAAGAAGAGTCGCTCAGGCTGGCGTGCGGTGGCACTCCCTACGACTCCGAAGGGTCCGCGAACCTGCTTCCCGCAAGCCAAGCGAGGCGCGGTTAGGTGCCAACAAGCCGTTCCACGTGATTGTGCAACCGCCGCACGCCCGACTTCACAGGATCCGTCAACCATTGGAAATTCCACATTTGCTCTTTCTTCCAGGTGCTGGCCAGATACCAGATTTGCTGGAGCCTGTGCCAATAACCGAGCCGAGTGTTAGGATCCGTCGCGCCCTCCGCCAAGTCTGGTGTGATGATCTTGAATTCTGCCGGCGGATTCAGCGGCAGGGGATCCCCGAAACTATATTTCGGCTGGATGGCGGTCACAACGCAGTACCAGTAGGCCCTGGCCACCTTCTTTTCTGCCGCCCGCCTCTCTGGCGGCCAGGATGCGGGCGCAGCGAGGAATTCAGAGGGCATATCGACGCGCAGCCGAAATGTCGGGCGCGTGGAAGCGTAGGCGACGAACCCGACCGCCAGCAGAGCTATCACCAACCTATCGATCAGTCGATTGGAGAGTCTTCCGCCACGCATTCTGCATTCACCGTCCCCCAACCAACCCTGCCGCCACCGTGGGGTACGGGCGGCTAGTTGGCCCAAACTCGGGCCAGAGATCAAAGTCACGCGAGTTGCGTCGCCCCCGGGAGCTTTCCATTAGAGGGCGCTCCTCCAGGGAAGTCAGGGTCCCACCGTGGCAGCAGCGGCGCTCGTCGCCGCCTCGCCCACCCTTTCCAGCAGGACACTCACTTGGTTCTTTGTAACCACCTTCCATCCGCGGTCGTGCTCCAACGCGTAAGTGAGAGGTTGATCCGGTGGGAACAGCACATAGCGGATCTGGTATTTGTCCAGAATGGATTGGGGTTTCTTCAGTGCCATCAGGTCCAGGTAATCCTGGAGGACGCCAGAGTATTCGAATATGTCGACCCGGCTATCGATGAATACCTTCAGATTCCTGTCATTCCAGCCCAAATAACCACCCCAGAGGTAGTCATTCAGCATCGGGCCCGTCGGCGCGTGACTGCTCAGAAAGGAAAGCACCTCTGCCGGGTACTGCTGCGCTACGGAGTGCTCCAGGGCGGGCGTGGTGGGGTAGTAGCGAGCCATGCCCGTTACCATCACGCCTATGAAGAGCACGTTGAGCAGAGGCTTGTCGATCTCCGGGCGGTAGGGCGGGAGGAAATCCAGAATCTTCGCCAGAACGGGTGCCGCCACGATGCCCAGAAGAAACAGGAAGCGGATATAAGTGAGGCCGCTATACAGCGCAAAAAGCACCAAGCCCAACTCCGCTAGCGCCCAGCGGCAATCGCGCAGCAGAGCCGATAGCAGCAGCCCGATGAGAAGCACCAGCGCAATCTTGCCGCGGATGTCGTGGAAGTCCACCGACATCCATTCGGCTACATGGGAGACGTTCACTTTTTGACGGAAGGCGAGGTCAAAGGGATAAAGGACGAGGCGATAGCCGAAGGGATTCACAAAAAGCGCCGTCACACTCGCGAGGCCAATAACCACCAGCTTGCGCAACTGTGAGGGCGTCCAGCGCTCAGCCTCCACGCGCCCCCATCGCCCTTCCACCAAGCCCGCCGCCACAATCACGCCGAAGACGATCAGACCCAGCGACCACGAACCGTGAGTGTTGATCCAAAGGCAAAACAAGGGCGGAATCAGCCAAAGGGGAGCACGCCCTTGGCGGCGGAAGCGTTCGAGAATAATCAGCAGCGCGATTAGGTAGGCATAGCCGAACAGGATGGTCCGGGGACCGAAAGAGACCACCCCCAGAAAAACGGAGGAGCAACAAGCCACCACGGACCCCTTGAAGTTCCCACTCGCCTTGTAGCAGAGGTAAAGCAGGCCTAGGAAGATCGCCTCGAGCAGCACCAGCACCAGAGTCTTGATACCCCACAGGCCCCGCGCGCGCCACACCAGATAGTAGGGAAGCTCCGCCAGCCATTCGTGGTTGATCCAAAGGTGGCCGGCAACCGTAAAGGAGTAAAGGTCTTGCCGCGGAAACTGATGGTGATTGAGCAGATATTCCGCGTTGCGCAAATGCCACCAAATGTCGGGGTCGCCGAGACCCCCACGTGCCATCGTGAACACGACGGTGATGAGGAGCACGGTCAGCATCGCCGGAAAGGAAAACACGGCACGCAGCCAACGCAGTCCGGCCCGAACCGGCGGGGCCTCGCTAGCTGGACCGTGGAGGACGTGCGGCGACACTTCTCCCCCATCCACCTCAAAGGCGGGAAGTGCTTCCCGGCCCTCGGGTTGCGCTTGTGGAGCCATAGCAGTACTGCTGTTCAGAGCGGGCAACTCCAGTGCCAAATCGCAAGGTGTTTGCCCAAGGCCATGTAAAAGGCAGGGGTTTTGTGGGAGTGTTCTGTGTGAAGAGATATTTTGCAGCGTGTATCAGGACATCCTTTGCCCCCGGGGATCGGGGAGGACTTGGCCAGGTTTGTGGTTTATCACAGCCAGAATCTACCCACAAATTCCGCTCCGGAGCCCACTTTTCCTTATCAGGCTGCCTGCCTGTGCCGATAGGTTAAGTGTGGGGGCAGCAGGGGGAGGCGGTAGATGGGAGAAGGAAGGTCGGAGTTGTAGCTCCCACGCCGAGGGCGCCCTCGCGTGCCAGGACCATGAGGGTTGCGACGGCACGGGCTATCCGCCAAGTCATGGTGGAGATGGGATTCTGGCGGAAAGGAGGACTCTTGCCGTGGGGGATGCGCTGGAGGTGAGCACTCGTGACTGACCCCTTGAAAAGTGTTGCCTTTGGGGACCAGGGGGTGTTCGGAGGAAAACCTTGCAGAGATGGCAGCGGGAGAGTCAGGGTGCGGTTAGCGACGCAGACGAAGAGGAAAAACTTCGCTGGGAGGCCTGAGTGGAGTATGCGAGGAATCCCGCTGCGCCACTTGAAATCGATCTATCGGGTTCAGTCGAGCATTGTGATATGGCTCCTGCTCATATTCGAACCGAGCCCATTTGGAACAGCAAATGCTCAGTGGTGGTTGGAACCAGAAATCGGAAGGTGTTTCTCCTGCGGGAGAAAGCTGTGCGCAACTTCTGTACAACCTTTTTGATTACGTTGAAAGCAGAGGAGTTGGAATCCTTTCGTATGAATTTGGCGTTTAGGATCGGGCCAGTGTGTACCCCGGGTTCGCAACCGGCAGCTAAGCACCAAATTCCTATGCCAACTCTAAGCTAAGTTCTTGATTGAGAGTCAGTTCTCCCGGTGAATCACATGCGGCCGGGCTATCCCTGGAGGCGATGGGGTGAGATAAAGATATGTCGCTAACCCCGTAAACTCCACCAGACTTCTATGGATTTGGAGCCCTGGAGCGGGCACCACACCTATCATGGACGAACGAACCAGCAAGAGCGCTGTCGGAGCCAACCATCCCGAATCTGGTGAAAGGACTCTCATCTATATTCCCGTTATCCATACTCAAGCCGAGCTGGGAGCGCTGAGCGAGACGATCCAGATGAAAATCGTTTCAGCAGCGTTGCGAGCGGGCGAGACACGAGTGCAATGCTTGCCGTTTTCGAAGTCAAGAAGGAAATTCCCATTGAATAGCACAGGACTTTCAACCCAGACCGCCAAGTCCACGATTTACGGCAGTTACGCCTCACCCCCGTCACCCGCTTCCGATCCCGAGTCGCCCTATTTCGTTTTGCAGCGAGTCGATGTTTCGTACCAATTCAGTCCCCTCATTCCTGGAACCCCCTTTGGCCTCGCCTTGTTGCCGGCCTCGGTCTGTTCCTCGAGTAATGGCACGATAACCTGCACCTTCCACCAACAGGTTTCCGTGCGGGCGATGGATTGAGGAGAATGCCAGGGAGAGCGCAGCGAATGCGAAGAGACAAGAAAAACATACTTCCGCCGGCGGATCACGGCTACGCCTTGGTAGACTTCGCGCTGGCGATTGTCTTCGTCATGGTCATTTCGCTGTTCACAATCCTATCCGGCAGACGGCTTGATTAGAAGGCATCATGTGCGTAAACCGGCAGAATTGTCGAAAGCGTATACTCCTGGTTGATCCGGACGAGGCATTCGGCCGGATCCTTAAGGATGTCTTGGGATCCGATTTCGAGCTCCGGCAGGTGTCGAGCGCGGAGACAGGGATTGCTCTGTTGAACGGTAGCGAGGACGTGGATCTGGTCCTGTTGAATCTGGATCACCCGAGTCCCCGCCCGCTCGCCGGTCCAGACCCACGCACGCTCCTGCAGATCTCAGCCGAGCAAGACTTCGCTCCGCCAGTGATAGCTTACACTAGTGACGTACGCCGGGAAATGGCTGCGGACGCCATTCGGCATGGCGCGTTCGACTTCTTCACCCAGCCGCTCGATGTTCTGGAGTTGAAGTTAGCTTTGGACCAAGCGTATCGCCGAGTCATGCTGGTGCGCGAGCTCGCGGCGGTGCGAGAGTCGGTTCCTTTCACGCATGTTGAAGGACTGCTTGGCAACAGCAAGCCGATGGAGCGAGTGAACGAAGTGATTCGTAAGGTTGCCGGCGTTTCCACCACCGTGCTCGTCACGGGCGAGAGCGGTACCGGCAAAGAGGTTGTGGCTCGCGCCATCCACCGTCTCAGCCTCAGGGCTGCTAAACCCTTCGTTGCTTTCTCGCCCTCCGCGTTGGCCGAGTCGCTGATCGAAGACGAGCTCTTCGGACACGAAAAAGGCGCGTTTACAGGGGCGGCGCAGAGCCGTCGCGGACGCTTCGAGGAGGCCAGGGGCGGCACGATTTTTCTCGACGAGATTGGCGATCTGGCCCTGCCCCTGCAAGCTAAGCTGCTGCGGGTCTTGCAGGAGCGCACGCTGGAGCGGCTGGGCTCGAACATCGCTGTGCCCGTCGATGTTCGTGTGATCTGCGCCACTAACCGGGACCTGGAAAGGATGGTGCAGGAGGGCTGCGTCCGGCAGGACTTGTATTTCCGGATATCGGTAGTCAGGATCCACATGCCCCCGCTGCGTGAAAGAGCGGATGATATTCCGGTTCTGGCGGAATATTTCCTGCGGATGTTCGCCCAAGCGCACGGCAAACACGTCCACAGCCTGACACTTGGTTTCCTGAGCGCGCTTGCCGGTCACAACTGGCCGGGCAACGTTCGGGAGTTACAGAACGTGATCGAGCGCAGCCTCGTTCTGTCAAACGGCAACCGCCAGCTTGGCATAGAGGACCTGCCGCCGGAACTGAGGGGCTTGACGACACAGGACGAGGTGACAGAAGGTTCTTTCCACCGCGCCGCTCGGAATTTCAAGCGGGAGTTGGTCCGCGCTGCCCTTCGAAGGCATTCTGGAAACAAAGTGAGGGCGGCTCAGGAGTTGCACATCAGCCGGTGCTACCTGCATCGCCTGCTGAACCAGCTTAACATTACGGAGGGGACCAGGGCAGAAGAAGAGGGAGAAACACTGCCGCAGGGCGCGAATGCCTCCGTGACTGCCTGACCAACCCGCGGGTCCAATGAGGTCACGGCCATGAGAATCCGGAGAGCTCGATTCACCGCGTGCAATTCTGGGCAGGCTCTGATTGAGACCGCGCTGATTGTCCCCTTCTTGTTGACGCTCATCTTCAACGTCGTCAACTTCGGGTATTTCTTTTTAGTGGCCATTAACCTGGGTGCCGCTATCCGCAGCGGGGCGTTGTATTCGATCCTCGGAGCGTCGACTCCCATCGGAGTCGATCTGGCGGACCCTGGACCGACCACCGCGCCCTCATCCGTCAACTTTCTGACTTTGGGCGACTTGACTGGCGCCGTCGGCTGAGGAGGGGATCGAGTGGGCGTTGGTTCCCGCTGTGATCGAACTCATAGCGGTCGCTAAGCTCAACGAGACGCGGTACTCGAGTGGCAGGAATACGCTCTCGACCGCAATCTCGTTGCTTTTGTAGCTGCTGAGAGGAGGAGTGATGACCAGGCGCACAGTGGATAGCGGACAAGTCGCAGTTTTCGCGCTTCTGGCGCTCCCTGTGATTCTCGGCATGGTCGGGCTGGCAATCGACGTTGGATACCTCCGGTACACGAAGCGGCAGATGCAGACGGCGGCTGACAGTGGGGCCATAGCAGGGGGGTTGGCGGTCAATGACACTCCCTCTGATTATGTGACGCTCGCAAAGAGTGCCGCCGGAGCAGATGGTTTCACGGATGGCACAAATGGCGTCGCAGTTACTGTGAACATGCCCCCGAAGTACGGTCCGCATGCCGGGCAGACAGGTTACGTTGAGACTATCATCATCCAAAGTAAGCCAGCGATGTTCGCGGCGATATTGGGAGCGGGACCAGTGACTGTAGCAGCCAGAGCTGTAGCGTGGGGAGGAGCAAACGGGAAAAGCTGCATCTACGCTTTGGGCTCTACTGCTCCAATTGGGACTTCCATAAGCGGAGTCAACTTTACCGCTCAGTGTGGTACAGTCATCGACTCGGTTAGTTCTACCGGCTTATCGGCGAGCGGTTCTAATATCAGCGCTCCCTACTTTGGTATGGTGGGTCCGGGTTATTCAGTCAGCGGCTCAAATACTGGCAACACTGTTTTCGTGACAGGTATTCCACCTGTAAGTGACCCACTGGCGTATCTGCCTGTGCCGTCTGTTAGCACGTCCTGTTCCGGCACGAGCGATTCTATAAGTGGTCAGATTGGCGTTACAGTCACACCAGGTAGTAGTTGCTATAACGTTTCGGTAAATGGTTCAATCAACGTTACCTTCAACCCGGGGCAATACAGTTCCATTACTATAAGCGGTTCCACAGGTGTGACCTTCAACCCGGGTTTGTATACTATTGTCGGTTCTGGCGGTTTGAACTTTGGCGGATCAAATGTCAGCGCTACTGGAGTGACCTTCTATCTTGGTCCCAACGCCGGTGCTGTGACAGCGACCGGTTCAAACTCCAGTCTTACTGCGCCTACCACCGGGACTTACGCTGGTATTCTGTTCTTCCAGAACCCGAGCGACACGAATGCGGCTACTATTGGTGGTAGCAACAGTACTGTTGTTGGTGCGCTCTACTTTCCTAAGGCGCGACTCACATTTAATGGTAGCAATGCGACGTCTGCGTATACCATCCTGGTTGCCAATACCGTCGTATTTAGCGGTAGTAACGCCACCGTGAACAACAACTACGCTACATTATCTGGAGGTTCGCCGATTCATACAGCGGTACTGGTTGAATGACATGAAAGCACTACCGGAAGTCAAAAAGGAGTCCCTTTTCAAAAAGTGCGGGCAGGCGCTGGCCCATGACGCGCCACTCAGCCATGCTGAAGCCGGGCAGGCCCTGGTGGAGCTCGCCCTGCTGGTCCCCGTGCTCCTGCTGATCTTCCTGGGAACGGTAGAATTTGGCCGGCTAGGTTACATCGTCATCGAAACCTCCAGCGCCGCTCGCGCCGCGGCAGAATACGGGTCGCAGAATCCCGTCACCGCCGCGGACAATGCCGGAATGCTACTGGCGGCAAAGCAAGACGCGCCGGAACTCTCCAGATTGACCGTGACTTCATCGACGGATGTCTGCCAGTGCTCGACGGCTCCGGGCACCGCCATCGCCTGTGCGACCGCTACGTCCTCCTGCACCGGTAGGGTGCTCGTCTTTGTGCAGGTTAACACTTCGGCGCAATACACGCCGATCTACCCCTACCCGGGCCGACCGACATCAATCACCGTGAAGGGACAGGCGATCATGCCGGTGGGTAACTAGCGCGATAAAAATCAGCTCGGTACCGCCGAGTGCCTGGAGGGCGCCGAAGGCAAATGATGCGAAGATGTGAACGGGCATTATAGGGCTGGGGGCACGGTATGCACAAAAGGACCCGAAGCTTAAAGAACCGGGTTGGCGAGCAAGGCGGTACGCTGGTCGAGTTTGCAGTTGTGTTTATGGTCTTTCTTACATTCCTGTTCGGCCTCCTGGACTTCGGTCGAGCGCTTTACGTCTATCACTTTGTTTCCTATGCGGCGCGAGATGGAACGCGCTTTGCAATTGTGCGTGGCGCGGCCTGCACTACCTTTCCCACCGCCTGCCCGACTAAATTAGATGGCTCTGAGGTTCGGGGTTATCTCCAGGCGGGAGTCCCTCCGGGAGTCGACCCCAACGCGCTGACGGTGACCACCACCTGGCCTGGCAACAATCCCGGATGCACGGGCCCCGTTAACAGTCCGGGCTGCGTGGTGAATGTGAAAGTGCAGTACAACTTTAGTTTCATTATCCCGTTTGTACCCAAATTGACCAGCTTAATGACCAGCACCTCCCAAATGGTGATTTCACAGTAAACCCATGACCATTAAGATTGCCACTGCCATTTTTGACCCGGGTGTTTACTATCTCGTGGGTGGGCTTACCCTTGCCGCGAATTCGACCGTCCGCCCCAGCACGGCCACTGGAGATGGCTCCGGCGGCACAATGTTTTACTTCTCGGGTTCCGGCACTGTGTCCGTAGGTGCGAATTCGGGCGGAACAATATTCCCCTTTAGTACGACCAGTGGCACTGGCTCCCTTGCTAACGGTCTGGAGGGTACGGCAGGTTCGAGCTTACCCGCTAACGTGCCAGCAACTTTGAACGTCGGCAACATGCTCCTGGCCCCTTGCACGGGCTCCTACGGAGACCCGCTGGTTGCAGCGGGCCTTACCGATCCGTCCGGGACCCAACGTGGGATCCTCTTCTTCCAGGACCGATCCGCCACAAATGTTAGCCCAGGCTGGGGCGGCGGCGGTCAGTTCGCGTTAGTCGGGTCCATGTATTTTCACTCCTGCAATGCCAATGGCACGGGGACAGGCTGCGGCGCAGCGGGAACTTACTATACCGATACTTTTTCGTTCGGCGGAAATGCTGGTTCAGGTAGTTATGTCGTTGGCAACATCATTGCAGATAACATCACTATGCATGGCACTCCCAGTATTACCATGGATCTGAACCCTAGCGCCGCCTATTGGATTCTGAAGGCAAGTTTGCTCCAGTAAAGCTCTAGGCTCGAAAACTACGGGTAGCCTCCGAGGAAATGTCAGTCAGGGCTTCACCCTTGCCGGGAGATTACAAAGCCTTGGCTTCTAAGGGCGAGCTTGCCGAGCACGAGCATGTCGCTCTTATCTCTCGACCTCAACCCGCCCTCGCGGAATAATACTCCGGCCAGGTTGCCTTCCTCGGGTTGCTACCTGCGGCTGACTTACAGTGCTAGCCGAGGCTGGTTTCCGGGCCGAGGCGTTCTCTTTTCCCTCCTGGTGCACGAAATCGCCATCGTTGCCCTGATCTTTATTCCCCTTTCTTCCAGTCTCCGTCCGCGCGTTTGGCGTGAAAAGCAGTGGGACGCCACCATGATCCCCAAGGACGCGCTCTACCTGCCGCAGCTCGGAGGTGGAAGTGAAGGCGGGAGTGCGGAAAAGGCGGGTGGCGAGGTATCCCCGAAGCCCAAGAGCCCTGCCCCTGCGGCTGGCGCTCGTGGCGTGACTTACGCGGGGAAGCAACTGATTATTTCGAACCCGCCGAATCCTACCAACCACATTCAAACAATACTTCAACCCGACCTGCCCAACCCGCCCACCTTGACGGCGTTTATTCCCCTGCCGAACACGGTGATCATCGCTCACGCGCTGCCCTTACCACCTCCTCCAGGGTCTGTCACGCCGCCTCCCCCAAGCCCGGTTGTACCGCCCCGGCCTGCGGCGCAACCCGTCGAGACTCCGGCAGCAACGGTTGAGCCGCCGGCGCCGAGAGTGCGGGTTCCCGAAGTGACGCTAGACGGCCCGCGGCCGGTCGAAGCTCCGCGCTTGACTCTGCCCGCAACGCCCCCAACACACACGAGTCCTACCCTCCCTCCAGCCCCGGTCCCGCCTCCGTCTGCCCCATCTGCGCCTCCCAAGCCGGCACCTGGAAGCAAGCCCGAGCCTCCGCTCCCCCCCCAGCTACTGCCTGTAGGAGAAAGCAGAAACGCTCACAATACGCTGGTGCTCAGCCCCGTATCCGCACCGCCTAGTGCATCACCACAGATTACACTGGGAGAAGCGCGAGGGCAGTTCGCCATTTCACCCCAGGCGAATCCGGACCGGTCGTTGTCGGGGGTTGGATCCGCCGCAGGCACAAACACGGCAGGGGAGCTGGGCGTGGGCTCCTCGTCGGGTGCGGCGGCGGGTAACGGTGCAGGTAACGGGGCTGGGGGACCGGAGGGCGGCGGCCAGGGAAGCGGCAACGGAGGGGTAGGTGAGAGGGGAGGCGGCAGCAGCGGCGGTGTGGGCGCGAGAATTGCGCCCGGTGCAGGGCACGGGACTGGAGCCGGTCACGGAACCGGGGCGGGCGCGGGTCCTGGCGCAGGACCGTTTGCCGGCATGACCATTCAAGGGGGCGAAGGACCTGCGGGAGCTATTACGATTCTAGCCCCGAGCAAACCGTCCGCCGAAGGTCAGGAGGGAGTAACCTACGGCCTCACGATTATCTCAACCGGAAATAGCGGCGGGGGCGTGGGAGACTTTGGTGTTTTTCACGACGAAGTTGTATTCACGGTTTACTTGAATCCGGCCAACGCCGCAGATGATCCTGCCTCTCCTTGGCCATTGCAGTATGCGGTCCTGCACACAGCCGGGGTCGCCCTGCAAGACCTCTTGCCGCCTTTCGCTCTCAAGAAGCAGACACCTGTGTGGCCCCCTGACCTGTTGACGAGATACAGAGGACAAGAGATCGTAGTTTATGCCATCATCGACGCGGAAGGCAAAATGCAGCATCTGAAAGCATTACAGAGCCCGAATGCCCGTTTGAGTGAAGTACTCCTTGCAGTCCTCGAACAGTGGCTTTTTCGGCCCGCGACTATGAATGGAAAGCCTGTAGCTGTCAAAGCTGTGCTGGGGGTTCCTATTTCTTCCGCGCGATGAGAAGCGAGCTCGTGACACTGATCGTTTCATGCTGCAGCCGACCTGAAGCAAGACTGAGTACCACGCGGAGTGTCTACAGGCGTTAACCGGGAGGACCCGTTACAAGATTTGCGGGGCTGAGCGGGGAAGAATGAGCTATCGGGTGGCCTCACCCAAGGGAGCCGCTCGGGAAAACTCGAAATAGCCTGGACTCGTCGCGGGGCGATGCTAAATTCCGCGACTGCCAATTAGACAAGACGGTCCCCCTGAATTGCAAGTCCCGCCTCGTAGAGAGACTGGCCCTGAACTGGTTCGCGCACCCACATCACGCTGTAGTTCCTCGCGAGTTTGGGGTCATCACTGACGATTACCTCGACATCCTGGCGGACTTGGAACGGAACGTTCGCGCGCACTCGCAAGCCGCGCTCCGAGTAATCGACCGTGTTGCCATTCACGACCGTTGCCCCTTCCCAACCGGTTCGCAAAGTAACAGGAAGGGTCACGTAGATTCTTTCTTCCCGGCGGGAAACTTCTGACCATCTACGGCTCATAGAAACCTCATCTAAGTCGCCAACTTCTGGATACACTCTACATAAACTGCCCTCAAACGTCAATGAGGGTTGGCAAGTAGAAGCCTGCGATTCAGACAGTAAGAAACCGGGCTGGGCGGCCGACTAGGGCTCGGTCTGTCAACAGGTCTATGCGATCCGCCAGCACGGCTCTTGACGGCCTTTGCGG
>Ga0187873_1000710_pt1 | contig 31573 bp, 25 predicted proteins | sample June2016WEW_16_1_2_FD_133012 | JGI IMG/M metagenome (GOLD analysis project Ga0187873, IMG submission 133012) | Peatland microbial communities from SPRUCE experiment site at the Marcell Experimental Forest, Minnesota, USA - June2016WEW_16_100 | ecosystem: Environmental > Terrestrial > Soil >...
CGTCCGTCACCACCACCCCGCTCGCCCCGGAGGGACCCGAATTCGTCACCGATATCGCGTAACTCAAATTGCTCGCCGCAAAAACCAAGGCCGGACCGCTCTTCCCGATGCCCACATCCGCCAGTTCGGTGACATTGACGGTGATGATGGCGGTGGAAGTGCCGCCGTGGGCGTCGTTAATGGTATAGATGATGGTGGCCACGCCGGCATTGGTGGGCGTGAAGGTGAGGTTGGTGTTGCCCGGATTGATGACCACGATTCCGTTGGTTGTCACGGCGTTGGTAATAGTCAGCGGATCGCCGTAAGGACTGATGTCGTTGGTCAGCGGATAAATCGTGGCGGGCATAAAATACAACGCCGAGCTGGTGTCGTTGACAGCGGTGGGCGACAGGCGATCGAAGAAGCTGTTGTTGGTGGAGACAACGCCGTTGGTGGAGACAAAACTGATCTGGTTGTCAGTCCGCCCCTGCGAATCGCCGGTGCTGTAATAACCGTAAAGGTCGGTTTCGTGGATGACGTAGTCGCCGGGCGTCACGTCGGCGAATGAATAATTGCCGTTGGTGTCCGTCGTCACGCTGGCTGTCACGGGCTCACCGATGTCGACAAGGCCGTTGGAGTTCACGTCCTGCACCAGGTCCACGGGGACATTCGCCAGACCGACTTCCCCAACGTCGTTCGTGCCGTTTCCATTCGTGTCGATCCAAACCGTGCCACTAATTGTCGAATACAAGGCCGGGTTGGGCTGATAATCGAAGAAGTTATTGTTCGCATTGGTGCTGAGCGTGGTGAGGTTGACTGCGATGCGGTTATTAACAGGCGCGCTGCTGGCGAAGCCGGGCAAATCAATCTCCACGACGACGTAATGGCCGAGGTTCAAGTTCAGAAATTCGTAATAGCCGTTCGCATCGCTGGTGACAATTTGAACGAGCGTGCCGTCGGAAGGATTGCCGTCGCCATCCGGGTCAGTGGAGAGTTGCAACGTGACGCCGCTCAAACCGGTGTCGCCATTGGTGAACACGCCGCTGTGATTGATGTCGTTGTAGACGTGGCCGCTGATGCCGGCGGCGGCGGTGACGACGTCGACACTGCCGGACGCGGTCGGCACGGGATTTCCGTAAATGTCCACCGCAAAATCAACTGTGGCGGTGTTGTTCGCCGGATTGCCCGCGCCGACGACTTTCATCGTCACATCGATGGTTATCGTCGCATTCGTCAGCAGCGGCGTGCTTGCGGCGAGATTCGTCCAAATCAAACTGCCCGAGCCGGAGCCGTTCGGCGGGATTGTGGCGGACACGAATTGGAAGTAAGCGCCACTGAACGTGTCTTCCAGCGGCAATGTTGGAATGGACGCGTCACCTGTGTTTTGAATTGTGATGCGGAACGTGACGTTGCTGCCGATAGGCACGGGCGTGTTCGTCGGACTTAACAAAACCTTCGTCACGTTGAGCGCGGCGTAAGTGATCAGCACACTGGCACCGGACGAATTGGTGACCACGCCACCGTTGGCCGTGGCAGAATTTGTTGCGTTGCCGATGGCAATGGTATTGAAAGTGACCGTGAAGTTTGTGCTCTGGCCGGGTGTCATGTTGCCGAGATTCGTCCACGTCAACACGCCCGCCGCGACCGTGCTCGGCGTGGGACTGGCCGAGGTGTAACTGAGTTTGGCGGAGGGGAAATTGTCGGTGACGGATACGTTCGTGAGCGTGGTGCTGCCGGTGTTAACGACCTGCAGATTGAATGTCGCGGACCGGCCGACGCCGACCTGTCCGCCGGACGGCGATACAATTGTTTTGTTCATCACCACGCCGGGCGTGCCGGGCGACGGCAGAATCGTGGCCGTAGCGCTGGTGTTGTCGTTCGGATCAGTCGGGTCGCTGTAACTGACGGTGAGAATCGAGCCGACGGGCGCGTTGAGCGTGCCGTTGTTCGTGCCGCTTCCGGCCGTGGTGCTGGTTGCCAGGCAAGCCGTAAAGACGCCGGTGTTGGTGCTGGTCTCGGTAAACGTCACCAGTTCCGAATCACCGCTGCTGCTGGTAACGGTGGCGGTGATGGTTTCAACAGTCGTGGAATTGGTGTTGCGATTCAAATCGGTGACGCGCATGCAAACCGTCGCGTTGGCAGCGTAGGCGTTCGTCGCCGGACCATTGTTGCCGCTGGTGAACTCCGTTGTGCTGGGTGTGCCGAGGTCAAGGAAGATCAATGAAACGCTCGTAGCGGCGGTATCGGTGATACCCTCCGTGCCTTCGTTGGCCACGGCAGTGATGTTATAATCGCCGGTCGGCGGGCCAGTCTGCCATTGGTATTCGTAAGTCTTGGTGCAACCGTCATTCGCGACGACACTCGTGTCGTTCAAGGTAACGTTGACATTCGCGTTCGGACTCGGCGCGGTGATGGCAAGGCCGAGGCTTGTAATGTCATAGCTGCCGAACGGATCGCTTACGGCGGCGCGGACATAGAGTGTCGAGCCGGCGATCGGTGTGGTGACGAGGTTGCCACCGGGATACGGCGCATCGTAAACGCCGAGGCTGCTGATGTGGATGACCGAGGTGGTCGGCAGCAAGATCTTCGAGGGTTTGTTGGTGCTGTCGTAATCCACATGGAACGACACGTCCGACTGGCCGTTGGAGATGACGTAGCTGATGACCTGGCCGGCGGGAATGGTGATGTTGCTGGTCAGGACGCCGCTCCAGACGAGATTGCTGTTGGCGGCGGAGTAAGTCGGATTGGAGAGCGTTATGATATTCGTGCCGTTGTATTGCAGCGTGGCGCTGACCGCCGGGCTGGCGGGCATGACGCCATTGGTGACGGTGATGTAATTAGTGATGGTGATCAGATTGTTGGACGGCATTGTGAATTCCGAGCAGAACGCGGGCGTTTGCGCGAAAGTCGTCACGTTCGTCGCCGGACCGCCAACGGCGGCGGGCTTGATGGAGACGGCGGCGATGGTCCACTGCTGGCTGTCCGGGGCAGTGTAGGTATTTGTGACCGAAGTGGCACCCGGCTTGGTGCTGGCGGCTGCTCCAGTGTAGTTGCCATTGGTTGCCCAAACAGTGGTCTGACCGGCACTGGCAGCCACCGTTTGCGCCACTGCGCCGACATCCCAATCGGCGATGGAAAAGACCAACTCGCCGCTGGCTGAACTGATAGTGACGGTGGCGGTGGTCCCGGTCGTCGCCGAATTGGTCGCGCTGTTTCCGAAAGGCGCTGCTTGGTTCACATTCGTGAACGTGGTCGCGCCCGCAGCAATGCTCGCGGCGGAACTCACGCTCACAACCACATTGGCGGGACCCGCTGGCGGATTCACCAGACTGTAAATGTAGGATATCGATGGGGAATTGGTGACGCTCGTGACCTGTGTCATGGCCGTGCCACCGTAGGTGACATTGGTCACCGACCCGCCGGGGGGAGTGTCCACCGCCTGGATGGCGCCGATCCCAACCGCCACGAGCAAAAGCCGGTTGGGACCGCTGCCGGACGTGTGTGAAAAAGTGAGACTGGTGTCGTTGGCGGTGAAGTTGGTGGTCGTTGCCGCCACGCCAATTGTGCCATTGCCCCCAACACCCAAATCCACGCTGGTGCGAGTGGGTCCGTGCGCAGCGGCAACCGGATCGATGCGGTTCAAGTCCTGCACGCCGTTGGTCGAGCCGTTGACGCTCAGATAGAGTTGTTTCGTGAAGGAAGGAATCTGTATGACGGCATTGGCCGAACACGAATTGCCGTAAACCGGATTGTTGTAACTGACGGAAATCAAATCTCCCGGCGCGGCGTTGAGAATTCCGTCCTGCTGCGAAAGTCCTGCCGAAATGGACGAAGACAGTCCGCCCGCGTTGAAAAATACTCCGGTGTTGGTGCCGGTTTCGGTGAGCGTGACCGTCTCGATGTCGCCATGCGTAAGATTTTGAACGACGGCGCTGACGGTCTGAACGGTGTTTGCGGATGTGTTCGCGCCCGCGTCAGCGAGTTGAATGTAAATGCTGCCGTTGGCGGGGTATAACGCGACGGGCGTGCCGCCGGAATCGGTAAAATTCAGATTGCAGGAATTCGAGCCAACCAAAAGGACGTTTTGCACCACGATCTTGAAGTCGGGTAAAGTGGCGCTGTTACTGATGTTGCCGGTACCGACGACGGTCTCCAGGTATTGGAAAGTACTCGTGCCGCCATGAAGGATGATTGGAATGGTATAGCCCGGCGCGTCAAGCGGGAACGCTGTGCCTGAACCGTCGTCAGGAACTGCCACGCCGTTGAGTGTCGTAGAATTGGTGACGTAAAGCAGATTGGTTGACGACGAATCAATCACCACGGTGTTCCCCAACGGGAGAAGGCTTTTGTTGTCAATCTCAACCGTGTATTGGAGCGTGTCGCCGATGCTTAATCCAGGCGGCCCGACATTGGTGGAAATGGTCGAAGTTTTCTGCAACACCGGCACGGGGAACGGTATCACCATCGTGCCGGCGTCAATGTAAGGATCGCCCGGCGCGGCCACGTCGGCGTCTTCACCCCACGCGGCGGTGAGCAGAGTGCCATCCACCGTGTAAACCCTCATGCCCGTCTGGTTTTTGCTGGGGTCGTAAATCTTCTGCGACTGCAACGTGACGACATCGAAATTCGTGTCGTAATGATTGCCGTTGGGGTCGGTGAGCGGGCCGCTGTGATCACCCTTGTAATCCACGTAAATGCGCGTATTCGCCAGCGTCGTGACCCAAACCGGACTGCCGTCCACCGTGCCGTCGGCGCTGCCCGGCCCCCAGCCAACATCGGCCTCGGTGGTCAATCCACCTTTGGGCAATAAAGTGAATCCCCAATTCCAAGGCATGTCGACGGAATTGTTGGCGGCCACGGTGCAGAGCGCGTAGAAATGCGCGCCGCCGCTGCTGATGAAACTCGCCCCGGAACTCACCGGCATCTGAAATTGGTAGACCCCGTTGCTCGCCGGCACGGAAAAGGCGCCCGCTCCGGTCAGGGTGTGGTAATTGATGGTGATGTTCGTCGGGTTCGGATTGTAAAGATAAACATAAGCCGGCTGCGGAACCTTCGACGCCGAACCCACCGGCGTGTAATAGGTGTTGTCCCACTCCTCCACCGGATACAGCGTGAACCAGTCGGCTGCCCAATGCGCCTCGACGTGGCCGATGATGAGATCGGCCTGCACCGGTTTGCTGGACGTGACGCGTCCACCCTTTTTGATGCCGCTGTTGACGAGATAGGATTCGCCCTGGTTCAACACGATGTTCGTCACCCCAACGCCATTGCCGTTCGGATCAATCGTCACCGCAGTGTTGTTTTGCGCGGCCATCACGAACATCCCGACATATTTGAATAGATTATTGGTCAAATCCTGCCCCACCGGGCTGATGTAATTCGTGCCGTAATCCAGCGTGGACAACACGCTAACCGCGCCGGCGAAAACCGGACCCGGATTCACCGGCCACGCCGCCCGCGAAATGGCCAGTGCCTTCGTCGCGGCGATGCGGTCGCGCGCGTCCCACAAAATCGTCGAGGGGTTGCGCGGCAGCGTCACGTTGTTCGTCAGCGTGATGACCGTGCCCGCAGGCAGGCCAACTGGATCGTGGATGAAGCCGGGCGGGATGCCGTTGGCGTCGTTGCCATCACCCCAGATTTGGGTCGTGGACTGAGTCGGATTCGCCAAGTCAATTTCGTAACCGTCCTCCCATTGATCGTAATAAATCACCGTCCCATTGCCGGTGACCACAATCGAAAATGTCGAAGCGATCGTCGAGCCGGTGCCGCTCACAATTGCCGAATATGCCTGGTAAATCTGGGCTTCAGGCATCGGCAGATAAAATTCCTGCACCAGATTCACCGCCCGCGCCGAAGGCGCAAGACAACCGAGTGCGCAAACGGTCATTACCAGCCAGTAAATTGGCCGATTCAAGCTACACCTCATGCTCATGTTTTTTAACGACAACTTTAGACTCAAACACAATTTTGCCATGTTTCATTTGTGCCAGGCAGGAAGTAATGGGTAAAAATCAATTATAAGCTATTCCCAGTAAAGGTAATACTATCAAAACTCCAATGTTTAGGCAAATGGTTTCATTCCAAAAATTGACAAGCCGGATTTGCGCCTGCTCCGGCACAATGGCCGGTCGTCTGCGCGCTTTTTTCTCAACGCCCTCGACGATCACGACGATGTGCATCGTGTGTATGTGGCAATGAAGTAAGCCACACCAACGGACAGGCGGAAGTTGAAGCGTGCCCCTGCCGTCAATTCTTTGCCGGACTGTTGGTTTGCGCCGGAGCGCTGTCTGGTTTGTAGAGTCCGGCCTTGATGAATGGTTCCAGATAAGCGCTGTAACCTTCCGCCTGCATTTTTTCGACGGGAATGAACCGCAATGATGCTGAGTTGATGCAATAACGCAAATGCGTCGGTCCCGGTCCGTCATCGAACACATGACCGAGGTGCGAATCGGCAGCTTTCGACCGGACTTCGGTCCGGTCCATGCCGTAGGAATGATCCGAACGTTCGATGACATCCGCGTTGGAGACGGGTTTGGTGAAACTCGGCCAGCCGCACCCTGAATCGAACTTGTCCAGCGAACTGAACAGCGGTTCGCCCGACACCACGTCCACGTAAATGCCCGGCTTGTGATTGTCCCAATACGCGTTTTGAAACGCCGGCTCGGTGGCTGACTTTTGCGTGACCGCAAATTGTTCGGCAGTCAGTTTCTTTTTCAGTTCCGCTTCGGAAGGTTTTTGAAAAGTTTTCACGGTATTGCTGTTGATGTTGGATGGTTGCGATGTCAGCGGGTCGGCCGGCAGAACGGTGCAGGCGCAAAGCCACAACGCCCCGGCAATCACCGCACAGGACATTATCTTAATTTGAACATGAGCCACGCTTGCAAGTTAGCACATGCCGTCCGGGTCTCAACCCCCGGCTTTGATGGGAGGTTAAAAGGACGGTGAACCCGGCACGATATGCCGGGCTAAGTTCCGGTTGTCCCGTCGGGACGAGACAAATTCAGCAGCCGCGCCTGTGGGATGCGCTCCACGATGATTTGCCGCGTCAGGTTCACCCATTGCCGGCAACGATCCAGCACGATACCATCGGACGTGGCGATGACGTGTTCGCTTTCCCACAGAACGCGGTCGGGATTGAACACCAGTTCCACCGGCATGTTCCAACCGGCGCTGGCGGCCATTTCGTTGATGAGCGTCTTAAGCCGCCCGCTGTTCGACACCGGTTTGTCCAGCCACCAACGGCAACACGTCACTCCCCAGTCCGCCGCGGTTTCACCGACCATGCGCAGCGCAGATGCGGTCTCATCCACTTTTCGATAACGGCGGTGAATGCCGGCGATGTCGCGGCAACAACCGTCGCGGCCCAGCAACACCACGCCGCCGGCGAGCGCGCTTTCAATCACGGTCAACACGTTGTAACCGTCCAGCCAGAGTTCCCGGCCGCGGACATCCGCGGGCGGGAACTGAAGACGACGGCGATGTTGCGCGTCGCCGAGTGAACAGGCGCAACGGCTCACCGCCATGCGCTGGCGGCTGGTGAGATTGTGGCGGTTGCCGACGAGTTCGGTGGCGGAGTGCGAAGCGTAACCGCGGTCGAGCAGCCAGCAGAGGTCCTGCATGGCGGCGCACAACGCGGGAAGCTGACGCGCGCCAAAGAGCTGTTCGTCCCTGGAAGCCGGCCCGCGATGGGATTGGTGTCGCGCCATGACTTCATGATGACACAACGCGCGGAAGAAATCATTCCTTTCGCGCCGGAGAAAGGCGGAGTCTGAAGGGCCGACGCGAGGCGGTCGTGCGCCAGCATCGGCGGCTGGTCGAGCAATGAAGCTTCCCCGGATATTTTTGTCGCCTTCTTTCCCGGTTTGATGCTTCAATCGCGCCCGACTCAAAGCCAGAGCATAGCCATGAATGCATACCTCTTTACCGCCGGCCTCACCCAATCCCAAGTCCGCCCGACTCCCGGTCGAGGCGGACAGATGGTTGACACGGTGCAAATCTGGGATTCCTGCGTGAGTGCGGTCATTTACGGTGGCGACCGGGAACAGGCGCAAAAGCGGTTTGAAAGCTGGTGCCGTCTGACTCCGGAAGGAGAAAACACGGTCGAGACGGAAATCAAAAAGGTCGTCGCCGCGCAGTTTGTGGATCAATTGCTCACGGAATTCGGCGGCAAACCGCTGGATTGGCCGCGGATTTCCCAACAGGTCAATGACATTTTGCAGGCGACCGCCGTGGACGATTTTGAACAAGGCTATTGGGTGGACATCAACCAGGCCGTGCCCCCGGGAAAAATCAGTTTCGACGTCGGATCGCTGAAACGCGATTTGCCGGAAGACATCCGGTCCGGCTTGAACTGGTCGCCGGACAAAAAATTCTTTTTCCTCGTGAGCGTTCTTAGTCCGCGTCCATCACCGACAATCCCTGCCGACGACTTGGAATCCGACACGCCAGACCACGACGACGCTGATAATGAAAACGAGAACGACGAAAAACCGGATTTGGATGGGTTTGTCGCCACGCTGACTGAAATGAGAGACAAGGAAGCCGCTGCGCTAATTCAGGCGCGCAATTCCGTGGTCGCCGCGTGGCTCTGGCGGAAATATGCCGCCAACACCCGGCTCGCTCCGAACGAAATCCAAATTACCCCCTGTTGCAATTTTGTTCCGGTGGAATAGAATAGAACGGGGCGTGATGCGGGGAAAAGGGAGGCGGTGGGAAATGTAGGGTTTACCTTTCCATTCCGTGTGACTGATTATTTGTCTTTGAAGAGTAAAAGATTTATTAATTCAGACCATTAATGAATTGCCGAATCAGAGGTTTTGGAGCGTGCCTGATCGGGGGATTTCCCCATCAGTATGAGGATTCATTTTTTTATCACACGCTGGAGCGGTTGCGGAAGGAAAGCACGCATAACCTCATTCCATCACTGTTCACCATGGGCGGCTTTACCATCGCCCGCGTCCCCAAACATCTGGAAGCCAGATGCCTGGCCGCACATCCGGACATCGTGGTGCTGCAATTCGCCACCAGCGACCTGATTGTGCCCATCCGAAGAAAGTACACCTTCATCACAACGGTTCGAAGAAAAGTATCGGTGAATCCGCCAAACCTCGTCGACCGGCTGAAATGGCAAATCCAAGGACTCGTCGGCGATGGTTTGAGATTGTCACCGGTAACCCCGCGGGAAGTTTATCTGGCAACCATGAACTTGCTCGCCCGGACGTTGCTGGAACATCAGGTGGTTCCTGTCGTTCTGTCCCCATTTGTTTTTGGCGCGCGACGGTCGGACCGGTTTGCGCGTGACTGTGCCGGACGGTTGCAACAATCGCTGGCTGCCCTGCCCCGGGCCGTCTATGTGGATGCGTATTCCGCGTTGGATCGGCATCCACGCTGGCGGATGTTGCTGTGCGACGGCTCCCATTTGTCCCTCGAAGGCCAGAGGGTGGTCGGAGAAGCCTTGTATCCCTGTCTGAAAAACATCGTGGAAAATCAGGCCTGGTTTCCGAAAAATTCCCCGCCGCCGGAGAAGCCCGAAACCCGCTGAACCGCCGTCCAAGGAGGGTCAGGGTGAGGGAGGATGTGAACATTCTTTTGCAGCGCGGGGGAAACGGGAGACGGTTGCCTCCGGACGAGTTAACTTTTCACCGCCACCGCCTTGAAGAAGGTGTAACAAAACACACCGCTCGAACCAGCGCTCTCCTTCAAGTCGCTGATGCCTTTTTCCCATGCCCGCCGGCCAATCAATCCCGCCGCCAGTGCGCGGTCGCGCACGCCTTCCACCATGGCGATGTAAGTGTTGCGCGTGAATCCCTCCACCCACGAGGGACGGCTGGCGTCCACATAAACAAAGCGTGGCGAAACCGTGACCTTGCGAAAACCCGCCGCGCGCACCAGGGGAAACAGCCGCCGGCCAATCAGCGCGTCGCCACCCGCCTCCGCCTGAAGATCAATCAGGCATTGAATGGTCTTCCATGCCGCGTCGCTGCGCGGATGAAATAAAGTCGAGCCGTGGTCGCCTTCGATGACCGTCAGTGTCCCGCCCGGCTTCAAGACCGCTTTCAAACACCGCAGCGCCCGGGCCGGCTCTTTCAAATGTTCCAGCACAAAGCACGCGAACACATGATCGAAACTCGCCTTCGGAAACGGCAGCTTGAAAATGTTTGCCGGCTGGAAAGCGACGTTGGAAAAACCCGCGCGGCGAACCGCCGCTTCCGCCGCCTTCACCGACACGGGCGAAATATCCACGGACGTGAACCGCGCACCGGGACTGTTCTTCGCCAGAATGACCGTTTGCGCGCCGACGCCGCAGCCGGCTTCGAGCACGCGGCTTCCGACCGGATAAAATGTGTCTTGATGCAACAATTCCGCCAGCGTTTGTGCTTGATCGCGAAGCCGTTGATCCTCGCGCTCCGAATAACCGTGGACGTATTCATCCGCACGGCGGGCGGAGTTCTGTTTTGCGCCCATGATGATTCGCAGAATGAAGAATTTCGGCGGACAACTCAATCCAAACCGAAGCGTTTTAGGCTCAGCGCAGGGAAAACGGGAGACGGTTGGAAAAGTTGAGCGTGGACTGTGAGTGCGGACGTGCTGCCGCTACCGAAAAGGCATAGGGCAAATAGCGGCGGCCACCGCGTCCGATGTTTGAGGTCACAATTTGTGACCGGTTCAATTCTTCGCGGTTGCCAACTCTTCTTCAAAGTCCACGATTTCTTTTATTTGGACTAAAAACCACCGATCGATTTTCGTGAGGTTGAAAATCTCATCAATAGTGAAGCCGGCCCGCAGCGCGTGGCGGATGAAGAAAATGCGCTCGGCATTCGGCACGCTCAATTTGCGGCTGATGACGTCCTTCGGCAGGATGTCGCGGTCGCCATAGACTTCCGTGCCGATGCGCCAGGGTTTGCCGTCGCCGCCCAAGCCGCTGCGGCCAATCTCCAGCGAGCGCAGGCATTTTTGCAGGCTTTCCTTGAACGTGCGGCCAATCGCCATCGCCTCGCCCACGCTTTTCATCTGGGTTGTCAGCGTCGGGTCGGCTTGAGCGAATTTCTCGAACGCAAACCGCGGAATCTTGATAACGACGTAATCAATCGTCGGCTCGAAGCTGGCCGGAGTCACCCGCGTGATGTCGTTTTTGATTTCGTCGAGCAGATAACCGACGGCGAGTTTGGCCGCGATTTTTGCGATGGGAAAGCCTGTGGCTTTGGACGCCAGCGCGGAACTGCGGCTGACGCGCGGGTTCATCTCGATGATGACCATGCGTCCGTTTTCCGGGTTGACGGCGAACTGGATGTTGGAGCCGCCGGTCTCGACGCCCACGGCGCGGATGACAGCGAAGCTGGCGTCACGCATGATCTGGAATTCCTTGTCGGTCAGCGTCTGGATGGGCGCGACGGTGATGGAATCGCCGGTGTGGACGCCCATCGGGTCGAAGTTCTCAATGGAGCAGATGATGACGCAGTTGTCGGCTTTGTCGCGCATGACCTCCATTTCGTATTCCTTCCAGCCGAGCAGGGATTCTTCGATGAGAATCTCGTTGACGGGCGAGAGCTCCATGCCGCGTCTGGCGAGTTCGTCGAATTCATCACGGTTATAGGCGATACCGCCGCCAGTGCCGCCCAGCGTGAACGCGGGACGAATGATGACGGGGAACCGTCCAATCTTGTCCGTCACGACGCGGGCTTCATCTATGTTGTGCGCGGTGCCGGAAATCGGAACGTCGAGGCCGATGGAGAGCATGAGGTCTTTGAAGACCTGCCTGTCTTCGCCACGTTCGATGGCTTTGTCATTCGCGCCAATCATTTCGACGCCGTATTTATCCAGCACGCCGCTGCGGTAGAGGGCCATCGCCGTGTTCAGCGCCGTCTGGCCGCCGAGCGTCGGAAGCAAAACGAGTTTATGTGGGACAGGCATCTTGCCTGTCTCTGACTTCTTGGCTTGTCCAGATGGAGACAGGCTGGAAGCCTGTCCTACGACTGGGACACCCATGCGCTTCATCTCCTCCTTTTCGCGGACGATGATTTTTTCGACGCACTCGGGTGTAATCGGCTCAATGTAAGTGCGGTCGGCGAACTCCGGGTCGGTCATGATGGTGGCCGGGTTGGAGTTGACGAGAATGACGCGATAACCTTCCTCCTTGAGCGCCTTGCAAGCCTGCGTGCCGGAATAATCGAACTCACACGCCTGCCCGATGATGATCGGTCCGGCCCCGATGATTAATACTGAATGTATGTCTGTCCGTTTAGGCATAATTTAATCTGTGGCTAAAGCAATCGTGATTGGTTCCCCGCCGCCGGTTTCAAACCCAGCTTTTTGTAACTCAATTCCGTCGCCATGCGGCCTTGCGGCGTGCGGTTCAGGAAACCTTCCATGATGAGATACGGCTCGTAAACTTCCTCGATCGTGTCCGGCTCTTCGCCCACGGCGACGGCGAGCGAGTTCACGCCGACCGGTCCGCCGCCGAATTTCATGATGATGGCTTCGATGATGCGCTTGTCCATTTCGTCGAGGCCGTTCTGGTCAATTTCCAGCATGGCCAGAGCCTTGTCGGCGACGTCGGCGGTGATGCGACCGTCGTGACGGACCTGCGCGTAATCGCGGACGCGGCGGAGCAGGTTGTTCACGATGCGCGGCGTGCCGCGGCTGCGCCGGGCGATTTCGTGCGCGCCGGCGGGTTCGATTTCCACCTTCAGCAAACGCGCGGAGCGGACGACGATTTTCTCCAAATCTTCGGCCACATAATAATCCAGCCGTTCGCGGATGGCAAAACGCGTCAGCAACGGCGCGGTGAGCAGGCCGCTGCGTGTGGTCGCGCCAATCAGGGTGAACCGGGGCAGGTTCAGGCGGACGCTGCGGGCGTTTGGCCCTTGATCAATGATGATGTCGAGTTTGAAGTCCTCCATCGCCGGGTAGGGATATTCTTCGATGGTTTTTTGCAGGCGATGGATTTCGTCAATGAACAGCACGTCGCCCTCTTCGAGATTGGTGAGCAGGCCGGCGAGGTCGCCCGCTTTTTCAATGGTCGGGCCGCTGGTGCTTCTGACGTTTGCGCCCATGGCTTTGGCGAGGATGTAGGCGAGCGTGGTCTTGCCGAGGCCGGGCGGACCGGAAAGCAAAATGTGGTCGAGCGCTTCTTTCCGCTTTTTGGCGGCGGCAACAGCGATTTCCAGACGTTCTTTGACTTTCAACTGGCCGGTGAATTCGGAAAACAGCGACGGGCGCAGCGTCAGTTCCAATGCCGGGTCGGGTTTGTTCAAAGTGGAAATCGAGCGTTCGGCCATCACGCGTCAGCATGGGGAAACTCAAAATCAGCGGCAAGGGCATTTTGTGGCAATATTTTCCAAAAAGCAGACTTGTTTCAAATAAAACCTCGAAAGACAGCACAGGCAAGTTCATCTTGAGCATACAGATTTTTCGTGTATCGTATAATCCATGACTGCATTGCTTGAAAAAGCGATCCGACAAGCTTCCGCCTTGCCCAAACAGAAGCAGGAAGCAATTGGCGCTTTGATTCTCGAAGAGATCGCCTCCGAGTCGCGTTGGGACGCGCAGTTTGCCGATTCTCAGGACGCGCTGGCGCGACTGGCTGAAGAAGCGGTGTCGGAGTTCAACGAGGGAAAAACGTTGCCGTTCGAAAAGGACAGTGATCTCTCACACAACTAAAGCGTTTCGGAAGTCGTTTGCCGGACTGCCCCAGAAAATTCAAAAGAACGCGCTGAAAACGTATCGCGTCTGGCGGCAGAATCCACATCATCCGAGCCTTCAGTTCAAACAAGTTCACACGACGCTGCCGATATTTTCCGTGCGGGTCGGTTTGGGCTGGCGCGCCGTTGGAATCAGAAAAGCCGACACGGTGATTTGGTATTGGATTGGCTCGCACGACGAATACGACGCCTTGTTGAAAAAGTTGTGAACGGATTCGGGCTGGAGCCGAATCGAATCAACGGACGTTTTTAAAATCTACTGCGGCAATTTACCTTCTCCGCCTTGACATGCCGAAGTGGTAGCCGCCATGGACGCGCACACCGCGCGCTTTGCCGGGGAAACCGCCCTTGGGCTGGCCGGGTTTTCCTTCCTCGAACAGCATGGTGTATTTGTAATTGAAATTTTCCAGTTTCACGCGCGGGATTTTCTGGCTGATGAAGCGTTCGATGGCAAAAACGTGGCCGGCGTCCTCGGCGGTCATGATGGTAAAGGCGTCGCCGCTCGCCTCCGCGCGTCCGGTGCGCCCGATGCGATGAATGTAATCCTCCGGATGCTGCGGCACGTCGTAATTGATGACGTGGCTCACATCCGCGATGTCCAGCCCGCGCGCGGCAATGTCCGTCGCCACGAGCACTTCGAACCTGCCGGAGCGGAAGCCTTGCAACGCCTGTTCGCGTTCGCGCTGCGTGCGGTTCGAGTGCAGCACGGCCACGGCGTGATTGTTGCGTTTGAGCATGCCCACGACGCGGTCGGCGCCGTGTTTCGTCCGGCAAAAGATGAGCACCGAGTTATAATCCACGCGCTTCAGCAGTTCGAGCACCAGATCGGATTTTTGCGAATCGGAAACGGGATAAATAACGTGCTTGACGGTCTCGGCCGGCGTCCGGCGCGCGCCGATTTCAATCGTTTCCGGATTTTTCATTGCCCATTGAACGAGCGTTTCGATTTGCGGTGGAATCGTCGCGGAAAACAGCGAGGTGTGGCGCTGGCGCGGGCAACGGTCAACGATGCGGCGCACGTCGGGCAAAAATCCCATGTCCAGCATCCGGTCGGCCTCGTCGAGCACGAGAAATTCAACCTTGTCCAGACGCACCGTGCCGCGTTCGAGATGATCGAGCAAACGCCCCGGCGTGGCGGCGAGAACGTCCGTGCCCGCGCGCAAATCGTCCAATTGCCGTCCGTAACCGACGCCGCCATAAACGACGGTGGTTTTCAAATTGGTGAAGCGCGCAAAATCGCGGAAGGCCGTTTCAACCTGCGCGGCGAGTTCGCGCGTTGGTTCGAGAATCAGCGCACGCGGACCGGGCGCGTGCTGGCCGAGTTTCGAGAGAATGGGCAGCGCAAACGCGGCGGTCTTGCCGGTGCCGGTTTGGGCGCTGCCAATCATATCGCGTCCGGCAAGCACGAGCGGAATGCCGCGGAGTTGGATCGGTGTGGGTGTGACATAGCCTGCCGCGCGCACGCCTTGGAGAATCGCCGGAGAAAGACCGAACTTTGTGAAAGCCATGAACCAGGTTAGCAGCGTGGAAAATTAAAGAAAGCGAGGATTTATCTCGAAAACAACGGTAGGGACGAGCTGCTGCTCGTCCTTGAATCCGGCTGCGCGGCAGCGCAGCCCCACCAGACAAAGGATTTACGCAGGCGTTGCGCCAGCCTCGGCAACCGGTTCCGGCGAAGGAACGGCGGTTTCGGCTGGAGCCGGAATTTCGGATGCCGGCTCAACTGCCGGAGCCGGTTCGGACGCGGAAATTTCAGCTTCAGTTGAAACGGTAACTTCATCCACCGGTTCGCCAGTTGCCGCAGCTTCACCTTCCGCGACCGGTTTTTCTTCCGCCGGTTTCGCCTCCGTTTCCCGCCTCGGTGAAGCCTGGGCCGGCGGTCTGGGCGCGGGTTTCTTGGCCGTGTTCAGCCTGCCGTCGGCAAATTCAATGACATGACCTTGATGCACAAGCCAATGCAAATCGGAAATGATGGTGGTTTGCTCCGGTGTTGGTTCAGCGGATGCAGCGCTGGATTGCTCCCCCGGTTTTACTTCAATGACCGTCGGTTGGGGCGATGGCGCGAGGGCTTCGATCAATTGTCGGCGCGAACATTTCGGATGCGCGTTGATGTGGCCGATGATGCGCTTGATGTTTTCCGAAACCGGCGTGGTTTCGAGGTCGAGAAATTGCGGCCGTGCAACGGAAACGTGCGTGACGGTCTTGTTGACCTTGAAAAATTGCAGGCCGTGCGTGGCGAACTGCCTGCTCAACCCGGTGGCGAGATGCAGCGGAAAGTATTTTTGCCCCTCCCACTCGTAGCGGATGAGTTGTTGCAACTCGCGGTTGCGCAAATTGCGGCTGGGCACGCCGCCGACCATGAGCGATTCGATCGGTTTGACAATCGTTTCCTTGTGAACGGCGCGAAAATGTTTCTCAACTTCTTCACGGTTCGCGAGCTTGAGCGGTTCGGGCACGTTGAGGACGACGTATTCGGTCTTGAAACTTTGCTCCTCGACCCACTTTTTCACGACGGCCTCGTCCTTGACGATTTTTACGCGCGCCTTGAAAACGTCGAACGGCATTTTCGAGAAACGTTCCGCGTGCAATTTGCGAAGCTGGTTTTGGTAATCGTGATGGTTTGGCGGGCCGAGAATCACGCCGCTCATGCCGCATTGTGCGACGAACGTGTAGGTGCCCTTCGGCGGCTCGGTCGCCGTACGCTCTGTCTGATAAAACGTGGCAAAATGATTTTTGAGAACATGTGCAACAACCTCGTCCTCGCTCAGCCACGGCGTGTCGTCGAGCGCGCAAACGAACAGCGGTTGCGCGATGGCGCCGTCGGCCTTTTTCTTCACCGTGAGCTGGACGGAATACCGTTCCGGTTTTTGTAAAATGAGCCGCGCGATGTCGAACAATGGGTAGGCGCGGCCAGTCATCTTGATCTGGCGGGCGAGCGATTCGACGCCGTTTTCATCCGGCAAAAACGCGACGCTGATTTCCGGCAATGGCGGCGGCGGTTCGCGAAGTTCATCCCGTAAAGCGGGACGCCGGTCATCGCGCCGGCCAAACTCCTTTTTGCGGTCGCTGAACTTTGGACCGGAACGCGGCGGACGAGGTCCGCGGCGCTCGCCGAACGATTCCGTGCGCGGTCCTCCGCGCCGGCCTTCGCGCGGGCGGTCATCGCGTCCGGCGGGTTCGCCGGCAAATTTCGCGTAGCGATTGGCCTCGGTTTTTCCCTGCGCCCAGGCGGGCAGGAAAAGCTTTTCCAAATCCAAATCCAAATCGATATCGGGAATGCTGCTCATGCGAAAACAACTTTGCAGCCATCAAGCTGCCGCGCGTTTGGCGAAAATGGCGTCCACGATTTTTTGGGCCAGCGCGGGTTTTTCGGCAAGCGCCTTTTGCGCGGCTTCCTTCCCCTGCCCGATTAATTCGCCTTCGAATTGCAGCCACGCGCCTTTTTTGTCCACGACGCCGTTTTCGATGCCCACGTCGAGAATGCAGCCTTCCTTGTTGATGCCGTGATTGTAAAGGATGTCGAACTCTGCCTCGGCAAACGGCGGCGCTACTTTGTTCTTCACCACCTTGACCCGGACGTGATTGCCGACGGCGTTGCCCGCGTCATCTTTGAGCGTGTCTTTGCGGCGGATGTCGAGGCGCACGCTCGCGTAAAATTTCAGCGCCTTGCCGCCGGGCGTCGTTTCGGGGTTGCCGAACATGATGCCGACTTTTTCGCGCAATTGATTGGTAAAAATACAGGTTGTCTTCGACTTGCCCAAAATCGCCGTGAGCTTGCGCAACGCCTGGCTCATGAGCCGTGCCTGCATGCCCATCGTGGCCATGCCCATCTCGCCTTCGAGTTCGGCCCTCGGCACGAGTGCGGCGACGGAATCAATCACGACGACGTCGAGCGCATTCGAACGCGCGAGCGTTTCACAAATCGTCAGCGCCTCTTCGCCGGAATCCGGCTGCGACACGAGCAAATCGTCGAGGTTCACACCGAGTCTTTTCGCGTAGCCGGGATCCAGCGCATGCTCGGCGTCAATGAACGCCGCCAGGCCGCCCATCTTTTGCGCGCTGGCGATGACATGGAGCATCAGCGTCGTTTTGCCGGACGACTCCGGCCCGAAAATTTCCACGACACGGCCGCGCGGAATCCCGCCGACGCCGAGCGCCAGATCCAGCGCGAGTGCGCCGGTCGGAATTACGTCAATTTTGACATGCGCCCGCGCGTCGCCGAGACGCATGATGCTGCCTTCGCCGTAACTCTTGGTGATGCTGGAGATCGCGGCTTCGAGTTCGCGTTGGTGCGACGCGGCGACTTTCGTTTCGACGGCGGATTTATCGGCGGTTTTCGGCGGCATAAATTCCTGGGTTGATTTTCGGTCTGGCTATTCCGATGGCCGACGTTAGTCAATTGCCATCGAATAGTCAAACGCGGATGAAAAGGGCCTGTCATGCATTATGTGCGCAGTTTGATTGAAAATTCCGGCGGCATCCGGCAGTTTGTCGGCGTGAAACTGACGAGAATCTTTTCGTTGTTCCTTGTCGCGGCGCTGCTGGCCGGTTGCGAAAAAAGTGAAACTGCCGCGCCGCCACCCAGCGACAACTCGCTGCCCACGCAAGCGCAACCCAAATTGCCGACGATGAAAATCTATCTCGGCGCGGAAACGCTTGATGCCGAACTGGCACTCACCCCACGCGAGCAACAAACCGGCATGATGTTCCGCACCAATGTCACCGATTCAGATGCGATGCTCTTCGTTTTTTCCCGACCGTTTCAGGCTTCGTTCTGGATGACGAATTGTCCTATGTCGCTGTCTGCCGCCTACATCGGCCCGGATGGCGTCATCGAGGAGATTCATCATCTGGAAAAGAATGACAACGTGCCAGTCGTCGCCACCAACGACAACATCCTCTTCGTACTGGAAGTGAATGACGGCTGGTTCCAGCGGCGCCACATCAGCACCGGCACGGTCATCCGAACGGAGAAAGGATCGTTGCAGGAAACGTTTTTTGGCAGGCCATGAAATTATTGAGGAACGAGACGATAAAAACAGCTCGCGTTGGAAGGATCGTCATCAAAGTAGGTACAAACGCTCCCATCGTTTGTTGCTGAAAAAATCGTGACCCAATCGGTGAGATTGGTCGAAGTTTGAAAGAAAGAAATCGAGCCCGTTGAATTGGTCAGCGACCAATCAAAGTTTTTTTGAAAACGGTTTGGAGGATTGCCCATTGTCAGCCACATGCGAATCGTAAATTGGTTTGTTCCGATTTGAGGAGCTGGAAAAGTAACCGGCGGATTGGTTGAATCATCAAATAAACCCCAATAGACCGGAAAGGCACGAACGGATTGACCGTTGAAAGTTTCGAATTGATGCCCGAGTTTGTTGAATTTTATTTTCACTTGCGGCTGAATGACACCAGGTCCGCCGTTTGTAAGATTTCCATTCAAGGCAGCATTGTTGATCCAGTTTGTCGTCCCGGTGCGGTCTACATAGGGAACAAGTGGCAAGCCGTAGTTTACGTCTGCTGCGCAAAATAGAAAATCCGGTTGCGTAATGACTCGTTGAAGTTGTTGCTGTACCACGTTGCCGTTCGTAATGTAAGTGTCAGTGAACTGGTTTGTCATTGGCAGAAATTGGCCGGACATTGAATCAAATGGCTGTGGCACAAAGGTGATTTTATCAATACCCGGACGCCATGCGCCATTCACAAACGAATTTACGTTTGTGCCCGTGCCGGAAATACCGGGTAACAATGTTTCGTAAGCGATATTGTTTGTTGAAAGCAAATAGCACAATCCACCGACATCATCTTCGGTCAATCCCGTAAAGCACTCTCCCGGATTCAAGAACCCAGTGGGAAAAAGGAGGTTGTTTAAGCCATTGTCAGCTACAGCAGTATCTGGTACGAGCGGATCGACGGAAATTACGTATGCAACGTTCATTATTCCTCCGATGATTTCGGAGATTACAATTCCTTCATAGAAAGCGCCATTCACATACTGGCTGGGAGTGAGCGTTTCAGGATCAAAATTACGCATGACGATATCATTTGGGATTGTCCCGTCTGGCCAATCATATTCTCGAGCAAAATATAGAAAAATTGGATTCCATTGGCGCAGCGCAAAAATGTAACGAACAGGCTGTGCTAATCCCAATTGTTCCACGAGCAGGGCGAGTGTTTCAGATTTTAAGTCATAAAGGTTCTGCGCCTCGGCTTGTGAATTGAACTGTTCTGTGTCGAGTGGATAATTGGTCAACACAATGCTGGAAGCCGGCGGCAAGTCGTTGATAATTTGAATTGCACCTTCCACCGCTGCGACGCCGTTTGTCCCGAAAAAATTCAGGAAAGATTGATCGAATCCATAAGTCACCACCGGCACATTCCAGCGGTATCCACTTCCGATGTCCATCGGCCCGCCAATGTCACTCGGCTGGCGGAAGCCGTTCGTTTGTTCCATCCACGATTCGTACGGCCCCAACAATGCGAAGCCTAAGGACGATGGGGTAAATTGGAACAAGGCCAAGAAAGCCAGACAGAGGACCAAAAGCTTATTCAATTTCATACCTGAATTTCGAGTATGAATTTTAATGTTATTAAGAGTATCAAGAACTGTCAATTACACTTTAAGCTCGACCCTTCACTCGTGACTTTCAACAATTCAGACATGTCACGACGGAGCAAATCCGACAAGCTTTTCGCCGAGGCGTTGAAATACATTCCCGGCGGCGTGAATTCGCCGGTGCGCGCGTTCCGCGCCGTCGGCGGCCAGCCGTTTTTTGTCAACAAGGCCAAAGGCGCGCACGTTTGGGACGTGGATGGAAACGAACTGATTGATTACGTCTGCACCTGGGGACCGGCCATTCTCGGCCATGCGCATCCGAAAATTATTTCCGCCATCAAAGCGGCAGCGGATAACGGCACGAGCTTCGGCGTTCCTAATCCATTTGAAGTCACGATGGCCAGACTGATTTGCTCGCTCGTGCCGAGCGTGCAGAAAGTGCGGATGTGCAATTCGGGAACGGAAGCGTGTATGTCGGCAATTCGTCTGGCGCGTGGCGCCACGAAGCGCGACAAAATCGTCAAGTTCGACGGGTGCTATCACGGCCACGCGGATTCGTTGCTCGTCAAGGCCGGCAGCGGCGCACTGACGTTTGGTTATCCCGACAGCGCCGGGGTTCCGGCGGCGTTCACCCAGCATACCATCGTTCTGCCGTTCAACGACGTCGAAGCGGTCAAGGCCGCGTTCGCCGCGAACAAGAATGAAATTGCCGGCATCATCATCGAGCCGGTGCCGGGCAATGCCGGGGTTTATTTGCCAAGGCCAGGTTATCTGGAATTTTTGAGCGAAATCACAAAAGCGAATAGCGCGTTGCTGATTTTCGACGAGGTGATGACGGGTTTTCGTCTCGCGCCCGGCGGCGCGCAGGAGCGTTTCGGCATCAAGCCGGATTTGACCACGCTCGGCAAAATCATCGGGGGCGGGCTGCCGGTGGGCGCATTTGGCGGTCGCGCAGACATCATGGATTTGCTCGCGCCGATGGGGCCGGTTTACCAGGCGGGCACGTTGAGCGGCAATCCGCTGGCGATGGCGGCGGGCATTGCGGCGTTGGAAGAATTGAATAGTCCAAAGTCCAAAGTCCAAAGTCCAAAGTCCAAATACGCGCCAAATGACGCTTATTCGCAGCTCGAAAAATTGGGCGCGCAGCTTGAAGCCGGGATGAAAGACGCCGCAAAATCGGCGGACGTGCCCGTGACGTTCAACCGCTGCGGCTCGATGTTCTGCGCCTATTTTACAGGCGGGCCGGTGTGGAGCCTCGCCGACGCGATGAAGAGCGACCGTGCACGGTTTGCAAAATTTTTTCACGGGATGCTGGCCGAAGGAATTTATCTGGCGCCATCGCAATTCGAGGCGGATTTTATTTCCACGGCGCACACGGCGACGGACATCGAGCAAACAATCAAAGCGACGACGAAAGTGTTGCGCGGATTGTAACCTCTTGTTATGCTGGGCGTCTGACACGTAGTGAACCGCGTCATTATGGCGCGGCGAAATTTAAAAACAGACCACGACAAAGAATTATGAAAGCAAATAAAACAATATTAATCACGGCGTTGGCCGTGGGCAGTTTACTGGCATTGAGTCCGGCCTTGTGCGCGGATGATTCCACCAACACGCCGCCTTCCACCCCACCCGCAGGCGCTCCCCCAGCCGTCCAGCCACCTCGCGGCGGTTTTGAGCGCCTGGCGGAACAACTCAACCTGACCGCCGACCAGAAACCGAAAGTGAAGTCCATCCTGGATGCGCAAAGGCAGAAAGTGCACGACCTGCGGCAGGACACCAGCCTTACGGCTGAAGACCGCAAGGCCAAAATAAAAGCCGTCCAAGAAGACACGGCTACACAGATGAAAGCCGTTCTTACACCGGAGCAGTTCCAAAAATGGCAGGGTATGCGCAGTCATCGCACCGGCCCGCCTCCGGGTGGCAACCCGCCCCCCGCGGCTCCGCCGCAAAATTAATTTGTGGGGGACATACATTCACAAAGGGACGGCCTTGCGCCGTCCCTTTTTATTTTTGTGCGCACAGTCAGTGAGTATTGCGCAGCGGCGGTCTGTGACCGCCGGTCAAATGGCGACGCTCACAGAGCGCCGCTACAGGTCGCAGATTCCATTTGAGCAAAAGCGCGCGCGACCGTATTCTGGGATTTGCCTTGCGCGAGTAGCTCAATTGGATAGAGCGTCGGCCTCCGGAGCCGAAGGTTGTGGGTTCGACCCCCGCCTCGCGTACCAGTCTTCGTTCGATGTTGTGAGTCTTTAGCCAAATCCTTCACCGCCAGCGAAGCCAAACGCATCGCCCGAAATCCAGCCAGGGTCAAGGCCATCTCCGCAGCACTGATCAACTGTCCGGGTTTGAGGAAACAATGGCGTGGACGATGGTGTTTACGGTTTGCAATATGCCGCGGGCTGCTTCGGGATCAGTAATTTTCAGGCCGTGATTTTTATCCAATGCCACAACCAGTTGCAGTGCGTCCACAGAATCCAGACCCAGGCTGCCGGGGCCAAACAGCGGCTGGTCGTCGCCGATTTCCTCCGGGTTGATTTGGAGCATGAGGTTTTCCACCAGCATGCGTTTGATATGGGCCTTGATTTCAACCGGGTTGCTCATCAGAAAATTCCGCCGTCAATTTTGAGCACAGAGCCTGTGATGTAGGCCGCCCCGGCACAAGCCAGAAATCGGACCGCCACCGCCACTTCCTCCGGCTTGCCGAACCGCCGCATCGGAATCTGCGCCAGCGCGCGCTGTCGCGCCGCGTCATCCATGTTCACCAGCATTTCCGTTTCGAGATAACCCGGACAAATGGCGTTGACGGTGATGCCGATGCGAGCGACTTCCTTCGCCAGCGATTGCGTGAGGGAAACAACACCCCCCTTGGCTGCCGCGTAGTTGGTCTGGCCGGCGGGCGCCAGCAACGCGCTCAACGACGCGATGTTGATGATCCGCCCGCCGTGCTGCGAAATCATTGCCGGCAAGACCGCCCGGCAGCCGTGAAAAATACCATCCAGATTCACGGCCAAAACTTCGCGCCACGACTCCGGCTTCATCTGCACGAGAAACGCATCGTCGTGCGTGCCGGCATTGTTCACCAGCACATCGAGGCGCTGGTGCGCGGCGGAGATTTCCTTCACCGCCGCCTGCCACGACTCCGGCCGGGTTACGTCCAGCAAAATCACACGGCAACGGTTTGGATTTGCCGCCGCCAGTTCATCCGCATGTTCGCGCCGGCGATGTACGCCGAGCCAGACGACGTTGTCCTGCGATTCGTCCAAAAACGCGCGGGCGATGGCACGGCCCAAATAGCCGTTCGCACCGGTGATCAAAATGATGTGCTGGTTCATAAAAAATCAGGGTTCACAAATCGTGCGCCAATCGCCTGTTCGTTTGCGCCGACGATGCTGACGTTGGCGGCGTTGAAACCTCCGCGTCCCAATGCATCGCAAGCGGCAATGCATTGCCAGGCCGCCGAGGCGGTGAAGGCTTCGCCGAGCAATTGCTTTGGCGCGAGGCGGGCGCCCGTCCAATCCGTCCAAGCCGCCAGTTCGTCAGCGTCCACACGTGCGACCCCCTGTGTGCCGGGGCATAACAATTCGCGCGGGTTGGACTCCGGCAGTTGCGCCCTCATGCGTTGCGCGGCGGCGGAGCGTGCTCCGGCGGTGCTGAACAGAAACGTGTCCGTGATGCACGCCAGTTCCAGCACGGTTTTTTTGAAACTTTCTTTGCGCAGGTAGAGCGCGCCGGCGCCAGCGCCTTGGACCGACTGCCGCTCAAACAAATGCACCGCATCGGCGACGATCCAGTCCATTTCATTCGCCCCAACAACCAGACAACCATCGGCCTGGTCGTTGAGCAGCCAACCGGCCGCCAGCGCGAGGCCTTGCAGGAAGCTGCCGTCATCGCCGACCAACGTGTAGCTGACAGTGCACGAGTTGAGGAAGGCAGCGAGGTGACTGGCGGGCGCGTTATACACCGTTTCGGCAAAAATCAACGGGCTGGCCATGGCCGGGTCGTCCAGCACTTCTTCGTAAAAGCGCCGCGAATATGTCACACAACCCGGCATGAGACAGACGACAATGCCGAGCCGCAACTCGCCGTTCTGCACGCGCCCGACATCTTCGCCCAACGCCTCGCACGAGGCGCTGACGGCGTATTGCGTGATGGCGCTGGCGCGGCGAAGGCGCGGATGCGCCAGGAACGCCAGCCGTTGGGCCGGCACGGGGACCAGCCGGACTTGAAACGGTTTGCTCCAACCGGGACGTGTCAGAGCTTGCGTTGGCAACGGCGCGCCTTTTTTCAGAGCCTCGCGCAATGTCGGGATGCCCCAGCCCGCAGGCGATACCGCGCCAATTCCGTGAACAAAGACCCGGCTCATGTCCACCTCCGAAAAATGAGCGTGGCGTTTGCACCGCCGAAGCCGAAGGAATTTGAAAGTGCGACATTCACGCGGGCATCGGTCGGCTGGCTCACGATGGGAAAACCGCATGCGGCGTCGGTTGCGGACAACGCGATTTCCGGCGGCAGCCATTGTTCGCGAAGTGTCATCAGGCAGACCAGCGCTTCGACTGCGCCCGCCGCGCCGAGCAGATGGCCGATGCTGGCCTTGGTCGAGCTGACTGGCAACGTCGCCGCCCGCGCGCCGGCCCAGCGATTGATGGCCGCAGCTTCGGTGCTGTCGTTCTGCAGCGTGGCGGTGCCGTGGGCGTTGATGTAATCCACCTGTTCTGGTGTGATGCCCGCGCGCGCACACGCCGTCTTCATGGTCGTGAACGCGGCGTCGCCCTGCGGATGCGGCTGCGTGAGGTGATACGTGTCCGTGGCTGCGGCGTAGCTAATAATTTCGCCAAGAATTTCCGCACCGCGCCGCCGCGCGTGGTCGAGTGTTTCCAAAACGAGGATCGCAGCGCCTTCGCCAAGAGACAGGCCGTCGCGTCGGGCGTCGAAAGGCCGGCACGGCGTCGGCGAAAGCGCCTGGAGCGAATCGAATCCGGCGAAGGTGAGCTGACAAAGCGCGTCGTGCCCGCCGGTCAATGCTTGTTCGGCGTGGCCGGCGTGGAGCAATTCCCACGCATGGCCGATGGCATTTGCACCCGACGCGCAGGCGTTGGAGATGACGGTGATCGGTCCGCTAAAACCGAAGGCGTCACAAACATCCAACGCCTGGCGTTGCGCCTGGTAATTCATGACGCGGGTGGCCTGCTGCCGCTGGGATTGCGGCGAGCGAATGGCGTGACGCAAATAGGTTTCAGCCAGCGTCATGCCGCCGCTGGTCGTGCCAATCACGAGCGGCATCCCGCCATCGCGGGACGGGGACTTCAAACCCGCTTGCGACAAGGCCTCCTGCACGGCCAGGAGGAGCATTTTGGTCGCGCGGTCAAGGCGGGGCATCTGTTTTTTGGAGAGTTGCAGGGGTGGAAGGAGTTGGGGAAGGTCCACCTCCGCGGCGATTTTCGCGCGCTGACGGGAAACATCGAACAGTGTCACGGGCCGGAACGCCTGCCTGCCCGCCCGGAAGCCGTTTGCATTCACGCGCCAGCCCATGCCGAGCGCCGTGACGATGCCCGCGCCGGTGATGACGATGCGCGGCGGGGCTTTCGACGGTCTTGGCAGCGGGAAAAGCATAAGGTCACTCTTGAATAGTCACGACCGATTCGAGACGCATCTCGCCTTTACGATGCGCGCGCCAAAGAGCATTCACGCTTTGGCGGAAGCCGAAATTCATCGGGTAGAAAAAGTTTTTGCGGGTGGTCGTGCCCCAAAGGCGTTTGAAGATCGAGTTGATGGTGTAGGCCTCCTTGAGCGCGCGGTAGTAGCCGTCGAGGAGTTGGTCGGAGGTGAAGGTCTTCGGGCGATACACCACATGGCCGGTGTCGTAGAGCGTCCAATCGGTGGTCAGCAGCCGGCCCTCGGACTGCAGGCGCTTGAACAGCCGCGTGCCGGGATAAGGCGTCAGAATCGAGAAATAGGCCACCTCGACTTTCGCGCGGAGAATGAAATCAATCGTGCGGTCGAAAACCCCGTCATCATCCGTATCAAAGCCAAAGACGAATGAGGCATCAACGCCGATGCCATGGTCGTGAATTTTCCGGACGGTTTCGAGATAGTGCTCGGGATGGTTCGGTTTATGGCCGATGGAACGCAATGTTTCCTTCGAAAGGCTTTCAAAGCCAATGAAAAGTCCGAGGCAGCCGCTGCGCTGGCAGAGCTTCAAGATTTCGGGATCGTTGGCGACATTCATCGAGGCCTGGCTGAACCACTGGATTTTGAAATCGGCGAGGCGCGTGAGCAGTTCGTGAGCGTAAGCCCGGTTGCTGATGATGTTGTCGTCCACGAAGAACACGCAGTTTTTAAGCGTCAGCAGGCCGTCGAAGGGACGCAGACGACGCAATTCTGCAAGGACATCGTCCAATGGACGGTTGCGGTAACGGCCGCCGAATGCATTTGTCACGGCGCAGAACTCGCAGTCCAGTGGACAGCCGCGTGTGGTCTCAACGAAATGCACCGGCAGGTAGCGTTTTTTACGGTAAAGTTCCCAGTCAACGGGAGGCATGCAGTCGAGGGACGGCAAACCACTTTGATGCTGGTAAATCCGCTTCAACCCGCCGCGCTCAAAATCCGCCAGCACAACCGGCCAAAGCCGTTCCGCCTCGCCAACGACCACGCTATCGCAATGCGCAAGCGCTTCGTCGGGCAGGCAGGAGGCGTGCATGCCACCAATGACGACCTTGATGCCGCGGCGGCGGAAGTGATCGGCGATTTCGTAAGCACGTTGCGACGTGATCGTCATTGCCGTGATGCCGACGAGGTCGGGGCTTTGCGTGAGGTCGAGTTGCTCGATTTTTTCGTCAATGATGGTCACGTCCCAGCCGGGCGGGGTCAATGCGGCGACTCGCAAAAGGCCCAGACACGGCAGGCGAAACGTCATGTCACGACCGACCAGGCCTGCCTTTCCGAGCGGTGCGATAAGAAGAAGCTTGTTCATGTGTTTGCCCCGGCCGGCGCGGCAGGCCAGAGCCGTTGAATCATCGAGAAGTAACTCCACAGCGGACCCACCACGCCGCGGCTGCGCAATTGTTCGGCGAGTCGCGTGTAAGCTGGCGTGGGATCGCCGATGATCCAGTTCGACGAACGCGCGGAGAACTGCTGGAGGCGCGCGAAAACTTCCTCCACTGTCAACACCGGCGCGATGTAGTAGGTCGGTGTCAGCAGGTCGGTGTCCGCCATCATCCGCCCTTCGCGCAACGCCCGCTCGCAGAGGGCCGTCCCCGGATAAACCCGCATCCCCACGACGGCCATGATGACCGCGCCTGTCAGGCGTTGCGAGTTTTCAAAAGAAGTTTGCAGCGTTTCCGTCGTCTCGCCCGGCCCGCCACAGATCAGGTAGTGGCAAAAATCCACGTGGCGTTGCCGCGCCAGTTCGCTGGATTGGCGGATGTCATCGAACGTGAACCGTTTTCCGTAAGCCTCCAACACCGAATCACAAAGACTATCCGAACCAAACTCGATATGCGCCAGGCCCGCGCGGGCCATAATGTCCATAAGCGACGGCGTCAGACCCTGCGGCCGCAGGAAACAAGCCCAGCGGATCTTCAGGTTGCGGCGAAGGATCGCTTCGCAAGTTTCAACAACGTGCTGCGGCGAGGAATTAAAAATGGAATCCACGATAAACACGTATTTCGCGCCCAGCACTTCGAGTTGAGCCATCTCCTCGGCCACAATTTCCGGTGGCCGTTGTCGGTGTGTGCTACCTTCGATCACCGGGTATGTGCAATAGCAGCAAACATGGGCGCAACCGCGTTGCGTCTGCAAATTCAGCATGCCGCCGTGCTTGAGGTAATAACTGACCAAGTGCGCCGGGCGGTCTGCGGCATCCAGCCCGGCCGTCCCACGCCACGGTTGCCGCGGATTTGCGACAATCTCCCGTCCCCGACGATACACCAAACCCGGAATGACCGTGACATCGCCACCGTGCGCCAGCGCCGAGATCAGGGCGGAAAAACTCTCCTCCCCTTCGCCCCGAATGCCGTAGTCGGCCCCCGTCAGATGCAGCAGCCGTTCCGGGAAGATGGAGTAGCCGCTGCCTCCGAGAATGACCGGACAAGGATTCACGCGGCGGACGGTTTCAGTAATGGCGTCCAGTCCGCCGAAGTAAGTCTCCCGTTTCCGGATGAGCACGTCGTCAATATTACGTATGGAGATGCCGACGAAATGCGGGCGGTATTCGGCCAGCACCACAGACAACGGCTGGGAATCCGCGTTGTAGTCAACCCAGCGTGTGTCGTGGCCGGCGCGGCGCAGAGCAGCGTTCAGGTACGCGAGACCGAGAGGGAAGACCGCATCCGGCATCGTGTAACGATTGGTGCTGATGAGCAGGATCCGGCTGGCCATATGAGAATCCTCACTTCGCCAGGGAAAGCGCCGCTTTGGCAGGCGCGCGACACGAGCCGTTTCGGTAGAAGTCTGCCAGCCTCAGCTTTGAAGGCGTCAGCCCCTCGGCCGCAATGGCGGCAAGTACGCGCTCTTCAGTCATGATGAAACGGTCGCGTTTGTAAATGACGTAGTCGCCGCGCACGTCGTTTGGAGTCAGGTTGATGGTCACCAGGTTCGCCCCGGCGCGCAGGCCACGGCGGTAGCCTTCCTTTTCGGCAAGGTTCAGCGCGCTCACGGCGGGAATGACCCAATCCGGCCGCATCAATCGCATGGCGGCCATGCAGTTCAAAGTCCAGTCCGCATTCGCCACCGGCCAATCCGCCAGCGGCGTATCTTCGCCGGGGATGAAGGGACTGACACTGCAGCCATGCAACGGCAGCGTCCGCGCCAGCTCCAAGTTTTGCACCAGGTCGCGCGGCGTCTGGCCCGGCAATCCGACAATGAACCCGGCGCTGACAAACCAGCCGTTTTCGGCGAGTGGGCGAATGTGGCTCAAGCGTTCGTTCAGGGTGCCGGGCGCTTCAAACCGTTTGTAATGCCCGGCGTCGGCGCATTCAAATTTCATGATGTAAATCGCCGCACCGGCATTTTGCAGAGCGTCGTAAAATTCCGGCGTCAACGTGCCGAGGCAGACGCTGATGCCGAGTGGAGTTTCGCGGCGCAACGTTTCAATGAGCGGCAGCACGACCTCACGCACGGCGACCGGGTCTTCGCCGGCCTGAATGTTCACGTCGGTCACACTGGCCGGGCGGTGATGGATGAGCAGTTCGGCAATTTGTTCATGGCGCGCGCGGTAGCGCTTTAACACGCGGTTATCGCGCCGCATACCGCAGTAGGCGCAGTTCTCACGGCAGTAATTCGAAACCTCGACGACGGCGCGGACAAAAACGCTTCGACCGAACCGGACGCGCGCGGCTTCGGCGGCGCGCTCGTGCAGCGTTGCTTGCACGACGCCATTAGTGACCAAGTCGGATTCGGTCGGAAAATAATTCTGAACCGGCACGGACTTATTAAAATTGATGTGTATAGGTGACGCAACGAATTTTCCGCAACCGGGCAAAAGATTCGAGTTGGCAATCAGACAGGTCAGGGCTAGATTCCGGGCATGAATGCAAAATATAAACTTTCTTTCATTGTAGCCTTGGTATCCGCATTCACTTGCGCGGCGCGGGCCGGCGACCCGACCGCTTTTGAATTGGCGAAGCTGGGCAACCAATACATAGGGATTCAAAGCAAGGACAAGGTGGTGCAGATCCGCTCCGAAAAATCCGTGGCGAGCCTGACGCCGAACATTTGGTATGTCGTTTATTACGATCCCGACGCGACGCTCAAGGCCGTCGAAGTGAAATTCGGCGCGGGTCAGAAAATAGATGTGTCGCACCCGTTGCGATTGCTTGAACCCATCACCGGCGAGGACAAGGTGCTCGACAGCACAAAACTAAAAGTGGATTCCGACCAAGCCTTGAAAATCGCCATGGCGGAGCCGCTGTTAAAAAATCTCACGCTTAAAGCCACGCAACTCTGGCTGCGACACGGCGACCAGGGCCCGGAATGGAAGGTCCAACTGTGGGCGGCCAAACTGAAGAACCCCAACGACGACGCGGACATCGGCGTGGTCATCCTTTCTGCCACCGATGGCTCGGTGGTCAAAATTGACCTGCACCCGAACAGTGTGAATTGAACGCATACGCGCCATCCCTTGCGAGTGGATTGGACAAACCGGTGCGCCGCGGTGATCCCGTGCTTCAATGAAGCCGGACATATTGCAGCGGTTGTAGCCGGAGTTCAACGGCATCTGCCAAACGTCTTGGTCGTGGACGATGGCTCGACCGACGGCACGGCGGACAAAGCGAAGGCTGCCGGCGCGGAAGTTGTCCGCTTCACCAAAAATTCCGGCAAAGGCTCTGCGTTGCGCGCAGGTTGGCAGCGGGCAGCCGAACGCGGTTTCCCTTGGGTATTGATGCTCGACGGCGACGGCCAGCACGCGCCGGATGATATCCCCAAATTTTTTGCCTGTGCCGAAAAATCCAACGCCACGCTCGTCATCGGCAACCGCATGAAAAATTGCCGGGCAATGCCGTGGTTGCGCCGGCAGGCAAATCGCTGGATGTCGCGCCGGCTTTCCAGATTGACCGGAGAGCGGTTGCCGGATTCGCAATGCGGCTTTCGATTGGCGTGCATGAAAACCCTGTTGCGATTGCCGCTGCAGGTGAACCATTTTGAAATCGAGTCCGAAATGCTCGTCGCGTTCCTTGCCGCCGGGCAAAAAACCGGGTTCGTACCCATCCAGACCATTTACAAAACCGGCGCGAGCAAAATGCATCTGCTCGCGGACACGTGGCGCTGGCTGCGATGGCGGCTGGCGCAGGATCGAAAAAATCCGCTTGGCAGAACGGTCGCGCAAAAACATCCTGCTGCAATTGAAAATGGAATCGCCGCCAACGCCTGAACCGTCCCGCTGCCATTTCCTCAAGCGGCTGCTGTGCAAAGCGGTGGTGCTGGCCGTCGTCACAGTGCTGTTCGGCTGGCTTTATGCGTGGGCGTCGCCGTGGGCATTCCCACAAAACCGGACCGCGGGTTTTGGCCATGGCGTTTTGCACGGCGCGCTGATGCCCATTGCGCTGCCAAGTCTCGTCATCGGCAAGGATGTCCCCATTTACGCAACGGACAATTCAGGCCGCACCTATAAAATCGGCTACATTTGCGGCATCAATCTGTGCGGCCTCGCCTTTTTTGGCCCGCTCTTCTGGCGGCCGAAACACCGGCTGGCGGATCATAAAAACCAGCCCCGGTAAATTTCGATGACATTCAATTTGCCACCGGCCCAGTAGCGGTTTTGCGGCAGGGAAAATGTTTTTGTCGCGCGGTCGAATGTCAACCGCGCCGGTCGGGCCGGATCGTTCGGGTCATACGCGGAAAACAC
>Ga0187873_1000712_pt1 | contig 31552 bp, 19 predicted proteins | sample June2016WEW_16_1_2_FD_133012 | JGI IMG/M metagenome (GOLD analysis project Ga0187873, IMG submission 133012) | Peatland microbial communities from SPRUCE experiment site at the Marcell Experimental Forest, Minnesota, USA - June2016WEW_16_100 | ecosystem: Environmental > Terrestrial > Soil >...
CTAAACCAGTGCCAAAAACGGAGCCTTGGAGAGCTATCGGCGGCTGGCACTGCAAACGCCGGGCTGATGAACCGTGAATCCGAGTAAGCGGCGTAGTTGCCCGCCAGCACGGTGGCGACACAGTTGGTTCCCGAATGCGCGCTGGCGGGGCCGCTGGACGGCTTGCCAACCTCCCAGGTTCCGGATTCGGCGGACCAGTCGCCCATGCCCGCCTCAAAACCCTCGGGATTGTTGAAGACCGGGGTTCCGGTAACCAAGGCGACGTCGTCCACATACCAGCCGGAAGAGGTCTGGGACGCTGAGTGGAAATGGAAGGCGATTTGCACAGACTGTCCCGCGTACGCGGTCAGGTCGATGGACGGCTGCGACCACACCCCGCTGCCGGTGCTGCTGTAAGTCGGGGAGACCTGCTGCCAAGCGTTGGTGCCGGATTTCACCTCGACCCAACCGTAGGAGCCTTCATCGTAATACTTCCCCGCGAAACTAAACCAGTGCCAAAAGCGGAGCCGGGGGCTCTGATCGCCGAGTGGAACGACAAACGAGGCGATACGGATAAGTCGAGAATCCTGGGACGAGAGATAGTTTTCATTCAGTCCCGTAGTGGCGCATTGGGTCCCGGAATGGGACCGGAATCCCAACGAATTTGTTCCTGGCCCAATTGTCGATGACCCGATTTGCCAGACGCCGAAATCGGCATACCACCGGCTGTTGGCGTTTCCGTCGTCGAAGTTTTCCGACCAGACGACGTTTGCCGCGTTCGCCACGCCAAGGATAGGCAAACATGCGGCGAACACGCCTAACATTAGCACCCGAGCACTTTTTTTCATATTCAACGGGAGCAATCGTGATTGTTTTTTCATATCTGTGTCTTTGTTAACTGTTTCGATTAGAGCATGTGATTATCTACTGCTTTCGGTTAAAACTACGGACGAGGTTTCGGTATCTGAGAAAGAACGCGTGCTGGCCCCGCGATCTGGCAGCGGCTGCCGGCAGGCGCCGCGCCAAGGCGGCGCGAACTGGGTCCGGCCAATGCGGCCAGGGCCACCGGGCGCCTGTTCGAGCGGGTTCGAATCATCGCATTCGTGCTTCGTTTCATACGGCGGACGCGACCGTCCACAGGGTACAGAGGAAGTCGCGCGGAATTGTTGCAGGAAATCGGCATGGCTGGGCGCGCGGCGCAGGCGGGACAGGGGGCTACGGGTGGCAGAGAGGGCCAACCGAAAAGCGCGGGAATGCCGCGCACTCCAAGGGCTTCGCCAATTCGGACGCGGGCTCGCAAGTCGCGAAGCCTTTGGAGCGGCATGTCAGGGCGGCACGGTGCGGAGCGCGTACATGCCGCTCCTGACGGAGCTTGGACCCCTCGGTGCATCCGGGCTATAAATATGGCGCTCCTGACGGAGCTTTGCCGGGGCGGCGGGTGAAGGGATGGCTCCAGCCCGCGACCTCGGCAAAATTCTTCCGGTCCACCAGAATGCCGCCCAACCGGCAGCGCGCAAAGCCATAGGGCAATTCATGGCAAGTTCGTATATTCATGGCAACTGTCTGCGGGTTTAGGTTGTTGAGATGTCGGAAGGCAAGATTGGCTTATGGAGATGATTTGGATCACTGTCAAGAGCTTGGGCGAAAGCAAAGGCCGAGGTCAAGGTGCAAATCGACAACGTTTCAACGCTGGGGACCGGGCGTAAGAGGGCCATGAGGCCGGAAGGGACGGCCGACCCCATGAGCCCTCTCAGCCGTCCCTTCGGGACTCGGACCAGTCTGGGCCCGCCTGCCCAACGTTGAACCGTTGGGCTATTGCCGGATGTCCCTCCGGGACAGGACCCGGGGGCAGAGCAGCGCCCCGAGGCCCGACTGACGCAGCCGGGGCGGCTCGGCATTGCCGAAATACTTTCAGAACGTGTTCGGCGATTTGACACTGGCAGCCCCTTGCGCGACGGGTTCTTCACGCAATACAGAGGAGAATCAAAAGGAACGTTGCACGGAATTTCGCAGCACGGCGAGGCGGCAATCAAGGTAGCGCAGGTTTCCAACCTGCTGTATCGCCGACTACCAGTCGGCAGACCGTTCGACGAGTCTTGGCGCTTGGGGCTGAAGGACGGCGGGCGGATTGGAAATCCGCGATACGGCAGGTTGGAAACCTGCGCTACTTCCTTGCGCAGAGCGGCGTCGCCGAGGTTCCCGCGGTCAAGGAACGCCGCGCGCTCGGCTGCGGGACTGTTTGTAATCGCGGTTTGCATGGTTTCTTTTTCTCTTTCTCAAGGATTCTCCGGCGAATGTTACTGGCCAGCCTCCCCCTTTTTCTTCCATTCGGCGGCCTGGTCCGGGCGGTTTGTGGCTTGGTAGAGCCGCACGAGGGATTGAATGGCCTCCTTGAGGCGGGACTTGTTTGGGATGGGAATCGCCGCCTCATGGTCTTTCATTCCGGCGTAGCCGGAGAGGAGAAGGGGCCCGGCCTCGGCAAAGTTCTTCCTGTCAACCAGAATGGCGCCCAGGCGGCAGCGCCCATCGAAGGTCGGCCAGTCGCCGGGGAGGGTTTTTTCGCGCAGGGCCAGGGCCTCGCTGCAGGCGGTTTCGGCTTCAGGTAGTCTGCCCTGGCGTTGGAGCACGCCGGCCCAGTCGGCAAGGGATTCGGCGACGGCCGGATGCTCGGCGCCCAGGAGTTTCTTGCGCATGGCGAGCGCCTCGCGGAGCAGGGCTTCGGCCTCGGGAAGTCTTCCAAGGTCCTGGAGTACGGAGGCAAGACCGTTGAGTGAGACGGCCACGTCCGGATGCTCATGGCCAAGCAGCTTCTTGCGCATGGCCAGAGCTTCACGAAACGCGGTTTCAGCCCCGGGGAAATTGGTTTCGCTCTGGAGCACGCCGGCCAGGTTATGGAGGGTCATCGCGATATCCGGGTGGGCATCGCCCAGGACTTTGCGCTGCATGGCCAGGGCTTCGCGGAAGGCGGCTTCGGCTTCGGACAACCGGCCTTGGCAAAAAAGCACGGCGGCGAGGTTGACGAGCGAGCCGGCAATGTCTTCATGCTCGGCGGGCAGGAGTTTTCTTTGGATGGCCAGCGCTTCGCGCTGGGCGGTTTCGGCCTCCTGGAACTTGTTCTCCTGGATGAGGACGCCGGCCAGGTTGTTGAGCGAACCGGCGACATCGGGATGTTCGTTGCCCAGCAGTTTTTTGCGCATCGCCAAGGCCTGGCGGTGCATGGCCTCGGCCTCCGGCAGCCGGCCTTGGGCCAAGAGAACATTGGCCAGATTGAAGAGCGAAAAGGCGACGTCCGGGTGCTCGTTGCCGAACAGCTTGATGCGCAGGGCCAAGGCCGCGCGGTTGGTGGCTTCGGCCTCGGCCAGCTTGCCCGCTGCCAGCAACATATCGGCCAGATCGTTGAGGGAGATGGCGACGGCAGGATCGTCAGTCCCCAGCGCTCGTTTGGTCACCGCCAGAGCCTGGCGCTGCATCGCTTCCCCCTCAGCCAGCTTGCCTTCGAGAGAAAGCACGCCTGCCAGGTTGCCAAGAGAACTGGCGGTGTCGTCGCTGTTGGCGCCCAGCAATTCTGTCCGCATGGCCAGCGCTTCGCGGTGCATGGTTTCGGCCTCGCGGAGCTTGCTCTGGTCTCGAAGCACATTTGCCAGGTTGCTTAGCGAATCCGCGACCTCGACATGCTTGCCACCCAACAGCTTTCTGCGCAGGGCCAGGGCCTCGCGGTGCGCGGTCTCGGCTTTGGCCAGCTTGCCTTGCCGGTAGAACACGTTGGCCAGGTCGTTGAGGGAGTCGGCCACCGGCCGGCTTTCCGGGTTGGATTGCTTTCGGAGCGCCAGCGCCGCGCTGTGCATCGCTTCGGCTTTGCCGTATTCTGCCAGCGCCAGATAAACGCTTCCCATGGTGCTGCGCAATTCCGCCTCGACCTCCGGCTGATCCTTGAGGTCTTTGCCAATGCTGGCGGCAGTCTGGTCCAGAATCTCACGCAGCATTTGGGTGTCACGCCCTCTGGCGGCGGAGGGGCCGACGCCTTTGAGCATGCGTTGAAGGAATTTCGCCACTTGCCCGCTCTTGCTGGCTTCGGACTTCGCGGTCTTCTCGGCCGCCACTGCCATCTCGCGCAACCGGGCCTGCTCGCGTTCGGCCCGCGTGGCGCGCACCGCCTGCCAGGTGCTTGCCACTGCCCCGGCTGCCAACAGCAGCACGAAAGTTGCCGCCATTGCCAGTCCAACCCGATGGCGGCGCACGAATTTCCCCGCGAGGTACAAGGTGCCTGGCGCTGCCGCCGTTACCGGCTCGTTATTCAAATGCCTCTCGACATCCCGGGCCAAGCCGCTGGCGGTCCCGTAGCGCCGTCCCCGGTCTTTTTCCAGGCACTTCATCACGATCCAATCCAGATCGCCGCGCACCCGGGGAATGAGTTCCTTGACCTGGAGGAGCCGGCGGTCCAGTGCGGAGTGCGGAGTGCGGAGTGCGGAATGGGAGGAGGGGAGTGCGGAGTGCGGAGCGCGGAGTGCGGAGTGCGGAATGATGGCGGCCAGTTCCTGGCCCAGCTTCGTCGAGGGTTTCGGCGGTTCGGTCTCGCGAATCACGCGGCGCATTTCCTCCACGCCCGCTTGCAGAAGGTCCTCCTTCTCGAACGGCGTGCGCCCGGTCAGCAACTCGTAGAGCAGGACGCCCAGGGCGTAGATATCGCTGCGCGTGTCCACGTCCAACCCGGCCAAGCCCGCCTGCTCCGGACTCATGTAAGCAGGCGTGCCGAGAAACTGCTGATAGTAGGTCCAGATGGTCTCGTCGGTGAGCGGCTCCTGCGTGGCTTTGGCAATGCCGAAATCAATCACCTTGGGCGCTCCCGCCGAGCCGGGATCGTTGACGGTGACGAGGATGTTCGAAGGCTTGAGGTCGCGGTGGATGATGCCCTTCTGGTGGGCGTGCTGGACGGCGCGGCAGACTTCCACAAACAAATCGAGCCGCGCGTGGGTGGACAACTCGTGCTGGTTGCAGTAATCGGTAATCCTTGGGCCCTCGACCAATTCCATGACGAAGTAGGGCCGGCCGGCGGCGGTGGCGCCCGCCTCGAACACCTTGGCAATGCCCGGATGGTCCATCAGGGCCAGGGCTTGGCGCTCGGCCTCGAACCGGGCGATGACCTGGCGGGTGTCCATCCCCGGCTTGATGACCTTGAGCGCGACACGGCGGCGAAGGGGTTCGGTCTGTTCTGCGAGGTACACGATGCCGTAACCGCCCTCGCCGAGCTTCTTCACGAGCGTATAGGGACCGATTTGTTGACCGGGTTGTTCGGTGAGGACCCCGGCAGAATCGGCGCCGGAAATCGCCAGCGCGCCCTGGAGGGCGCACACGGGACACGGCCTCTGGGGCAGGTCCTCCGGGAGGAGCGCCCCGCACTCCGGACATGTTCGGCGATTTGACATGGGCAGCCCTTTTCACGACGGGCCCTTCACCCGATACAGAGGAAAATCAAAGAGAACGTTTCACGGAATCTCGCAAAAGCTGGTTCACCCGCTAACGACACGGATCAAGTAACGGATTTCTTCATCCACCTCGGCCGGGCTGTTGACGGTCTGCGCGACTTCCCCGCGCACCAGTTCGCGGTGCCGCCGGCGCATCCGGAGGACGGCAGACCGCAGGCCACTCTCAGAAAGCCCGAGTGCCGGCGCGACTTCCGCGTAAGCCGGAGTGTCTTTGTCACCGGACTCGAAGAGCTGCAATCGCTCATAGAGGCCAGCTTTGCCCGCCATACGGTACTCCTCCTTGAGCCGCTCCCTGGCCTGTTCCAGCAACGTCAGCGCCCAGCGCCGTTCGTAAAGCTTTTCCGCATCCATGGCCTCGATCGGCTCGCGCCGGTAGCGATCCTCCCCGGCCGTTTCGTCCAGGGAGATAAGGGTCTTGTCGCCGCCCCGTTTGAGCGCGCGGGCTTTGTCCCACTCGTCGGAGATGAAATGCTTGATCGATGCCAGGAGGAAATTGCGGAACTTCCCCTTCTCGCGGCGAACGTCCGCCAGGTAATTCTTCTCAAGGAGCTTGGCGAAAAAGCCCTGCGTCAGGTCTTTCGCCTCGGCCTCGTCATGGCCCTGCCGCCGCACGAAGGCGTAGAGGGGATACCAGTAAGAGCGGCACAGCCTTTCCAAGGCCTCGCCGGCCTGGGGGGACGCGGGGTCCTGGGCGTTGAGGACAATGCTCCAGTGGGTGGTGGTGAACCACGCGGCCCGCTCCGCCGAGGTCGTTGCGCTGTCCTGTAGGTTCGCCATTGCGGTCCAGATTGTTGTTCCATGAACAGGTTGTTACGCGCGGATTCTTTTCTGGAAACGACGCGACTTTAGAGGGTCGGGCATGGGTTGCAAGCATAATCCCGCCTAAAACCGCGCTTAAGGATTGGCTACCTCACCCCGTCCCTCTGCCCATCGGATGGGGAGAGGGTGCCGAAATGTCCAAACTCCAGGCCGGGCCTTCGGCCCGGTTGCTTAACAGGAAGACAAATCGGTCAGGAAGCCGCGACGGCAAGAGGTGCCGCGATGAGTGGCGCGAGGTCGGGGGCGAGATTCTTCCACCCGGTGTCGCAGAATACGTTCATGGATGGGCGGCCCGTCCCAGGGCTGCTTTCATCAATTCTTCATCGTGTTCCTCACGCACTGCTTGAATCGCTTCTTTGCTCACCTCTCAAAGTGTAGTCTCCAAAGTTTACCGCATCAGGGTTCAGTGGGATCGGATGCCGGCCAGGCATTAGCTCCGGCGGGCTGCGCTTACGGAGTGGGGGCGGCGTACTGCGCCTCGGCGTGGACAGCGGTGGCGAGGCTGCGGTTGTCGATGGCGCCTCCCAGCGGGCCGGCGGCGTTGAACCGCACACGCCAATGCTCACCGATGTCGACGCCGGCGGGCGCGACGAACCTCACATTGGCGGGTTGCCGGTCGCCTTCCGCGCCGATTTCAAAAACATGCAGGAACAGCGTGCGCGGGCCTGGATTGGGATCGCCCACCTCGATGCGCCAGGGGCAGACCGGCGGCTTCTGCCGCCCCTCGCTCGCATGGTTATATTGGGCCGCCGGTTCGAGGGGGTGGCCCCAGGCTTCCTGACCCGGGCCGCCGCGCGTGACGATTTGGGCGTTTGCCGGAAGCACGGCAGTCAGGAACATACGCGACCGGCCTTGGGACAACACGGCTTTGTCGCCGTCGGCCTCCGGCAGACTGAGCCAGCTCAAACGATTTCCGTCCGCCTGCGGAGCCGTGGGAATGTGGAGGAAGAAATGGCGCCGGAACTCGGGCCGCGCCGCCTCGACGCGATCGAACACGACAAAGAACTCCCGCTCGCCCCGCAGGTAGAGGAACTGGCGCGTGACTTCCCGGGCCTTGTCCCGGTTGTAGCCGGCCGTGATGTCCGCGGCGGCGTAGGTGTAATTGGGGGCGTTATCGAACGCCACGATGTGGCCGCGTTCGCGGGGCAAATCGCTGCTTTCATAAACGTGGCGGAGCAGGCCGCCGTCGTTCTCGTTGCCGCGGTCGCGCCGGAACTTCTCTTCGGGATCGAAAATGGTCACGATATTGAAAATGAGCGAGCCGCCCGCGTAATAGTCGGTGTCGTTGTGGCCTTGGCCGCCCTGGCGAGAGACCAGCGCGCCGCGCTTGCAGATGAGGAAATGGCCCTCATCATCGCGCGCATGGCCGGCGTACTGCGGGCCGCAACCAAAGAACGCCCAGGTGGCATTTGGGTCGTTCCAGGCACTGCGCATGTAGGCGTGGCCAGCGCCGGGAAAGAGATAAGCCAGCGGCAGCGTGCCGGGCGGCGTGGCCGGGAGCGAAGGATCGTAGCAGGCCACGCGCTGCCAGCGTTCGCGCAGCCAGCCGCGGCCGCGATCGGAGAACCATTGCGAGAGGCCATCGTGGAGCATCGGCGCCGCGCGGGCAAAGGCGGCGGGCTTGGAACCGTCGCCGTCGTCGATCCAGGCGGTGCGTTCGTTGTGCGGCATCATGGTATAAGCGACCCAGCGCGGTTCCTCGACCGGAAAACCCCAAGGCTTAAACTGTTTGAGGTAATCGATCCCTGTGGCGGTGCGCCAGGCCTGGAAGGCGTAGGGGATGACCGTCGCCGGGCCGTACGCGCCGTGGCCGTAAGACTCCGACCACACCCCGCCCATGCGGTCAAAGGCGGGGAGGCACTCCGAGGGCACGCGCTTGGCCCAGGAATCGAGGAACGACTGGGCGTCGGCCTCGTATTTCGTCCCGGCGCCTTGGATTGCCAGGGCGATGAAGAGCTTCTGCGTCAGCGCATCGCGGCAATTCATGACGTTCAGATGAACCGGCCCCCAGGTCTGGTTATACTCCCAATGCCCCCATTTGAGCAGGATTTCGGGTTTGTCGGTGAAGAACCCCAGCCACGAACCGAGCGCGTCTCCGTAGCGCACCCGCTGCTCGGGCGTCAGCGCGTCGTAGATCCAATCGTAAGCCAGCGCGTGGTAGCCGAAGTGGCTGCCCTGGCGGTTGGAAATGATCCCGCCATCGCCCCATTGCTTGAGGATGACGTCTGTGTACGGCCGGCTTTCGTGGCCAAGTTCGCGTTCGACGAGGCAAGCCAGCCCGCAGTTCATCAGGTCCTCAGGAATTGACCAGGGGTTGGCAATGAACTCGATGCCGCCGCGCCGCACGGCGGCGTCCGCGCGGTCCTTGACCACCCGGTAATCCTCGGCCAGCGGCCCGGTGCCACGGCGGGCCATAGCCGCGACGTCCTCGACGATGAGTCGTGGGTGCCTCGTTTTGATTCGATACGGGTCCGCGGCGGCTGCCAGAGGGATGACTGCGCTGAAACAGAGCGCCGCTTGAACTGCTGTCCAGAGCGTCCTGGCGGTGAAAACGGTGCGTCGGTTCATCGGATGAGCGAGGTTACCCGGGGTGAATCGTGATTTGTGTTTCCTTAGGCTCCTTCCAAATAGCCGTGGGGTGGCATCAACTCCTGGCGCAAGAGGATTTCTCCGGTCGACCGGATGAGTTCCGGCGGCAGGCAACTCCCGGCATGCAGCCGGGGTGGCGGCATCGCGGCGGCTTTCGGCCCGTGGGCAAAGAAATGATCCATCGCTTTGTTGGCGTTAGTGAACGGATTTCCATCCGGCAGAGCCGCGGCCAACCGCAGGACCTCCCCGAGTGCTGCCGTAAGCTGGCCCGACAGGCGGCGCGCCGGTTCCAATCGCCCGGCTGAGAGATTCGCCATTACCTGATGGAGTTCCCGGGCAAAACAATTGGCCGAGGACAAGAGGAAACCGTCATACGGCCCGCCCGCGGCTTTGAGCCAGCGCGCGTAATCTCCCTCAGCGCCGCGAGCGGCGAAGACCCCGGCCAGGCTCTTGCCGGAAAGCACCACGGCATCCAAACCGCTGGTGTCTTTGAAAAAGAAGAAATTCTCATAGCGTAGCGCCAAATCCATCGCGACCTCCGGGCTCATTTCGTTCAGGGTGACTTGTGGCAGTTGGTAAATGGCCGTCGGCAGGCCCAACTCCAGGACGGAGGCCAGGGAGCGGCTGATCTCTTCCTGGGTCAATTGTTGGCCGCGCGGGGGACAGATGGTGAAACCGCAGACGCGCGCTTTCACGAGGGCCGCGGCGGCCTCGCGCTCTCCGAATCGAGACTGCAGCCAGTCCAAATCCTCCCGGATGAGGGCCAGGGTTTCACTCGCCTCGGGATGGAGAGCGCCAATCAGGACTTGGAAATCGAGTTGCTGCGCCTGCTCGAGGCCAATGGTCAGCACTTGTTTTCTTTCGGCCCGGGTCAGTTCCCAGCCGTCACCCGTGGAGCCGGGGATCAGAAAGCCCCGAACGTTCGGAGACAGATGCCGGAAATGCGCCGTCATCCGCGAACCGTCAATGGCGCCCCGGCGGTCGTAGTGCGTCAAAGGCGGGCACCACAAGAGGGGAACTCCCTCCGGGAAGATGCGCTTGAGCAGCCGCGCGCGAGTTGCAGCGATGGAATCTTTCATAACCGGATCCAGATCAGCTTCGTACGGTTCATCGAGTTGGCGCCCGATAATCCAACCTCCAACGCCCAAAGTAAACCGAAAACCTGACCGGGACACCGCGCTGGGCGCACGACGGATTTCTTCCAGGGCCCACGCCTGCCGCATTAATGCGGCAGCGAAGAGTTTTGTCGTACGTCCCACCGCGCTGGTGCGGGTTTCGGCGGCCCGCGAGGTTCCGCTTGACCCGTTCTCGCCACCCGGTGTATCCCACATGAGCCATGAATCAAAGACTCCACCCGATGAATAGGGTCCTTCTGCTCGCGGTCGTTCTGTTACGCCACTCGCACTGGACCTCGACGGCAGCGGCGGAGAATTACCTGTCCGGCCTCCAGAGCACCATCGCGCAGACCAGGACCAATCTGGCAACGCTGGCAGATTCAGCGGGTCGCGCCGCCAATGAATTCGTATTCGGAGGGAACCTCTGGGCCGGAGGCCGCCAGGCTGATTTCATCGCGGAAGCCTGCGGCCGGGCCGGCGGTTTGATGGCTATCGCTCCCTTAGGCCAGCGAGCCCCCACCAACCACGACGTAATCCTCTATGCCGTGCCGGGGTCACTTGGTCCTGAAGACCTGAAGATCCTCGATGAATGGCAGGTGAAAGGCGCAACGGCAATCAAGTTCAGTTCTCCGGCCGGACTTTACAGGAACCATTGCCCTATCGATACCGTGGCCAATGTCGTCGGCCTGTGGACCTGGACGGGGGAATTAGTGGCGGCCTGCACGCGGTTGGGCAAGATGCCGGTCCTCTACCAAAGTTATGGTTTGGCCGGAGGCCCCGAGCGGGGAAGGAAATACCAGGGAAAGCGGTTTCATGACGATTTGACCGTCAAACCCATCCCTGCCGGCGTGCTGGGGCGGGAGTACCTGGACGAGATCGACCGGATGCTGGCAAAGATCGGCGACGCTCAAATGCCCAAGATCCTCCGGGCAGCCGGTTGGTGGGAACAGGCAACCTCGGCGACAATACTGGTCACCGGCCATATATTTCCGCGCCACGCGCAGGACCCGCGCTCGCTCCCCCTGGGCAGATTTGCCGCAGTTCCGGCTTGGGAGGATAAAGACCTGCTCGATGCCAACCACCCTCCGCAATTTGTCCTCTATGTTGGCTATCAGTTCGCTCCTCAAAAACTCATCGATCAAGCCAAGGCGATGGGAGTGAAGCTGGTTTATTACGACGTTCAGCCCGCCCAGGGGCCTGAACCCGCCAGCAATGTTCTCTACATCGACCCTGCCTGGCCGCTGGCCGACGGCTGCGTAACCGTCCCGGGCTATGACGTTCCCATTCTGCCGGCCAGCGGAGTAATCCAGGCCGCGATTTACTGGACCATCGCTTCGGAACGCGGCCAACGCGCGCCGTAATTACCTGGTGAGTCTGAATCATGGTGTCACGCGCCCGGCTTCCTGATGCGAGATCTCCCGCTCGAGGGTGCCGCTAGCCATCCCGGCAGCCTCGCTCGTAATCAACTGGCCTCTCTTCTCCCGAAGCTTGTTGTCATTGAAAAAGCAGCCGGCCTGGCAGCGTCAGTTGTTCTGCCGGGGAAAGTACATGACGGACAGGTTCCGGGCAAAAACGTCGCAATCCCCGCCCGAGGCTTGGCCTGCCAGTGTGAACGACTGGCTGGAGTCGCTGGCGGTGATGGGCACGACCCAGGTCAGGGCAACGGTCGTGTCATATACATGGCCCAGGAGGTCGCTATAATTGCCGTCGATCTCCGTGTTCGTCAGCAGAGTATTGCCTCCGCCGGTGGTGTCATAGAGTTTCAACCAAAACTCGGGCGGACTAAAGCCGACGTTCATCCTGACCCACGCAAAACCCATGATGACGAAGAAACCCGGGGCATTCCTCGCGTTGGAGCAAACGGCGAGGACCTGCTCTGAGCCATCCGAAACCGCGGTGTCGGTGGGCCAGGTCCCCTGATCATAATTCAATCCCGGTGTGTTCTGGCCGGTGATGTTGGCTGCAGTCAGATTGCCGGTCACGGTGAGTTGCCCTTGGACGCTGAGATCGCTGTCCACCTGGACCAGGTTGTTGTCGGTATTCCAGGTGAGACTCGCCTTGGGGCTGTTCTCGGTCGTTCCCAAGACGCCCCCGCGATAGCCATATACGACCGGGCCATCCGGCTGGTTTGTGCCAAACGGTTTGGTGTCCCCGTACCAGCCCAGGCCGTGATTGGTGTCGCCGCGGAGCGAGAGGTCATGGTCGTTGATTCGTGTATCGGCTTGGACATCCAGCACAGCGCCAGGGGAAGAGGCGCCGACATGAACGCTTCCGGCTTTATCGATGGACATGCGGGAGGTGCCGGCGGTGTAGAAATCCAGGCCAAACTGGTTCGCGCCGGCGGATTGCATGGAGGCGACGCCCTCCGTGCCACCCAAGCCAAAGGTAAGCCCGGGAGCCAGGCTCCCACCGCTGAATCCGTTGAATCCCATCGGGTCAACCACGACATCTCCCGAGGGTTCGAGTTGCAAGACCGCGGTGCCGTCGGCGATGAGCTGCAGGTGCCGGTGGTCCGTAGTGCCCAGGACGGTCTGGTTGGGCGTGCCGGCGTTGCCACCAACCTGCCACAAGCTGTTGAGCATGGCGGGCGGGAGTTGACCCGCGAGTTGCCCCGCACTCAGGTTGGTCAGGCTGGACCCGTCGCCCAGGTAACTCAGGGCGCTGAGCGTCGCCGGCACGCTGGCCAGCGGACCGACAAAGCAGGTCCACAGGCCGTCGTCGTTATTGGCCACGTACGCATAGGTGCCCGAGGCGGCCACGCCGTAGGCCAGGCCGCTTGCCTCGGGCGCGGTGGCGACGCTCACCGGATTGGCGGGGTCTGACACGTCAAAGACCAGCAAGCCGTCAGAGCCGCAGGCCAGGAGGGCATGGTGGCCTGAGATTGCCACCGCCGTGGCGTTGCCCTGGGCAACATAGCCGCGCGGGACCGGATTTGTTGGGTTGGAAACATCGTAGATGCGCAGGCCGTCATCGCTGTTGGCCACGTAGGCGTAGTTGCCGGACACGGCCACGCTCACTGCCCACGTGTTGGCAAGGGTGACGATGTGAGCGACGCTGATGGGCTGGGCGGGATTGACAATATTATAGATGTGCAGACCGTCGAGGTCGTTGGCCAGATAGGCGAAGTTGCCCGTCACCGCTATGCCGTCAGCACTGGCGCCGTTCTTGATGAGGCCCACGTTGAACGGGTTCTTGGGATCGGAGACGTCGTAGATCCACAGGCCATTAGCGTCGGCGGCCACGTAGGCGAAATGGCCCGACACCGCGACGTTCTCGGCGTTGCCGCCGGCGATGCTCTTGTAGGCGAGGAGGGTGGGCTTGGCGGGCGTGGTGACGTCGAGGATCGCCAACCCGCCGTCGGCCGCGAGGAAGGCGACGTTGCCTTGCACGGCGACGCCCTTGGCATAGCCACCGTTCTGTTGGGGGAAAGAGCCCACATTGACCGGTTGACCGGGACTCGAGATGTCGTAAATCTCCAGGCCGTCGCTGCCGTTGGCCACGTAGGCCAAACGGCCGGCGACGGCTACGCCATAGGCAGCGCCGTTCTCATCGCCCGTGTGGGCAAGACTCAGGAGCGTGAACGGCGACGACAGCGTGGCCCCGCCACTGGCAGCGGAGAGGGTGAGCGTGTTGCCGCTGGTGGTCAGGCTGACGTTAGGGCCGGCCGCGAGCGCCACCGCATCGTGCAACCCGTTGAGGCTTTTGACCACTTGGCCGGCGGCGATGCCCGTGCCGGTGACCGCGCCGTTGGCGACGGTGCTGGCGGTCGTGGCCGTGGTCGCGGTCGAGGCGGTTGTCGCGCTGGCGGCGATGCCGGCATTGGGCGCATAGAGGGAGTATGGCGAAGGCGTGAGTGGTTGACGCGGCGACAGTGGGGTGAAAGTGGTCCCGCCATTGGTCTTGACCGAGATGTCCAGCCAGTACGCATGGCCGTCGAAGGCGTTGCCGAAGTCCAGCGTCGCGGCGAAATAGCCGCTGGCGACCGGCACGGCGGGCACCGTAACCGGCGAACCGGCGGCTGTGCCGCCCGTGGCAACGGGGAAGAGGGAGAAACTGAAATCGTAAAGCCCGGAGGCTGCGTTGCCGCGGTCGTCCAATCGGCCTTGATAGGTAAAGGCGGTGCCCGCGGGAGCGGCCACGACGGCGCCGACGGTCAAGACCAGCGCGGCACTGAGGATGCATCGGATTTGTGCTTTCATGGCAGTTCAGTTTTTTGGGGTCTGGTTTTGCTGAAGGTCGGGGCCAAACGGCATCGCACACGCTCGCATGGTCCCAATGTCCAGTCGCCCGAAACGACACCCTGATAGCAACGTTGATATGCGAACGTCAAGTCAAATTAGCCACTGCGTGAACAGGGATGCGCGGCCGAGATCGCGAAGCGTTTGGAGCGACAGGCTTCATTGCAGATTTCGACTGGATTCCCACCTTGGGTTTCTTCGGCGGAATGCCCGGTTCAGCAGATCGATTTTTCATATCGCGATTCTCATGTTACTGGAGCTCCAGGCGGTAGAATCGTGAGGATTGGTCCGTGTCCACGTGGAAGACGATCCTGCCATCGGCGCCGAACTGGTTCGTGGTCATGGGGGTCCAGTTCGACAGGTTGGCGCTGGCCAGCAGCCGGGCCGTGTGGCCGCTGCCCCCGTAAGCGACCACGTCCAAGCCCGGTCCCCCCGTCCAACTGACCCGCAACACCGTGGTCACGGTGAGCATGGCCGGGGAACTGGTGGCCGCCCCAAAAGCATTGGTCACCACCAGCGCGTAAGCCCCGGATTGAGAAAGCTGAAGATCGTCCAATTCCAACAGGCAACTGGTGGCGCCGGTGAGGGTGTTGGTGCCGTTGAAAAACCACTGGTAGCTCAACGGCAGGGAACCCGTGACTCCAACCGATAGGACAAGCGCGGTCCCCAGGACCGCAGTCTGGCTCACTGGACCGGCGTCAATTCGGGGCGGCACGGGGGCGAACTCGAAGGCCCCGATGTCGGCGGCCGGGCCGACGGGCCGGGCGAAGCCGCGCTGATCGGTCGGTGGACTGGCGGCGGTGTCCCCGGCATCAACCGCCGGGCTGCCCCACCGCAAAGCCATGGTGAGGGTTGGCCCGCCGTAATCGGCCAACGGCGCGAGCCTGGGGTCGGTATTGTTCAAGCTGCTGGGACTGGCAAAGGCGCAGGAGGCGTCCGAGCTGAGGTTGTGGCCCCCATCGACAATGGGGCCGGAGGCATTGCCGCCCGGAGAGTTGGTCGCCAGCAAGGTGTTGACCAGAAAGCCACCGGCAGGCCAGAGGCCGCCGACCACCTGCGTGGAGTTAGAGCCAGCCCAGGCAGCATTGAAAGCCAGCGTGCAATTGGTCAGATAAAGGCTGGCGTTGGTAGCGCAGATGCCGCCGCAACCTGAGCCGCCGCCACCGTTCGCACCCGCCGCGATCTCTTCCTCTATGGGTTTTCCGTCAAGCCAGAGCGTGAAGAACGAGACTGGCCCGCCTGGTCCGCCATCCGCCCCGGTGCCAATGTTCCCGCAGAAAGTGCTGTTGACTGCGCTGGCAGTGCCGCCGTTGAAAAGCCCGCCGCCAAAGCCCGAACCGCCCTCGCCCCCGTCCCCGCTGGGAGTCGTTTGCCCGGTAAAGGAATTCTCTCCGCCACTATGGCCATTGCCGCCGCCGCCCCCCAAGACGGTATTGCTGATGACGGCGCTGCTCGACAGGGCCATCGCGCCCAAGTTGCAGATGGCGCCGCCGAAGGCAGGGCCGCCCGGACCGCCAGGAGCCCCAGTAGTGTCCCCCCACATGGTATAGCCCGTGCCCCCGGCCGCCGAATTCTCCTGAAACGCGCAGCCACTGACGATCAGACTGCCCTGGTTGTGGATGGCGCCGCCAAAACCGGCGACCGGGCCGGGGCGCTCGCCCATATTGGGTCCGGCCTCTACGCGGTTGCCACAGAAAATGCAGGTTTGGAGGCTCACCTGACCGTCTTCGTTAAGAATTGCCCCGCCGTAGGCCGGCCAACCGCTGCGGAGCCAGCCGGTCAACGCCCAGCCGGCGGACCCGCTCCACTCCCAGCCGGCGTAGTTGCCCGCGAAAGTGCAGTTGGCGGCATTAACCGTGCCGCCGTTGCGGTTTGCGATTGCCCCGCCGCGCATCGCAGCGTTGGTCAGAAAAGAGACTCCACGCAGGTTCAGGACGCCGCCGTCATTCAGGATGCCCCCGCCCGGTTCGGGGGGATAAGGGGGGGGCTGGGACGGCGTGCCGTTGTCTGGCTCCTCGCTGTTGGCGATGGCAAGATTGATGGCAGTAAAAGTGGCGTTCGAGTTGACAATGAACGCGCGCAGGGTGCCGGTGATCGTAACGTCGTGCCCGCTGCCATCGAGCACGGTATCGTTGGTGACCACAAACCCGTTGGTCAGGATGATGGTGCCGTCGCAAGCGAACGAGACCGATCCGCCCCCGGCCAGCGCAGTTCGCAACGCCGATTCGGAGGGCTGAGTGACAATCGAGGTTGCGCCGTTGGCCACCAGGCTGAGCGCCAGCGCACCGCCGGCCAGCGCCAGTGTCCTCTTGAACCGTCCCGGTAATCTGCAGATGAACGTTCTGTTCATAGCTCCTATGTGAACCGGGATTATATTAAAACGAACCGGCGGCGTCAAATGGAGAATGTAGAGCCTTTATCGGCGGTTGGCCGTCGGAATGGGTAAGACGACCGCCTCCCTGAACCGGCGGACGAGACTCTTTTTGTCACCCTTGCCCCGGGCTTCGAGCACGATTTTGCCTTCCGCTGAGGGCGAAACCTGCGCCAGGAACAGCCCGTCGGCGGCGACCGGGATTGGTTCGCCATTGGCCGTGAGCACCGTCCCCGGAAAACCCTCGAGCACGATCTCGCTGCCCGACCAACCGCCTTTGCCGCACCGGGCAATGAACCCGGTCTCGTGCAAATCCATGCGACCGGTGTCCCAGAAGACCTGGGCCAGCTTGTCGAAGCGGGAAAAATCAAATTCGAGTTTGCCATCTGCCGCGCGACGGGACTCGATGGAGCCGAGCCCCACGCGAAAGACATTCTGCCGGTGCTCGGCCATGTTCCGGGCATAGACGCCGAGCAGGCGTTAAAAGAGCTCGTCGTCGTACGAGTCCAGTCGATGATGCTTCTTGAACCCGGAGGTCGAGAACCACTCGGTGACCAGGAGATGACGCTCTGCCGGGAGGGTGAGAGGATAGACGTGCAGGGCGAGCGGCAGGGTGACGCTGTTGCTGCCTGCACTCGCGGTGAGGGCCGCCCGATACTCGCCCGGTGGCGCCTCTGGCGGGATGTTGAGCGTGAGATAGACGGCCTTGCGCGTCCCCTTTCACACCGGGCATTTCCGGTCCTCGCCGAGGAAATCCGGAAACCATGCCGGCGCCGGACGCAACAGGTCCTCTCGTTGCCGGTTGGGTGAGTTCTTCTCGATGAAGATGCTGCCGACGAAAATCCACAATCGCCATTTCATACCCCGTCTCGGCTCTGATTTGCGCATACGGACGGAGTTTTCTCCAATGGGTGCTTTGCCGGCAACTGCCGATTCGCCGAATTCAACAACGATATTCAATCCCATATCACTCGCTTCCTCCAGGGCCCGTGACCTTTACGCCTCGCTTGGCCACTATTCCAGGCAGTGCTACGAGTCGGCGAGTGCTTGACGGACTGCTCTGTGGAGGCGATAAAGAGAGCATGAACCGTGAGTTGATTCGGGCGCAGTTGACCGGGCAAGGCCCGTTTCTCATTCGGACTTCAGACGGCACGGAGTTTCCCGTGCCGCATCCTGAGTTCGTTTGGGTTGGCCGCCACAACATCGTCATCGAAGATGCCAAGGGGCTGCTGGACATCATCGACCCTCTCCACGTTGTTTCCATCCGGCCCAGGACACGGCGCAAGACCCACAAAGCCGCCGCCTGATGCCTCCGGGTGCGGCTGACGAAGACGCCCTGCTGCTGGGGTTCAATGAAGCCGATCTTTCGCCGGCGCGTCAGGGAAACAACTTCAGAGGCGCAGGACTTCGCGCAACTTGCTCTTGATCAACTGCTGCCGTTCCCAGCTCACAAAGCCTTGCGCGGAATGGAGCTTGGACTTCTCGAGGAGGTAAAGAAAGGCGCAAACCATAACATTTCCCAACTGAAAGCGCCTGCACATGGACAGTTGGCGGAGTCCGAACAACAAGCCCTGCCTGCGCAACGAGCCGGCCGAAAATGCTGCCAAAAAATGAAAAGTTATGGTTTGGGCCGCCCATGCTCAACCCATTTCCGCATTGCCAGCCGGGCCGGGTTAAGGTATAGGAGCAGTATGAAGCGGGGGCGAGAAAGCACGCGTTGCTCGGCGGATTATTCCGGCCAGCCATGGTGCGCCCCGGCGCGCTTCCAAACCGGCTTCGCCCTCCTTGAACTGCTCATCGTGGCGGCGCTCATCCTCATCCTGTTCGTCCTGTACTGGGGGTCAGGGGGCGAAAGCCGCGAACACCGCCAAAGAACTGCCTGCCAGCAAAACCTCCAGGGAATCTACATGGCCTTGAAGATTTACGCCGACCAGCAGTCGGGGAAGTTCCCGGTCGTGACCGGCGCGCAGACGGCGGCCGAGGCGCTGGACGTGCTGGTGCCGCAGTACACCATCGACACCTCCGTGTTTGTCTGCCCAATCAGCAAAGACCGCCCGCTGCCGGCAGGCGAATCGCTCCGGAAACGCAGGCTCAGCTATGCCTACTACATGGGACGCCTCGATGCCGGCGCTTCGGAGGTCCTCATGACCGATTGGCAAGTGGACACATCGTCCAAGACTCTCGGCCAGGTGGTGTTTTCTGAAACCGGCCGGGCCCCGGGCAATAACCACGGCAAGACTGGGGGAAATCTCCTCTTCACCGACGGCCATGCCGATTGGTGTCCGCCCCGCGCGCCGGGTTCGCTCGTTTTCACGCAGGGCGTGGTCTTGTTGAACCCCTAGCCTTATGAAGATTCAATGCGGATGCGGAGCGAAATACGAATTCGACATCACGCCCGACATGGCGCAAAACCCGGTGCAATTCGTCTGCCCGGCGTGCGGCGCCGACTCCTCGGCCCTGGTCACCAGCCTGGTGCGCCAGCAGTTGGGCCAAGCCCCGGCTGAGCCCCCGCAACCGGCCCGTGGCGCGGGCATCCTGCCCGCGTCCTTGGAGCACAGGGCCCCGCCCCTGCGTGTTCCTGCCCAACCCACGCCGCCGGACGCTGCGCCAGGCTTGGAAACTCAACCCCGGCGTTGTCCCAGGCACCCGGTGGAATTCGCCGCCGGAGAGTGCATCGTCTGCTCGAAACCGATCTGTCCCAAGTGCATGGAATTGTTCGGCTGCGTTTGCGGCCCCCATTGCAAAGCCAAGGCCGAGGCCAAGGGCCTGCAAGTCCCCAGTCACGCCGCCCTGAAGTCGGCCATCGAGGCGCGGCACTGGCGCAACGCCGGGCGGATTGCCACGGCCGCCGCCCTGGTCTTGGCCGCCGCCTTGGGATTCTGGTTGTGGTTCGCGTGGTTTGGCTCGGTTCCCAGGGTCGCCTTCTCCATTCGGTTCGCGGAGCCGGCCTATTCCGGGCAGTCGGCCTTTGCCGGAGAGGACCAAATCGTGTTTTTGCACGGCAGCCTGCTCGCGCGGCACGACCTCAAGGCAAACAAGGAAATCTGGTCGCGCCAATTGCTCGATGAAAAGGAGTTGGATGCCGCCACCGCCAGTCAGCTCAAAGAAATCCAGAACGCGAATGAGCGTGTCCGCCAAACCGACCCCGACAATGTCCCCAGAATGCCATCGCCCGACCGGCTCAAGCTCCGCCTGCAGCGAGAGGCCGCCGCCGCCCTGGAACTCCGCGTTTATGGCAGCAATATCTGGGTCATCTCTCCCGGCAGCCTGGTCCACTACGACTGGGAGACCGGCAAGCCGGACGAGCAGGTTGCGCTCCCGCCCGGCGCGGGCGGGATTATCGCGCGCGGCGACGAATTGCTGCTCATGGCGGCCGCCCAGAGCGGAGAACCTTGCGTGACCCGCATCAACCTGGCCAACTGCAAGTCGCGCACCGAAACCCTGGACGGGACGCCCATCACCAATGCCCTCGCCGATGCCCAGGCCCCGGGACGCCGCCCGGGCGTGTTGGCCGGCCTGCCGGTGGGCCTGCCGGGAAAGGACGCCGGCAAACCAATGGACCCCGCCAAAGTCGCCCGCCAGGCCCAACATGTCTCCTTGCCGGCCAGGATTGCCCTGCCGGCCGTTCTCGCCGGCAGCCGCTCCCAGGAACGCACCCTGGCCGAGATGCGCGATTCATCCCCCCGCCCCGCGGCGGCCGACAGCCCCGCTACCCCCGCCGAGACCCGCTCGCTCATCCCCACCCAGGACGGCTTCCTCCAATTCTCCGCGCGCCTGGTCGAACGCCGCATCGTCGCCCGCAGTTCCATGAAAGCCCCGCCCGCCAAATCCGCCCTCAACGGCACCCTGAGCGTCAATAACACGGCCGAGGCCGCCAACGAAATCCTCAACGACATGCAACGCGAGCGCGGAGGCGACATAGTCCAGGAGGACCAGAGCCGGTACCTGGTCAGGCTCCAGGCCCCCGGCAGCAAAGCCGGCTGGAGTGAGGAGGTCGCCGGCCCGCCGTCGCTTTTCCCGCTCGAGACGGTGAACGTGGTGACGGCCAACAAGCTGATTGTCGTGCTGGACAAGGCCAACAACAAACTTTGGCAAAGCACCCTCAGCTATAACGTCAACCCCAACCTCGGCGCCGGCGAAGGCCAGACTGGGCTCTATGGCCAGGGCCCGTGCGTCGAACACAAAGGAGGGCTTTACCTCTTCGACCAGGGCGAGTTGGTCGCCTTCGACCTGGCCACCGGCGGCAGACGCTGGGGCCTGCCCTCCATCGGCATCGCCGGCATGTTCTTCGATGACCAGGACAACATTTACGTCAACTCGACTACCGCCGGCCTCGACGCAATCAAGTACTCCCGTCAGATCGATATTTCCCAAAAGGTCCGCCCGGTCGTGTTCAAGATCCAATCACGGACCGGCAAAACCCTGTGGACCCAGCACCCAGGCGGCATGATCAGCTATGTCGCCGGCAAGTTCGTCTATACCGTCCAGTCCTATATGCCCGAGGAACCCGATGAAGACGGCCCCCCCCCCGTCGAAACCGGTTTCGAAACTCCCCCCTCTTTACGGATAACCAGGCTGAATCCTCGAACGGGCTCCGCCTTATGGGAACACTTTCAGGAGCGCGCCCCCCTGGATGTTCGATTTGACAAGAACCGCCTCCGGCTGGTCTTCAAAAAAGAAGTGCAGGTGCTCAAGTACCTGTCATTCTAAACTCGACCCTCGACCCTCGACCCTCGACCCTCTCATGGACTACGAAGCCGTTATCGGACTGGAAACGCACGTGCAGTTGAAGACCAAGTCCAAGATGTGGTGCGGGTGCGCCAACGAGTTTGGCGCTCCGCCCAACAGCAACGTCTGCCCGGTGTGCCTGGGCCTGCCCGGGGTGCTGCCCGTGGCCAACGAGGAGGCCTTGCGCCTCACCGCCTTGGCCGGCTGTCTCCTGAACTGCAAGGTTTCGGCCTACGCCAAGTTCGACCGGAAGAATTATTTCTATCCGGACATGCCCAAGAACTACCAGATCACGCAATACGACAAGCCCTCGGCGCGGGAGGGCTCCGTGGAATTCGAGTTCAACTCAGGCCTGGCGCGCGTGCGCATTACCCGCGCCCATCTCGAGGAGGACGTGGGCAAGAACTTCCACTTCGACCGGAACAGCGGCGTGGATTTCAACCGGGCCGGCGTGCCGCTGATGGAGATTGTCTCCGAGCCGGACCTCACCGGTGCCGATATGGCCTACGAGTATCTCAACGCGCTCAAGGAGATCCTGGTCTATGGCGGCGTAAGCGATTGCGACATGGAGAAGGGCATGGTGCGCTGCGACGTGAACGTAAGCGTGCGGCCCAAGGGCCAAGAGGAACTCGGCGCGAAGATCGAGATCAAGAACATGAACAGCTTCAGCGGCGCCCGCAAGGCGCTCGAGTACGAGATCCCGCGCCAGGTCTCCGTCCTCCAGCAGGGCGGCAAGCTCGTCCAGTCCACTCGACGCTGGGACGACGTCGCCGGCATCACCGAGGAAATGCGCACCAAGGAATACGCGCACGACTACCGCTATTTTCCCGAGCCGGACCTGATGCCCTTCGAGCCCACCGAGGCTTGGCTCGCGGAAGTCCGGGAGCGGATCGTCGAATTGCCCCTGGCGCGCAAGCGGCGTTTCATGCGCGATTACGAGTTGCCTGCCTCCGACGCCCAGACCTTCGTCTGGGACGCGGCGCTCGGGGACTATTTCCAGGGCATCGCCTCCGAGGCCAGGAACCCCAAGGCCGCCGCCAACTGGGTCATCAACAATCTGCGCGCCAAACTGGCCGAGTCCGGGACAACGCTGGGGCAGCTCAAGTTTCCGCCGGCGGCCATCCTGGAACTCATCGAGTTGGTCGAGAGCGGCAAGATCAGCAACAAGATCGCGCAGGAGGTGTTCGCCGAGACTTTCGCCACCGGCCAGGCGCCCGGCAGGGTCGTGGAAAGCAAGGGCCTGGTCCAAGTGAGCGATGCGGGCGCCCTCGAGAGATTCTGCGACCAGGCCATCGCCGCCAATCCAGGCCCGGCAGCCGACTTCAAGGCCGGCAAGGCCGCAGCCTTGAACTTCCTCAAGGGCCAGGTTATGAAGCTCACCAACGGCAAGGCCAATCCCGCCCTGGTGGGAGAGATACTGGAGCGGAAGCTCAATTAGACCTCGGGTCACGAGCGATCTGGCATCCAGGGGAGAGTGTCGAGTGTCGGGGGGACGAAGTGCCGCCGCTCGCCCCTCGACATTCGCCCCTCGACACTCGCCCCTTGGCCCCTGCGGGTCATTCTCTTGCTTGACTTGCGGGCCGGGTTTGGAAACAATCTACGGTGTTGTATGCCAGATAAGAGCAGTGCTAAGAGCAAGAAGCTGACCCGCAGAGACGCGCGTGAGTTGGACGTCAGAATCTCCTTTATGGAGGGGCTGGTTCGCCGCGATCCCCAGTATATCGAGGCGTTGCAGATCCTGGGAGACTCCTACACCCAGCGGGGCAGGTTCGAGCACAGCTTGAAGGTCGACCAACAGTTGTCCCGGCTCGAGCCGGCCAATCCGCTGGTCTTTTACAATCTGGCCTGCAGCTACTCTTTGAACAGCGAGGTCGATGCTGCCGCCGCTGCCCTGGACAAGGCCCTGTCCCTGGGCTACCGCGACTTCAAGTGGCTGGCCAAGGACCCGGATCTTCGCCGGCTTCGCCAGCACCCGCTCTACCGCGGCATCAAGGCCAAGATCCGGAAGATGAAGGTCAGGATTGCCTGATGAACGTCACGGTTCGCGGCCGCTCCAGGCCTTTCCGCACCGTCACCTTTGACACGGCGCGCAATGCGGCGCGGCTGATCGATCAGCGGCTGCTGCCACACACCTTCCGCATCGTTTCGCTCGACGACTTCGGCCAGACCGCCCAAGCCATTCGCGACATGGTCGTGCGCGGCGCCGGCGCCATCGGGGCTACGGCGGCTTATGGCCTGGCGCAGGGCGCGCGCGCCTTTCGCGGACGCGGCCTCGGCCGGCTCTGGAGCCACGTCGAATCCGTTTATCAAACCCTCAAAGCGGCGCGCCCCACGGCAGTGGACCCCGTCAGCGCCATGGACCAGGTCCGCGCCGCCATGCAGGCCGGCAAGACCGTCGAGGAACAGCAGGCCCTGGCGATCGCGGCAGCCGAAGAGTTCGCCAATGAAGACGTGCGCCATTGCCGGGAGATCGGACGTCACGGGGCGAAGCTGATCGGCCAAGGCATGAACGTGCTGACCCACTGCAACGCCGGATGGCTGGCTTTCGTGGATGTGGGCAGCGCGACTGCCCCTTTGTACGCAGCCCAGGCCCAAGGCAGGGCTTTTCACGTCTATTGCGACGAAACCCGGCCCCGGTCCCAGGGGTCAACTCTTACCGCCTGGGAACTGGCGCAGCAGCAAATCCCCCATCAGATCATTGCCGACAACGCCGCTGGCCACCTCATGCAGCGCGGGCAAATTGATTTGGTCATCGTCGGCAGCGACCGGACCTTGGGCCGCACCGGCGAAGTCGCCAACAAGATCGGCACCTACGCCAAGGCAGTCCTGGCCCGGCGGCATGGCCTGCCCTTCTATGTCGCCATCCCGCTCTCAACCATCGACTGGAACCTGAAATCCGGTTTTGACATCCCCATCGAGCAGCGGCATGAAAGCGAAGTCCTGGGGGCATGGGGAGTGGTGGAAAGCCCAAGGTCGTTAGCCGGAAGCCGGAAGCGGACCGGGCGGCGCGTGTATGTGCGCGTAGGCAATCCAGGCAGCGGAGCTTTGAACCCCGGTTTCGACGTGACGCCCCCGGAGTTGATCACCGGCATTATCACGCCGGTGGGCATTTTCCAGCCCGCTGATTTGTGGGCCAACCGGCGGCAGTTGGGCCATCCGGCTTGAATGAGTTCCCAGTGCGCCCTGCCTGGCCGCATTCCTTCTGCGGACCTCAGACCGAACCGTTCCCTGGTCGAGCAAATCACAGACTGAGCCCATTATAGACTTGCGCGCCGCAAGAAGTGGTTTAGGATTCACAACAAAGCCGATGGCGGGGTAGCCAAGTGGTAAGGCAGGGCTCTGCAAAAGCCTTATGCGTCGGTTCGATTCCGACCCTCGCCTCCAGTTCGTAGGCGTTGCACCGCAACGAGTTACGAACGGAAGAGGGTCAGAGTTTCACCGGAATCTCCACCTGTTTCACCGTTCGCCCAGTATTCGCTGACCGTTCGCAGCGAATACTCCCACTGCTCTCTTATTGAGAAAGTGCCGACCGCTTCACACTCACAACCATGAGTGAAGCGATGAAGCAAACGTTCGGTTTGATTAAACGCCCTTGGGGCGTTTACTACCTCAAAAACAAAACCACTGGCAACCAGACCAGTCTCAAGACCCGCGACAGGACCGAGTCCCAGCACCTCCTCCACGCCCACAACGAAAGCGAGAGCCAGCCCCACTTCAACCTGGCGCTGGCCCGCGTGTACATCAACGGCGCCGACCCCAAACTCGGCACGCGCACCTGGCAGGAGGTGATGGAAGATATCGTCGCCAAGAAGACCGGTGAAACCCGCCGCCGCTGGGAAGTCGCGATCCAGGACAAGAACTTCGCCTGCCTCCGCAACCTCCCTGTCGCCGAGACCCGACCGGAGCATTTCGACCGCGCCCTGGCGGATGGTAAAGTCTCCACCAACGTTTACCTCCGCCGCATCCACAATCACGCCCTGGGCATGGAGTGGCTGCTCAAGTCCGTCATCCCGCGCCTTCAATGGCCCCGTGCGGTGTTCAAAGAGAAGCGCGCCATCACCGGCGCCGAGCATACCGCCATCATCGCCCGCGAGCAGAACCCCGAGCGGCGCGACTTCTACGAACTCCTTTGGCACACGGGCGCCTCGCAGACCGACGCGGCCCGCTTGACCGCCGCGGACATCAATTGGAATGAGCACACGATCTCCTACTTCCGCCAGAAGCTCAAGTCCCGCCCCGGGCTCCATCCGGCCCTGCTCCGCTTTGGCGATGAAGTTGCTGTTGTTCTAAAGCGCCGCCCGCAGTCCGGCCCCCTTTTTCCCTATCTGTGTATCGTGCGCCCAAGCGACCGTGCGACGGAGTTCAAGCAGCGTTGTGCGGGGCTGAAAATCAGCGGCGTGACTCTGCACTCCTACCGTTATGCCTGGGCTGAACGCGCGCTCCAGTGTGGTTACCCCGAGCGCTTCGCCCAGCAGGCCCTCGGCCACAATTCCAAGGCGGTGCATCACGCCTACTCGAAACACGATGAGTAGGGCGCCCTCGTCGGAAAAATCGGCGCGCGCAGTCTCCGGTGAAGGCACCTGAATGCCCAGACCCGGAGTCAACGTCAGCGGAGGCGTTGCTCCGCTGCCTGCTTCAGCCACTTCCGACGCGTCGACCGGCGATTCGATCAAATAAGCCTCCATCAATGCCAGCCAATCGCCAGCCGCAGTGTGGATTTTTCTGAGATCGGCGACCGGTGACTGAAGGTTCTGCTCCTGTGCCTGCTCCTGCAGCAGTTCGCAATAGCCGATGATGTGGTTCACCGGTGTGCGCAACTCATGGCAAAGCTGGTGGAGGTCGCGATGCGCGAAGAACTTCTCCTCGTCGAAATACTCGCCAATCAAGGTCTGCAACCGCCGCCCGCCCGCGTGGATGCGCTGCAAATCCTCCATAAAGCAAGCTGGAAGCTGGCCTTCTTCGAGCAGCATTTCGGTGTACCCCAGGATGTGGTTGATGGGAGTGCGCAGTTCGTGGCGAATGCGCGACAAATCCACGCGCCGGGGGCCGTTTGGGCTTGGTCCAGCCCAGGACAAGGGCTGGCTCATGATCCGGTGCCGGGGGAGAGCAACGCCTCGATCTTGCCCAGCAAGCGCGGCAGTTCGATGGGTTTCGTGTCAAAGTCGTCGCAGCCCGCTTCGCGTGCCTTTTGCTCGTCGCTGGCCATGGCATGCGCGGTGAGGGCGATGATAGGGATGGGTTTGGTTTGCGCGTCGGCCTTCAAACGGCGCGTGGCTTCCCAGCCGTCGAGCACCGGCAGGCTCATATCCATCAGGATCAACTGCGGCTTCTCGCTCCGTGCCTTGGCAACACCCTCCTGGCCGTCCACCGCGCAGGTCACGGTGTAGCCTTTGCGCTCCAGGCGACGGGAAAGCATGTCGCGATTCATTTCGTTGTCTTCGACCAATAGGATTCGTGCCATAAGATTTTGCTCCTGCGCTTGCGCTTAAGCTGGGATCACACCTCGTAGTGGTTCTGCCCCGCCACCACGGCGCGGATTTCGGCCAGCAATTGTTCGCGGGTGTGGGCGCCTTTTTGAATTATCCGCTCCACGCCGCCGTTGAGGCGACGACGGTCTTCCTCGGTCAAATCCTTCGCCGTGATCACGATCACCGGGACGCGCGGACGCCCGCCTTCGCGACGCAACCTGTCCATGAACTCAAAGCCGTCCATCTCGGGCATCATCAGGTCCAGGAGGATCAACGCGGGCGAACTTGCGGCTAGGTGTTCCAAGCCGACTTTGCCGCTGGGCGCTTCGGCTACGGCCCAACCTTCTTTCTCCAACGCGCGGCGCAACATTTCGCGCGTGTCGGCGTGGTCTTCCACAATCAACACGGTCTGCTTCACCGCGGGCTTGCGGTATTTCTCCAGGACCTGATGCAGCCGCTGGAAGTCAATTGGTTTGGTGAAATAATCCGCCGCGCCGAGGGCGAAGCCCATTTGCTTGTCATCCACGATGGTCAGCATGATCACCGGGATGTTCGCGGTAGCGGGATTGGCTTTCAGCGAGTTCAGCACGGACCAGCCGTCCTGGTGGGGCATCATCACGTCCAGGGTGATCACCGCAGGCTTGAGTTCCCTGGCCAGGGCCAGACCGGCGGGACCATCCGCGGCTAGTTCCAAGCGGAAGCCCTCCTTGCTGAGCGACCGCTGCATCAAGTCCCGCACCGACGCATCGTCGTCAATCACGAGCACACACGGACCGCTGCTGGCAACACCAGTCCTCGTCACCGCCGACTTCGAAACAGATTCCGTATTCGAGGTCGTGTCCTGAACCTGCTGCGGCAGCGTGATGGTGAACGTGCTGCCCTTGAGCGGCTCGCTGGTGACGGTGATGTCGCCGCCCATCAACTGGCAGAACTTGCGGCTGATCGCCAGGCCCAAGCCGGTGCCACCGTATTTGCGGCTGATCGAGGAATCCGCTTGCGAGAAAGCCTGGAACAGCTTGGCCAGTTGCTCCGGCGTCATCCCGATGCCGGTGTCGGAAACGCGGAGGAGAAGCGTGGAGCGTAAGAGCGCGGGAGCGCCGGCGCGTGCGTCGCCGAGGAACTCGTCCTGCTCCACGCTCAGACGAACCACCCCCTTCTCCGTAAACTTGTTCGCGTTGCTCAACAGGTTGAACAACGTCTGCCGCAATTTGGTCACGTCAGCCCGCATCTGACCGATGTCCGGCGGACATTGCACTTCCAACTTGTTCTCGTTCTTCGCGACGAGCGGTTGCACGGTGGCGGCGACTTCGCACACAAGCTTGGCCACATCGAAGTCCTCCAGATACAACGTCATCCTCCCAGCTTCGATCTTGGAGAGATCGAGGACGTCGTTGATGAGGCCGAGCAGGTGCTTGCCGGCACCGTGAATTTTTCCGAGGTCCGGCACGAAAGACACCTGGCCGGTGTCTTGCGCCTCTTCCTGAAGCATCTCGCTGTAGCCGATGATGGCGTTGAGCGGCGTACGCAACTCGTGCGACATGTTCGCCAGGAACGTGGTCTTGGCTTTGTTCGCCTCGTCGGCGGCGGCGCGGGCTTCTTCCAACTGTCGGTTCTTGGCTTCAATTTCCGTTTTCGCGCGTTCCGCCGCCTGGCGCGCGTCGTGCTCCTCCTTGAACAATTGTTCCCGCAACTGCTCAGCTTGGCGCTTGCGACGGATGACCAGCGCCCCCGCCACGAACGCCCAGCCAATCAAGCCCAGCGCCGCGCCGCCCGACGGCGCCATGATCCACGCGCTCGCAAACCACGGCGTGACGACGCGCAGGTCCGCCCGCGCCAACTCCGAATAATTCAAATCGCGGTCAATGAACTGGACGAAGAACGTGTACTCGCCCGGCGCCTTGGGAATCCAGTCGAATTGCGTCGCGAGCGTCGGTTCGTGCCAGGCGGAGTCGCGTTTGGCGGGAGGCGTTTCGATCCGGCCGGGCACGATGGCGCACCGATAAAAACGGTGGAACGGCTGCGTCTTGAAATCCACCGCGTTGAAGCGGAACCCAACCAGTTGCCCGGTGGAGATCGCTGGTATTTTTTCCGCGCTGCTGCGTTCCCGGTCGGTCTTCACGACCAACTGCGGTGGCCTCACCGCCTTCCGAGTGGGCCGGTAGCGGCCGACGCCTTTGGTTGTGCCGAACCAGTACGCGCCGTCGCGGCCCTGGTTGATGGTCAGCACAAGGAGGTCCGGCAGACCGTCCTCCTCATCAAGCGCGGACCAGGTCACGCCGTCATACCGGAATATTCCCGAGTCTGAGGCAAACCACAGCACGTCGTCCCGATCGCGAAACATCTGAAAAACGGTCCCCCGCGGCACCGGCCGGTCCGCCGTGCCTTCCAAACCGGAAAAATTGGTTCCGTTGTACCGGGCCAAACCCGCTTGGGTGCCAATGTAGAGCAGCCCATCCGCGCCTTCCTGGAAACACCAGACGTTGTCGGACGGTAGCCCGGCACCAGTATTCGTGGTCGAGAAGTATTGCACCTCGTTGCCCGTGATGCGCGACAGGCCATCGGCTCGATAGCGGCCGGCCGTCCAAACGGCGCCGTGGGAATCCTGGTAGATGTCGGCGACCCAATTCGTGACGCCCTGGACCTTTTCGCCCGGCGCTTTCCCCGCCCAGAGATCGTCCAGATTGAACTTGTACAACCCGTTATAGAGTTTGCCGACCCACAGCGTTTTCTGGGGATCAATGTGGAACCCAAAGTTCACGCCTGAGGTCAGGGAGTCGGCAGCGGGCGGCGAACGAAACGGCTTTTCCCCGCGCGCCACGGCCTCGGGCGAATGGTAGTAAGCTCCGCCCAACTCTGTTTCCCCACCCACCCACAGACCGCCGTCGGCGTCGGGCAATAAGGTGGTCACCTGAGTTTTATCAAGGCCCTCTGTTCGCGCGTCCACAAAACGGCTTTCCCCAGGCGTGGGCACCTCCGTTCTCACATGCGCGAGATAGTAAGCTTTGTAGTCTCCCGCAAGCCAGACTGTTCCGTTTGTCGTCACGGCAATTCTGAGCGTAGCGTCATTCGGAAGGCCGTCCGCCTTGCTGTAGTTCACGAAGGTCCCTTCTTCGTAGCGATACAGTCCCGACCAAGTGGAAAACCACAGCGCGCCGTCGGGGCCCGGTCGAATCTTTCTCACGCCTGACGAAGGCGCGTCCTTTCCTCCTCCCATTCGCGCGAAGGTAAAGCGAACCGGATCAAACCGGGTCACGCCTCCGTCGCCATCCCCTATCCACATGAGGCCCTCCGAGGTCGTGTGTATAGCGGTGACAGTGCGGTCAATCGCGCTCTCCGCCGCGGGGAGACGGTCCAGGCGTTCTCCATCGTACCGTGCGATACGGCCATCGTCGGTTACGCGGTCCTGGAACCACAATTTTCCATCCGGCCCCACGTGGAGTGCGTCTTGGTTCGCGTCCCGACCCACCCCGGCGACCTCCACCGCATTCGTCCCCTCGATGCGCCAGAGTCCCGCTCGCTGGGTCACGGTCCAGACGCGGCCCTGGCGATCAACCGCCAGGGTTTTGGAATAGTTACCTTCAAGGTGCGAGATGCCGGGGATGGTTTGAAACGATTGGCCGTTGAATCGGGACAACCCTTCGCTCGTCCGCAGCCAAAGCGCCCCATCCGGCGTGGCCGCCATATCGAACACGCGACCGGCGCTCAGGCCGTTGGTGCCGCTGGGGAGGTTTTGGAAATGGCCGCTCGCGGGATCAAACCGGGAAACCCCTTTCTCGGTTCCAAACCACAACGCGCCTCCGGGCTCGGCGTGGATGCAACACACCCGATTGTCAATGAGTCCATCCCGCTCGGACAGGTTGCTGAACTTGAGGCCGTCGAAGTGCGAGACACCGGCTTGCGTGGCCAGCCAGAGCGTCCCGTCCGGCGCGAATTGGAGATCGTGAATCTGATTGCACGGCAATCCGTTGGCGGTGGTGTAACGACGCCACCGGCCCTTGCGGAAGGGCGCGATCTGGAAATCGGCGTTGCGGGTCTGGCCCGGTTCCACCCGCAAGACTTCGCCCCCGTGAAATTCGAGCTGCCCCTCCGGAACGTGGATTCTCACCTTGTATTCCCCGGGCCGGAGATTGAGAAAACGATAAGCCGTTGTGCCGTTGGTCGTGGTCGTGAGGGTCGTAGCGGCGAGTCCCGGCGTGGCGAGCGCGCCGGCCTCCCGGGGCGGAGCATCGGCATGCACCGCTTGTACAATGACCTCCGGGAGCGGTGAGCCGTCGAACGCCGTAACCTTGCCCACAATACTCGCGGCGCTGCCGAGCGTGAGGTTGACTTCCTTGCGCTCGCCGCCCGAACACGTCACGCCGAGCACCCAGGCCCCCAGATCACCGGCGCTCGCTTGTAGATCGAATGTCCCCTCGGCCTGCTCGGATCGGAGCACCCAAGAGTAGGCGCCATCCGTTCCCGATTGGGTGGTGGCTATCTGCTGCTCCTGACGCATGAGGCGAATCGTGGCATTCGTCGGGTTGCCCCGGCTGTCCGTGATTTTGCCCAAAAGAAATACCGGTAACTTCAACTGGCCGACGGTTGGCCGGCGCGCTTTTACGACCGACGCCCCGCCGTTGAACGTTCCGTGGTGAGCGTTCGTGGAAGAATCCTTGGCCGTGCCATCGTTGAAATTCCACAGGCCAACCAGATCCGGCTCGCGGCCGGTGAGGTCGTGGAACATGTTTTCACGGATTTGCGCCTCCGTCCGCAGACCTTTCCA
>Ga0187873_1000732_pt1 | contig 31000 bp, 41 predicted proteins | sample June2016WEW_16_1_2_FD_133012 | JGI IMG/M metagenome (GOLD analysis project Ga0187873, IMG submission 133012) | Peatland microbial communities from SPRUCE experiment site at the Marcell Experimental Forest, Minnesota, USA - June2016WEW_16_100 | ecosystem: Environmental > Terrestrial > Soil >...
AGCTGGACGGTTTGCGCTATCGAAAGGGGAGAAGTGGAGACAGTGGCCCAGCAGGTCGTTAGGGAGGACTCTCCGTACCGAAGGGCTATTCGCGGGATAGCTCATGCAGTCGGTCTTCGTGTCGTGGCTTCGCGCTCCTTCTCCGGGATGTCCGACACCATCGGAGTCTGGTACTGGGTCGCCGAGACCGAGAAGGCCATCCAGAAGCTGAAGGAACAGAGGCAGTGGGACTACCCGCAGGGCGTCCCCGACGCCTCGACGATCAAGCGACGGATCAACTACCTCGCGGACCCGAAGTGGCTCGACGAAGGGGTGCCCCGGCCTCAGGACGAGCCTCCGCTGTGGGACCACCTCGCGCTGGAATACTTCGACGTGGACCCCATGATGTCCACCACCCGAAAGCAGTCGAGCTATCGCCCGAGGTGGATCCAGCCATGACCTCCGACAGCGGGCATGAAGCGCAGAAGCGGGAGAAGATGGTGGTGGCTGAACTCTGCCTGTGCTTCGACAGAGCCGATGTGTTCAGAATCGATAGACGCGAACTCGGGGTTGTCCATCCCCACCATTTCGTAGGTCTCGTCAAGAAGTCAGACCTCTCTGAAGCGGAGGCGCTGATGGGCCACCGGGAGGCCTACGACAAGATCCCCTGGGCCCACCTCAGGGAGAGGTACCTCGCCGCCGTGCCGCATCTCTCCATCGACGAACGGTTCACGCTGAGGGAGGAGTTCGCCGCGAAGGAGAAGGAGCACTCGGAGGCCTGGAGGGACACCCGGCTGGAGGTCCTAGAGCTCAGAGACGAGAACCGGGCGATGAAGGAGACCCTGGACAGGCTGGTGCCCGTTGTGGAGCGGATGAAGGAGCTGCAGAAGGAGTACCAGGAAGCGAGCCAGTGACCCCTCTCTCGTGCACATCTGATGCGCCGAGCAGCTCCTGCGTAAATACGGGGGGAGGTTCGGGTCCACGATGAAGGTCCAAGTCGAGCTGCCTGACCACGTCGCAAGGTTCTACCTGGGATACTCAGAGTCCCTTAGGATGGACATGAGAGATACGCTGAAGGCAGTACTGGAGACCTGGGCCGAGTCGACTATGGAGCAGATGGAGCCCGTCGAGCTGGCGAGGCTTCTCGCTTCTCCAGCGCCTCCCATAGAATCTCAGAGACCCACGAGGTAAAGGACAGCTTCACCCTCTTCCCCGAAGTCTGCTTCTCCCACTCCCTGTGCAGGGAGTCGTAGAGCTCCTCCTTCAGGGAGAGGACCTTGAATCCTTTGGTCAACCGTGCGGAGTAGCAGGAGTCTACTATAAACAGCTACTCAAGGAATTAACAAGAATGTGAAGGAGCCTACAGTAGTCTATATATAGGAACCTCCTGCACACTCCAGTAGTGGGAAAATGAGTGGCTGGAAGAACGTTCCTGTGCGCGAAGACCTCTGGGAGAAGGTCGAGAAGCGGGCGGACAAGGAGAAGCGGAGCGTCGCCAACATGTTCGAGGTCCTGGTGACCGAGGCCCTCACGGAGAAGGTCCCAGCATGAGCACCCGCTCCGAGCTCGCCCTCACCTACTACTGCCCAGTCTGCCACCAAGCGCTGGTCTACTTCGAGTGCGGGGCGTATCACTGCGTCAGCCCGTTCTGTTCGAACTTCAGGAGCATCCACCCTTGACCGCCCTCCAGCCTCCCGCCCAGAAGCGCACCCACGAGGCAATCCTCCGCGAGATCTTCGGCAGGGGAGGGTGCGTCGACCAGCTGAACTCGATTCTGCTCGAGAAAAAGGGAGGGGGAGAGCCTTCGCTAGTGGGCCAACACAATCTCCCTCCTCCCGACATCGACCCCAGGTGAGATGGTGACAACGACCGAGACGATCATCCAGGCGAAGCGCGTCTTCGTCATCGGCGTCCAGGAGGCCCCGTGGAACGTGAACGTCCTCCAGGGCGAGAAGTACGAGCAGCTGGGCGTCGACATGAAGGTCGCCAGCCCTGAGGGCACCGATCCCATCGACACCTGCGTCCTGAACGGCGAGAAGTTCACCTGCGACGGGTCCCACCGCCTGCGCTGGGCCCGGAAGCTCGGCTGGCCCTACCTGTACGAGATCTTCCACCCGGAGATCACCACCGAGGAGCAGGCCCGCCTCTTCAACTTCAAGAGAGACTTCGAGAGGGGAGACATCGACCCCTTCAAGCTGGCTGCTTCCTTCAAGTGGTTCGTCGACAAGGGCCTCACGCAGAAGCAGATAGGCGACAAGTTCGGGGTGGACGAGAAGACGGTCTCCAGGAGGATATCACTCCTCAACGTCGACCCGGAGGCCAAGAAGCAGATCCTCTCGAACACCGCCTTCACCGTCTCCCATCTCGAGCCGATTGCGACTCTGCCAGCTGAGAAGCAGAGAGAGCTCGTCCAGGAGGTCCAGAAGCGCTCGTCCTGGGAGGGCCCGATGACCGTGCGCGACGTCGAGCAGGAGGTCCAGATGGTCAAGAAGCAGATCGAGAAGGACGCGAAGTTCGAAGCCGCTCTGGCCAAGGCCAAGTTCCCGAAGTGCCCCGTCGAAGGTTGCGGGAAGGCGGGGGTCCCCCACGGCTGGAAGGAGCTCCCCTGGGCGCTCTGCGAATCAGGCCTCCAGGGTCACATCTGGAACATCAACACGGGACTGACCGAAGCCGCCGACCGCTCCCGGGCAGTGAACGAAGAGAGGAAGGCCCAGGGCCTCCCGCCGCAGAAGGCCCCTCCTATCGACTACTTCCGGAGCAGCCATACGGAGAAGGAGTTCCAAGAGCTGTTCAGCGAGATGGCGAAGGCGCTCCTACCGAAGTTCGACAGGATAACCACCCTCAGAATCCAGGGAAAGTCGAAAGATGGCAAGGGGCTCTCGCTGGACGTCAACGGCTACTACGGCACCTCGTTCGACGCCGACGGGAGCGGGTTCGGGCCCGGAGAAGAACACTACTTCGCCGTCGAGGAGAAGAAGTACGAAGCCGAGCACCTGAAGGACTACCACAGCGTCGTCAGGGGCCACGGGGCCCACGGCAAGGCGCTCGAGGAGCTCGAGGAGGAGGCGACGAAGCTCTTCGCAAAGTACGGCCCGAAGGTGCCGCATGGCACCAAACCGAAGTCTACGAAGTGATCACGCTTGAGAACCACAATCTCAGGGATAGAGGTCCAAGGGACCCCGGAGGAGATGGACGCCCTGATCTGCATCGCCACCAAGAGGGCGAACGGCAAGGATCCGCCAGCGGAAGTGTTGACGGCGACGACGACCGGAGGCCAGAGCAGGGCAGAGAAGCACGCCTGCGACATGTGTGACAGGGTCTTCGAGAGGTCGAAGAGCCTCACCAACCACAAGAACAGGGCCCACGGCAACGTGGAGAAGCGACCCTCTGGCGCCTTCCCATGCAAGGGCTGCGACAGGTCCTTCAAGAACAAGCAAGGCCTCCACCACCACCAGACGATAACAGGGCACACCCGCAGGGAGATTTCTTCACCTGCGGGACCCTCCTCCGCTCACCGTAACGGTTCTCCTGGGCCGAGCGCGGAACAATCAACAACCGCGTCAGGGGACCTTGCCGTCCCCAATGTCGTGAACCATAGCGCAGGCCTGACCACGGCGAAGGACGCCCAGGGGGACACCAAGGCGGTCAGGCGCTTCCTCTTCATCTGCAAGACCGGCCCGACGGACACGAAGCACTGCGTCGAAGGTCCCACGCCGGAGCTCGCAATCCAGCAGCACGACTTGGCATACCCGAACCACCAGTTCCTGACGGCCCATGAGGAGAGGGTAGACAGCCGGAACAGGCACAGCGAAGTCATTCCGCTGGTGGCAGCTTGAGCGGGAGACTCAAGGGTTCCGCCAGCTTCGGCACCACCGTCCCCACAGGCCCATACAGGAATGTGAAGATTGCTTTTGAGCAGGAGTTTTGGCTCGACGAGACCACCCACGAGGACGTCCTCGCAGCCCTGGCCGCCAAGGCCGACGAGGCGATCGCCAAGCTGAGGAGCGCCCCGGAGGTCCGGACAGGATGACCCAGCAGCTCGAGAAGGATCCCTGGCTGGGAGGCCCCTCCGGCTCCCCCAGGTACACGCCGAAGCAGCGCCGTGCGATGATCTGCGAGTCGGTCAAGCGCAACGGCCACGCCGGCTGCAACTGCAAGGGCTGCCCCGTCCACCCGGGCCAGAAGTGCTTCCTGTGGACGCTCCCGGACGGCGTCAACGTGTTCAAGGTCCTCACCCCGCAGCACCTCGAGAAGGGCCCAGGCGACCACCACCTGAGCAACCTCGACGCCTTCTGCGGCCCCTGCAACAAGAACGCCGAGCAGCTCTATGCTCAACTCCCTCCCACACACCCACACACACATCCAGCCGCAGCGTCCGACACCAACGCCGCCCTTCGCGCCAGGAGGGAGGAGATCAGGGACGACCCGACGACGTCCACCGGCACCAGGCTCAACCTGGACCACGAGGTCGACTATCGGCGGGCGGTCTTGGGCTTCCTGCTGAAGGGAGTGACCCACCCGGAGTACCGTTTCACCAGGGCGGAGGCGAACGCCAGCGCCAGGGAGGTCTCCGACTCTGGGAGGGACGCCGCCTACGGCTACATGGCCCGCCTGGTGTCGCACGAGGGCCCCGTCAGCGACCGCGACCCCATGACGCAGAGGAGGGTCCCGCTGTACTTCAAGGACTTGGCCGACTACAAGCTGTCGCCCGAGGAGCTCGAGGCGAAGTATCCAAAAGAAGGAAGAGATGCCAAGTGAACCGCAACCACGAGCGGCAGCAGGTGGAGATGGACAGGCGGCACCTCGCCCACAAGAAGAGCCAGCTCACGGAGCTGAAGGACCAGCTGCTCACCCGCCAGATGAGCTACAAGGCCTACCAGCCCGCCGCCTACGGCCTCACCAGGGAGATCCACGCACTCGAGGAGAAACTGAGGATCGAGCCCGAAAACTCCCTCCACGGCACCGTCAGCAGGAGGAGAAACAAGATGAGCGATAGATGCCACAACGACCACACCGAGCGGGCAAAGATGGTTCCTCTCTTCTATGGTGATACTTTCGCGGGGTGGTATTGCCCCGTCTGCTTGAAGGAAGTGGGAGAGAAAGAACAGGAACGACTCACCAAGAGCTACCAAGCAGTTCAGTCTTCCACCCCAGCAGGAGGCGCGTCCTGAGCCCTTGACAGGAGGAAGCGAACAATGAAGTTCTATCTCGGGATGAATTACAACGGGGGCGGCATCCAAGTCGCAAAGCTCCTCGCTCCCGAGCTGGAGAAGCTGACAGGCGACCAATGCACGAGCCGATGGCACCACAGCGAGGCCCACGAGCACCATGAGTTCAGGCTGACGATTGCCACCACCGACCTTGCCGACATCGCAAGAGCCGACTATGTCATCCTCGGGGCGTTCACAGGGACTTCACGCGGCCTTCATGTGGAGATGGGGCTCGCCCTCGGTCTGGACAAACCCGTCTACCTCTATCGGCCCAACCGCATAGATGGCGTGGGGTTCGATGTGCTCTGCCTGAAATGGAAGCCCGAATGGATACAGGCACTCACAAGGGCGGTCGCAACGGTCGCAACAACCACGGAGTCCTCCCCTTGACAGGAGAGAGCCCGAAACGGGAGTTTCAGAAGTATGTCGAGATGCACACCAAGAAGCAGGTCAGAGAGTTGCTTGAGGATGCGGCACTTGTGACCGACCCACTTGGAAGAGAACTACTGAGGAGGCTCGCCGACCCTTGACAGGAGAGAGCAAGCCGGAGGCAGGAAGCGAGAAGCGATGAGCATCCAATCTTTTGATACGGAGTTAGGGGTAGTTAGGTTCCATGAAGTCGGGGTCGCAATCAGGACTTACATCAGAGCGGACGGACGCGGACTCGAAGTGGAAGCAATCGCTCCTTGTTCACATGGCGACCAAAGAAAAGTGCACCGATGGACAATCCTCAAGATAGGCGCAGAGCCCGCCAAGGAGTCTGCTTGAGTCATGGCAGGAAGCAACCGACAGGAGATGCTGGCCCTACTCAAAGAGTACTACCCAGAAGGCAAGCAACAGAGCGCGGTCCCCGACCTCTGGAAGCTCGCATCGACTATCACTGAGAACCCCTCGATGTGGTGGCCCGGCAACAAGTGCTTCTGTGGGCAGAGGGCGGTCATGTACTCCACGGCTACAGGTTACAGGTGTGAGGACCACCGATGAGCGACCAGTCCGCCCCCGCCGCCGTCAAGTACCACGACCCGATCCGCACCTACCTCGAGACCTTCATCAAGGACGACGACGACCTCCTCGAGCACAACCTGGTCGTCTGCTTCTCCAGCTTCACGTCGAACCCGCTGAACCTCGGCGTGATGGCCCCCACCTCCGAGGGGAAGTCCTACACCATCTCCCTGGTCACCGGTCTCTTCCCCAACGCCGTCGTCTTCACCGGCTCCAGCTCCAAGGCCTTCTTCTACGAGGAGGGCAAGGCCGTCGACCCCGAGACCCACGAGGACCTGCAGGGCAGGATGGACGCCCTCAGGGAGCGGCTCGACGCAGACGACAAGGACAGCGCCGCCAGGTCGGAGCTCCGCCAGCTGGCCAAGAAGGCGATGATCAGGGTCAACCTGGAGGGGAGGATCCTGGTCTTCCTGGAGCCCCCCGAGGTGGCGTTGTTCGAGGCCCTGAAGCCCATCCTCTCGCACGACAAGTGGGAGTCCCTGTACCAGACGGTCGACCGCTCCTCCTCCGGCGAGCAGCGCACCAAGAAGATCCTGCTGGTCGGCTGGCCGACGATGATCTTCGCCTCCGCCAAGGACCAGGACACCTGGTCGATGTGGCCGGAGCTCCAGTCCCGCTGCGTCATCGTGTCGCCGAACATGACACAGCAGAAGTACCTCGAGGCCAACCGCCTCACGTCGAAGCTGCTGGGCCTCCCCTCCTTCGTCCTGAAGAACATGTTCCCCGAGGACCTCGAGGTCGCGGCCAGGGAGGAGGTCAGCAGGGTGAAGCAGGCCATAGAGCTGACGAGGATGCTCGGAGGGTCGGAGGGCAGCGGCAGCCACCGCGACAACTTCGTTCTGAACCCCTTCGCCGAGCAGCTCAACGAGCTCTTCCCCCACGAGTCGGGCCTGAGGATGCGCCAGTTCCGCTCGCTGATGAGCTACGTCAACATCCTCGCGATGATCGCCGGGGACCAGCGCCCGAAGCTCGTGGTGAAGGGGCAGGCCAGGGCCGTGGTGGCGACTGCGGCGGACGTAGAGAGGGCGATGAAGCTGGTCTTCAGCAGCACCTGGGCCAGCATCCCCAGGTACAAGGTGGACTTCTACGAACAGGCGGTCGTAGGGGCCTACGAGGCTGCAGCCACCACGTTCGGCACTGGCTCCAAGACGGAGAAGAGGTACCACGCGGTCCCCACCAAGGAGATCCTCGCGAAAGCCCGCTCCCTCAACTTCAAGATGGGACCCAACCGGCTCAGGAAGACCTTCCTAGAGCCGCTGGAAGAGGCCGGCCTCCTCTCGAGCGAGCAGGACCCCGACGACAAGCGCGGGCTCGCGTGGACGCCCATCCAATTAGCCCAGAAAAACGGCAGATTAGGGGAACGCCGTAGTTTCGAGCCCGAATCGGTCAGGAGAGCACTGAAACAGGTGTCAGACGGGTTAGGGGATTTGGTGCCCAACTACAGCTACCCGGACGGACTGCTGGTCAGTGATCTTGGCGAGTTCACGGTCTACCTGATAGGCGGTACCAGGACGGACGAGAACGAGACGGTCACACAGGGTCAGGCGCCCCCAGGTGCTAAGCTGATCACTGAGCCAGAGCAGGTCAGCGTCTCCTCGCAATCCGAGCCCGCGCTGCCTTCCGACAATTCCGCCGTTCCGACAGAGCCCGCGGCCCACCTGAAGTACCCGACCTGCAGCGAGCCCGGCTGCGGCAAGGTCCTCGGCCAGGGCGACGAGCTCTCAGTCTACACCCTCGGCAAGCAGCACTTCTGCAGGGGCCACTACCTCTCCAGGACGAAGGAAGCCAAGGAGGCCAGGGACCAGGCTTGAGGACCCACAAGCAGGTCCACGCGCTGAAGGCCCTCCCCGAGATGACCCTCAAGGGCCTGAAGGACGCAGTAGCCCAGTCGCGCTTCTGGCTGAGGGTCCGCTGGAACACCTACACGGAGCACGAGCTGCACAAGAGGCTGCTGAGGCACGCCGCGATGCTGGAGAGGCTGGAGGAATCCCGCAGATGAAGATCAGAGTCAGGGGATCGACATGGCGCGGCAAGGAGGTATTCTCAGGGAAGTTCGCGACAGAGATGGAGTCGGCCCTCTCCGAATTGAATCTGGAATCTATCGCTGATGACATCGCCGAGGCCTATACTGCGGGAGCGACCAAGATAACGGTCATCCTTCTGAGGTCAGAACAGGAGCCCAGAGCTTGAGCAGCCTACTCTGCGGCCACCACCTGATCGACTATCCCTTGAAGGTAGGCGAGGCCGTCACCGTCAGGATAGTCAGTCCGGATAGATGCGACGAGTGCAAGGCGGAGGCTCGCGCTTGAGAGTCACAATCACGGAGGGCGGAAGGACCGTGCGGGCTGTCGTCGACCCAGACAAGGTCGAGAAGGTCCTGGACAGGCTCGGGGAGGAGAAGGCCAGGATGGCAGAGCAACGTAACAAGGACTGGCAGTCTAAGAGGCGCATCGCCCGCGTCAAATCAAGGGAGGACCACGCTTGACATCCGTGGTGGGGAAGAGCCAACTGAAAGAGGCAGGGAGTGTAGGTTCGAATACCGAAACAGTGACCGCCAGCCCGATACTCCCGAAGCAACGTCACTCTGTCAAGGAGATAAGGGCGATAGTACCGCGTGGCGCGTCCAAGGTATCGCCAGGGGCGGTTCGGACCACGGGCGCGATCCTCTTCGGGTCCACGGGGAAGGAGCAGGAGGTCCTCGACATGCTGCTCGAGCGCAACGTCAAGACCTACGCCCAGGCGGCCGCCAGGCTCGGCATCTCGGAGGCCGCGGTCAAGCAGAGGATGTCCAGGCTGCTCAGCCGCTACCACCGCGCCAAGGCCTTCGCCAATGAGGTCGAGTACTGGAAGAGGAAGAGGCGCGAGAAGAGGGGAGGGCTGCGAAAGTGACCGCCCGCCCCAGGATGAAGATCTACGTCACCTGTCCTCATGGAGTGTCGCAGGATCGCCGCTGTTCCAAGTGCGAAGCTGAGAGGGACGAGCTGGTCCAGGGGCTGGGGCTCGGAGAGAAATGAGCAGGAAAAAGTTTGACCCTTGGGAGATGTTCAAACACCGATTGGTTTATACTAGTCCGTCTTGTGGATATGCGTGGGGAAAGTTCTCGGAGTTCCGTCGGCTGGATATGACCCGTTAGCCTACGACAGGACACTTCACCAAATAACTTCTAATAACCTAACTTACTACCTGACTACCTACGAAATCGTGAGGTGCGGGGGTCGGGATTTGAACCCGAGTCTACTGGGTGGCAATCCGAGTCGGACTGGACTACTGTCCTACCCCCGCACAAGAGGAATACCGGGGGGCTGGTGCGAGTAGTCTCAACCCTCCCTGATGAGGTTGCAGACCTCGGGGAGAGAAGAGAGCGAACTCGCCCATACCCTATTCCGGTCTTAGTCTGACGCCTCCTTTTCTTTCGGTAGTTCGTGGATTATGTATATGTCGTAGTCTCCGTCTCGGCGCATCCTTAGACTGACACGGAGTTCTTTCGGCACCCAACCCACTACGGTGACCAGTTTCCTCTTTCGATGCTTCTTCGCCACACTTTTCCCACGCGGAACCATCTAAGCACCCGTCTAATAGATTCGCGGTCGGGGTGCCACACCCGATCCCCACCCGGTAAAGCGCATTGGGGCTCTCTCCGGGCTGCGAGAACTGGACAAAGGGTGCTCGGATGACTCCCAGAGTGCTTGCCTTCGTGGTGCGGCACTACCTGGGTCGGCTGACATACCGAAGCAAAGGCTGGGACTTCTCCGCGAGCCTGACGCTGCCCACTCTGACCGCAGCCGGAGCGACGAACACGGTAGACATCCAAATCCTCAACGGCCCAGCGGCCACGACCCTCGCCATCACCCCGAGCAGCAGCAACGCGACGGTAGCGACCATCTCCGGTCCTACCTCGCAACCACTCACGGCAGGTCAGCTCAGCCCGACGCTGGCGTACACCGTCACGGCTCTCGTGAACGGCACCACGACGATCTCAATCAGCATCAAGGGCTGATAGGAGACTAGGGCCTCTTCGGAGGCCCATCCCGAATTTTTTGAATCGAAGTCACTAATCATTGGTGTCGGGCTTCATCCCATCGCCGAACTTCTTGACGTTCCGCAGCAGCGCCCACGCCTGCTTCGAGGTCAGATTCTCCAGCGCAGCCCTGATGTCTCTGGGCTTCGCCTTGGGTTTTGCCTGAACGATGTCGTAAGCTATCCTCCCATCTGGAGTCAGCTTGAGAACCCCGTGGACGTCGCAGGTTCTGGGGTCATGGCCGAGCTTGGCGCAGTCGCTGGCTGCGTGGTCTATCCTGTACCCGAAGGGTATCGGTCCGCTGTGCCTCCCTTCTAGTCTCGCCCTCTCGAGGCCCTCCAGCGTACGCTGGCTGTCGAGCACTGCCTCCCTCTCCGCGACCCAGGCCAGGATGGCGAGCAGGAAGTTCCTCATCGACTTGTCCTCGATCTGCAGGAAGGACTCCTTGGGGGAGGTGCTGATTATCGGACAGGTCTCCTCGAGGGTCTTGACCACTTCGAGCATCTCCCAGAAGTTCCGGCCCACCCTGCTGAGCTCGTAGACCAGCACGTTCGCTGGCCCGATGCCCTCCGCCCTCAGTTCCTGGATCGTGTCGAACAACCCCTTGAATCCCTCTCTCTGCATCGGCGGGACCTTCCGACCGGAGACCGCCTTGTCCACGAACCAACCGCCAGGAAGGACTTCGGTCGCATGTGTAGCAGCCCAACCGGTGATCTGGATCCTCTGATTTTCCTCGTCCTGCTTCCTGGTGCTGACCCTCAGGTAGGCAAAGGCCGACTTCCTGACGCTCGCGCTGGGGGCTTCGGTCAAATTTTGAACTGGTCTCCATTCAATTTCCTCAAACGAACGTTTGAGGAATAAGGACGGTCAGCGCTCGCTCGAACGCCCGATAATATCATGGTATATACCGAGAGGAGGTGGTGGGAGTCTATACAGGCACCGAACGAACGAATGGTCATGCTTGCTGTGCCCGCCGCACCGCGTAGAATATGCCAGCGGCCGAGAGTGTCACTGGGGCCGCTGTGTCGGCAGCGAGACGCCTTCTGACCTCACAGTAAGAGAATCCTCGAGCCCTGAATGATATTACTCTCTGATAGACTTCTGGGGTGATTCTCGTGTATCGCCGATGGAACCTAGAAGACTCGATCTGTTGGGTCTTCTCTGCGAGAGGAATAGCTGGCGCGTACTCTCTGTCAAGGTGTCTGAAGAACGTGCGGACTGCTGTCAGTGGACAGAAGTCCTTGCAGGTTTGGATAGGGGCCTTGAACTCATGCATCTCTTCTCGTTTGATGGAGTTGCAGTTAGCACGAAGTAGTTGGTACTCTCCACTACTGATTCTTCCGAGAATGTACCGATAGTAGCGAAGTGTACTTCCCTTTAGGGTGCGCCTCTCGAATCTACCGCCTCCGTTCACATGGTCAATCTGGAGAGCTCTGGGGTCTGAGAAGCCACACCTCACGCACTTTGAACCGAGTTTCCCAAGAATAATGCGCCTCATACGCTTTGTTTCTTCAGTCTTCCACTTCGCAGTCATTCACTCGCAACCTCGCTGCAGAGACACTCTTTCGCTTTGTGGGCCTTCACCTCATTGAACACGGTAGAGACAGAGAGCTTGACGGGTGAGGCCGGTTCGACGTCGGTGCCCTCCTCCATCTTGGACCTCGCGGCCGAATAGGACAGGCCCTCCTCCATGATCAGTTTGACGATGCGCCGGTGGATCTCCCCGGAGACCTTCCACTTCTTGTCAGGCGTTCCGTTTGGCGCGGCCTGTGGCGCCTCGACCGCCTCGCTCTCCACGACCTTCTGCTTCGCAGCCTTGTCGTTGGGGACCACGTCGATGCCCAGCTTGTCGAGGATCGCCTCGCCCCTGTTGATGTGCCAGGGGACGGGGTCGTTGACGCCGACGTACACGTCATCCTCGTCGGTGTAGAGGCAGAAGACGGAGCGCCTCATCCTCCTCAGCCAGCGTGGCTGGACGAAGCGGAGTATGTAGTTGAACTCCCTCGGCAGCTTCATCCTTCCGAGCTTCTTGATGAACGTGTAGTGGGTGATGTCCCGGACCTCCGGCGTGATGCTCATGTACCTCAGGCTGTCGAAGGCCATAGCGACCCCGGTGTGGAACGCCTTGTCGACCAGCTCTATGAGGTCCATCTCGGCATCCTGCCTGCTGGCGATCTTCCCCGCATAGTACCTGCTGGCCAGGAGCACCTTCGACTCCCTGATCATCAGGCAGAAGACCTCCCTCTTCCCGTCCTTGCTCCAGACCACGCGACCCCTCTGCTTCATCAGGTCGATGAGGGAGCTCAGGGAGGTGAACATCTCGTTCGGGCTGAAGAAGAATGCGGGGACGGTCACGATGACCTGGTATGGGTCCATCTTCGCGAACGACTCCCTGATGTTCTGCGGCGTGTTGGACTTCAGCTCCCCGATGTGAATCCAATCGTACTTCTTCTTGCTGAACACCGGGTCGACGCGGTTGCCGAAGAGCAAGAGTATCTTGTAGTCCGTGTTGAGCCAGCCTGCCCCCTCTTCGTCGTCTGCGGAGAAGATGTCGATGGCCTTCCCTCCTGCGTCGATGTAGTTCATGCCGATGTCCTCGATCAGCGTGCTCTTCCCAGAGAACTGCTTGGCGGTGGCCCAGTAGACTGCAGGCCATGTCCAGTCGAAGACGTCCTTCAGCTTCGATCGGTAGAACTCCCTGGTCACCTTGATCGGCCCTCGAGGTACTCCGAACCTGTCGAACGGAGGGTATCTGGGCACATTGAGCCACCTGATCAACCTGATTCTGTTGTGGGTCGGCGAGGCGGCGGGCGTCTCCTCCTCTGCTTCGTCCAGTGCTGGAGTTTCAGCGTCCTCCTCTGTCAATTAGAGACTTCCTCCCTACTTGCTCGGTTCTTCTGCGAAGATGTCTTGGTCTCCGGTGAACCGCTGGTCGCCGCCCATCCCAGGCATCACCATCGACTGGATCATCGCCGTGAACTCGCTCGTGTACATCTTCTCGTCGAACGCCACGGACACCACCAGCCTGCCGTAGGGTATGAGCTGCTTCTCGCAGAACTTCGTGCAGATCTTGGTCAGAATCTCCAGCGAAGGATAGAACGGGTTCACGGCTGCCCCTATGGCGATCCTGTTGTTCAGGAGCATGAGTCCCTCGGAGTACCAGTGCCTCCCGATGAGCAGGCTCCACTCGAAGTTCAGCTTCCTGATTATCGGGTCGGACTTCGCGCCGTAGAACGAATAGAGCCAGCAGATCAGCGAGTCGAGGACCTCCATCCTGACCCTGATGTCCCTGCTGTGGTCGAGGACGTACGACATGGCCATCCCCGTCACATTCCTCATGGCATGGACTATCTCGTTGTTCGTAATCGTGATGCCGAGTTTCTCGAGGCCGCTCAACTGCTTCTTCAGGGCGTCGTTGAGCTGCGACTGGATCGAGTTCTTGATGCTCTGCCCAGGTCCTTCGAGGCTCGTCTACTGCATCACCGCCTTCTTCATGGCCCTCTGCTTGCTGACCCTCTCGTAGACCACCACGAAGACGCCCACGCCGATCAGACCCGCCATGATGAACTCGTTCCTCGGATTGCCGAGAGAACGGGCGATGATCTCCAGTACAGGTGGCTGCAGCATCGCGACCGCCACAATCGTCACGGAAGCTATTATCGCCAGGGTGGTCATGTGCTTCATGATCCATTCGCCCCTGGGATGCTTCCCCAGCTGGTCGGCGAGTTTGATCATGTTGTCCTGCCTCGACCCTAGGTCGATGACCGAGAGCGCCTTTGCGTCGTTGAAGTCTGAGTGCTCTTCCGTGACTCCGATGAGGGCGTCCATGTAGCTCCCTGCGACCCTCTGGGACCTGATCGCCTGCTGCTGGGACCTGTGTACGGTGGAGTCGTTGGTCTCTCGTTCGACCCTTGATTCAGCCGATTCCCCCCAAGTCACCGCTCCGCGGGCCTCGGGTGCGTCAGAGGGGGCAAGGCCGCCCTGAGTCTGGTTCTTCAGGATGTTGTTGAGCATCCCTTTCACGTCGGCGAGTTCAGTCCGCAGCTCTATCGCCTCCACGTTTATCTCGGGTTTCTCCTTCTGTTTCCCGGCTGGCAACTTAGGAGATCACCCTCACTATCGTCGTGACGCCGCAGTACTGGCATGTGGCTGACTCGCCTGTCTTGATTGGAGGCAGCTTTGCTCCGCAGGTCACGCAGGTCAACGCAGTCGGTTTGATCGAATCGGCGCGTACTAGAATCTGGTTAGCCCTGACCGGAGCCTCGCTCTCATCACCGAACTCCTCGGGGTGCCTCAGGCCGTAGGCTGCCCAGGCACGATCCATGAAGCCGGTGTCCGTGTACACGTGCCTGTCGCCGTGAATCGAAAGGACGACTTCAAACACGGCGGTCGGCCCGAAGTCTGACGTCCCGAGGGTCAGCATCGGATTGACAAAGTAGCCCAAAACTATCTCGCAGTTCTGCGAGTAGTAGGGCGTCCCGTTGTAGTACACGATACCGTCCTTATACGAGAACCTCCTTGCCTCCAATCCGTGGAACCTCAGGCTCACCGCGTTGATCTTGCCGAGGCTTTCCTGCCCAGAGACGCCGGAGATGTCCATGGGCTTGTCGAGTGGGATAATCACTTCGGTCCTCGGCACCAGGATGCCGTCGACCTCTAGGCTGCGCATCTCCCTAATGTACAGGTTCGCGCTCGAGGGGAAGGGGATCTGTACGCCACTCGGCGCCTTCTCGTCCAGCAGGATCAGGAACCTTCTCTGTGCTGCTTGATAGACATTCCAGGGGTATGTTGCCACCACGACCGCCATCATTGCGGTCGCGTATCCCGCCGCCACCCACAGCTGCTCTCCCTCTGGAATCTGGGTCTTCGCGAACCAGATCATCACGGGGATGCTACAGAGGGCGGGGATGAGGTAGACGATGGATCGGTAGCGGTTCCAGATTATGCTCCACGTCGAAGTCAGAGTCTCTTGAACCCCCCGAGTAGTGCGTCTTTGAAGGCCCTTCTCTTCAGGGCCACGACCACGACAAGGACGAACTCAATGGTGACGGACCAGGCCACCCTGCTTCCCGCCATGAGACCATCGGGCACCCAGGTGATGAGAGACTGCATCTGCGGCGGAACTTGATGCCAGAGTATCATGATGATGATTGCGCAGACTGCTGCGAGCAGGAGCCCCCCGAGCCCCAAGAATACCTTCCACACCTCTTTCGTCTCATTGTCGACGTGTGGAGTTTTTTTGTAGTCCTCCACCATGTTTGTCTCTCTCGGAGGCTCTCTCTGGTCGTCTGGATATCCGGTCGGGCTCTGCCCTACCCTGTCGAACGAGATCCAGGAGGGGACGCCTTCGACCCTGTCCCAGAAGAAGCCGAACGTCTGGGGATCCACGCTGTTCTTGTAGGTCTCTACCCTCTTCGGTGAATCAGACAGCTTCTGAACTATGGGTCGCGATGGCGCGGCGACGACTTTTGTAGGAGCTGCGACGGTGAATGACCCAGCGAAGGTGAATCCTTTCGTGCTGACCGAAGCTACCCTCTTCTTAGACGAGGTCACTGCGAGGTCTCGACTCCAAAACTTGAGCCGGCTTCGCGAGCTTGTTGGTCGCGTTCGCCGTTATCTTTCCCTTCCCGAAGACGACGAGGTACACCTCCTCGTCGGACTTGATGAAGACCTCACCCTTCGGAGCCTGCTCCGCCGTGAACCCCAGGAGCTGAGCGAGGTCTTCCCCTTCAATCCAGCCCTTGGCCATGCTCTGCTTCCCGGAGTCTAGGTGGTGCTTCCAGTCGTTCAGCACCACCGCCTTCGAATAACCGCTGATTCCGATGATTGCCGACATGTCGAACTTCCGAAGAATCCCTTCGACTTTGGGCAACAGGGAGTAGAGGTACAATGAGTGTATAAATCTTGGTATATACCAAGGTTGCTACGAGTGTAGATAGTAAGGTTGCGACCAAGTAATATTAACCTACTCCGCCTAACCCCTCCCGAAAATATAATGATGTGTGCAAAACACACGCGCACATACGGACAAAAACACAGAGCAATCTCAGCAGCCGCAGCTGGCCTCATCATAGTCCTAATCCTCGTAGTTGCCGCTTCAGCTTATGTGTGGTATCCACCTCAGCAGTCAGTCAAGACCCAGACAGTGAGCCAAACAGGAACTTACACCGCTCCTGCAGGCAACGTCGCCGGCAAGATCCAGTTCGTCATCACCAACATACTCACAGGCGCGACCGCGTCTCCTTCCTCCTTCAAGATTTACCCCGCCGCAGGCTCAACCGTGGCTGGGGTGACTTACGGTGGGAAGACCGCCTCTGAGACTGTCGCAATATCCTCAGGGACAGGGACCACGGGCGACGTCTACGCACCAGGGACACTCCTCAACGTCTACGGGCTGCTCAGCGGCTCCGCGACGACCTGGTGGCAGGTAACGGCCCCAGGGGTCACGCAAGCGCAGGCAGGATACGGGACCGCCGCACAACTCGGCCTAGCCATGGTCACGACCCCGACCTACTCGATGAGCGTCACTGACGACAAGGGCAACGTCTACGCGACCGGAAAGGCGATCAACTTCACCAACACGGACAACGACGCGGACACATGCGCAATAGACTTCGCATCCTTAGGGTACTGCGTCGGCGAGACTTCAGTCTCCCTGACGATGACCATCACAAACACCGCAGCCAACACCGGCTTCCTCTCGTCCTATGACCCGCTGAACAACCAGAACTGGTGCCAAGCCATGGTAATCACTGAGAGCGGCACCGACGCCAACGAAATCAGCGTCAGCGGCTTCCCCAGCGCCTATGGCTCATACACGACCGGCACAGTGAGGCACTGGATGACCGCCCTGCCGGACGGATACCAGGCATCAGCATACAACCCGATCGCTCCCAACACCTTCGCTGACCAGAGCTGTGCAGCCTATTCGACCGCGACCGGCGGCATCTCAGTCCAGACCCAAGGCTCCCAGAATGTCGGCGGGAGCGTCGTGATCCACTTCACCATAACGCAGAATGGCCAAGACGTGGGCGACACCCAGACTCTCTCCTTCCAGCCCTGGCTCTACTTCGACCTGGCCAACGCCTTCAACAACGGGGGCAACGGTGGTGCGACCGCCGCGACCTCTGGCTCTCCCTACACTCTCGTCATAGACTCGTAGTCCGTACACATTGTCCCCTCTCTTTCACGAAACTGTGCGCTTCCGGGGGGACTTGAAGAACAATTTCGGAACGCTCGAAAGAGGGCGCTCCGATCCCCTTTTGCTTAATCGATAGCCTTGGTCTCCATCCTCGGCATCATCGGCCTCGTCCTCCTGGTGGCAGGCGCTTCCGTGATGGCCATCTCGGGGTCCGCAATCACGGGGACGGTCAACGTCACGGGGCTCTCCACTGTCTGCGTCGCTGGCCCCGCAGGAGTCTACAACTGCACGACCAGCTGGACGGTGAACCTGAACGGCATCTCCTGCCCGGTCGGAGGGACCGAATGCACCGTCGAGTTCTACGTCTACCTCGGCTCGACCGAATGTTCGCATTTCACCTGCTCGTCTGGCTTCTACTACTACAATGCCATCGCCCTGACAGGCGCGGCTGGTTCGGCCGTCCAGATGAGCCAGCGCTTCCAGGGTCAAGGCCCGGTCAGCACGGTCAGCCTCTTCGTCCAGGACTCGAACGGGAACCAGGCCAGCAACGCGGTCTTCAGCCAGTTCTCTCCCTCGGGCAGCGGATGGTCCCTCAACATGGAGGCCCCGCAGGCTTCAGACGGCCAAGTGGTCGCGAAGTCCTGCGTGACCCCAGCGGTAGGCCAAGGGTCGTACGCGATAGGTGCGGTCGTGACCATCACGGCTGCCAATCCTTGCGTCACCTTGTTGAACGGGGCTGCTTCAAACTGGGAAATCGTCTCTCACTTCCAGAGCTTCCAAGTCTACAAGTCGGCCAGCGGGAGCCAGGGTTCCGAGTCCTTCGTGAAGGAAGTCGACACCAGCAGCTTCCAGCTGACGATGGACAACAACTACTTCATCTACACCGACTACGGAACTGGGACTTGGCAGTGCGTCCCAGGGACGAGCGTCTGTAGCAATCCCGTGGTGTGGAAGTGGTACGCGCCGGCCACGATCGACGTCTCGATAATGCCCTCGGCAGGGTTCGTCATCGCCTCCGGGAGTCAGACCGTCCTCGGGACTTCGCAGCCCGGTCTCGTGACTCTGACCGCTGGGCAGAGTGTTTCTTTCACCTTCTCGGCACCGGCCGGGTACACCATGAACGGCTGGGGCGGATGGGTGGTCTACTACACAGGGAGTCTGGTCACGGGAGCTCCGCAGAACGTCGCGGGCACGACCACGACAACGACCCTGACTTACGCGCAGCTCTTACCCTATGTCAACGACACTGGCTGTGTCTCCTGCGTGACCAGCACGGGTTCGGCCAACCCCACCAGCTACGCCGCCTTTCAGATATGGGCACTACCCGGAAGCTCTGGCTCTAACGTCCCTCCAGTCCTGAACATCGGCTCGTTCCCTGGAGGCACGACGAACCCTGTAGCGGGAACCTACCAGGAGACGCCAAGCCAGGTCGTGACAATCAAGGAAACTCCGAACGCCGGATACTGCTTCGCCGCCTGGTCCGTCGACGGCTCTCCGGCTGGCAACGCTTCAACTCTGACCGTGACGATGGGCAACTACGGGACCGGCAAGGAGGTCACGCCCGAATGGGTCACCCTGAGTTCCAACGGCCTCTGCATACTGAGCGGCACCCCTGTGCTGGAGATCCTCCCGACCACCGGCGTGACGTTCACTCCCACGGCAGGAACCTACCCCGAGACCTACGGGAAGGTCGTCCAGGTCTCCTACACCGTCCAGAGCGGCTACCTGTTCTGTGACTGGGTCGTGAACGCCTTCGACTCCGGGAGCCAGAACCCTATCTCGGTGACCATCGGCAACGGGCTGAACATAGTCACGGCTGTGGTAATGACCACGGCGGCCGGTCCTTGTCTCAACAGCGGAGGCGGAGGCGGTGGTGGAAGTCTCAACCTAAGCTCATCCTTCTGGACCGGGCTAGGGCTGGCGTCCGTCGGAGGCGTGCTGGCGGTCTGGGACGTCACGAAGAACCCGCTGGGCAGGAAGGCGAAGGCCGGTTGAAGGCAGCTTTCGGCGCCGTCGCCGGGAAGCTCACCCTGGCCGTCCTGATGGTGGTCGGCTTCTTCCTCTACTGGTTCTACGGGGTCGACGGGATCATAATCGGAGCGATATTGGGGCTCGTCAGCATCTCGTTCACGGGTAAGATCGCCGTCGCCGTGTTCGTCGAGTTCCTGATCCACGGAGTCACGTTCATCGCGGGAGCCGTGGTGAACCCGGCTGTCTCGGTGAGCATACAGCTGGCAGCCTCCGGCTTCCTCGTCAACCTGTTCCTCGTTGCCATAGTCCTGGTCTGCGCCAGCCTGCTCTTCAGCGCCCTTCCCGGCATGTCGAAGGGCATGAAGGTGGACATCGGTTGAAGGCTCTCACCGCCCTGGGTGCGCTCATGATCATGTTCGGCCTCCCGCTGATGTTCGGCTACATCTCGTTCGCCCAGTTCTCCTACTGCATAGGGGCGAAGGTCTTCGGGGTATGCCTCGGGGCCCCCTACAACTACACCTGGATAGTCGGTGTCGCAGTCCTCTTCTTCGGGTTCCTCCTGGTGGTTTTCTCACGATAGGAATTGCCACATCCATGGCAGGGCCGGTGACCTAGAATGGAACGGACTCAGTTCCGGATTGCGGTGGGCGTCCTCACAGGCGTCCTGGTGATGGCCCTTCTCACGGTCTTCCCGGGCGGGCTGGCTCATTCGTACTTCCAGTCGCTGCTGTCTGCTGACGTGCTCGCCTTCTCGGTCTTGATCGTCGTGGGCATGTCCGCCTTGATGGCATGGCTCTGGCCCAGGGTTCTGACCGCGCATGTCATCCTCGTCACAGTCACCTTCCTCGCCTTCGGCGTCTTCTTCGACCTGGCCGTCTTCATCGCCTTGGCCTTCACCAGCCTCGTGCTGTGGTTCCCGCTCTTCAGGGAGAAGCGGGGAAAGGTGAAGGCGGAGACCAAGGGACGCGACCTCAGGGAGCACGCGAGGTAGAGCAAGGTGTCTTGGAAGACTCGGACACGCGGGTCAAGACGAGGTCAGCGCTTCCACCCTAGGACGGTCTTCGGGGAGGCCCAGGATCAGGCCATAGCACAGGAGGTCCACGCCACGAGCGTCGCCGACGCCGAGAGGTCAGTGAAGACCCTCCGGTCGGACTTCGATTCGGCGAAGGAGCGCTCGAAGAAGGAGCACATCTGGCACTCGACGCTGAACGAAGCGAACCGCCTCGAGATAGGCGCTCACAACATGAACTACCATCCGGACGTGCGGGCGAACATGGCCGAGCGCGAGAAGGTCTTCCGTGGCGCCGCGAGTCACATGCACAGCGAGCTCTGGACCCCTGACGGAAGCCCGAGGAGTTAGCGCTTGTCACTCAACTATCGACTCATCGAGGTAGGCAACCCCGCCAGGGTCGCCACCTACATAGGCTACCTGTTGCTGGTAATCATCTTCCTCTTCGGCCTGGACTACGGCAACGCGGACCTCGCCCTTATCGGCATCGGATCGGCGTTCATCGGGTTCGTCGGCCAGAAGCTCACCGACATGTCGAAGACCCTGAAGGACGACACCCGAAGCGCATCCGTCATCTTCCCGGAGGTCTTCAAGTGGGTCGCCATCTCGATGGCGGTCTTCGTCTTCCTCGACGCCTTCGTCCCCCACTTCTTCAGCATCACGTTCGTCGGGATCCCCGTGAACTCCGTCTTCTCGACGCTCGGTCCTTCGTCGTTCTTCTCCATAGGTCTGATCTTCACCGAGGCGGAGTCGGTGATGGAGGAGCTGCTCTGCAGGGGAGGGGTCACCAACCTCGTGATGAAGTACACCAGGGTGCCGATCTTCGCCTTCTTCGCTTCTGGCTTCTTCTTCGGAGTCATCCACATCCCAGCGTACGGCCTCGACATGCCGATCCTAATAATCCTGGGCTCTGCCGGCGTCGTCTTCGCGGTGGCCGACTACTGGACCCAGGACATCATCACGTCGATGATAGCCCACGCCCTGAACAACTTCGCCGCGTGGTTTGCCACCGCTTCAGCGATAGGGGTCGGCGGGTGGGCGATCCTGTCGCCTTCTCCCCTCAACCTCGGCGCCCTCGGCTTGGCTGTCGCGATCCCGGTCATGGGGATCCTCGCCGTCAAGAGGCACCCGTCGCTCTTCAAAATGAAGTGGAGCAGGAACCTGAGATGAAGCTCCGGAAAGGGATCTCCCCAGGCGCGACCGTCGTCTTCGTGGTCCTGGTGCTCGTGACTGGGGGCATGGCGTTCGAATACTATCCGTCTTCAAACGGCAGAGTCACTACCACCGCGCAATCGACTCAAAGCACCGCCACGGGTTCTTCTTCCTCGAGCACCTACACTCCCCCTGGTACTTATCCGCCCTTCCCGACCGGGAGGAGGATAGGGTTCTGGGTCGCGGACGACGACGTGTACGATGGCAGCCCGACGTTCGGCAACGCGCAGGGCACCGTACCCACACCGCAGCAGTTCTTCAACGCCTACTTCCTCACTCCGCCCTATCCCGCCACGATGGTCTGGACGGGCGGCCTCCAGTCATCCGCCAGCCTGTCGGTCCCTCCGGCTGCGGAGGCCCAATGGTTCAACCAGCTCCTATCGATCTGCGACACGAAACGCAACATCGAAGTGTGGATGATCGCTTTCATCAACCTGTCGGGCAACTCGATAGAGGGAGGCCAGTGGGCTCCCCCGGCATCGTCGGGCTACGTGTCTACGGGCTTCAGCATGTCGCGGAGCGGGATCCTCACTAACTTCGCGATAACGTCCACTGCTGGGCTTGCCTCGTCGACATCCTACACCCTCAAGTTCGTCGACATCAACTTCAACCTGATCGGGAACGTCGCCACCTTCACGACCGATTCCACAGGCGCCGCCTCTTTCACCGCTGCCCTCCCGAACACCACGAACGAGCAGGCCAACCAGGGAGGGTATGTGGTGGTCCAGGGGACCCACGTCGGAAAGGGCCTCGGCTGGACGCAGGACCAGACGACAGACTTCACTGCGTACATGCAGGCGATAAGGGGCCACAGGAGCTTCCTGGGGGTCCTCTTCGAGCCCGAGTACTTCGGCAACACGCCAGCGATACAGTCGACCTTCCAGAGCATCGTGAACGGCGCTGGGTACTACGACGTAGGGGGAGGTTCGGGTTCGGGCAGCGTCGGGCTGTCCTACTCTGAATATCCGTACTTCAGCGGAGTCCTCGACACCGGGACGGCACCAGCAGGCAACCTCGGAGTCCACTACGGGGAGACCGGGACGCCCTCAGGAACCTCGCCGATCTGGACCCAGTCCGTCGTCACGAACATCGTAGACAACTCCTGGGTGGCACCGATAACGATCATCATCGCCTACAACGACATCAACAATCCTGCCGGGACGGCTGCGCCTGCCACCCAGGATTCCAACGGCGTCGACTGGAACCTCTACATGAGTCCGGTGCTGAGAGGATGGATCTGGAGCCTCCCCTACTACCAGAGCAACTACGTGCTCTCGACGGGGTCCTAAGACATGAGGAAAACAAGACTCTCCAGCGCCAAATCGGGCGTCGGCCTGGTGCTGTTCCTCTTCGGGCTCTTTTTGGCGGGCTTCGCAACGATGGCAGTTTCGGGCTCGACGGTGACGATGTATGCGCCTCCCGCCCCTGACAACCACGGCTTCCAGTTCTTTGCCGCAGGTGCTTTGAAGTACAACGCCTCGGTCAGCACAACTCAACCCGATGCAGTGATCTTCATGATAGTCCAGATGAACACCGTGAGCCCGACGAAAGTCGCCGACAGTTCTGGGCTGACTTGGAACTTCGTGCCTTCCTTCAGCTCCGACGGCGTGGCATCGCTGTATTGGGCTTCGGTTCCTAGTGCTGAGACCACGACCGTCACGATCACGGTCCCTGACTCGGGCGAGCACTTCAACGTCCTCTGGTTCGATGCCCTGGGGGTCAATTTGGACAGACCCTTGGACCCCAATCCTTCCCTTCCGACCAGGCCTTCCCCGACGACAGGGCCAACGGTGACGGCCAGCGGTTCGACGAGCAACGCCTACGACATGATCGTCGCTTATGATGCCGAAGTCGCAGCATGTGGCGCGGGTCCAATCACCTTCAACCCTCCGTTCATCAGCCTGCAGGGAGACACCAACTGCGGGTACTCGATGCTCAACTGGCTGGCATACGACCAGGTCACGAGTGTCGAGACCGGAGTGACTTGGACCCCGTTCACCAATCCCACGCCCGGTGAGGCCTTCACCACGGTGTTCGCGATCCAGGGGATCTCACCGCCAAGCGGTACGACCTCCACCACCAGCTCGACGCAGGTCTCGACGACGCCAGCTTCCACGACCACAGCTTCGGCTTCGACTGCCACTTCGACCGGGGGGGTGACCACGATTGCGACCACCACCCTGACCCAGACGGTGACCTATGTCACGACGTTCACGACAGTAAGCAGTGGAGCTCTGACGACCGTGACCGCCACGAGGTTGACTACCCAGACAGTGACTCAAACGGTCACATCGGTCGTCAAGAGGAAACCGTCCACGACCGACTGGGGTCTCCTGGGTGTGGCTTTCGTCCTGATGCTCTTAGGCGTAGGAATCATGTTCCTTTGACACCCTGGTGGATGACATGAAGAAACACTCAGTTCCGAAGACCAGGATAGGCTCAGGTTTCATCATCATAGGCCTCTTCCTCGCGGCCTTCGCCTTATCTGGAGGTTCGTCCGTCTCCTCGTCGGTCATACCCTCACCGAAATACTCGAACGGATACTCTCCAGTCGATATCTCCTTCTCGACGTTAGTCCAGCCGTTCAACTGGGGGCAGAACCTCCACTTGGACGGAATCAGCGTCCCTGTGCAGGTGGACCACAACATCGAAATCAACGTCGTGGACTTTGAGCTTTCGGATAGGGCTTACGATCCCAACAACGTGACGATGCTCTTCGAGACGGCTTCTGGCACGGTCATGGCCACTGGCACATTCAGCGAGTGGGGGCCCTACGGGCAGGACGGCACATACCCAGCCGTCCAACTAAACCAGGTCATCACGCTGATGGCTGGAGTGAGATATCAGATGGTCTTCAGCTCTCTGCCCTCGTCGGACACCTATGGCGGAATGCCAGGGGTCGCGGAGGACGCCATCCAGGAAGCGGCCTGCGGCGACATCTACAACGGCGCACCTGTAGGCTCTCCATGCGTTCCACAGGCAAACGCATACTTGGGTCTCTCGGAATGGCCAGTCTTCTCCCTCGGGCTGATGAACCTCCAATCCATGCCGAGCGGCCTGGCCAACTTCAACTACGGCTCATACACTGACCTCGAAGCAAGTCCTGGGGGCGACAGCGGCACCAACGAACTCGGGATGCGGTTCCAAGCAACGACGAATGAGCAGCTGTTGAGTTTCGAGGTCATGGTGATTGGCGCGACCAGCAGCGCCAACCAGCTCGTCTTCACCCTCCGCTCTGACGCGGGTACTGGCGGGGTCTACGGTTCTGGAGGGTCCTATCCGGTCCCCCTGGGCAGGGCACCTGCACTGGCGACCGCAAGCGTCACGATGGCGCAGGTCTTCGCCAATCTGAGCACGGCATACCCCACCTCGACCTCCGGCAGTTCTGGCTTCATCAAGGTCTACTTCCCGAAGGCGCCGATGGCCCCGATGCTCCTGGCTGGCACCTACTACTGGATTGTCATGGCCACCACCAACGGTGACCGAACATTGACCCTCGGCAGGCTGGTCAATCCGTACAGGGAACTAGTCCTGTCGTCCAACAATGACTTCGCACACTACGGCGTGCCAGGGGACGGTCCCACCGACATCGGCTTCAAGATCGTGACCACCCACGATGTCATCAACAACGCGATAATCTCCACCCCGCAATACGAGTACCTCAATGAGATGGCCCAGTCCTTCATCCCAGTGACGTCCACGCCCGGTGTGAAGGGCGTGTGGGACTGGTCGGTCAAGGCGGCTAACGAATACATCTACGCCGCGATCCAGACCGACAGCGGCCATGATTCTCCCTCCGGGACGGTCCTGGCAGGGGGCGTCTCGCCACAATGGGGATACATCTCCTTCAACCAGTCGGTGACCGTGACTGCTGGGGTCAAGTATTGGCTGGTCTACCAGATAGGGCCGTGTCTCACCTCGTCCTGCAGTGCGCCGAGCGAGGGAACAATCATCGAATACAGGAGCGACATGTACAACACCAGGTATGACTTCGGCGGGACCGCGATCCACGCCGAGGTGAACAGCGGCTCCGGCTGGGCAACCCCCGCCAACCTCGGCGACATGATCTTCCAGCTGGTGACCCTGACCGGGCACGAAGGCGATCCGATCTGGACTACGACTACAACTACGACCTCGTCCAGCCCGACCGTGACCACTTCGACAAGCCTGACTGTCACGACCTCGATAGGAATGTCCACCACCGCGACGGTGACCATCAGATCGACGTTCACATCGACATTGGCCACATCATCGTCTTCCACGACCCCGCAGCCAAAACCTTCCTCCACGAACTGGGACCTCCTGGGTGTGGCTTTCGTCTTCCTCGTCCTAGGTGCGTTCCTGGTGGTGCTCTGACATGAAAGTACATTCTAGGCGCGGAATCTCCTGGCCCAGCATGGCGGTCTTCGTCGTCCTCGTCTGTGCGATGGCAGCTGGCGCCTTCCTCTACATTCCCTCCGCGTCTGAGAAGGCACCGTACAACCTGGCGCTGGAGTCCGCCACGTTCTACCGTCCGGTCATGGCCAGGATGTATTCGTTCAACGTGTGGTCCCTCCCCTCGACGGAGACGCCTACCACGGTCGGGAACGCCATAGCCTCGATGAACGCCAGCTTCGTGTCCGGGTTGATCCGCCTCGAGGCTGGGGCGGTCGTCACCTCGCAGATGCTGACCGACTACAACACGGTCAGGGGAATCGTCCTAGCGGTGAACTCCCACGCGAGGTTCGACATCTGGTTCAGGGCAGACAAGCTCAACTACGACCCCACCCAGATGATCGCGCAAATGCAGGGCGTCATCACCTCAGGGATGCGGGTCGACGCCTTCTCGTTCGACTCCCTGAACGCCGTTCCAATGTCGGCTCTCCAGGCGATAATCCAGTTCGCCCACTCGAACGGGAAGCTGATCGGCGGACCCTGTTTCGTGGGGTGCGCTGGCTTGGACTACATAACGTCGCCGAACACTACTCTGTTCCCGAACGGGTTCAGCATCACTGACCCGTTCACCAGCATCTACGTCAACAACACTGCTATGGCCGAACAGGCCAAGTTCGGAATACCAATCCTGCTCGGTCTACCCAACGGCGGTACGCCGGTGGACTCGGGGATCCCTTCGAACACCTTCCACAGGGACTTCGTCCAGAACTTCACGGACACGCAGAGGGGCAACATCATCAAGTCCCTCGCCGAGCAGCAGGCAGGCAACTACTACGCCTTCACATACCCGGTCTTCTTCCCCGTCGGGCAGGTCGGGCCGCCGAGCATCTACTACGTCCCATCGAGCGCCATAATGCAGCTGATGGTCAGCCTCTCAGCCACGTACAACCCGCCGCCAACCTAAAATAGTTAAGTAGCAATGTCACCCTGAAGATGTGCTAGGCTTGAACCAGAAGTCAAGACTCGCACCGACCGCCCTAGTCTTCCTGTTCGTTGTTTCCGCTCTGGCGGGTTCTTTGGTCGTGGTCCTGCCCCCGAAGGTGGAAGCCGCTTCCTCCATAACCCAGACGACCCTCCCCCCGGCGTTCGGCACCGATGTAGGGCCAGCGAAGTGGAGCTTCTCAGCCGCCAAGTTCTCCTGGGCCTCTGGGACTTCTAACATGACTCTCGGCTTCCCGACCCTGACTGTGGTGGTAGGAAGCACGAGCTGCTCCGTGGCCCTGAAGATGTCGGCGTTCTCGCACAACTCCACGGCGTACAAATGGGCCTTCGTCGCGGCGAACGCGGTCAACAACTGCAACGGAGGCTCGGTGAACCCTACCATCTACCTGTATGTGGTCAACGTGACGGGAGTCTACAACCAGAAGGAGATAATCCTGGTCGGCAAGACGGTGAAGACAGGCACCAGTACCATAGTCAACAAGATCGGCTTCGGGGTCGCCTCTCCAAGCGCCATCTCTGGGGCTTGCTCCAAGTGCTACTCGGTCTCGGTCGGCACAGTGGCGTTCAACTGGGGCCAGCTTTCATCCAACTCCCCGTCGTACAGCAACACCACCAGTACCCTGACGGTCTCTTCGGCCTCTTCGACGTCTGCAACCACGACCTACATCTTTGATCCAGTGGCGTTGGATGGGAGTTCCTATGGTGAACTGAACACGGCCAAGACGACCACCTGCACCCTCAGCACTTCGTCGGCGAATGGTATTGTCATGGTGACCATGGTCGGCACAATCCCCAATAGTGGTTCCGATTCTTTTGCAGTCTCGGATACGAGCACCCTGACGTGGACGAACAGGATGACTTCACCCACCAAGGTGCTCGGAGGTAGTCTCTACGGACAGGCCACCGAGTTCTATGCCAAGGCGCCGTCTGCCCTGACCAACGATGTGATAACATTCACCGTGACTGGGTCCTCGGTCGCCGCAGGGCTGGTCGCCTGTTTCGGGGTCTCTGGGGCGTCCCAGACGTCCATCCTTGACCCGAACAGTGCGCTCGCGATAGGAACCAACGGGTCCACCAGCCCGTACGCCATCACCTTCTCGACCACGAACCCCCAGGACTTGGTGTTCGGCCAGATGCTCGAGATGGGAGGGGCAGGAATCACCAACCCAAGCGGATGGACTGACATGATAAACCAGGTCGTGTTCCCCCGTTCGTCCGACGTCGCGTACAAGCTAGTCTCGGTTGCCCAGTCCAGCGTGACGGCGACTTGGACCAGCGACCCCAGCAACCACTTCATCGGGTTCATCGATGCGATTGAACAACTCGCCACAATAGACACCGTCACCCTGACAGTCTCCCCAGTCGGAGGGACTGCGGGTACTTTCACCCTGTCAGGCGGCAGCGTCACCCCCTCCAGCATCTCTGGGGACGGTTCCCCGCATTCGATAACATGCGCCCTCGGCAGCCCTACCGTCACGATCACCGTCCCCGCAGCCGGCTCGAACTCGCGGCAGGTCTTCACCAACGACGGGCAGACCCAGACCTTCACCTGCGGCGGAGCGGGCCATTCGTTCACGTACTATTCGCAGCAGTCGTTCACCGCCGACTACTCCGGCGCTGTGCCACCTGGCGGCGCTCCCTCGTTCTCTGGAACCCAATACGGCACGCCTGCGACGGTCACACTCCTGACGACCTCCCCAGTGACCCTCTGGTATGACTTCCAGACACCCTACTTCATCACCAAGCCTGCCGCCGACTTCCCGGTCGCGGGTGAGAGATATGACACGGGTTTCGCCAACGGGTCGGTGAACGCCGGCGCCACCGTGAACCCTGCCTTCTATCATCAGTTCAGTCAGGTGTTACTCATAACCATCGCCTGCCGGCAGTCTGCGACCTGCACCACTCTCCCGAGCCTCCAGTACACGTCCTTCGGCTCGCTGTGGGTCGGGACCGCCACGAACTCGTCGACCGTCTGGCCAGACTCGGGCAGCAGCCTGTCAGTGTCCTCCACCGTATCTGACTTCCAAGGCAACAGCTACACGACGTCTCCGAGTTCTTGGACCGTGACAGGGTCGAACGTCGTCACGAATCCGATGGCCTACACTTTGATGTCCGGAGGCAGCCAAGGCGGGGGCGGAGGCGGAGGGGGACAGGGGTACAACGGTGCGCCGACCCCCACGACATCCAGCGCCACGGTCCCCGCACCCATCCCGTCTTCCCAGTTCGGGATTGTGGTTGTCGCCATCCTAAGCGTCTTCGCACTCACGGGCGTCGTTGCGGTTCGTGGCAAGATTGAGAGCGATGCGGACAAATTATCGCGTCAAATCGGAAGCCCCGTCTCCTTGGGGCGTTTCAGCCTGGGCAGACCGAAGAAGAAAAACGCGGATAAAAGGGTATCAAGTGAAGTGGGGCGGCTCGTCTCATTGACGCAGATGGACCTGAAGAAGGTTCCATCGGTTCCCGACGCTGCAAGGAAGGTGTCGGAAGGAATAGGGAAAGGAGTGTCGCTAAAGAGTATAAATGTTAGGAGACGCCACAAAGGCGAATCTTAAGATGGCCTCCTCGGACGTTCATGCTGGCGAAAGCTCTTGGAGTGGGCTTGCATCTGTCTCACAACTGATGTATCTGCCCGCCCTGAGGGCCGTCAATCACTTCGAGATTTCAAGGCGAATCTTGGGGCCGACCACTTCAAGCTCTACGAAATCCCCCTCTGTGATTCCCACGGCTTCCGCGAGGGGTTTGGGAATCGAAATCCTGAGAGAGTTCCCTATCGTGACTACCTTCACTTTGGTTCCCATGCATGGTGTAGCCAAGGGGCTATACTTAAGTGCCACACTATACCGTAGACTATACCGTAGGCTATACCGTGAGACAGATGCAGACACAAATGGCACATCGAACGAGCATGAAGCTCTTGGTCCCGAAGGGAGAGGAGCACCCGACGGCAGAGACCTACACAATAGACCTTCCGAGCACTTCGGCCAGCTTCCTCGAATGGCTGGGCATGCGCCACGACATGACGCCCAAAGAGTACATCGAGAAGATGGTGAAGGAATACCTCCAGTCGGCGCTGACCCAGTTGGACGACAAAGAGGCAGCGGACCTCCTGGGGTTGATGGAGGTCGGAGACGACCCGATGGTCACAACGGTCTGCTGATGAGGCCTACAAATTCCATCCTAGATGTCGCCCCGGCACTCAGACCCGACGTAGAGAAGAGATTCTGGGCCAAGGTTGCAAAGGGTGAAGGATGCTGGATTTGGAAAGGGTCATCATGCGGAGGATATGGGCGCTTCAAGCCTGTTCAGGGTCTCAACGTTATGGCGCATCGAATGGCCTTCGAGTTGGTGAAAGGCCGAATCCCAGAGGGTCTGACTCTTGACCACCTCTGTCGCAACCGCGCCTATGTGAACCCAGACCACATGGAGGCCGTAAGCAACAAAGAGAACATCCTGAGAGGCATAGGACCTACCGCTCAAAACGCCCGGAAGCAATTCTGCCCCCAAGGCCATCCACTTGACGGGGACAATCTGGACCCGTGGTTCCTGATGATTGGCATGCGTAACTGTTTGACCTGCGGACGCATCCAGGGGCGCGACTATATGCGGAAATGGAGTCAAACTCACAAGAGAAACCCTGCATACCATAGGGCCTGGTGGAATAAACACAAGGACAAAATTAATGCCACCAGGAAGGGGAAGAAGGATTGAACCGAAGGCTCCTGCTGGTGCTCTCCCTGCTGGGCGCTGCGACGGTCTTCGTGGTTGCGTACTTCGTCTTTGTCTACTTCAATGTGGCATTCACCGCCTTTCATTCAGACTTCACCCGGGCGTTTCTCGTCAATCATGCCTTTGGCAACGTGGGTACGTCCTCTTTCGTTTTCTATTCGCTGGCTTGCCTCTCCCTCTTTGGCTTCGGCGTCATCCGTGGCTGGGGCCTGTCGCGGTCGGTCCTGTTCGTTGCGCTCGTCTTTGGATTCCCTGCGGTGATGGTCCTGACCTACGGCCTGCTTTGGTTCGCCCCGACCCAGATGAACCTCCACGTCACGAATTTTGCCGCGTGGTCCTACCCCGGAGGTTGCTTC
>Ga0187873_1000734_pt1 | contig 30995 bp, 30 predicted proteins | sample June2016WEW_16_1_2_FD_133012 | JGI IMG/M metagenome (GOLD analysis project Ga0187873, IMG submission 133012) | Peatland microbial communities from SPRUCE experiment site at the Marcell Experimental Forest, Minnesota, USA - June2016WEW_16_100 | ecosystem: Environmental > Terrestrial > Soil >...
CGGCTGGCCAGCAGCTGGCGTGGTTCCGGCTACCGGACTGGTCTGCGTCTCGTCTCCGGGACTGGAGATCGACTGCAGCGAGTTCTGCTGGATGTGGGACGGGTCGACCACGGCGATGATGGTCACGGTCTGCCCCGGGCGCAGCACACCTGCCAGGCCGGTGGCCTGGTCCACCTTGATCGAGATGGCGACGGTATTTGCGTCAAGCTGGGCCGGGATGCCGCTGGCTGCCGTGCTCTCCCCGGCCACATAAGCAGTGATCGGGTCGCCGGCGACCCGGGCGGTCGTCAGCACCTTGCCTTCGGCCGCCGTCAGGGAGCTATAGGCTCCCTTTGGAACGGCAGCTCCCGGGAGGGTGCGCAGTTCCAGCAGGTCGGCCGTCAGGCGCGTGCCGGCCGCCATGTCCGCTTTCGCCACGACGACCGGCTTGGGGGCAACCACCCCGGCAAATAGGGCATAGGTCAGGACGAAGGCCAGCAGGGCCAGCCCGGCGATGACGAGATAGGCCTTGTTGTGAGGTTTTTTCATGGAAATTTTCTCCGTTCTTGATTTTGGATCCGCTCAGGCCAACAGGCCCAGGCGGTTGAAATACTGGTAGATCTCACGGTCGTCCGGCTCGTGCACGGACAGCATGAGCGGCTGGACCAGGTAGGGTTCGGTTTGGGTCATCTCGTTCGTATAACCGAGCTTGGCAATCGCCATGCCGATCGGCATGCGGGCAAGGAAGCGGTCGTACTCGGAGTTCACGAAGCCCTTGGTATTACGGGCGATATGCGCCAGAACCGCCTGTCGGTCCTTGTCGTTCTTGGTCTGGCCAAAGAAACCGTTGTTGCAGGAGGACAGGATGCCGGCCGGGAGTTCGGAGACGGTCTGCGCCAGCACGTGCAGGAAGCACTGGTATTTGCGGCCATCCCGCCACATGTCCAGGAAGATCTGGGCGGTCTGGCTCGCGCTCGTCCCTTCCCGATCCGAGGCGGAGCCGACCTCCACGCCCGAGAGCACTTTGTTGGCCTCTTCGAAGAAGATCTGCATGGGCGGAAAACGCGCTCCCTCGAGCGATTCACGTCTGCGCACCACCGCATCCAGGTATAGGATGGAGGCGGCCAGGGACAGGAGCGCCGACTTCGAGAACTCGTCCATCTCTGCCCCGCCTTCGATGACTGTCACGCCCCACGGGTTTTGCTGGGGGCCGAGCAATCCAAGATCTTCCACGGCCAGGGTGTCATAGCCAGGCCCGTACATGCGCTGCATTTCGCCTTCCGCCAACGGCTCCAGCCGCAGCAGGACGCCTTGCAGGGAAGAGCGGCTGGCCTGATCCTTGAGGCGGGAGACACTGGCAAACTCCGCCCGCAGCAGTGCGACCCAGCCGGCCAGGCTGGCTGCCCGGCTGCGGTATACCGCCAGGGCCTGCCGTTCGAAGGCTTCCAGGGTGGTAACCTGCATGAGTACGGTCTGGCGTTCCGGCAGTCCGCGCTCGCGCCTGGCCGCGTTAATCGCCGCCTGTTCCGTATCGTCGAGGACGGTTTTCCATTTTTCGAGGTCATCTCCGAGGCGCGCTTTTGGGCGCGCTTCTTCGAGCAGATCGCTGTGGGTATCCGCCGGCAGGACGCCGTTCAGTTGGTACAGGCGGGTCAGGCGGTCGCGCAGAAAGCCTAGCTGCCGGGGCCCCATCCGGCCGGCATTGGCAAACAACTCGCAGACCAGCGTGCGGTAACGGGCCGCCTCGACGCGCTTGGGGATCTGCAGAGGGTTCCAGCGGATCGGGCGCACCCCGCCGGAGTGTAGCTGGCGGATGTCCACCCGTCCTTCCAGGCCCGGCCAGTGCAGCCCCTTGCGCCAGCCCTGGCCAAAGTCCAGCACGATCGTGCGGTAGTGCCAGCGCAGGGTGGTTTCGAAGGCCAGCCGTTCGGCGGCCACCGACTTGCCATAGCCGGTATCGCCCACGAAGGCGGTATGGAAGTGCCGTTCGGAAGCCAGGCGGAGCAGCGAGGTGGTCAACTCGCCCCGTTCGGTGGAGAATTGCCGCGCCAACGCAACATCACCCTGCATGTAAGGATCGAAGGCAAATGGCGGGGTCGCCTCTTGAACCGTGCGTGCCAGCCCCTCTTCGAAGAGACCGGGAGCCATGTAAGCAGAGGCCTGCAGCATGGTCAGGAGGGTCGAATCGGCATAGGCGGTCATCGCTTCGGGGATATGGATCTCGCGTGTCGAGGGCACCATGGCTTTGGCGTGCAGGCGTAGATATTCATCCTCGGCCGGGGTAAGCGTGCGGGTTTGCACTCCCATCACCACATCTTCCACACCGTGGAAGGCCTCCGGGATGAGCGTCAGGAGCGCCTGCCGGCCACGTTCCGAGCCGGCCAGGGCGTACACGTCCGTGTAAAAACCGCCCTCGAGTGTGATCGTGTTCAGGATCTCCTGCTGCTTGCGCAGGATGACTGTAAGCAGGATGGCCGGGTCGAACTGCCACTGGTTGGAATCGCCCAGGGAGAAAGAGGGCGCTAGACCAAAAGCCATTCCCTGGGAAAATCCCGAACCAATGCTCCTTGCCAGCGCCTGGCAGGAGCTCCGGCTGTCTGCGTGGGAAGTACCGTCCGCCGAACCAACCGTGTCGGCCTGTGAGACAGTTTTGGTATCGGACTGGCTGATTGTCTCGGAATGGGACTGGGTGACCGAATCACTCACGGAATGGGTGACGGCCGAACCGTCCGTAACCGTTTTCGTGTTCGAAACGAAGCTGCCTTGCGACTTGCTGCTGGAAGAGTTGTACCCACCGTTGACACTTGCCACGCCCGGCACCCCAACCGACCCACCCACGTTCCAGCCTTGCCCCTGGCTTTGCGACTGGTTGCTGCCCACTGTATGCCCAGACGATTCCGAATGGCTTTGGGTGGCTGCCATTCCTTCGGTATGTGTATTGGCAATACCATTCGTGACGGCGAAGCCTTCAGTGTGGGATTGGGACTGACCGTCGGTATGGCTCTGGCTGGCGACATGGGAGACGCCGTCCGTCTGGCCGGCGGACTGACTGGCGGTGTAGCCGGTACCGGCGTTGTGCGCCAGCGCGCCGGAAAGCATCAGAGGTAGCGAAGTACCGATGTTGAAGGAGCGGTTACCGGTTTGCCAGGCCGCCCAGGTGGAGGTGTACTCTGCCAACCCTGCCAGCATCCGGCTGGCATTCTGCATGGAGACCGGCGTCAAAAGCACCTGCAGCAGGAAATCTTCTTCGAGTTGCGCCATGCCGCGCATGACCAATTCGTTCTGCTGGAGGGTGTATTCCTGGGGGCCGTGCTTGCCGGAAGACAGGAGCGGGTTGAGATCCGATTGCCCACCGCGGGCATTTTCCCGCGGGTCCGGGTGCCCGATGGCCAGCACGCCATACGGCATTTTAAGCAGCGCATTGCTGATCCAGGAGGAGAGCCCGGTATCCAGCGCATGGAAACGGATCTGGGGGTAGGCGGCAGCCATGGCAGCTTCGAGGGAGGATGCCCCATGAATGGCTTGGGTCGCCGCTTCATCCATTGTCGTGCCGCGCCCAACCGCCCCATAGCACTGGACAATGCCGAGACGCTGCGGGTGGTAGATGCCGGCCACCAGGTAGACGATGTCCACCTTGGCGTTGTACAGGCCGCGCAACACGGTGCGCATCTTGGCGAGCGCACCCTGGTCGCTGCGTACATTCAGCGGGATGGATGCCAGGTGCATCAGACGGATGGCGCGGTATTCGTGATAATCCTTCCCGCCTTCATGCTCCCGAACCTGGAACCACATATAGTCCAGCTCGTCCTTGCCGGCGGCATAAACGAGGCTGTTGGCCTGAACTTCGAGATCCTGGGGAATATCCAGGCGCGCTCCTTGGAAAACCTGCTGCAAGCGCGGCAGGATGGTTTCTGCCGCTTGAACGGCAGCCGAGATGCGCTGGTCGATCCAATTAAAGAGTTCAGGCATGACAGGTTCCCAAATCCATCAAATCAAATAGAAACTTTGGCCCGGATGACGATGATCACCAGCGAGCCCATCACCATGCCAACCGAAAAACCGGAGAGGAAGAAGAAAACATAGAGAAGAGGCATAAAGGGCAGATCCTGAATAAATTTGAATATTGATGATGCAGCTGGAAAGTAGAGGCTGGTTGTCCAGCCTCTACCCATTCAGTTGAGGGGAACATATGGAGCGCCCTCACTGGCGATCCCGTCCACCGGAGTCCAGCTAGGCTGGTGGAAGACAGGTTCGTCCAGGGAAGGAACATCCGTAGATTTGCTCTCCTCTTTACGTTTCCCTGGCTCCCCCGGTGTTTTTGCCGGGGCGCGCAGTTTCTTGACAGCCGAGATGAGTATCATTACCCAACCGCTCAAGACGATCAGCGCCGCCAGGGGAAAGATGACCCAAAAGGCCATCTGTGGAAAAGATGCAGACATAGGAGGCCTCCTTCTTGCCCTGTGTGAAAGTCACGGGGTTGCCCCGCGGAGAACGCGGGATGGTGTCTGCGCCCGCGCCGGAATAATCCAACCGGGCATCGTGAAAGTACTGGTAACGTGCATGACTGGAAGAAATCCAGTTCACGTGTATGGTCGCTCAATCAGGAAAGATTGAGAGACAAAGATGAGCCTGGCAGGATTCGAACCTGCGATAAACCGTTTTTCGAAACAGTTGCCCAGCCAGCGGCTTCAGGCTCAAACAGTGCGGCGTGCCGTGTCAGTCGTGCGCATTCGTGAATGGTCACTTGGACGCTTGCACTCCGCATGTCGCACTAGTACCCGAAGGGTGCTCGTACCCGTAGGGAGCTCTAGGATCGTGTTCGTACTCTCCTGATGACATCCCCGGCTTCCCGCCAAACGTTAAACAGGGGCTTGGGGTTGCGGATAAAGCGGTTCATGAGCATGCCCGTAAACCCCACCGGATAGAGCACCAGAACGAACAGCATCCCGATCATGGCTACATTGCTGCGGGTCTGGTCGATGACAACCTGCGCATCTGCGCTGCTGCCAATGACGGATGCCCAATCAGCCGGGCTGGTGCCCTCCAGCGCCTGCAAGCCGAAGCGCAACAGAAGGACCAGAACCACATAGACCAGGATGCCGGTCTTGACCCACCACAGCTGGTTGAAGCGTTCTTCGGAGACGGCCAGGATGCTCACCAACCCGACAAACCACATGGCCGCTCCGATGACCGGGATGGGATATTTGGAGATCGATGAGACGATCAGCCAAAGCCCTAGGACAACCAGTGTAAAATAAGTAGCCGTGGGCGCAGCGGTCTGGACGGTGCCCCGTTCGTACCGCCGGGGTTGGCCGGTGGCGCGCCTTTGGATGGGAGGGTCGAAAAGGAAGGCGATCGCCAGCCCAAACATGAGGGAGAGCACCTCTGCGATGTGGCCGGCCAGCCAGTACAGGAGAAACAGGGTTCCGTTGACCAACCACATTGGGAGAGCCTGCAAGATATTCAGAAAGCTCATGGTTGACCTGTCAGGATGACGCGCACCAGTTTTACAGTGAACTGGCCGAGGTTCTTTTGCGCCTGGCGCGGGGCGGAAACCGGGGTCCCGCTCGTATGCACGAAAACGTTGGTATCGTAATCACCAGGATCAGCGGTCTGAATGCTGGGGATAAGCCTGGTCCACAGGATGCTGTTACCTCCTGAAAGAGACCCCGGGCCGGAGAAGAAGAACGAGAAGTCCGGGTGGATCAGGGACGCGCCAGGGTACGCCTGGGCCAGATCGGTCAGGATCCAGTTGCGGGAATCCTGTGTCAGGCTGATGGAAACCTGCGCTGAGTTAAGGAAGTCGGGGTAGACCTTGGTATGCCCTATGCACTCGAACCATGTGTGCGTGATCGTCTTCCAGTTTGGATCGTTGGGATGACCTGCGCAGCCTGATCCCAGACCGGATGGATCCTCGGCGCAAACCATATCGTGGTGGACGATTTTTTCGTAGTAATGGTAGGTGATGGGCGGGATCGAGACACTCACTTTTACATCCACGCCGCGCTTGTCCGGATCCTGGCCAATGACAACCGGGTTGGGAGGCGCGATCTTGCCGCCATCTCCGGAGCCGCCCATGATTTGGATGGGGCCGGTAGTGATGAAGGGGGTAGGGCAATCGCTTGGCGAGGGCGGAGGGGTGGGAATTTCAGGACACCCGCCCGGGATTTTGCTGCAGTCGCCGCCGAGGTAGAGCAACAGCATGGTGTAGAAATTGCCATCGGCGAGAGAAGAGGTAATCAAATCACGAAGAAAAGCTCCCATGATCTCAAAAGTAAATATGTTGGTCTTCCCGTTGATCACGCTTTGCCAGAAAGAATCCGGGTCGGTATACCCTGCGGAAGCCATGTCTGCCGGTGTGATATAACCGGCCAGCATGGTTTCCAGTACGCCTACACCATTTCCCAATGCGGAGTAGACATTGTTAATCCCGGATGCATCCGGGTGGAGAGCCATGAAAAATAAAGTGGTGGCGGAAGGCATAACCACAATATTGCCGCTCGGAGTCATATAGCGGTGGTAGGTTGCCTGCCCGTCGATAAAGGGGACGTTCGGCATCCAGCTGGCGTTCTCCTGGACTACGCCCAGGTCGGTCAGATTGTTGTAAAGAATGTTTCCGTTTCCATCGACTATTTCACTCCAAGGGCTATTTTGGGCAGAGACTGGTATAGGAAGCATGGAAACGATGACAACAAGGGCAGCAAGGACGAGCAGAAGTTTCTTGAACATGGAGCTACTCCAGGAGGGTTAATGAGTTGGGGTGGCCAGGCGCTGCACTTCCTGTTCGAACAGGATACGGTTCATAAGCCATTTGCCACCTACATCAGCTACTTCGATATAAACATTCTGGGAAGATGCATCCAGGTCGGACCAGGGATGATCCAGCGAAACATGCACCTGCCAGATGCGGTTTCCATCGGTTTCCGAAATCATGCGAATAGGTTCAACCGTACAGCTTGTTTGGATCTGGTGCTTTTCCATCATGGCTTGAACGGCCGGGGCGAAATAGCCCTGGATGGCGCGGCAGCCTGCATCGGTTGCAGCAGCACACACACGCGTTACCCACAGATCAATACCTGCGGTGTAGTTCAGGGTGTAGAAAGCGCTCACTGCGTTCACAGCCGCTAGCTCGTCAGGTGTCCTGCCCGTGGAGGGGACAGGCAGGGTCGCGGCCGGTAACGGGTGAGTGGCTAGAAAGCCAATCGCTAGGAGTATGATGATGAGTAGCACGATCAGAATTTTTTGAACGTTTTTGGGTATGGCAATTTGCATGGTGAACCTCTGTGGCTTGTGAATTAAAAGCAAAACACTGGCGCAGGGAGAAAACGTTAGGAAGCCCGTATAAGGCTTAGTCCATAAAGGACCGGTTACAACGAATTCTCCCAGCGCCAGTATCTGCGACTGAGTGCGACGTGCATAAAACCGGAGTACTAAATTGTTACTGGAATATTAGCACATACGTTCTGTTAATGCAAGGGTTTTCGAGCCGATTTCTTCACATAATCCAAGGGGATACTTTAAATACGTATAATTCAAAGTTGAGAGGGGAATAATTCGTGGACGGTATGGGTATGAAGAAGGGACACCATTGTCACCTTGCCCGGCTTGATTTTCACTGATATAATACCTTTCAGCATTTGCTGAAAGGGCATAAAATAATGAAAATCATAATGGGTGAAGAAGCTGCCTTTCGAGCACTCAAGGAATGTCTGGAAGAAATCCCCTTCCTTCAGTTGGCGAACGCTCCTGCCTTTAAGAACGCCTCGGGTCCCGATTTCCGAATGGGAGTACGTGTCCAAAACCGGTCCTTGATCATCTTGGCAGAATATAAGTCCAGTGGACAACCACGGCTGGTCCGCGAAGCAGCTCTACAAATCAAAGACTGGCTAGACAAAGGTCAGGGAGACTATGGGGTGTTCACTGCCCCCTACATCTCTCCCGAGGCAGCTTTGATCTGCAAGGATGTCGGAATCGGGTATCTGGACCTGGCAGGCAATTGCCTTCTTTCCTTCGAGACGATCTATGTGCATCGGGAAGGAAAACCGAATTCCTCAGTCCAACGCAAGGATCTGCGATCGCTCTACTCATCCAAGGCGGAACGTATTCTGCGGGTTTTACTGAGCCGGCCGCATCAGAGTTGGAAAACCGAGACCCTGGCCGAGGCAGCCCAGGTCAGTTTTGGCCAAGTGGCCAACGTAAAGAAATTCCTAGCGGACCGCGAATGGCTTGCCCCGAACGGAGGCGGCATCCAGCTTAATAACCCAGGCGTAGTGCTCGATGAATGGGCAGTGCAATACCGCTTCAGCCGCAACCAGGTCGTGGATTACTACTCTCTGTCGGAAGTGGCGGAATGTGAATACCAACTAGCAGAAGTCTGCCAGCGTCAAGGGATTCGTTATGCCCTGACCGCCTTCTCGGGCGCGGCGCGTCTGGCGCCGGCTGTGCGTTACCAGCGAGCGATTGCCTACGTGGATGGTGATCTGAATACCTTGACAGACTCCCTGGGCTGGAAACCTGTGGTCAGCGGGGCCAATGTCAGTCTCATGGTTCCTTACGACGAAGGTGTGTTCTTTGACAGTCGCGAGATGGACGGGACGCAACTGGTTACACCCGTCCAGATCTACTTGGACCTGCAAAGCTATCGCAACCGCGGGCAGGAAGCTGCCCAGGCCATTCGGAAGGTGATTGAGCAATCATGGTGACAAAACGAACCGATTACACCGCTGAAGCCGTTGAAGCCGCCCGCAGCGTCATGTTGGAACTAACGCGCTTGCTGGGAGAATATCAGGAAGGGATTGTGATCGTGGGCGGTTGGGTGCCCGAACTGCTCCTCAGTGGGGCCGGGCACCGGCATACCGGCAGCCTGGATGTGGACCTGGCCCTGGATCAGCACACGCTGGGCGAAGTGGGCTACAAAACCATCTTACAGCTCCTGCTCTCACACGGTTACCACCAGGGAAAACAGCCTTTTATCTTTTTCCGCACGGTACAGGTGGGCAGCACAACTTACGAAGTGGAAGTGGATTTCCTGGCTGGGGAATATGCCGGCACAGCCCGCAGCCACCGCACTCAGAATGTTCAGGATATGCAGCCGCGCAAAGCGCGTGGCTGTGATATGGCTTTCACCGATCCAACAGAAATCACTATGAGCGGCACATTGCCGGAAGGCGGTAAGGATAGCGTGCGAATCCGGGTCGCATCCATCGCTCCTTTCCTGGTGATGAAAGCCATGGCTCTGGCCTCCAGGCTCATGGAAAAGGATGCCTGGGATATCTATTACTGCATCCGCAATTATCCAGGTGGCATCGAACGATTGGCGGAGGAATTTCGCCCCCTGTTGAAGAATAAGCTGGCTCAGGAAGCTCTGGCGAATATTGCCGAGAAGTTTGCATCGCCCGAGCATGTGGGGCCGAAACACGTGGCAGACTTCGAGGAGATCACTGACCCGGAAGCAAGAGCGCTGCGCCAAAGGGACGTGTACGAACGTGTGAACGCTTTTCTTGCTCTATTACAGTGAATTTAGCTTGGTTTAAAAACCAAACACCCGCTGAGAGTCGTTTCCCCAAGCAAACTCGAAGGTTTTTTTGGGTGGCTTGTGGCGCGAATGCTTGATTAATACTTCGAGTGTGATTAGGGTGAAATAATACGTATCGCAGTCTGTCTGAAAAAAAAGCCATGCTTCATAGGCAAGTTTATGAATAACCGGCCTCTTCGCATTTGGCCACGTGCGCGATAAGATAATTATGATTATGATAATTATGCTTATACTAAAAGAGGCGTCATGTTCGTCAACCGGGTTGAAGAATTGTCCCTGCTTGAAAAATACCATGCCTCCAACCAGGCCGAGTTATTTGTCCTCTATGGCCGGCGGTGCGTGGGAAAAACGGAATTGCTCACCCACTTTTGTGAAGGAAAACAAGCCATCTTTTTTGTGGCCGACCAGGTCTCAGAGTCTGTTCTGCGCGCCAATTTTTCTGCCGTGGTTAATGCTGCCTTGTTTGGGTCAGGCCAGGTTGGGGCTGTCTATGCCACCTGGAACGACCTTTTTACAAGTCTGGCACGTCAATCGCAATCGGAGCGACTGGTCTTGGTTTTGGACGAATTCCTCACATGGTTGCAGCCTATCCAGCGCTCGCATCCATCCTTCAGCGGTTTTGGGATCAGACTTTCAAAAACACCCTGATCATGCTGATCCTGTGCGGATCCAATATCGGCATGATGGAAGAAACGGTGCTGGGCTATAGAGCGCCTCTGTATGGCCGCAGGACCGCCCAATATTTGCTCGAACCGCTCGAATTCTTCGATGCACAGTTCTTCTTTGAAAAGCTCAAGCCAGATGACCGGTTGCGTACCTATGCCGTTTATGGAGGCACGCCGGCCTACATGCAAACCATTCGGCCTGGGCAAACCTTGGAAACGAACATTCTGAATAGTATTCTGGAACGCGGCTCTCTTCTTTAAGATGAAGTTCGATTTCTATTGCAGCAGGAGCTGCGGGAACCAAGAAATTACCTTGCAATTTTAAAGGCCATCGCAGCCGGCAACACCCGCCCGGATAAGATCCAGCAAGCGTCCGCGCTGGAAAGCATCACCGCCTATTTGGAAACGCTCCAGCAATTGCATCTGGTTGAATGTTGCGTCCCAGTAACAGAGACACAGCCACATAAGAGCCGGCGAGGCATTTACCGACTGAAGGATAATTTCATGCGTTTCTGGCTCCGGTTTGGTCTGCCAAATTGGTCGCAACTGGAAAAGGGCGCTACATCCGTTGTTTGGAAGACTTCAATTGCTCCAGAACTGGATCATTTTTTCGCCCCGATTTTTGACCAGGTCTGCCAGCAACATTTCTGGCGTGAGGGTTTGGCTGGCCATTTGCACTTTATTCCCGAAAAGGTTGGCGGTTGGTGGCAAGCCAATCAGGAGATCGATCTTGTGCTCATGGGAGCAGGCAATACAATGCTGGTCGAGTGCAAATGGGCCAGCCGTCCTGTTGGTATCGATATATTTCAGGAATTGGAAGGGAAGACTTCGGCCGTTTTGAATGAAATTGATGAGAAAAAGATCACCTATGGTTTATGTTCTCGATCTGGTTTCACGAAGCTGTTGGATGAATTGGCTGGAGAACGTAAAGATATACAATTATTCAATTGGCCAAGCATGGTATCTGAATAGAAAAATGGGTTGCCTGTTCTCAAAATTTTGTGATCTAAAAACCTCCGCAATCAACATTTTGCAGAGGTTTTGTTTCTTTGAGTTATGTCGATGGGACACGACAATAAGGGACAGGTCCATGAGGAGCTGTTATCAATAAATCCTCATAGAGGAGTTTTTCGTAAGTCCGCCACCAAACACTTGGAAAATTCATCCACGTTCCTCCCATTTGTCCGCAACCCATTCGTTGAGACTTCGGACCGTAAAATCGTAGGGCGGGGATGAATTCCGAAGCGGCGCATACTCCTGCCCAAGGCAGAGTGTTCGCAATACTGACTGCAAGTTCAGCTTGAAAACACATTCCGTTTTTTACATCCATACTCGGATGGCTCGCTTGATAAGAATGGGCAAGCGCGTCATACGCCTGCCGGCGTTCAGAAAGCAATCCATAGTAAGTACGACCGCCATATTCAGGCATGCTCATTGGCTGGCCGGCACGCCAGGCCAGGTAACCGATCGGCGCCAAGAAGGCAACAATCACGACCAACCCGAAGATCTTGAACATCAGCCCAACTCCTTTCCAGAATGACCATTTCTTGTTCTTTTTCACAGCTGCCTTCTCCTAAAATTCATTTCTCAATCACAGCCAAAATCTCGTCCGCCCGGAAAATGCGATTGCGCGCTTTCCCGGTAACCTCCCGCAATATCCCTGTTTTCTCCAACCGTTCGATGCAGCGCTCGGCGGTCATATACGGGATACCGATTGCGGCTTCCACCTGGCGAACATTGAGAATGGGCCGCTGGAAGATCAGATCGAGAACCTGCTCGAGGCGCTCCTGCCGCCGGCCAACTCGAATGCGTTCCAGGTAATCCGCCCTCAGACTCAATAGGCTTTCCAACCGTACTGCATCGTTGACTGCCTGTATGCTGACACCAGTCAGAAAAAACAGCAGCCATTCTTCCCATGCTCCGTTTTTGCTCACATCCAGAAGGCGGGTATAGTATTCTCGACGCTGGGCTTCGAAGTACACGCTCAAATTAAGCAGTGGTTGTGAAAGCACGCGCCACTCATGCAACAACAAGATAATCAGCACCCGGCCCATTCGACCGTTTCCATCCAGGAATGGGTGGATGGCTTCGAACTGATAGTGGAGCAACGCGGCCCTCACGAGGGCTGGAACTTGGGAATGCGCGTGGATGAATTTTTCCATCGCGTCCAGCGCCTCCAGCATCTCTTCCATGGGAGGCGGTACATAGGTGGCGTTTTCCAGCTTACTGCCAGCCGGCCCAATCCAGTTCTGGCTACGCCTGAATTCCCCGGGCGTCAGCTGCCCACCGCGGACGTTTTCCATCAGCCGTGCATGGATCTCCCGGATGAGACGCAGGCTGACCGGTAGGGTCTTCACACGTTCCAGCCCATACTCTAACGCCCGAACGTAGTTGAGGACTTCACTTGAATCATCGACCGTTTCAAGAAATGATAACTGGCCGGCTTCATGGGCATATAAGTCTACCAGGGAAGCCCGTGTGCCCTCAATTCGGGACGACAACACAGCCTCCTGCCGTATGAAGGGCATGATCAAAGTCTGGTTGAAGGGGAACGCGCTGGCAAGCGTATTCAGTCTGCTCAAGTCCCGGTCCGCTTCGGACAAAGCGGATACGACTACCAGGGACCACTTGAGATTTGGGGGCAGATGATTGGGAACATACGCCCAAAAATCTTTCAGGGTATGGATTACTTTACCGGAGCTACTGTAGCGGAATTCTTCTGGGTTCATAGCAACTCTCTTTATCTATGTGTGAATAAGACTAATCTATATTACCACTTAATGCCAAATGTGTTAATAAAAAGAGCAAGTATTATCGTTTACTCGGATAATGTTAATAACAGAATTCCTACTTATGTTCCTATTCAGTTTAGTTATGAAAATCTAAAAGGGTTTCTGACACAAGACCGAAATCTCCCTTAACAGGACACCCTTCTTTTTTGACATCCTAAAGGGTTTTCTGACGGTTCCGCGAGGATTTTTAGACAGATCACCCCAGGTTTTTGGACACATCAAATTTCCCGGATTCTTGCCCATGGACTTTCACTGGGCTTGGCCTGTTTCAGGACTTCGATGTTGGTAACATACAAGCGGCACTTCTTCCCATCTTCGGTTGCCCAATGAATGATTTGGCTCTGAATGGAATTCATCGGACCAATCTTGCGAGTGACCAGGCAGATCCTTCCTCCGCCTACTACCAGCGCGTTTTCCCATTTCCGAGACAGAGAGCTTCGGTCATTCTCCTGGCCTGTCTCAACCTCAAGATAAAATGTCTCGCCATCCTTGCTTGCAATCAAGTCCGGCCAGAAGTAGCGATTCTCGTCGATCTTGATCTTGTTTGGTTTGGTGATCACCGCAAATCCGAGATGGGTAAACAAATCCGCCGTACGGAGTACCAGGCTGGCTTGCAAATCTGTTTGATACGCTTTTATCAAGGATTCATATTCGCTTATTGCAGGAATAGCATTGGTCAATTTGGTATAAGTCCACTGCCCTTTTTCTGTCAGCCAGAAATAATTCGTCGGTCGACCGCGCAGCGACAGGCCATCCTTTCTACCCAACAGGCCTTGATCACAGCAGTGTTTGACCGCGCGACCGGTGGTTTCGGGAATCATCCCCTCTTGTTCTTGCATCACGTCTTTGATCTGCTTGACCCGTGCCAGTCCTGTCTTGCCAATAAACCTAAGAACATTCCTGGGACTTTCGTAATCTTTATTTTCGACCCATTCCTGAAACCACGCAGAATAATTTTCCGGAGCAGAAGGGGCCTTGCTGGCCCGCAAAGCCGCTTCCAGTTCCTGTATCTTCTGGCGTGCCTCGGCCATGCTTTTCTCGAAGGAGGCGGCCTGATTTTTAGACTCTGCGGTCTGAGTTTCGGCATTAATCGCCCGCTTGGTCTGTTTGTCCAACTGCGATCTAAATTCCTCAACTTCGCGGTTGAGTTTCGTAATTTCCTGTGCATCCGGATTGCTCCTAACAAAACCCAGGCTGGTTTTTACAATGCTGACAATTTCAGCCGCTAGTTCCTCTGGTGAGGAATCATTTTCCAGATGGCCTTTAAACCACTGGTCGAACTGCTCACCGCCGAGTTCCTGCCCAATACAAACAAGCTGGTGTTGGATCCTCCTGACCTTTTCGCTCTCCAACGCTAGTAAGGTCCGGTTTGCTTCCAATGCCGTCTCCAGTTCACGGAGGCGGATTTGTTCCTGACTCATGGCTGCTCCTGCATCCATGGATTTTCAAGGACTTGTTTCAGGGCGCTTGCAGCATCGGTCAAAGCGTTCGAAGCAGAGACTTGGTTATTCGAGGTGGGTTCGCTGATCCAGGCGATCGTGCCAGTAGCAGCCAGCATAGATTGGTTTACCGCATCCTGAATGGCATCATGGAGAATTCCCAGTGTAGGAGGAACCTTTGTGCCATCCAGCTCAGTCTGAAGAGCGGCCAAACGTCCATAGAGCGCATTTGCCTGGCCATCCTGGGCCAGCAAATCCGTTTCCGGGTTTGACAGCAAGGCTGACAGTCCATCCTGGATTTCCTGCAGTTCTCCTGCCCAACGCTGTACATCATGCTGGTAACCCGTGACCTGCGCCAGCCGAGGAGAAAGCAGGATTGGCAAACCATTCTCACCAATCGGAGAATTCAAGCGACCGAGGGCAATCAATCCGATTACCCCAACAAGGATAAAAAGCACATGCAAGGTTGTCTGCAAAGATGATTTCGGAATTTCAACGTCATATTTCATTTCTCAAACTCCTCAGCCTGTTTGGATAATAGTTTTGCCCGGGCTGCTGATCCTGACGCCCAATCCACACCTTCCAAAAAAGTGATGTGTTCAGCTGTGACCTCCACAACCCTCTTACCGGTTTCCTGGTCACGAGTCTGGAAATGGCCGTCCACGGCAATCCTGCAATCCTTTTTAATGTAGGGATAAACAAGCTCGGCCAGGGAACCGATAATATTCACACGCAGGCCGTCAATGTATTGTTCGTTCTTCAACAGGAGCCGCAGGAATGCATAGCTGCTTTCCCGGTCAACATGTTTGTACCAATCGAAATAAATATCCTCTCCGACGGTTCCAATGACAAATACATTATTGGCCGAGAACGAAGGTTTTGGGAGTTGCTGCCGCTGCCGTTCCTTTTCACCATACTCCCAATTGATGTTGCGCAGCAGGAACAGGTTGAGCGCTTCAACTTCATGGCTGAGTGAGCCTTTGAACTCCCGGCTAATGAGATTACCCAGCACTGCAATGCGCGACCCGCGTTGAAGGTAGGGGAAATACAACTCTGCATTTTCGTCCCAAAGGTTGACCCTCAGACCTTTTACCTCTCTTGGATGATGACAGAAAAGGAAAAGCCGAAGGAAAGGCCGCCTTGTTTCTTTGATGAGAAGGTGATCAAAGTAGATGTCGCTGGATATGTTTCCAACTAAAAAAACATGGTTCATGTTTATATGCTCCTTGTCAACTGTGATTTGTACGGGTGGTTTCAACCTCTTGCAGAGCCTTCCCATCATCCATGTATATCTGGGTTTCTTTCCGTTCCAGGGTTTCGGTTGTTTCTTGCTCGCCGAGGAGAATTGCCAGTAGGATCGCAATGCGCTCTGAGGCTCCCACCGTCTTTTCCCACAATTCATTCCCGGAGGAAGTGGATTGGAGTTCGTACTTTCTGGAAACGCGATTTATAGACCAATGGATGAGTCGAACAAACTCCGCGGGAGGCAAGGCTGCCAGGCGGTCGTATGCACCCCCTGGACATCGATCTGGGTTATCTCTGAGCGAGGCAAGTGCGTAAGATAATGGGTTTTGAATCCCCTCCCCGGCCGGGCTAAAGGCGTAAAGTAGCCACGATACAAACGCGTGCACAGAGGCGTTTTTTTCCAGGAGTTCTTTCATAACCTTCGGGTGGACACGAGATTGTATAAGGATCTTCCGCAAAACCCAGGAAGGTGGAACCGCTACCGCCGGGCCGTCTTTGGTGGTGGGAGTGATTCTTTTGGGTGTGTTTGGTGAGGAGTTTAAGTGCTTTAAACAGTGCCATTCGCGCCATGCGAATGTGCCATTCGCGCCACCTAATGGTGCCATTTCCGCCATCGTATTAGTGCCATTCGCGCCATTCCTAATAGTGTCATCCGCGCCACCCGATGGTGCCAAATACGCCATCCTAATAGTGCCACTCGCGCCATCGAAGATCGGCTCCTCCATTCGCACCCTCAGGCGCATGGAATCCACATCGTCTTGATCCTGGCCAGGCAGGACGCATAGAAAAGCACTGACTGGCCCATATACGTCCCTGATCCATTCCCAGATCGTCTTGGGCCGATTCAATCCCAACCAGTCCGCCAGTTCCGTATATCCTCCGCGCACAAGCACATCTTCTCGTACCTCCCCGGTGTCACGGTTGTAATAACAACGGTCCCGAAGCAAGGCGACCAGCCAGGCCTGAGGCGCGGTCAGTTTCGAATTAGGGATGACGGTCTCAAGGAAATAGTGCGTAAGGAGAATTGTCCCAAAAGCAGAAACGATCTTCCGGTGGAGATTTTCGGATGCCTCCCGCAGATCGGGCGGAAGTTCCCCTTTTTCGCCTGCCAGCAACCCAACAATCTCCATCACCGTCTGTAAAGAGGCTGAAGAATCCGGAGCAGTTATTCCCAATGGAGGCAGCAATTCCCCGACCAGTTCCTGTATTTCGTTGGCCCGACCAAGAGCATCCAGCAGGGGTACTCCCTCTCTAAGACGAGCCTCCAGCCAATCCTGAACATGGAAAGCATCTACGCGTGAAAGAGGCAGCGTCAAGTGGACGGTGTAATGATTGGGCAGGCGGTGAGCCTGCCGGTCTTTCCCTCTGGCCCAGCGTGGTTGTTCATCTGTCCGTTCCACGAGCCCATTCAGCGCCTTCCAGGTTGCTTGCTCTTCTACCGCCCGGAAAAAGGTTCGCCTGCTGAGACCGGAGAAGCGGATGATCTTCCAGACCGGCACGCGCCTATGTTTAGAACCGCTGTCCTGGCCTTGGCCATCCCAGACCGCTTGGCGCCAGCCAACATACAACCAGGCGTTGCGCGCCCCAATCTCAGGAACCAACCGGCTGAAATAACCGGGGATCGCTACAATTCGTTCAGGATTGACTACCTCGTCATAACCAAGCCGGTGAATTACTTCAACTTCTGCGGTTTCTGAGTCATCTTCCTTTTCTTCCACAGCACAAGCCACATCCTCAACTAAGTCATCCCCTGTGGAAGGGGCGACAACAAAAGTTACAGAAACATCCCTGTTCATCATGCCCATCAACAGGCGCGCGACTGTACTGGAGAGGCGGCTCTCCAACCATTCCCGAGCATAAGCATTGCGGACAGCAACGGTGAACAATCCATCCTCGTAAGTTACCAGACGCGTATCACGCACCCAGGTGTCGAAGGAGGCTTTGGGCATTTCCATCTGGAGCTGGCCGAGGGCAGATTGCCAGGCTTGTTCAGGAGTGAGAGTCATATCCGTTTTCCTACGATTTGCACAGCCCGTGTTGTTGTTCCTATTTTGTCAACGGATGCCTTAGAGGGCTTCCTGGCGAGGGATGGGCTACCGTATAGGGTAGCGTTATAGGGTACCGTACGCTCATTACTACGCTACCGTATACGCTACCGTAGAAGGGTAGCGTATGTTCACAACTTAACCAGTTTGGTGAGATCGAGAACATATTCGAAACGGGCGCAGCGGGAAAGCCGTTTATATGGTGAAAGTTCGACCTTGCCAGCTTCGTGATCAACCAATCCGCGGTAGAGATAGAAGGTCACCAGGCCGGAGATGGAGATATGTTCCCGTTCCGCAATTGTCCTCAGGGACTCGTGGAGTTCGGGCGGCAGGTCCAGTCCGACCTTGTGCCGGGATGCATCTTTACGGGCCTTCTCCTGCTTCGACTTCGGGAGGCTTGAGATCCGTCTTTTCTTTTCCATGTCCGAGAGCATGTCTGCCACGGCGGGATCGACCACTGTTTGGCGATCAAGCGATTTGTCCACAGAGGACCTCCGTAATTCGTCGCATGGTGCTGAAATATCCGTTCTCGTAACTGCCATCGTAGCCGATGACAGCGGGGGAGTGGGGACAGTACTCCCATAAGCTCTTTCCATATGCCGGGGCTTCACGGGCTTTTGTATCCTGCGGGATGGGCGGCCAGACATGACCATTGAAAGTTTGCACCAGGGCCTTGAGCTGCACCATCGTTTCGCGGGTGGTGCGGTCGAAAAAGGTGGGGAGGATGCTGTATCCCAGATGGTGGCCGCGCTCCGCCACTTCCCCCATCGAACGCAGGACTTCGTTTACGCCGTCTATCGCCATGGCATCCAGCTTGGTTGGAATGAGCACCCAATCGCTGGCCATGAGCGCCGAGACGTGCAATACATCCAACGAAGGGGCCATGTCGATGATGACCACATCGTATCCAACGTTCCGGAAAAGGCGGCCGATGATCTCGGTGGGAAAATTGGAGATCACCACGGCCCGTTTGGCCTTTTCTGTCTTCTTGTCGCCCGGGACGATATCGAGATTTTCGCGGGTGGTTACAATGACATTCGGGAGGGGTTCTTCTTCTACAACCAGTCGATACAGCCCGGGCGCTTTATCGACTCCCAGTGCAAATGCCACATGACCCTGCGGATCGAGATCGACCAGCAAGGTTTTCTGTCCAGCCTTGGCCAGGCCATGCGCGAGAGTGACAGCGGTCGTAGTCTTTCCTACACCGCCTTTTTGATTGGCTATCGTAAGAATTGTCATTTCCTGTCCCTTTCGAGATTGAGAGAAAGAAGGGCGGTGGTGAGCCTATCCAGACTCACCACCGCTTAAAGCACAAGCTCATCTCGTTCCTCGGGACCAGACCCCCGTCTAATTTACTGCAACTTGACTGCAACAATAGATAGAACGTATGTTCTTTATAGATTAATTTCCTACCAAAAACCCCCATATATGGGGGATATGGTCTTCCGTACTGCCAGATATAGGTGGGCCCGGCAGGAGTCGGACCTGCGACCAAACGTATTTAGGCTCTACTCCAGTTGGGCTACAATTTGACCTTCCATTGCTAGTTTAACTTTACATCAATTTCCTTATCAAGTGGTTTGTAAAGATTAGATAATCTCATGATTATTGGTTCGTATACCCACTCTTGCCAATTAAGGAAGAAAACATTTAGTATGGCAAAATAGATTATTAGGCCTACCAGCCATATGACGAATACTAGCCATGATTCCAAGCTCAAGATAGGCTGCGTGAGCCAAGGAAAATTTGCATTCTTTAAAGTAATGGTAAGAAAATAGTATGCCACAGAACCTACTAGGAGCTGTGAAAGAAAGAAAGAGGGATGATATGGACTGACACTGGGTCCAATAGAATCAGCAAATGTTTTTAGACTTCGTAAGGGTCTTTTCTCGATGATGCAACTTTCACAATCTTGTACCCATCTAGCGAAAAGATTATAGAACCAATTTTGTATGGCAAGAATCCATAAGTAAGAAAAGGAGAGAATGAATGCAAGAAAGCTTATTTTTGGATCGCTTATAGATAATGAATTTGTCGGCGGATGTGAAAAGCCAACTATTGCAGTTAGAAAAACTGCATAACCACCAAGAAGTGTCCATCTGAGGTTATCAGCATGTAGCCTGTAAGTGTTAGAATTTTTGTAAATTAGTTCGTCAGATTTAGATGTCATTTTTACTCCTTTTTTTTGGCCCATTAGCAAATAAGCAATTTAAAATCAAATTGATTATGGTAAGGGTATTTTATCATAACCAAACGTTTTTAGGCTGTACCTTGGTGAGGATACGGTTTTCTCATAATGATTAGTCTCCCCACCTGGGGTGAGGGGAGGGGTAGAAGGTAGGCGGGGAAGCGCCTCCATGCTCCCCGACCGGTCTTTTTGGATGGCGGGCCCGGAGCAGCAGCGGCAGCAGCATGGGCGTTTTTTCGTCTTTGCTGGCCATGGGTGCGGGTTCCTAGCAAGTGCGATTGCAGGCCAGTCGCTCAAGCTTTCCACGAAGAAAAAACGAAAAGCAGGTCGGGTACCTATCCGGCAATTCAGCCTTTCGCCGATGCCTGGAGCTTCAAAAGAGCGAGGCGGTTATAAATTTGCATCTGTATCGATCTGTGCGTAACAACTAAGTACAATTATTTTAACATGATAAATTAATGATCTAGTCTTGGTTTTTAGGAGGGTTGAGTTTTTCCGATTCTAAATTAACAGTTGTTATTGAAAGCTTAGATGTTTTTCCCTTCTTGCTCTTATATTCGGCATACTGATCGTCAAATTCTTGATTGGCAGCCTTTATCGTAATGTCTAATTGTTGTTTTACATATTCAATTGCAATTCTTTGTTGAGTGGGGGGTAACCTAGAGAAGGGAATAATAAGCTCTTCTTCAAGCTGAGATAATTCGTCTTTGCTTACTGTAACTCTTGGGGGATAAAAAAAGCTAATTGGTTTTTCGTAGTATGCAGCTATAAGTGACAGGTCAGCCGCGCTTACTGCTACTCTTCCCCTTTCCATATCTGATACTGTCACGCGCGACTTCTCAAGTTTTTTTGCCAAATCATCTTGAGATTCACCGGCCAGGGTTCTAACCTGGCGGATTCGTTCTCGTATATAGTGATTTACTAAATCATCTTCTTGTTTTCTGAACATGATGGGCTCCGTCGCCAATTCTGACAATATTGTAGCATATTTCAGCACTTGACAAATAGTCGCATTTTGTTACAATGATGTAGATTATTGCTACATTATTTCTGCCTGTTGTTACATTGAGTCGTCTACCTTCGCCCTTATGATGTCATTAGAGACGCAAAGTACAAAGGAATTGATTATGTATGAATTACTTCCATTAGACAATTCTTCATTGCGAAGAGAATGGGCTGAGTATATAGAGCATTTTGCAACTTGGTTAAGTTTCTGGACTCTGACATTCTCTGAAGCTGACCGTACCCATGCAGTAACAAAAGATGAATGTGTATTTAAGTGGCGTAGACTGGTTCAGGCATTGAATAGGCAGTTGTATGGAAATAGTTATACAAGGATTGTAGGACATTGCTATTTTAGTTACGCTTTATCGTTTGAATATCAGACTAGGGGGGCGTTGCATATGCACGCTTTAGTAGATCAACCGACTAATTGGGAAGCGGTCAATGGATTGTGGCGACATATGGCGGGTATCTGTAAGATCGTGCCTGTTCATGATAAGGACAAGGTCGCTAAATATCTCTGCAAGTATGTCACGAAAGGTGGTGAAGTTATCTTGTATAGGGCTGTAAAAGGATATAAACAGCCTGCATTTAAGCCCATGTGGTATCTGGAAGCTACAGAGAAGTTGAAAGCTCACTCCGCGGAATAAAGAACTTCCCAACATGGCAGACTTGTAAACTTATTCAGGAAACTAACTAAAACGAACAAAAAAAGAATAATTGTAAGTCCAAGTCAGAAAGGGCAGCGAGGTACGCCAAATTGGTTATTTCAAGCGAATCGAATAGTTTGAAAAGTTGGTTGTCCTGGCGGTGTACCGCCCGACAGGACGGAACGCACGCCAGGGCAACCAGAAGAAGGCATAGCGGGGGCTTCGCCTTGATGCTACCGCTATGCCTATTGATAAAAGGTAAATAACTTTATGGAAGAACAAGAAAAGATGTTACTTCGTGGACGTTTGGGAGGTAAGCAGCGAATGCGGTTAGAGAAGCTGTTAGATATGCTTTATAAGCCAAGAGAGTTAGCCGAAGAAATCGGGTTTACTCAAAGGCAAGTATATAGAGCTTATCTGCCTGCTGGCTGTCCACATGATAAAGATGATCGGCGGCATATTTGGATAAATGGCAAGGCGTTTAGAGAATGGTATGAGGCGACCTATCCGAGATTTACCGTCAAAGAAGATGAAGGGTTTTGTCTGACCTGTAAAAGGGTTGTAAAGCTTGAAAAGCCAATTCAAGAAAAAAAGGGTGGTCTATTGTACTGGATTGGATACTGCTCTAAATGTGGTCGAAAGATACCGAGAATAATTGATACCGCTAAACGACGCTAATGATAAACCGGGCGAATTGGAAACTTATTAGAGAATACTTAAAGTATAGGAACGAGGTAGATCATATCTCGAAGAGTTCTCAACGTCTTGAAGAGTCAAGGCTTCATCATTTATTGGAATGGGCTAATGAGATAACATTCGATAAGGTAATAAAAATCCGTCCGACATATCCCGAATATGTCTTAGGTGCTAGGGCGGATGGGGGAGAAGGGTTACTATCTCCTGTATATGTTCAAAAGGTGATAAGGTCAGCTTACCGTTTTTTGAAATGGCTAAAGGTACAAAAAAAAGGATATGCGATATTAACTCAAGCCTTTCTGGATACGTTACAACCACCAAGAATGACTATTGAAGAAAAAGAGCACGAAGCGGTAACACTCGAAGAAATAAGGGCCATTGCTAAGGCACCTGTAACTACAGTCGGAGAGAGAAGAATAAGGGCTTCTGCCGTGTTCTGGTTCCTTTCAGGGGTAAGAATCGGGGCGTTTGTATCCTTACCATTATCTGCGGTTGATATGGACAGTCTAGCCGTCAAGCAGTGGCCTAAATTGGGGGTAAAAACAAAATTCAAAAAACACGCTACTACTTTCCTGCTAAATATTCCTGATTTGCTTGAAGTTGTTAATTCCTGGGATAGGGAAGTAAGAGGTGCTTGTCATAATAACGGTTACTGGTTTGCTCAACTATCCCCTGATTCTGGAGAAATTATACCAAGTGTAATGCGACCTGGGGAATACAGGGCTTCTATAGCATGTAGGGATTTAAAAGAGTGGCTAAATAAGATCGGTTTGCCTTATCACTCTCCCCATAAATTCAGGCATGGCCATGCGGTTTATGCTTTGAAGATGGCAAGGGACATTCAAGCTTTAAAAGCGGTAAGTCAGAATCTGATGCACTCGAATATTAGTATTACTGATGGGGTTTATGGGATTCTGTCGAATATTGATGTTAGAAGCCAAATTACGACACTTGGTCAAAAGAAAGTTTCAAGTGAAATAGAAGGCATTGAGGAAATTAAAGCTATGATAAAACCGCTTCTAAAACTTCTAGGAACGTATCAAGATAGAAGAAGATGAAAGTTTATTATTTAGTTCCAATACTACTTAGGATGGAAAGAGCGTTTTCTTTATTGTCTCTGAAAGAACATCAACTAATATCTCGCGAAACGCAGATGCAACAGGCGGTCCAACTTTTTGCATTATATTCTTGAATCGTAAAACTGCCACATTGCTTGAGGGGGTATCTCTTACTAAATCGTCAATACTGGTCTGAAGAATAATGCGATCTTCTTCGTTTATGTTATCTAACCCTTTAGCGAGTTCGTGTGCTGCTCTTAATCTTGATTCTGTCCAAGGGAATGGACTTCCACAATTTTCACAAAAACTTGGCACGGAGTAAATACTACTCATAAAACCGGACTTTACTAAAGAAGCGCCGCGAATAGGATTTTGACATTTGGGGCACAATGTAATTGTTGAAGTTCCACATTTGTCACAATGCTGTTGATTCCTATCAGGTTCGGATTTAGAGCGTTTATTAATCACGTGCCCATTTTGGCAAATTTGTGCGACATCGTATCCGTCCATAATTCTCACTCCTTTCTAGTAGTCTCAGCTCAAATATTAATTGCGCAAGCCAATTAGTATCAAAGGTGGGCCCGGCAGGAGTCGGACCTGCGACCAAACGATTATGAGTCGTCTGCGCTAACCACTGCGCCACGGGCCCCGGAACCGAAATTATAGCATGACTGCCTTGCCAGTGTCATGTGAAATATTTTCCAACCAAAAATACTACATGGGCTATAAAAATTTCTTCGTCGTGTGCCTTAGTGCACCTTTGTGTTCTTTGTGTTTAAGAATTATCTTCATGTTCCAAGATCCGATTACCTCCCCCTCACCACATATAAATACAAAATGATCAGGTTAATTACGAACTGGCTTGCAACGAACGCCAGCGTCACGCCCCACACGATCTTGCGGCTCAGCGGTTTTTCCAGGAAAGCCAGTCCCGGCATGATTGCGCTCCCTTCCGTTATGGAGGGGAACAGGAACGCCCCGCAATACAAAGGAATCACCACCGGCATCATGTATTGGAAGTTCTTCATGGCCACCGAGTACGCCAGGAAAATGACCGTTACCGCGCTCCAGGCCAGCAGGATCCGGTTGAGATATTTCCTGCTTCCAATTAAAGAACCCGTGATCAGCGCGAAAACCGCGAAGAAGAAGAAATAGCCCTTCATATAATGGTACCCGAAGTATTTCAACCAGTTCATCAGGCCGGTATCGTAAATTCCGCCGTAATTCACCCCCGGGCCGTTCAGCAGGGCTGTCTGGCGCGGCAGCCAGTCTCGGAATGCCACTTTGGCGATGTAAGGCGCCATCAGCGACGGGCTGGTAAAAATGACCGTCCCGAACATTGCCAGGATGAACAGCGCCCCCGCCAGGATGAATTTTCGGAAGTCGATCTTTTTCCGGATCAGGCCTGCCAGCAGGTAACCGGCGATCGCCACCACAAAGAATAGCCCCCATAATTTGATGGCGGTTGCCAGGCCGCAAAAGACCGCTGCCAGGGTGAAATTCCGCCCGAACCGCAGGTCATCCCTTTCCAGGAAATAAATGGTCAATACGGTGCACAGTACTATCAAAGCGTCCGGATGCCAGTAGTGATGGTTGTATTTAACGATGCCCGGCACCAGCAGCAGGAAGCCGAACAACCCGGCCGACCTCCACACCGATTTGAAGCGCGTCACCAGGTAGACCGCCAGCAGCAGCGCCAGTTCCATAGGCAGGACGCTCACAAACTGCCGCAACAGGAAGAGATTGAGCTGCATGTGGCTGGCAAACTGGTCCCCGAAGATCACCCGCGGGATCAACAGCACCGCCGCCGATATCGTCATGTAGGGATAGCCATATTGCCAGCCCCAGCCTCCGACCACGTTCTGCACCGTGGCCGCAAATGTGGGCTGCGCTGCCAGCGCTTTGGTCACGTCCGGGTACAGCACCACCTCATCCGGGTTGGTATCGAACCGTCCATTCTTATCCGGCAGCAGGTTGATTGGAATGAAAGCCAGGAAATAGAGCAGGCCGAGTGCGGCCAGGATGCCAAATGCTTTCCGTTGTTCCGGCAGCCAGGCCTGCCAGCGTGCCCGCAACCCCGCCGCCAGCGCGGGCCGCCCCCGGTATGTCTCGGCGTAGCCGATCCGCAGCGCCACCCAGGCCTCGAAACTGGTCAGGCTGGCCCACAAGAACAACGGCCGCGTTGGGATCGGGAAAGCCAGGTAGCTTAGCAGGAAACATTCGAACAGGAACGCACTGGCAAGCAAGAGCGCGCCTTGGAGGAAGAACAGGCGCTTTTTAGGCCCCACCAGGCGCCTATCCAGCGTTGCGATGCTGCGTTGTCGGTAATTGGCATTAAACAACAACCCCATGCCGAAAGTCAGCAGGCCGGCCAGGATCAAAAAGAATACTCCCGCCAATCCCAGCCGCAGGGCTGCATAGTTAATAATATGGCCCCTGGCTGCATCGAACTGCATGCTCAGCAGGGCTGCCTGGGCCAGTATGCCTTCCACCAGGACTATCAATATGAAACCGATCAGGGTTTTCGCTTTCACCTGGAGGGCTCCCTATTCCTGCTGGTTACGAATGAAAAACTTCCGTTCAATGGCTTCCCCAACTCTCCCGGAAGAGCCATCACGAATTTATCCTCCCCCGTGGTCCCCGGCCTGGCCGGGGCAGGTCCTGAGGGTCGCCCAAATAACGCCCGGGTTTTTGCAAGAAAATCGGGTCGTAATTCCCGGCCTGCTACCGTTCTGTAAGGGTTCCTTGGGGATTCCATCCGGACTCTTGGGGGATCGAGCCTTGCCGGGCAAGATATTAGAAATCATATTCCTGGATCGCCTCCGCCACTTTCGACAGATCCGCCTCGCTTAGGGCATTGTGGAATGGCAGGCGCACCAACTGGTCGCTGACCCGCTCGGTCACCGGGCAATCCCCCGGTCGCCCGCCGAAACGCCGGCCCATATCCGAGAGATGCAGCGGCAGGTAGTGGAACACGCTGTTGATGCCGCGTTGCCTCAGGTGGGCGATCAATCCCTGCCGCAGTTCCAGCGTTGGCAGGAGCAGCTGGAACATGTGGTAGGACTGCTCGCAGTACGGCGGGACATGCGGCAGTTGAACCGCATGGCTGCGCGCCCAATCATCCAGGTGCGTCCGGTAAAACTCCCAGACTTTCCTGCGGTGGTTCTGGACCTTTTCGCGTTGTTCCAGTTGTGCCAGCAGGAATGCCGCCAGGATATCCGACGGCAGGTAGCTGGACCCCACATCCACCCAGCTGTACTTGTCCACCTGCCCGCGGAAGAAGCGGCTGCGGTTGGTGCCTTTTTCACGGATGACCTCCGCCCGGTCCACCAGCCCCGGGTCATTGATCAGCAGCGCGCCGCCTTCGCCGCAGGTGAAATTCTTGGTCTCGTGGAAACTCTGCGCTGCCAGTGCGCCGAACGTGCCCAGGTAGCGGCCCTTGTATTTGCCGAACAACCCGTGGGCATTATCCTCCACCACTGCAATACGCTTCCGCCTGGCCACCTCGAGGATGGCATCCATTTCGCACCCCACCCCGGCATAATGGACCGGGACGATCGCTTTGGTGTTCAGGCTGATCAGGGCTTCCAGCCCGGTTTCGTCCAGGTTAAGCGTATCCGGCCGGATGTCCGCAAAGACCGGCCGCGCCCCGCGCAGCACGAAGGCATTCACCGTTGAAACAAAAGTAAACGAAGGGATGATCACTTCATCCCCCGGTTGGATATCCAGCAGGAATGCGAACATTTCCAGCGCATGCGTGCAGGATGTGGTCAGCAGTACTTTGGGTACGCCCAGTTGCTGTTCGAGCAGTTCGCTGACCTTGTGCGTAAACGGTCCGTCACCCGAAAACTTGGCGCCTGCGATGGCCTGCGCCATGTATTCGCTCTCTTTGCCCACCGTGACGGGCTGGTTATAGGCTACCTGCAGGGGAGGATATTCTGGCATGCTTACCCTTTCATTAATAATTCGTGTTATTGTAATCCAATATCCCCGCCTTAAATCTACCGGAGTGCGAAGTCTCCCCATCGTCCCTGCAAGGGAGACTTCGCACTCAAGCGAAAATTCGTGTTTCTTAATGATCAAGGGTCAATTTTTTTATTGCTGACGGAAAACAGCCCATAAAAAAGATTGGCTGCCGCGCCCGGAAAAACCTGCCGAACGCAATTAGCCAATCGCTGACCCAGAGCGGGTGATCGGATTCGAACCGACGATATCTTGCTTGGAGGGCAAGCGTTCTACCACTGAACTACACCCGCGCGGCCCTTATTCTACCGTGAGGGCGGCGGTAGGTCAACCTGTCCGGACGATAAACACCCCTTACCTCCTTCCCCTGCATTCCTGCCCCCTCCCGGGTTTATAATACCTGCGAGATGGAGTCTTATATGTATATGTATATGAAACATACCCGCATAGTACTGTCAGCCCTTTTCTTGGGCCTGTTCCTGCTTCAGCCATTGCACGTGGCCGCTTCCGGCCCGGTGGCGCTGGTCCTGACCATCGACGGCGCCATCACCCAGGCCACCCAGGATTATCTGGTGCGCGGCATCCAGACCGCCGAGCAGGAGCACGTGGAAGTGGTCATCTTGCAGCTCAACACCCCTGGAGGTGACATCCTATCGATGACTGCGATGACCGAGGCGATGCGCGCCAGCACGGTCCCGGTGGTGGTCTACGTGACCCCGCGCGGCGCCATGGCCGCCTCCGCCGGCACGGTCATTACCCTCGCCGCACATGCTTCCGCTATGGCGCCAGAGACCATCATTGGCGCGGCCAGCCCGGTTGGCTCGGGCGGCCAGGACCTCGGGCAGACCGAACTGGCCAAGCAGACTAATGCCCTGGTCGCCAAGGTGGACGCTTTCGCCGGATGGCGCGGCCCGCAGGCCGTCGCCCTGGCCGAATCGACCATCACCAGCGCCAAGGCGGTTTCTTCCACCCAGGCTCTCCAGGTGCACCTGGTGGATTTCAGCGCCACTGATTTGAACGACCTGCTCCGCCAGTTGGATGGCTTCACGGTCCAGATGCCCAGCGGTCCGCTCACCTTGCATACTGCTGGCATCGTTCAGCAAGCCCTGCCCATGTCCCTGATCGAGCAGTTGCTGCAATTGCTGATCGATCCCAATATCGTTTTCCTGCTGCTGGCCATCGGCCTGCAGGCTCTCCTGATCGAATTGACCCATCCGGGCGCCTGGGTGCCGGCCTTCTTCGGCGTGGTCTGTCTGGCCCTGGGAGCCTACGGGCTGGGCTTCCTGCCGGTTAACTGGTTCGGCCTGATCTTCATGGTTACGGCCTTTGTGCTGTTTATTCTCGACATCAAGGCTCCCACGCATGGCGCATTGACCCTTGCTGGGATTGCCTCGTTCATTATTGGGGCGCTGGTCCTGTTCAATTCCCCCGGCACGCCCCACTTTGAGCAAGTCTCGATCCCGCTGGTGATTTTCGTGGGCGTATTCATTGGCCTGATCTTTGCCGTCATTTTGACCTATGCCTTGCGGGCCCAAAGCCGCCCGGTCATAACCGGGAGCGCCCGCCTGGCCGGGCAGACCGGCTTCGCTGTCAGCGAGATCGACCCTTCTGGGCAGGTCCAGCTGGCCTCCGAGCTCTGGAGTGCCGACCTGGTCGATGCCTCCGAGCCGCTCCACCGCGGTGACCGCCTCGAAGTGGTCCGGGTCGAGGGCTTGCGGCTCAAAGTCCGCAAAAAATAGGATGGCGGGATTGCATCCCGCCGCCTCCCATGGTATCTCAAAGAACCCGTTTCCTGCTAGGAAACGGGTTCTTTGATCATGAGGAAGAAGCAGGCCGTATTTTCTCTGCCTCCCACATTCGCACCTTCTCCAGCAATCCGCCCAGCGGATTCAGCCTGTCTGCGCGCACCAGCAGGTTCCTGGTGTGCGTGTGGGCGAATTGGAACGTCGGCATCCCGGCGTTCAGGACCACTGCCTTGCTGCGGAATTCCTCATGCGTCAGCCAGCCCGCCAACAGGATCTGCTCGCCCCGGATCCAGATATCCGCCCATTCATACGGCTGGAGGATGTACGCTTCTCCGCGCAGCAAGCTGTGCAGCCCCAGGCGTTTCTCGGGCAGGTGCCCGGCATGCATGTAAGCCAGGCTGTAAAACTCCTGCGTGGCTGCGACACGGGTAAGCGGCGGTAGTTCGCATGCCTCTGTGACAAAATCTCGCTGGGCGTCCAGCCCGCCGATCTCCACCGCCATTGCCTGTGCGCATTCGCTTTTCAAAGCCAGCCGGTCCAGCTGCCGCCAACTGCTTGGGCGCCTCCATGCTTCCGGCATCACGTGGATCAAATGGATGGTCTCGCCGGCTGCAATGGCGCACTTTATATCCTCCTGCGCCGCCGCTACTCCTCCCGCCAAAAAAGCGAACACATACAGGTCATCCGGCTGATGCCCTTCCGCCGCGAATTGGTCCAATGGAATCAGTGCCGGAGCCTGCAACAGGCTGGCCGGATCTTGGCGGAGCTGGGCCAGCTGGTCGGGCCGGCTGATCAGGTAGCTGATCAAGTCGCAGCGATGCCCGCCCAGTGCCAGGTTGGTATGCTCCGGCTGGCTGAAAGGTGTCCCCTTCCGCACCTCGAATGGCACGGCCTGCGCTGAAAGATGGCGCCGGAAGGCCAGATCCACTGCCGCCCCGCCCGCGCAGCGCCGCATCCGCTCGGCTGCCGATTCACCCATCCGCTCGAATGTTCTGGCCAGCCACTGGCAGGCATACGCGATCCCGCCTTCGCTCAGGTCGGGGGTATATGGCATCTGGATGAGATCGTTTGTGGAAATCATAATTCAATATACCTCTTGCGTAAGTGAGTTACAATGTCCATCCCTGTCCTTACATTCTCCGGCATACTAACCCGTGTACCGTTTCGTGCCAATTTCGCGATCCTCGCTTGATAGGTAGACAATCGTAAACATCTGCTTAGACTCCTCATTCATGGCAGGCTGATCTGCACGAAATAATCGGTCTGGCCGCGCGAGCCAAAGAAGACGATCAGGTTTGTAAACATGCGCGGATTACTTTGAGCTGCACTGCAACTGCCGTAATGGGAGATGTGATCATATCCCAATGGAATGACCAGTCCATCATACCAAGCATCGATCTCTCCTTTTTTCTGGAAAAAGTAGAAAGGTCTTCCGCCGAGGGTCTGGAAGTTGAACGCCTCTTCATATCCGTATTGACTGTTTAACGATCCTCCATCTTCGACTAGCTGGCCCTTTGTATCAATCTCGATGCCATTGTTGCCGATTTTCTTTTCTGTGATCGGGGCGACTTCCAATACCCAGTGGTTGTCAAAGCTCCAAAGTCCCCGTAGAGGTTCCACCGGGCTGGCTGGCCCGGTGGAGATGCGATAGATTTCGGTCCCATTGCGCTGGACTATCACCCAGCTTTGAGATGAGTCGCGGTTGTAGGACAAAACCGCGTTCAGCAGGTCGTTCCCAACCTTTGCCCTTAACCCACCGTTCGACGGCCCGATCGTATAGGGGGAAAATGAGGAACCGGTGCCAATGGTGGAACCGGTATGTTCCGTCCCATCTACGGTTACAAAGTCCAGGTTGTCTCTATTAATCCATTGAATTAAGGATTGATGTGGCGCGGCAATCAGCAAGCCAGCTATGTTGTAGAGTCGGTAGCCGCCACATAATCCTTAGTTGAACTAAGCCGAGCGCAGGGATTGCAAAGCTATTTGGAATTTA
>Ga0187873_1000738_pt1 | contig 30948 bp, 26 predicted proteins | sample June2016WEW_16_1_2_FD_133012 | JGI IMG/M metagenome (GOLD analysis project Ga0187873, IMG submission 133012) | Peatland microbial communities from SPRUCE experiment site at the Marcell Experimental Forest, Minnesota, USA - June2016WEW_16_100 | ecosystem: Environmental > Terrestrial > Soil >...
AATCCGGTTCAACTCAGAACCACGATCGATATGAAAGTCGCCAAACTTTGGAAAATATCACGGTAACATTTTCATTTGATGCAACGATGCCCCTATAGTAACATTTGGCTTTGATGCATCACGAATATCATATTTGATGACCAAAAATATTAGCTGGTCCGGGTTTCGTGCTATACTAAAACACCGTGGAAAATCTCACTAATTGCTCACCGTACAAGTTACCCGGGTTCATTCCCATCGAACTAAAGGATAGGCATGAAAACTCAACCGCACCAGCCTCAATGAGCTGCCGCGCGTTACCGCCGTCGACCAGCAGGACGCGCCCGAGCTGCGCACCCTTACCGCGGTGGAGTAAGCTTTTAGGGAGAATTCTCATCAAAGCTGAAAATATTGGGAATTTGCATGCCGCACTTTGACGTAATCGCCTTTGATGCCGACGATACACTCTGGCATAACGAACGCCTGTATTTGCAAACCCAGGCCGGGCTGGTTGATCTGTTGGCGCCATATGGAATTGACAGGCCCACCATTGAAGAACGTCTCTCCCAGACCGAGAGTAATAATATCCGGGTCTTCGGATACGGGATCAAATCCTTTACCCTCTCGATGATCGAGACGGCAGTTGCACTGACCGGGGGCAGCCTCTCCGGGAAAAACGTGCTGTCCATTATCAACCTGAGCAGGGCCCAACTAAACGCACCCGTTGAGCTGCTCGAGCATGTTCTGGAGGCCGTCTCCCACCTGGCGGCCCGCCATCCGCTGATGCTGATCACCAAGGGCGATCTGCTTGACCAGGAAAACAAGCTGGCCCGCTCCGGGCTGGCAGAATACTTCCGGGATATCGAAGTGGTCAGCGATAAAACCCCGCAGAGCTACGCGGCGTTGTTCAGGAACCACGACCTTGATCCGGTGCACGTGCTGATGGTGGGCGACTCAATGCGCTCCGACATCCTGCCGGTGCTGGAACTGTGCGGTTGCGCCGTCTATATCCCCTATCCGGGCACCTGGCTGCATGAGGCCGCCGCAGCGCCCGCCCCCGGCACGCCCGGCTTTTACCAATTGGAGCAACTCAACCAATTGCCAAACTTGCTTGACCAGTTGGAAGAGCAGGGCTGATTACAAGTCAACTGCTTATATCAGGAACAATTCTTCACCATGAACGACATTAAGGAGAAAATATTTTCTTTTCCTTCAAGTTACTTCGTGACCTTCGTGATAAATTTCTTTATTAAAAACAAAATAAAGGCGGATGGGAAACACCCATCCGCCGGATTGCACAACTTATAAGCAGAGGAAAGAGTTGGTAAGGCCACCGTTCGTCGTGGGGGACGTCTGGCCTGGACGAAAGAACCTGTCCCCGGCCAAGCTCGGTTTTACCCGGTCTTTCCTCCTATGGATATTCCTGCAAGTTCTGCGATCGGAACCTCCTTTCTAGACCGTAGTGGTCTCTCATGCTTATCATACAACGGAATAGGTCAGAATTACATTAGAGTTTGCAATCAATACTGTAAAGGCTTGTCCAGACAGAGCTGGGGTCAGTGGATGCTTCTTTCTGGAGCCAGGCTCCTTTCCCGCTCTGCCAGCCAGGAGTAGATTAGCTACAGATTCTGCTTCGAAGTCCGTTGACGCAACCTCGGCGGCGTGTTAGAATGTCCCGCGCTGGGCGTGTAGCTCAATGGTAGAGCAGCGGCCTTTTAAGCCGTTGGTTAAGAGTTCGAGCCTCTTCACGCTCACTAGATGTATACAAGGATGTTACCCCGCCTTTACTCTCATATATAGTGTTTAGTTTTTTGCCTATACAACCAAAATCTGTATAGGCCGTTGTTTTATATTCCAACAGATCGCCTACCATTTCGCTACATGCTCACACCCTCCTTGTCAACCATTCATGCACCAAAGCCATAAAAAAGTATAATATAAAAAACTGCTCGCTTGCAAATACCGATTGCTGATCGGCTATTACCCCTTTTCCTTTTGCTGGCAATGAATAGGATCGTGTGAATGGATGATACAACTGGATTTTAGATCAACAATGAACCTTTTAGCATTGGTCCAGACATACCAGAGATATTGAACGCATAGAACAGAGAAAATTAAGAAAAAATGATGGAAACCTTTTATAATTATTTCATGCTTTCATTTAGTGGGATAATCACGCATAAATGCACCATAGGGAAAGGTAAGACAATTGAATAGGGATTAGGAAATGAAATTGCAAGGACACAATTCTCAAATAAAATACGCCAATATCTTTATCTCTTATGGAATACTTGCGGAAACTTTAACGATTCTATTCACCCCACCATTTGTTGTTTCCTGCCCGTCTGCGGATCATAATTTTACTTTAGCCGGTATCCTACGACTTTATAGGCATCGCCTTACTCTCTCTCTTGGGGGATTCTTTCGTTTGTGAATGGTTTCATTCTAATGACTATGAGGAATTGAGTGACAATGAGTCAACAAATATTGGCTTTCTTTCATATAAAAAAACCAATTGGGAAATATTCAATTAAGAAAATTGTTTGGGGAAGTATTATTGTTGTATTTTTTGTGTCTATATTTGTTTTCTTAATACTTCAGGCAATAAAATTAGCCTCTTCCTACCCGCCTGATCAATGGGAAATTGGTGATTGGCTAATAAATTATCAAGGGGGTTTTATTCGCCGAGGATTGATAGGGGAAATTTGTCTGAGAGTATCCCAAATACTCGGAATTAATATTGTTATTCTAGTCTTAGTAATTCAAGTTTTCTTTTACCTGATATTCCTTGCTACTACCTGCCGGTTGGCAATGAAAAGCACTTTCTCGCCGCTGAATGCTGCTCTTATATTTTCACCCGCGTTTATCCTTTTCCCTGTTCTTGATCCCCAAGGAGGATTCAGAAAAGAGATTTTATTATTTGCTCTTCTAGCTACCTTATGCATCTATTTGGCAACAACTGATAAAAAAATCGGCAAGGGTTTGCCAATATTCATAGGATTAGCTTCTACCATTATCGTCTTGAGTCACGAAATATTGGCCGTATATTTACCCTACATACTCTGCGCTTTTATCATATACGATAAAGGACTGGGCGTTCTTTCAAGAAAAATTCTTTTATCTTTATTACCTGCAGTAGCAATTACCATTTTAATGGTTTTATTTAGTATTGGTACCGAGCAAGTTGTTATTAATATATGTAACTCCTTAAAAACAAATGCCCCTGTGGACTGCTTTCGCAGTGGTGCAATTTTTTGGATTGGACAAGATACGTCATTTGCTTATAAATATGTTCTTGAGCGTATCAAAGTAAATACTCTACTGACGTATGGATATTTAGCTGTTCTTGCATTTATGCCATTAGTTATTTTGCAATTTACTCGCCAATTCTCTAGATTTTTTGAAAATAAGGGGATGCGGTTTTGGCTGACCATTTGTATTGCTTCCTCAATAATCGGAAGCCTTCCTTTATTCTGGATTGGTATTGATTACGGGCGATTTATATTTATTCATGTAACATGTTTATCGTTGCTGGCGCTTATGATTATAAGCGAGAGTAGTGATATACCTCAACGCCTTAACTTTGGACAATTATTTGCCTGGGTTTTAAGTCTTTTATTCATCACAGGTTGGCGTCTGATGCATTATGATGCGTCTTTTAAAAATGCATTCCCTTTTTTAGAGTATTTTGTATCCTTCTTCAAGCACTAGTCTCTTCCACTGATAATCAACTTTCATGCAAACGATTTAACAACAGGCTCATTATCTTTGCCGTCTTCTTGTTTTAATAGAAAAGATTTTCCGATTCTGGGGAATGTCACTTGATCCGGCTAATCAACCTTTTTTTATCAGATTTCAATAAAACCAAAAATCCAAAGAGAGAGGGTATTCCCGCCCACAAAAATATTGTAGGGCGTGCCACTACTCGCATGCCCTTTTAGTCGCAACATTTACTTCGAGAATTATTGAAATATCATGACCGCTAAACTTGGCCCAGCATTAACGATTTGGCAAATAGCGCGGGAAAATTTTTTTCAGTGGTGAGTTCTACGTAAATCACCCGGTGGGCAACGGACACAGCCTGTTTTCGTTTTTCAGTCGACAGCAGTGCCAGCCTGGCCCCCGTTCCGGCTGCATTGCCCACCTGAACGAAGCGTTCTTTTTCCAAGCGCGGGAACATCCCGATATCGATTCCACTTTGCACATCCAGATACGTGCCAAATGCCCCCGCAATGAAGACAGCCTCGATCTCCTGCTCTTGTACACCCGCCTTTTGCAGTAAGAGGTTTACGCCTGTCCGCATGGCGCCTTTGGCGAGTTGGATTTCGTTGATATCGCTGCGACTGAAGGTGATCTCTGCACCATGATTTTCTTCCGCGGATATCACTATGAATTCCGCTCCACGACTGCCGGGTCGGACACGCGGATTGTTCCCGGAATCATCCAGTGCGCCGCGTGAATTGATCATCCCAGCTTTGTGCATTTGGGCGACCAGATCCAATATACCTGACCCGCACAGTCCCACTGCTGGTTGATTGTCGATCGTTTGGAGCAGGATCTGCCCATCCCGGATGAGAACTTTTTCGATTGCACCCGGACCGGCGCGCATTCCATGCCGGATGTGCGCCCCTTCAAAAGCGGGACCGGAGGCCGTGGAACAGGCATAGTGTTTCCCGTTCGCGATCAGGCTAATCTCGGTGTTGGTGCCGATATCCATGCCCAGCACTATCCCCTCGTGGTCAAGCATCCCTGATCCCAATATCATGGCAACGTGATCCGCCCCGACAAATCCCGCAATGTTGGGCAGCAGGTGGACATTTGCGCCGGGAGCTAAGTCGCAGCCAATCTCGTCAGCCGGGATATCCAACGCCGCGCTTTCGGCTGGCACGTAGGGAGCCAGTCCCAACTGTCTGACTGGCAATCCCAAAAACAAATGGTGCATGGCGGTATTGCCAACCACGACCGCATCGGCAATATCGCTGGGCGAGCGATTGATTTTTGCGCATAAGTCGCCTGCCATGGCATTCAACGCTGCAACGATGACCGTGCGCAGTTGCTCGCCGCCTTCGGGTTTGCTCATGCTATGGCTGATGCGTGCCATCACATCCTCGCCGAATGCGATCTGCGGATTCATTGCGCCGGCAGATGCCAGGGTTTCCCCGTTCGTCAGGTCCACCAGATAACCTGCCAGCTTGGTGGTGCCAAGGTCTACGGCAAAGCCGAGCGCGGACGTGCCGGATGGTCTTATCGCAACGACCGTTGAATCGCGCAGGAAAACGCTGACGTGAAAATCGTTTGTACGCAGCTCTTTGGGGAGTGTTTGTAAAACAGATAAGGGAATATGCGGGCGGGCAAGGGCGAGCGCCTCGCGCAAACGGGAGGCGTCCGAACGTTGATCAGATATATTTGGCGGAGGCAGATTTATGTTCAGGCAGCGCACCGCCGGATTCAGCTCCGTGGATATATTCCGTCCTTCTGTCTGAGTCCGCTGGGCAGTGGCCAGGCTTTCAGGCGGAATATGGATTCGCAAATCTCCCAGTATTTTCGTCTGGCAGGCCAAACGCCAATGATCATTTACTCGATTCAATCCCAGGTCGATTTCTTCAGTTTGGTTGGGCGGAGAGACCGTACCGGCCATAACGTGCACGACACAATGTCCGCAGATGCCTTCTCCTCCGCAGGTGGCGTTGAGCATGATGCCGGCGCGCTGGGCGACCTCCAGGATCGTTTCCCCGCTGGTACAGGGGGCCCGCCGCCCGACCGGTTCGAAATCAATGAAGGGCATCATTAAAGATCAGCCTGATTGTAAAACATTTCATATCGAACCATTTCCCCGGGCTGGACTATCACAAAATCTTTTTCCCATTCTCCACGGACAAATCTTTCCAGAAATTTCCTTGAACCTGGTATCTCTTCATAAGTTAGACCAAAGTGATCTGCCACCATTTTCGCATATTTCCGGTAAGCTTCCGAGTTGTAATTCCCCAGGTCAATTAATGCCAGCCGGGTATAGTTGATAATGTAGCGCTTGGTGATCTTGTAAGCCTTTTCCTTGCCATATTTCCCACGCAATGCGCAATACTCTGTATAGGGGTCTTCACCACACTCGATCCAACCCTTGGTCAGGTAGAATGTTCCCGGCGCCTGGTCAAGCTGGCGCAGGTATTCTTCCCTTGATCCTAAATAAAGAGTGATGCAATCATCTGCCTTCGGGATGACCAATCTAAACCGGCGGGATTGTATACCCACGATGGCATTGGCGCACATCCCATAACCGATCAGGATGGTCCCATATTCCGGACCGGTATTATCGATGGCCGCTTGCAATTGAGCGTGGAGTTTTTCGGGGATGTTGTGCAAACCGTATTCAAGCATCTCCATCTCAAAATCATTGGGGAGGAGTGCTTTCAACTCCTCCCCAACGGTTTGGCAGGCAATGATTTTCGTGCGCAGGTTTTCCATCAACTTTAAGGTGCCTTTTGCTCGGCTTGTGGGTTTTGCTCGGGTGTGACCATCCGGTAATGGCGCATGTAGTTCCGGGTCTTACGATCGCTGCCCAAGAATATGTTACCACACAACACGGCATATTTGAGCTGAGGGTCTGTGGGATCGGTGATGGGGATATTCATGCCCAGCGTAACCGCCGCACTCAAGAAAAGGGCATTGATGATCGGCCGCGCTGGCATGCCAAAGCTGACATTACTGGTTCCACCGGTGATATTGTTGTTGGGAAATTCCTTCCGCAGGCTGCGCGTCGTTTCCAGCGCAACCCGGGCTGCCTGGTCATCCGCGCCCACCGTCATTACCAGCGGATCCAGGATCAGGTCGTTTTCTGCTACACCCGCCCTCACAGCCGCGTCCATTACCCGCTGTACGATCCGCAGGCGGTCGTCTGCATTGGTTGGGATGCCCTCCTGTCCCATGCAGAGTACGATCACGGGGACACGCGCATTCGCGATGATCGGCAGGTTCTCGGACAGGATCTTGTCTTCTCCGCCAATGGAGTTCACAAGCGGGCGGCCCGGGCAGACTGCCAATGCTGCCTCGAGTGCAGCTGGTACGCGTGTATCCAGGGACAGTGGTACACTCACCACTTTGGCAATCCGCTTGACTACCTCGGGTAATACGACCACCTCATCAATTCCCTTCCCGCCGACGTTGACATCCAGAATATCTGCCCCGGCATCCACCTGTTTGATGGCCTCCCGGATCACATAATCCCATTCGCCATCCAGTAATGCCTGGCGGAGTGCCTTGCGTCCACTCGGGTTGATGCGTTCCCCAATAATGCGTGCCGGGTAGGTAGGGGCAACTGAGATTGTTTCTCCGGTTCCCTTTAATTCCGTGCTCAAGCAAATACCTTCTTATCCTCAGGCTTCCATTCCCGGGCTTTGAAAATGACATCTGCTTCCGGTTGGCCTTTCAGCCACTCATCGAAAGGCTGAGGCGTGGGCGGGTCGATCTTGATGGATGCCAGATCGGCGGCAATGGGATATTTGCCGAGCGTGCGGACTGCCTTTACTGCGGTGTGAATGTTCACGGGCGGCGTGTCGGCCGGCACGTTGCCGATGAAGACCAGCATCCGCCCGTCGCGGCTCATGATGTCGATCCACTCGGCGATCTTTGCGACGATCTGGTCAGGCCTGCTGTCGCGCATGAAACGCCCATTCAGCGAGGCCATGATAGGCAGTTGATGCCCGCCTTTGCCCTTTTTGAGGGCAAATTCCCGTAGCCAGGTCATATCCCAATCCTGGGTGCGGCCCATGCCCGAGAAGGCAACATTCAGCGGCATGGTCTTGGTCGCAGCCTCCCAGCACTTGAACATCAAGGCCTTATCGAACTTGGCGGGATCCTCCTCGCAGTAATCCCCGGCAGCCGTACCCGCCGCAACGGTCATGCCCAGTTCCTTCTTACACTGCTGGCGAAGTTTTAGGGCATAAGGTACCACCCACTCTTCTATCAGTTCGGGCGTCAGGTCCGGGAAGCACGCCCAGGCATCGGCGCCATTGGCGTTCTTGACCCCGGCCTTGGAAAAGACCTGCATGTAGGGGTAGAGCACCCGGTCGTTCGCCCAATCGAACAGCGCCGTGGCAAAGCCTTTGTCACGCTTCAAGGCCCGCACCGCCTTGGGATAGCCCATCGCCTGGCAGAGCAGGCTCCAGTGCGAGCAGAAGAACCCCCCGGCAAACGGTCCGGGCGCTTTTTTCAGGAAAAGCTTGCCAACCTCGACCGCCATCGGGATGCGGCCCTTGGAGGGATCGAACGGCCCGAGCTTGTCCAGGTCGGACGCCTCCGTGATCAGCGGGTGGCTCACATCCACTGTCGGCATGGCATTGTCACTGTAAATCATCTTTCCACCCAAGGCTTCGACTTCGAAGTTGTAGGCGTCGGCTATGATGGTGTCTGAATCGAAGCTGTACCAGCGGTCGATCGCCAGGTGGGTGTCGACCAGCAGTTCTGCGTCCCAGTAATATTTCCGAGCCGGGACTTTGGCGACCATCATAGCATGGTCATGTATCTGCGGCCCAAAGAACGGAATTACGTCGGCGTGATCGCCCGTCATCGCCGCAATGACACGCGCCAGGCCGCTCGGGTGGCCAAAGCGCAGGCCTTTGCCATACAACATGCCATGCACCATTTCAAGAGTTGAGTTAGCCATTTTAGCCTCCTACCAGTTCCAGTGCTTTTTCCATCGAGATCATGGCATCCTTGCCCCAGGCATCCGCACCTACTTCATCCGCGAATTCCTGGCTGGTGGGTACGCCGCCGACCATGACCTTCAACCCGTTCCGCAAGCCCAGCTTATTCAGTTCGGCGATGATGTCCTTCATCTCCAACATGGTCGTGCTCATATACGCCCCCAGGCCCAGGATGGCCGGCTTGTGTTCCCTGACCGCTTCGATGAACTTTTCCTTGGGGACATCGATACCCAGGTCGATCACCTCGAAGCCCGCCGATTGCAGGAGTGCGATCACCAGGCTCTTGCCGAGGTTGTGCATATCTCCCTGGACAACACCGATGACAAACTTGTGGGCCGGTTTGCCGCCCGCACCCTCCTTGAGCTTTGGCTCCAGTGGGATCATGGCGGCTTTGAAGGCATCCGCCGAGAGAATGACGTCCGGGAGGAAGTATTTATTGGCTTTCCAAAGTTCACCGGTCTTGGTGATCCCGGCGACCACCCCCTGGTTCAGGATATCCAGTGGGGGTAGTCCTTCTGCCAGCGCTTCTTCCACCATCAAGGCAGCTACTTCATCTTCCCCATCTATTATGGCTCTCGATATTTTTTCATATTTTTCAGACATAGACATCTCCTTTTTGGGCTCTTCTAGACCATTATGGAACAAGCCTGCTGGAATGTCTGTCGTCTGGACGACATTTTTTACCTCTTTAGGATATTGGCTGGTTTTGATGCTATGGTTGCGGGTTGGCCTCCCACGTGCACAACCGCCAAGCCACTTCAACGGCTCCTTTGGCAGTGGCATGGTAGCCTTCCGCGCCGATCCGTTTTGCATAATCCTCACTCACTGCGCCTCCCCCCACCATCAGCTTGATTTTGGTTCTGAGCCCTTTATCGGTCAGCAATTTGATGACCGGGTCGATTTCCAGGGATGTCGCCGTGGTGAGCGCCGACAAAGCCAGGATATTCGGATTGAATTGGTGGATGGCCTCCACAAATTGCTCCGGGGTTACATTCACTCCCAGGTCGATCACCCGGAAATTCCTGGCTCGCAGCAGCATGGCTACAATGGTTTTGCCAATATCATGTATGTCTCCATGGACGGTGCCAATGACCACCGTGCCAACCACCACCTCTTGGCTGTGCCCGAGTTCGATATTCGCTTCAATAATGGGTAGCGCCTCTTTCATGGCGCTGGCTGCCAGAACAATATCTGGCAGGGTGATCTCGCCATGCGAATATCCACGATCCACTTGTTTCATTCCGGTTGTTAAAGCGTCCAATGCTTTGAGCGGATCAATTCCCCGAGCAATCGCTTGCCTGGCCCATTTTTCCGCACCCTCATCATCACCGCTCAGGACAGCATTGGTCAAGGCATCCAGAATTTCCAGTTGCTCTGGTGGAATGATCACCAGGTGGCGGCCATTCTTCCATAAAAATCCCTCGGCCCTTAATTCCCGCATGCAGGCCGCGATGGTGGTGCGATTGGCGGATACCATCGCGCCGATTTCATCCTGGGTAATGTCCAGATCGATCGCCACGCCCTTTCCAGTTTGAACCCCATATTCCCGCGCCAGGTTGATCAGGCTGTGTTTTAAGCGCTGTTGTACATCCAGGAAACTAAGCTCGCGCGCATTTTCAGAGATTTCACTGGCTTCGCGTGCCAATTCCTTCATGATTGAAGTTGAAAATTCCTGGTTGGTTATCAGCGCGTGATCGAATTCATCCGGCGATAAGACTGACAACTCCGTGGCCTCCACCACCTCGGCAACCGACTCGTGGATGCCATCCAGCAAAAAAGACCTGGCTCCAATCAAACGTCCAGCACCGAGAATGCCAAAAGAATAGATTCTTCCTTCCGGGGAAATGGATGATATTTTTACTGCCCCCTCCAAAACGATGTATATTCGATCTACAGGGTCACCTTGCCAACATAGAATGGACCCGCGCGGGAAGTGTTTTTTTCGGTCGGGCCATAAGTTTGCCGCTAAGTCAATCAGGGTAGATTTCATTCCTGCCAGTAAAAAACCATTTCATAGGGTGAGAGGTAAAGTTTTTTAACACGAAGGCCACGAATTTGCCGGATTTTACGAATTCTTTTTTTTATTAAATTCGTGTAATTCGTCTTTTCGTGTCATCAGTGTTAATAATTGTGCAGTTGAAAATCTCGTTATACAGAATTCGGCAAAAACTCAGCGCGGAATAATTACCAGGAATCCCAGGATGGCTATAACAATTCCAATCAGGGCGGAATAAAGGCTGATAAGCAGGGCCTTTCTTTGATCTTTTCGCCTGAATTCCAACTGCGCGACGGTTTCCGTCTTCCCAAGTTCAGAACCGAAATTGAATACCCCCCGCATCCCGAAACCAGCGCAAAAGTGCATTGCCGCTTGCAGGAAACCCTCTGCGCCCAAAGCAGCCGGGAAAAAGAGTAACAGCCTCCAGGGTGCAGGAACGCGGAAAACCCAAAAAGCCAGCCAGAGCAGGATCGTCAGGCCCAATCCCAACCAACCGCTCCGCCTGCGTCTATTGATCTCGGCCGGCCCAATGTTACAAACACCGGGAATATACTTATCATAGGCAGTCACAATTAGCTCTCCTTCCAAAGCGGATCTAGATTACAAAAACAGGTACTCAACTGGTTAGGTAACCAGCCAACTTTGATCTGACAGTTAATAACTATTATAACTGCCTGGCATGTACTGCCCGGCTTATTGTAGAGCAGACCGTCGAGATTTCCCGAGAAAAAAGAAAAGGTATGGAATTGTTGCGCAACGGGCCAGGAGGCGATAAGATTGGCAGGAAAGGAAAATCAGCCATGCACGCCCAATTTCCCGTGACAGTCCATATGTTCTTTTTACGTGAGAATCAGATCCTGATGAGCCGGCGCTACCAGACCGGCTACATGGACGGGCATTACAGCGTGCCGGCAGGGCACCTGGACGGCGGCGAAACGGTCCGCATGGCGGCGGTGCGGGAGGCAAACGAAGAAGTTGGCGTGTACATCGACCCGGCTGCCATCCGCTTTGCGGGCGTGTTCCACCGCTTCGAAGATGAAGAACGGGTGGACTTCTTCTTACACATTCAGGCATGGGACGGGGAGCCGGTCAATGCCGAACCGGGGAAATGCAACGATATCCGCTGGGTGGAGGTCAACAACCTGCCGGAGAATACCATTCCTTATGTGCGGCAGGCGATTAAGAATTTTCGGACGGGCGTGATGTTCGAAGAATATGGCTGGAAGAAATAGATAAAATTACACGAAGGGCACAAAGGAACTCGAAATAAAAACTGGGTTAGGCAGTATTGCTCGCCTTGGTGCTCCTTGGAGGCCTTCGTGGTAAAGATTTTTTATGGTTGGGGAGTGGCGACAGGATAAGTGTATAGTACCCCACCCAGGTTTTCATCCCAATCCCCGGAGTGGGCCCGGTCGGCCATTTCGGCTGCGGCCGCCAGCGGCACCAGGCTGCCTTCCTTTCCCTGGCCCGGATAGGCATACGACCCGATCTGTGTCCAATCATCCGGCTGGGTATTGGCCGGATTGTCCGGGAAAGCCAGGTTGGGACCCGGGGTGGGGGTATTGCCAGGCGTGCCCGGCGGGACAGCCCCGGTAATTTGGATCAAAGACTCAACATAAGAGCGGTCGGGGTTCAGGCGCACCCACAGCCTGGCTTCAAAACGAAAGCCCTGGTAAAGCTGGTGAATATGCGGCTTATCCTGGGCCACCTGGGCATGGTCATTTTGGGCAAACACCAGCATCACCTTCATATTCTGTATAATATCGTCATCCTGCATGGTCTCGAAAAGACCGGTGGTCTGTCGGATCTGCCAGGCCTGGGCGGCCTCCTGGGGTGTTGCGAGATCGGCCGGCCAGGAGGTCAGCGATAACGCGCCATTATCCAACAAGGCCTGTGTCAGGGCAGTGGAGTAATAGCGCTTTCCGAACATGACCGGAATCTGACCGTCGAAAATGAAGTCGCCGGTACTGATTTTGCCGTTGCCATCCAGGTCGAGGTATGGACGCCCGATCGCCTTCGAATAGCTGCTGGTATAGGTTGGATCCCACCGCAAGTTGGTGTAATTCAACGTCAAGGCTGCAAAGCTGAAATTGGTCGGGTAGACATAAAAGGGGTTATAAACAGGTTGCCCGGCATCGTTGAAGTAGCCGGTTTCGATGGCGGAAAGGGTATCCACGGTGGGGACCTCGCGACCGATGAAGTATTGAAGACCCTGAAACTGGGAGCCATACAGCGAGAAGGCCCGGACAGCGTCAATGCCGGCATCCTCGAAGGCGTATACGCCCACCTCCGCCACCAGTGGTGGGACGGAAGTCATGGAGACGAAGTAACGACCATTCTTGTCGGGTATGCGGTTGGCAGCAAAGCGGATTACATCCCGCAAGATGTTGACGGAATGTTCTCCGCCATAATCGAATGTGCCAGTGCTTTTGGCTCCGGTGCGGGGATCGGTCTCGCCAGGCCACAGGTAGCTGACCTGGATCAGTCCAAGTGAAGTGAGGTCGGGAACGGTGATGAAGCCGTTCGTTGGAGTAAAAATGGGAGAAGCAACCACCACAATCCCGGCGCCTTCCGGGTAACGGGGAACCTGCGGCGAGGCGACCATTACAGCTATATCCGAGCCTTCCGAGCTGATGATGGTGGTCCTGATCTTGCCGCTCAAGGTCGTAGCCGGGCAATCCTGCGGGCAGGTAATCGCGTTCTCATTCCCACCACAGATCCCATCTCCGCAACGGGATGCAAGCAACAGCCCGGGTGTCCCGATCGAAGCGGGTTGGCTGCAGGAAGCCAGGATGAACAAACAACTTAAAGTCAGGATCAGGAAACTTCTCATGGTTGTCCTCAACGTGCGAACGACTGCGCAATCCTGCGGTTTTTGCAGGGAAGTCGTTATTTCCGAATGGCAAATTTTTATTGTAGCATAAATAAAAAACCTGACAGGTATCATATGCAGGAGAGGTTATTTGCAGGTTGTCTTTCAATGCAAAGCGAGGTAAGATAATGGTGCCATGCTCAGAGTTTTAATAATATTCGTTCTGCCTGGCATTGAAAGGTCAGCGGAAGCCTGACAGGTTAGTCATACCTGTCAGGCTTTTTTTTTCTAAATAAGTATCCAATAAATTCAAAGGAGATTGAATGCAGACACCCTGGGAATATCGTTATGCCAACCGGACTAAACGGATGGGCAGTTCCGTCATCCGTGAACTCCTTAAACTGACCGAGCAACCGGATATCATATCCTTTGGAGGCGGGTTGCCAGCACCGGAAGTCTTTCCGCTCAAAGAATTCCAGGCCGCCTGCAACTACGTGTTGGAAAATGAAGGCGCCCAGGCCCTGCAATACAGTACCACCGAAGGCTACCGGCCCCTGCGGGAAATGATCGCCCAGCGTACCGCCCGTTATGCGGTGACGGTTACACCTGAAAACATCCTGATCACGTCCGGCTCCCAGCAGGCACTCGACTTTATCGGGCGGGTCTTCATCAACCAGGGCGATTATATCGTGGTCGAATCCCCCACCTACCTGGGCGCTTTGCAGGCCTGGAATGCCTATGGGGCCCAATATATCTCCGTTCCTTCCGATGAGAACGGCATGGTGACGGATGAATTGGAGAAGGCCCTGCGCGTCGGGCCCAAGTTCATCTATGTATTGCCAAATTTCCAGAACCCCAGTGGTACTACGCTCAACCTGGAGCGCCGCCAGCGTCTGGTGGAGCTGGCAGACCAATACGGTGTTCCCATTGTGGAGGACGACCCTTATGGACAATTGCGCTTCGAGGGAGACCACCTGCCATCGGTTGTCTCGCTCGACAGCAAGTACCGCGGCGATGACGGCTGTTATACCGGTAACGTGATTTACCTGAGCACTTTTTCCAAGCTTCTGGCTCCGGGTATCCGGCTGGCGTGGGTGATTGCCCCGGAGCAGGTCATCCACAAGCTGGTACAAACCAAACAGGCCGCCGATCTGAACACGGCTGCCTTTAACCAGATGACCGCTTATGAAGTCGGCAAGGATGGCTTTCTGGATGAGCACGTGAAGCACATCCGGTCGATTTACAAGGAACGCCGGGACGTGATGATGGAGATGATGGAGGAAATGTTTCCTCCGGAGGTTCATTGGACTCGTCCGCAGGGCGGTATGTTCCTGTGGGGGATTTTACCAGAAGACCTGGACGCCGCCGAAGTGCTCAAGGTTGCCATCCAGCGCAAAGTGGCCTTCGTTCCGGGCGAGTCGTTCCATCCTAACGGCGGTGGCAAGAATACCATGCGGCTCAATTTCTCATATGCCAACCCTGAAACCATCCGGGAGGGGATTACCCGCATGGGAACAGTACTGAAGGAATTCGCAAGGAAACCAGCCCAACCGGTCCATTAGGATCACCAAAATATATCGCAAGGAGGCCACCAAGGCTGGTGGCCTCCTTTTTCTATTTTGAAACGTCCTGGTTGCTTGCGTTAACCCCCAATCTCGCTCATCACCCGGTTCATAGGGATAACGCCTTCCGCAAGTCCATGTCCCCAGGGTTTTTCCCAGATACCATCCACCAGCAATTTTCGGAGATCCTCATGCGTGGCTCCAGCCCGCAGGGGTTTAAGCAGATTAATCTCGTGCTCGCGCAACAAACAGGTACGCAACAAGCCATCTGCAGTCAGGCGCGCCCGGGTGCAGGAACTGCAGAACGGCACGCTGACGGAGGAAATGAAACCAACCTGTCCTTTTGCTCCATGCACCTGCAGCATGCGCGCTTCCCCGTCCAATTCACCGCCGTTGGCAATCTCCAAGGCGCCGAAGGCTTGTTCCAGGCGTGCCTGGGTCTCTGCACCTGTGACTCTTTGCCCCACTTGCAAATCCGTCGCTCCGGCAAAAGGCATCATTTCGATAAACCGGACCTGCCAGGGATGGTCGATGGTCAGCCGGGCCAGTTCCACCGAATCTTCCTCATTGTAGCCGCGTACGACCACCGCATTAAGTTTGAGCGGAGTCAGTCCGGCCTGCTCGGCGGCCAGGATGCCTTTCCAGACATCCTCCAACTTGCCCCAGCGCGTCATGCGTTTGAACTTGGCCGGGTCGAGTGTGTCGAGACTGACATTAACGCGGTCCAATCCGGCCGAGGCCAGGGGCGCAGCCAACCTGGAGAGCAGCACGCCATTGGTTGTCATGGAAAGGGAGTTGATCCCCGACGTGGAGGCAATGCCCCGGACTATGTCAACGATGTGTGCCCGTACGGTCGGTTCCCCCCCCGTCAGGCGGATTTTGTCGAAACCCAGGTCGGCAAACACCCGCGCGAGCAGCAGGATCTCATCATCCTGCAACATCTCGGCATTTGGCCGGAACGTCATATCTTCCGGCATGCAATATACACAGCGCAGATTACAGTGATCTGTCAGGCTGATACGTAAGTAGTGGATTTTTCGCCCAAATCTGTCCAGAGCCATTTTTCCTCACTAATACCAATAAAAGTGGGCTGATTATACCCTTTTTCCCCAATTTACCAATTGACGGCGAATATCAAGCGTGCTATCATAATTACATTAATTATCATTTTTATTGCAGGTGTATTTGGGAATCCCCGCGATAAATTGTAAAGATATGGGGAGGGCTGGCACCCGTCAGGATGCTGTGCAGCCGTCCTCCAATCCTGGCGATTTCCTAAAAAACCGGCAAAGGAGTCATTTATATGGGTGCTGACCTTATTTTTCGTATTATTGGACTGGCAGTCTTTTCGATTGTGGGGATTTACGTAGGCAACGGCCTGTCATATTTCAATCCTGACCAGCAATTATTTTACACGGTCGTTTTCGCCCTGGTGGGTGCCCTGTTTGGGCTGGTGTTGACTCCTTATCTTACTACGCGTCCCATCCGTGCCCTGCGGACTCTTCTGGCCCGGCTGTCGGCAGAGGCGCTCTTTTCCGCGCTGATTGGTCTGATCGTTGGCCTGTTGACCGCCGCCCTGCTGTCCTTTCCGCTCTCGCTGCTGCCTTCCCCATTTGGAAAAATCCTGCCATTCATCGGTGTATTGCTGTTCGGATATTTCGGTGTGGCAATCTTCCTCACACGACAGACGGATATTGCCAATATTATGGGCGGTATTTCCAGCCGGCGCGAGGGCAGCTCCCCAGCCACTTGGGGGCAGACCAATCGGACCATCCTGCTGGATACCAGCGTCATCATCGATGGGCGGGTGGCCGACATTGCCAAGACCGGTTTCCTGCCAGGTACTCTGCTCATCCCGCGTTTTGTGCTGAACGAGTTGCAATATATTGCCGATTCTCCCGATGGCCTGCGGCGGGCACGTGGCCGGCGCGGCATGGAAGTACTGGCAGAACTGCAAAAGGCAACTTCGGTGCTCGTTCGCATCAGCGATATCGATGTGGATGGCGTAAAAGAAGTGGACGATAAGCTCGTCATCCTGGCGCGCCAGATGAAATGCCCCATTCTGACCAATGACTATAATTTGAACCGCATTGCCGAGTTGCAGGGTGTCATCATTCTCAACATTAACGAGCTTGCCAATGCAATCAAGTCCGTCGTGCTGCCGGGTGAACTCATGGAAGTGAACGTCATCCAGGAGGGCAAGGAACTCAACCAGGGTGTTGGTTACATGGAAGATGGTACCATGGTGGTGGTCGAAAACGGCAACAGATACCTGAACCAACAAATCCACGTCACCGTGACCAAGGTACTGCAGACTGCTGCCGGGCGGATGATTTTTGCCCGTCCGGAAGGCAAAGAATAAAACCCATCCAATTATTCAGTGGGAGTTCGCGTTTAAAGAGTGTGCGGTTTTGCAGCACATTCTCTAAATGCGTTAATTCTTGAATTTCCGGATAGTACCTTAGATCTTTTCCACCACCTGTTCGCGCTCCGGGCCCACCGATGCCAGCCGGATCGGGACTCCCGCCAGGCTTGCGATACGGTCAAGGTAATCCCGCGCCGTTGGCGGCAGTTCATTCCACTTTCGCACCCCGGATACATCTTCCTTCCAGCCAGTGAACTGCTCATAGACCGGCTCATATGGGCTCAGATCAGAAGGTCCAAAGGGCAGGTCGGCAAGGGTTTTTCCGTCCTGGCGGTAAGCTGTACAAAGCTTGATATTTTCCATTCCAGTAAGCACATCCAACTTGGTGACGGTCAGTTCGGAGAGGCCGTTAATGCGGACGGCATAGCGCAACAGCACGCCGTCCAACCAGCCGACGCGGCGTGGCCGGCCGGTGGTGGTGCCGTATTCATCCCACGGGTTGGCCCCGCTGCCACGCAGGCGCATTGCCAGGTCGCCGGTAAGCTCAGTGGGGAATGGCCCGGAACCGACGCGCGTCTGGAAGGCTTTGACAACGCCGATCACGCTGGCAGTCCGGGCGGCGTCCAGGCCCAGGCCGAGACCGGTCAACGCACCGGGAGCGGTAGTCGACGATGAGGTGACAAAGGGATAGGTGCCAAAGTCCAGGTCCAACAGCGTCCCCTGGGCAGCTTCCACCAGGATGATCTTCCCGGCTTGCATGGCCGCATGCAGTTCGAGGGAGGTATCGGCAACATAGGGTTTGAGCCGTTCGGCAAATTCCCGGTATTGGTCACAAACCGGGGCCGGGTCCAATTCGGGCGCGGCATACATGCGCAGAGTCTGATTGGTTTCAGCCACATGGTCGCCCACCCGCTCCTGGAAATCCGGAGCAAGCATGTCAGCCACGCGCAGGCCGCGCCGGGTGGCTTTGTCGGTATAGGCCGGGCCGATGCCGCGTCCGGTGGTACCAATATTATCCTTGCCCCGGGCGGCTTCAAGAGCCTTGTCCAGCGCCTGGTGGGAGGGGGTGATGAGATGGGCGGCATAGGAAATGCGCAGGCGTTCTGGCGAAGTGGAGATGCCCGATTGGTTGAGTATGTCCATTTCTTCAAACAAGGTGCGCGGGTTGATCACCATGCCATTGCCCAGCATGGCAGTTACCTGCGGGTGGATAATACCGGATGGGAGCAGATGTAGTTTGAAGATGCGCGGTCCCACCGTGACCGTGTGACCGGCATTGTCGCCGCCGTTATAGCGGGCGCAAATATCTACGTGGGAGGCGAACCAGTCCACGATACGGCCTTTCCCCTCGTCCCCCCATTGTGCACCAACAATGATTTGTAGCGGCATAAGGCATTCCTCCTGAAAAGACTGTTAAATTATATCAGAGCCGATGCATGGCTGTCTAAACAGCCTGGATTCACCCAACAAATCTCATTTTGTCATTGCGAGCGCAATTTGCGAAGCAATCTATCCGCCGAACAGGGGAAAGTCCCCTTAAGGTGGGGATTGCTTCGACGGAAAAACGCCGTCTCCCCAAGAAGCGGGGACGGTGTCGCAATGACACCATTCAATCTGTAATCCGCAGCCAGCCGGAATGATATAATTCCAGGAGAAAAGCAATGAAAACCAAACCTGTCCTTGCGATTTTCCTGTTTGTAGCCGGGGTTTTGTTGCTCTGGTTGCAGATCCCAGCGGCAGCTTCCCCGGTACAGCAGGTGGCGTATCCATCGCCGACCCCCGGGCCGGACGGACGGATCATTTATATCGTCAAGGCTGGCGAAACCTGTACCCAGATTTCGCTGTTATACGGTGTAACGGTGGAATACATCCGGACCACCAACCTGTTGGATGCTAATTGCACCCTGCGGGAGGGCCAGGCCCTGATGATCGGCGTGGGCGGAGCTTCAGGCGGTTCGCCGACCCCCGGACCTTCTCCGACGCCAACGCCAATAATTCCCACGGCCACTCCCAGCGCGGGCGGCAGCGCGCAGGTTTGCGTGCTTGTGTATGATGACGTAAACGGCGACGCATTGCGCCAGGCCAGCGAGGGCGCGATTGCCGGAGCCGCCATCAGCCTGACCAGCGACGACGGCACCTATTCCCAGACTCTCACCAGTGTGATCAACCCAGACGCCACCGTCTATCCGGGCATGTGCTTTACCAATGTCCCGCCAGGAAAATACACCGTCAGTGTGGCTGCCCCGGATGGCTACAATCCCACCATGAATTTGACTTCCAGCATGGTTGTCAACCCGGGCGATTCGATTTCGGTTAACTTCGGGGCGCAACCCAAGGCAACCGCCTCCGGCAGCACCACCGGCAATGGTCCTTCGCCGCTGCTGGGCGTGATCGGCGCGGCGCTCCTGCTGGGCGGAATCGGGATCGGGTTGTATTCTTGGAACATACTCAGGAAGAAATAACCCGGCCCAGGCGCTTTGGCAATCCGCCGGCTTTTCGCAATGTGCCGCAAATATTCCTGCAACTGGCAAATGGATCACTGCATTATTCTTCTCCTGAATCGGTGGGATTTGAGTTGAAATAGAATTGTCATGATTTTGGTTGCCCCACCCCCTACCCCCGCCCCTCCCTGTAAAAAGAACAGAGCAGGTGGCGGGGAAAATAAAATTCTGGAATGTTGGCGGGCAGCAAAGTTGCCCGCCAACATTCCATACCTTACCTGGTGACAGCCCTACCGGAACAATGGCCAAAGCTTCATCTTAATTACAAGTAGGATGTATAATGATTTTGTCATGCCGACCACCCGTTCGAAAGCTTCCTCCAGCAAGAAACCCAGCCCTCCGACAGTCCGCGGCGGCCTTGCCCGGACGATACAGCCAGAGCCCGGCTCGTCCCAACGTTCCAAAGCCCCCACCCGAACTTCCTCCAGGAAAAGCGCCCCGCCACCACCGTCTGGCCTGTTCGAAAATATCTCGCCCGACCGCAAGATGGACATCCTGGGCGTGGTCGTGGCCCTGATCGGCCTGTTGACCCTGCTGAGCCTCTTTTCAGCCGGGAACGGCAGGCTGACCGGGTACTGGGTTAATGCCTTGCAAACCGTTTTCGGCTGGGGTGTCTACATCCTCCCGGTCGGGTTGATCGTGCTGGGCGCCTGGCTGGTGGCGCGCAATGTGGAGCGCCTGCCGGAACCATCGCTCGAACGTATCGTCGGAATCATTCTGCTCTTCGTGGGCCTGCTGCTGGCTTTCCACTGGCTGAACGGCCCGGTTGAGAGCGCGATTGCGCGGGCTGAAAAAGGAACCGGCGGCGGATACATCGGCGCGCTGCTCCAGCAGGGACTGGTGACAGCCCTGGGGGATGCCGGTACCGCCATCCTGATCGTCGCATGGCTGGTGATTGCCCTGGCAATGACCCTGGACCTGTCCCTGCAGGAAATGTTCCAGTGGGCCGGGCCGCTGGCGCGCAGGATCAAAGCCTGGCTGGGGCGCTTGCTGCAAAAGAAGGCATCCGGGGCGCAGCCGGCCGTCCAATTGGGAGGGCCGCCCGAACCGGAAGGGTCGCCGGATAATTTCACCCCCATAAAACTTTCGCCAATTATCAAGCTGGCCCAGGCGCAACCCGCCGGTGTGACAATCAAGACCAACCAGAGCGCCGCCCCGGCCCATATCTGGGTGCTGCCACGGGTGAGCGATATCCTGGAGCCGCCCCAGGCGCCCATCGTCAACCAGGAGTTCGTGGAAAAACGCGCCCGCCTGATCGAGGAGACGCTGGCTTCCTTCGGCGCGCCCGGCATCGTGGTGGATACCAGCATCGGCCCTACGGTGACCATGTTCGGCGTGGAGCCGCGCTTCGTCGAATCGCGCGGCGGGCAAATGCGCGTGCGGGTGGGCAAGATCGCCGCGCTGGCAGACGACCTGGCGCTGGCGCTGGCGGTGCAGCGCATTCGCATCCAGGCGCCCGTGCCGGGGCGCGGCTACGTGGGCATCGAAGTGCCCAACGATGAGATGGCGCTGGTGGCGCTGCGTGAGGTGATGGAGAGCGAAGTCTTCAGCCGCAACAAATCGCCGCTGCGCTTTGCGCTCGGCAAGGACGTGGCTGGGCACCCGAAGGCCGCCAACCTGGAGTCGATGCCGCACATGCTGATCGCCGGGACGACCGGCTCGGGCAAGTCGGTCTGCGTCAACTCGATCCTGAGCTGCCTGCTGCTAAACAATACGCCGGACGACCTGCGCATCATCCTGGTGGACCCGAAGCGGGTGGAACTGACCGGCTATAACGGCGTGCCGCACCTGCTGGCGCCGGTGGTGACGGAGATCGAACGGGTGGTGGGGGCGCTGCAATGGATGACGCGCGAGATGGATACCCGTTACCATAAATTCGCCGAGATCGGGGCGCGCAACATCGCCGACTACAACGCCCGCATGCTCTCGCAGGGCGGCAAGAAGCTGCCCTACCTGCTGGTGGTGATCGACGAACTGGCCGACCTGATGATGGTGGCCCCGGACGAGACCGAACGCACCATCACCCGCCTGGCGCAACTGGCACGCGCCACCGGCATCCACATGGTGCTGGCCACCCAGCGTCCCTCGGTGGACGTGGTGACCGGCCTGATCAAGGCCAACTTCCCGGCCCGCATCGCCTTTGCGGTGGCCTCCAACACCGACAGCCGGGTCATCCTGGACCAGCCCGGCGCGGAACGTCTGCTCGGGCGCGGCGACATGCTCTTCCAGGCGCCGGACGCGCCCGCCCCGGTGCGCCTGCAGGGCGTCTTCGTCTCGGACGTGGAGATCGGCCGCCTGGTGGACTTCTGGCGCCAGCAGGCCGGCGCGGCCAGTCCGTATGCGATGCCGGTCGCGAACCAGGCAGGACCGGGCGGAATGCTACCTGAAGGGGTGCCGCTCAAGTCCCCAGGCTACGGGGGCAGGCAGGTGCCCATGTTCGAGGACATCACCGCCATCCAGGGCGACCCGCTGCTGAAGGATGCCATCGACACCGTCCGGCGGGAGGGGCGCGCCTCCGTCTCGATGCTGCAGCGGCGGATGCGCATCGGCTACACGCGCGCCGCCCGCCTAGTGGATTCGATGGAAGAAAAGGGCATCGTCGGCCCGCCAACCCAGGGCACGGGGGTGCGCGAGGTGCTGGATTACGGCCAGGCCGCCGCGCCGAAGGAAGATTGAAAATATTCTATTGTCATAATAGAAATGACAATTAAACACAAAGGACACTAAGGGTACGACGGGGAAAAAACAAGAACGATATAATGAAAGGTCAGGATATTTTCCCTGACCTTTTTTATTTGATGTGCACTCAGGAAGCATTGCGTAAGTCGGATTGGCAATCCGACCTGCGATAAATATTCGATGTTAATAGGGTTATGACATAAGGAGTATATAATTCTGTTGGTGAAAATTCTGAACAGCCACCTACTTTGGAGATGATATATGAGTAAAGCAATTGACGATTTAAAGAATGAACACGAAGCGATTCTCTCTGCCATTCAGATCCTGGAAAGGATGATCGCCGGTATGGATAAGGCGCAATCCGTGGAACCAAAGGATATGCATGATTTCATCGGGTTCCTGAAAGAGTTCGCAGATAAGTGCCATCACGGGAAAGAGGAAGGGCTTTTATTCCCGGCGCTGGTGGGAACAGGCCTCCCGGAAAAGAGTGGGCCGATCGGTGTCATGCTGGCCGACCATGCCCAGGGCAGGCAGTTGATCCGGGATATGGAAGAAGCGCTCTCGCCGCAGGTGGACCGGGTCAAGCTTGCCCAGGCGGCTGGAGCATATGCAATTTTATTAAGAAATCATATACAGAAAGAGGATATGTTCCTGTTTCCCATGGCGGAAAAGGTATTATCAGAAACACAACTGGAGAAGCTTTATGAAGGGTTTGAAGAACACGAAGAAAAGGTGATCGGACAGGGGCGCCATGAAGAACTGCATGCCATGCTCAAAAGCCTGCAGGAAAAATATCCAGCGGAATAATGATAAAGACAATTAAACACAAAGGACACGATCCCACGGGAGAGCACCGCGGGACAAGCGGGCACGAAGGAAAAACAAAAAACGAAAGAGAAAGGGAAAGGTCAGGATATTTTCCCTGACCTTATTTATTTCATCCATTCAGCGCAGTTTTATAGTATATTGGTGTCGCCTCAACAAGTGGAGGATGGAAGGTGGTTTGTGGGCGGCTGCGCCGCCCACAAACCACCTTCCTCTCGCTTATTGAGATAACGCATTTATTGTCCCCTCCAAAGGAACAAGCAACTATGGCATTAATCAGTCTGCAGGAGGTGAGCGTGGGATTCGGCGGGCCGCTGCTCCTGGAAGAGGTCAACCTGCAAATCGAACGCGGCGAGTGGGTGGGACTGCTGGGCCGCAACGGCGTGGGCAAAACGACCCTGCTGAAGTTGGTCAATGGCGACTTGCGCCCGCAGAGCGGGGTGGTGGCGCGCCAGCAGAATCTACGCGTGGCAACCCTGCCGCAGGAGATCCCGCAGGGACTGGCCGGGAGCGTGGCTGGAATCGTCGCCGGCGGGTTGTTTGCCAGCGGGTTGCAGGAGGGCGCGCCAGAGGCGGGATCCGGCGCGCAGGAGCACGCCTGGCAGGGCCAACTACAGGTGGAGCAGGTGCTCTCGCGCATGAGCCTGGAGCCGGGGGCGCGCTTCGAAAGCCTGTCGGCCGGGCTCAAGCGGCGGGTACTGCTGGCGCGCGGCCTGGTGCGGGCGCCGGACCTGCTTCTGCTGGACGAACCCACCAACCACCTGGACATACCATCGATCGACTGGCTGGAAACCTTCCTGAAGCGCTGGGGCGGCACGCTGCTGTTCGTCACGCACGACCGGGTCTTCCTGCAAAAACTGACCACCCGCATCGTCGAGCTGGACCGCGGCCGGCTGTTCGACTGGGACTGCGATTACGCCACCTTCCTCAAGCGCAAGGAGGAATTGCTGAGGGCCGAACGGGAGCAGAACGTGCTGTTCGATAAGAAACTGGCCCAGGAAGAGCAGTGGATCCGCCGGGGCATCGAAGCCCGCCGCACGCGCAACGAAGGGCGAGTGCGGGCGCTGCTGCGCCTGCGCGCGCTCCGGCACCAGCGCCGGGAACAGCCCGGGAAGATCCGCATGCAGGCCCAGGCTGAGAAACGCTCCGGCAAACTCGTGATCGAGGCCGAGAATGTCAGCTTTTCCTATGGCGCGCGTACCATCGTGCGGAATTTTTCGACCACCATCCAGAGGGGCGACCGGGTCGGCATCATCGGCCCGAACGGCTCCGGCAAGACCAGCCTGCTGCGCCTGCTGATGGGCGAACTGCCGCCGCAGTCGGGCGAAGTGCGCCAGGGCGTCAACGTGGAAATGGGCTACTTCGACCAACTGCGCAGCCAGTTGGATGAAAGCAAGTCCGTGCTGGACAACGTCGGCGAGGGACGCGACACCATCAGCATCAACGGCAAAGCGCGCAGCCTGAACGGCTACCTGGAGGATTTCCTGTTCACGCGCGAGCGCGTGCAGGCCCCCATCAGCGCCCTCTCGGGCGGGGAGCGCAACCGGCTGCTGCTGGCGCGCCTGCTGGCCCACCCGGCCAACCTGCTGGTGCTGGACGAGCCCACCAACGACCTGGATATCGACACGCTGGAGGTGCTGGAAAACCTGCTGCTGGACTACACTGGCACGCTGCTGCTGGTGAGCCACGACCGGGCCTTCCTGAACAACCTGGTCACCAGCGTGCTGGCGCTGGACGGGCAGGGCGGGGTGACCGAAAGCGTGGGCGGCTATGACGACTGGCTGCGCCAGAGTTTGTTATTGGATGAGGCCGCGCCCGAAGCCGCCTCTACGAAGCCGGCGCAACCCGCCGCCCCGACACTACGGGCCCCCGCCCGCCCGAAGAATACCGCCGCCTTGCCTACGATATTGGCCTCCCGCAAGCCGGGCTACAAAGAGCAGCGTTCACGCGAGGCGCAGCAGCGCGAGCTGGCCGAGCTGCCCGGCCGCATCGAAGCCCTGGAGGCCGAGCAGCACCAGCTTACCCACTTGATGGCCGGCCCGGCGTTTTACCAGCAGGATGGTAACGAGATCAGCCTCGCAGCGAGGCGGTTGAGGGAGCTGGACGAGGAATTGAAGAAGGCGTATGCGAGGTGGGAGGAGTTGGAGGGAAAATAAAAGATTTTCACCACTAAGGGCTCAAAGTACACAAAGGAAAAGATTTGTGTTTTTACTTAGTGATACTTGGTGACCGCCTGTCCCGCGGTGTACTTCCGCGGGATCGTGATGAGATTCTTTTCACCCCGTTTTTTCGGGTTCCGAGGGAGCGTTGGTTGAATACTACGAGGAACAATTATTGGGGAAGAGAGCCGTGAGTAGAGAATAGAGAGTAGGGAGGGAGGAAAAAGGCATATAACTGCAGAATTTGGGGTTTTTTGAAGGTTTCGTGCATGGGGAAACAATGCAAGGCTGCGAGGGCGGAGCAGTGAGGCAGGCAGTCAGAATTGATCGTCCAAAAAAGGCGTTGTTTTTTGCGGTTTTGGGCTTGTTTTTGCAAACAAATGGGGGTTTTGAGGAACAAAAATCCGGCAATGGGGTAGTTTGGTAGCCAGGCAAGGCGTTGCATATGTCTTCGGTTATAATACCTTTGCCAGCGGATGCAATTCGGCTGCAGGCCATCTGAGCGATTTGGCGCTCCCATATCCCTGGCTTTCCTGATAGGAGAATTTGATATGTCAGCGATGCAAACCATTTCCGTGCAAGTGACACCCGAAGCAGCCAAGGCTTATCGCAAGGCTTCGGTAAGCGAGCGTAAAAAGATGGAACTCCTGCTGAGCATGCGCCTGCTGGAGGCGGCCAGCCCGCGCAAATCACTGGAGGCGGTCATGCGCGAGGTCAGCCGCTCGGCGCAGGAACGCGGCCTGACGCCCGAAATCCTCGACGAACTGCTCAAAAAGTAAAATGCGGGCCGTTTTCGACACCAACGTGCTGGTCAGTGCTCTGATGTTCAAGCAATCCACACCCGCACGCGCCTTCTTCGCCGCCCTGCAAGGCGGCGAAGTTCTGCTTTCTGCGTCATTGGCCAATGAGATCAGTACTATCCTGCACCGTAAAAAATTCAATCCCTATTTCTCAGAAGAACAACGCGAGTCCTTCCTGATTGCGCTGGTACAATCGTCCAAACTGGTCGAAGCGACCGTAACCATCCAAGCTTGCCGTGATCCCAAGGATAACATGTTACTGGAGCTGGCAGTAAGCGGCAAGGCAGATGTGCTCATCACGGGGGACAGCGATTTGCTGGTTTTGAATCCATTCAAGAAAATTGCCATCCTACCGCCGGAAGAATTCCTCACGGTTTATTTTCCAACAAAGACTTAATCTCATTCATCAGCCCTAAAATCTGCTTTTCCCTGGCGGCGATGGCCTGGCGTATTTCCTCCCTTGCACATAAAGCACGTATCCGCATTTCCCATGGGAGAGCACCATGGGACAAGTTCCCGTAGGAGAGTACTACGGGACAAGCTCCCGCGCGCGTGCGCCTGCCATTCTCCAAGACTGCCAGGCTAGCAGGAAACGAATAACGAATTACGAATCACGATTTACGATTAATCCTGGATCGGGCCGCCGCTGCCCCGGGTCGCCGGCCAATGCCTGAATACCTTTCATATCACTTTATTGGCCCCCATGTTACGCGCCAATTATCGATGCCCCCAGCGCTGTCGGTAACCTGGTGAATTTCACCGGTATCAACAGAAATAACATTGATCTCCCCATATTCAACGCCAAGGCTTACGGAAGGAGTCGATACAAAGGCCAGCCATTTCCCGTCCGGTGACCAGACCGGGCCACGCGACCATCCACCCGGTGTCGAAGTTATTTGACGTTTGTTGTTGCCATTCCGATCCATTATCCAGATTTCCGAGCCACCATTAATGGCACTGGATTGATAAGCAATCCAATTTCCATCCGGTGACCATGTTGGGCAATAGTTTTCGAAGGCTTCGGATGCCAGGGATACAGGTGGCCCACCTGAGGCGTCGATCCGCCAGAGGCTGGTCGAATTTCCGCTTCCGAAAACCGCAAAAGCGACCTGCGTCCCATCCGGCGAAAAAACCGGCAACCAGCCATTGACACCGGCCTCCAGGGTTCGGATGAGGCCCCGGTAGCTGCGTCAAGGATACGGAAATGCCCGCCTTCTCCACAAATGATCTGATTTCCATCCGGAGAATAAGTTGGCGAATTGCATGCCTTAAAAAGTTTTACGGATAGATCCTGTAGATCCATTATCCCATCTGATCCGTTGATATCATAGAAAACCACACTGCTCGAGTCGGGAGAAAGCCAGGGACCGTAATAATGTTGATTGGTGGTTGGTTGAAGAAGGAGCCGGGGTGGAGTGCCGGTTTCCAGGTTTAGCATGTACATGGCGTTGAAACCAGAAGGAAGCCTGGCAAGGTAGACCATCATGCCCTGTTTCCACGACTGTTTTTGAGAAGTACCAGCCGGACTGATTTGAGAAGTTGCCACCGGACTGGTTTGAGACGGAACGCTCAATGAAGGGGTGATCTGGGGATTGGTCAGCGTGCTGGTCAATCCTCCGCTATAGGGTCCCAGGCTTGGAGTAACAGCCGGGCTGGTTTGAGAAGTTGCCACCGGACTGGTTTGAGACGGAACGCTCAATGAAGGGGTGATCGGGAGTTTGGTCAGCGTGCTGGTCAATCCTCCGCTATAGGGCCCCAGGCTTGGAGTGACAGCCGAAGGCAGGGTGGCGCTGAAGGGCGGATTTAACTTATTTATCATTATCCAAAAGACCAGGAATACCAAAGCGGCAAAGATCAATAAGGCCGCAAAGGAAAAACATACCAGCTTGATGTAATCCCGGAGTTTGTTCATAACGCTATTGTAGCAGTTTCTTTACCGGTTCCAGCGTGTCTATTTTAAACACCACGAACCGGGCAGGATCCTGCAGAAGTGCACTTCAGGACAAGTTCCCGCGGGAGAACTCCGCGGGACAAGTTCCTGCGTCACCTTGTGTGCCTTAATCTTTCTTCGTTGAGCGTGTCCGGCGAGCTTGTTGTGCCTTTTTTATATTTTCTGAGCCAGGCAGATTAGCCGGAAACGAAACCCGAATACCGTTTGGGGAAAGAGCTTTCACCACACGTGTGCCTACGGCACACCTGTACCTGCGGTACCGGCGCAGGCAGTGCAAGCGATCCTGCAGAAGTGCACTGCAGGACAAGTTTCCGCGGGAGAGCACCGCGGGACAGGCGGTCACATATGTAGTAAATACATTTCTTTATGGCTTTTGGAGGCTACGTTCAAGGCCTGGAATATGACTGATTCTTCCTAGCGCCTGGACCAGAGCGCTGGCTAGCAACATATTTTATTCAAAATGAATCACGGTATAATCCCTTGACAGGTATGCTGCCCTGACAGATGAGGTGCACGATGGAACAAATCGTTATTCAAGTGAAAGATAAGAAATAGGCACAGGCGCTGAAGGATTTTCTTCAGACGCTTGATTTTGTCGAATCCGTCAGCCAGCATGCCAGGAGTAAAAAAGGGCGGCAGGCAAAGCGTGTCGATTTCTTTTCCCTGGCCGGATTATGGGCCGGGCGTGACACTTCCCAGGAAAGCCTGCGCAAAGAAGCCTCGCCGCAGCTAAGATGATCCTTTGCTATACCCGAAAGGAGCCGCCATAGTCTCTGCCAATCCAGCCATTCCTGAAAAGAAGATCCGCGCTTTCTGCCGTCGTTGGAAAGTGACCGAGTTTGCATTGTTCGGTTCCATTCTCAGGGAAGACTTCCATCCGGAGAGTGATGTGGATGTGTTGGTCAGTTTTGCGGCAGAGGCGCGCTGGAGCCTGTGGGACCTGGCCGAGATGCAACTGGAATTGGAAGGCATCTTTGGACGATCGGTGGACCTGGTGGAGAACGGCGCACTGCGCAATCCTTTCCGACGGCAGGCCATTTTAAGCACTAGGGAGATAGTTTATGCCGGCCGTTGACTTGGATTCCGCGTATCTCTCGGATATGCCGGGGGATACGCTGGACTCGGCCCGATCCGCCTGTGAATTCACAGCCGGTGTGCGTTTTGATGCCTACCAGCGCGACCGCAAGCTGCAAATGGCAGTCGAGCGCGCCGTGGAGATCATCGGGGAGGCCGCCCGCCGGGTTTCCGAAGAATTCCGCAGCGCCCATCCGGAAATTCCCTGGCGCAGCATGATCGCCCAGCGGAATGTCCTTGCGCACGAATACGGGGAGATCAAGCAGGAACGGATGTGGCTGCTGGTGACCGAAAACCTGCCTGCGTTAATCCGTGACCTGGAAAAACTTGTTCCTGCCAGCCCTCCCGAATCAGAGTAGGGCCTGCGCCGGGTTCCGCACGTGTCGGGGGAAAATAGTTTTGATCCGCCAATACCACTGCGTAGTACAGGTCTTCTCTTATCATTTTTTCCTTTGTGTACTTCGTGACCGTCGTGGTGAGATCTTTTTTTTAGGATTTTCCTGCAGGTGATCCCGCGGGAGAGCGCCGCGGGACGAGTTTCCGCGGGAGAGCACCGCGGGACAAGTTTCTGCATCACCTTGTGTGCCACCCTCTTTCTTCGTTGAGCGTGTCCGGCGAGCTTGTTGTGCCTTTTTACTATTTTCTGAGCCAGGCAGATTAGCCGGATACGAAACCCGAATAGCGATTAACGAATGATCCGGCCGGGCCGCCACAGCCCCGGGCCGCCGGCTGCAAATACGGATGGGATATGCAATGTAAAAGCTCGGTACGGAGAAATCGTATATTCGCCGTATGCTTGGATTGGAATCTGTTATTCCCACATGCCTATTAATTTAAGAATTGTAAGGTTATAATCTTTATTATGCAAACGACTTTTACTGTTTGCCATACTAGCACGATTTTTCCTCTTCCGGCGAAACATTTCCATCAATGGGTAGCGGAAAATGCAAATGGTTTCAACCACCGACAACTTTTTTCCAGCGGGAATGTTCAAAAGAGAAGCTAAAAAGCATCTTGAATCTTTCATTCGTTAGATTTTGATATCGGGGTACGGCGAATTATGAAACAATATGAAGCAGTAATCCAGGCAATGAAAGAAATCGGTGGCTATGCAACACTTGGACAGTTGTATCAAGCTGTTCCGAAGATTTCTGATTGCAAATGGGAAACGAAAACCCCGTTTGCAAGTATCCGAAGAATTGTTCAAACCCATGAGGAGTTTTTCAAGATTCGTCCAGGTCTATGGGCTTTGACTTCGAAAAAGCAAAAGGTATTGCGATTGTTTTCAGATGAAAAAGCACCTGAGAAAGAAAGGGAATATTCTCATTATTTCTTTCAAGGTTTGGTAGTTGAGATTGGAAATTTAAAAGGATTTCAAACATTTATCCCATCCCAGGACAAGAATAAGCCATTCGCAAAACAAACATTGAACTAAGCGCTTCGCGCAGCTGACTTTTCCCCATGTAGCGTTCCATAAATTACATAGTGCCCAATCAGGGCTATATTTTATGCAAATGAATCCAATCTTAATTTGCAGGAGGTATAG
>Ga0187873_1000744_pt1 | contig 30842 bp, 27 predicted proteins | sample June2016WEW_16_1_2_FD_133012 | JGI IMG/M metagenome (GOLD analysis project Ga0187873, IMG submission 133012) | Peatland microbial communities from SPRUCE experiment site at the Marcell Experimental Forest, Minnesota, USA - June2016WEW_16_100 | ecosystem: Environmental > Terrestrial > Soil >...
AAGTACGTTTTAGCTCTGATTTACAATCCAATCTCCGGTCCAGCAGGGCCGACAGGTCCAACCGGAGCATCAGGGTCGTCTGAGATTGAAGAGACTCTGTTTTTGGGCTACTTCGTACATGGAACTGATGTAAGTTTAGCTAGGTTAGGAGCAACTAAGTTTACTAGTCCTATTGACAGTTTTGTATACACGAGCCAGAGCCAGATTCTTTATTACCAAGTGGAGTTAGTCAGTACGCGGTATCCGGCAACGACTGGTACTGGTGGCAGTGTATCTTTTGTAAATGGACAAATGACAGACCCCGGACCTTCGAATGTGAGTGCTCTTTCTTTTCGTGGAGAGTTGTGGTACTTCTATTCCAACGTCATTGACGATCCAACGAATGCGGCATACAACACTCTTTTTTTGTATCAGAGCTATTGGGACGGTGAAGAAGAGCAAGCTGTGAATGCTGGATATGCTAAGGTCTTTGCCGTGTGTGCTAGGAGCCTATAATGATTGTGATTACAGGCGGACATTTCCAGTATCCGAATGGGACCCCAGTAGCTTTAGGTACACTGGTTTTAGAGTTGTCTAGCGATAGTACTGAGCCGGTTGCAGCGCCAGACGGTACGATTGTGGCCGCAGTGCCTATCGAGATTCCGCTTGACGACTCGGGCGATGTGTTTCCGACTTACATTTGGTCAAACGCTGAGTTGAGCATTCCGACCTATTACACGGCGCGAGTGTATGATGCAAATGGCGTTCCTGTTTTGAAAACTTCTTTAATTTGGATTTTTACAGTCGCCAGTGGGGGCACCGCTCCTATCGGAACACAGCCTCCGGGGACGGTCCCGCCACCTTCTACGGTCTATGTCTACGGACCACAAGGGGCGTTTGGATCGGCTGGACCTACGGGGCCTACTGGACCTACCGGAGCATCATACGGGGCTACGCCGCCGACGATTGTGCAAGTGGCAGAGATCATCTATCAGACTGACCCGGCCTATCCGACAGCCGTGGGATGGACTGCACACTTTGCGGCTACTCCTACTCTAGGCAATCTGCTTATTATGGGGATTATTTCTTCGGGCGGAACTCCTCCGTCTTCCCCTTCGGGATTTTCTCAATATTACCTATCAGCGGAGATTACTGGTGGAGCGTTGTCAGGCTACGCACAATCTTGTGGACGCCTTGTGCAGGCCGGAGACGGCCCTACGTGGACCGGCACAGCGCCTTCCACGGCCTTCACTGTGTTTATGGTGGAAATGCACGATGCGGTTTTGTCGAGCGATGTGGCTGGCGGGCTGTCAGTGGCAGGTTCCGTGGCAACACTGGCGTCGCCGGACTTCCAATATGCGGCTGTGGTGTTTGTGCAGACTCTAGCCGACAAGACTGGCGGGACGCAGTATTTGACGGCAATGTCGCCTGCGTCGTATGACTACGTTTACGCTTATGAGACGGTGACGAACGCTGGTTATGGGAGTTTTGGAGACGACACGAACGGACATGATGCTTATGTGTTCTGGTCTTCGTTCTATGAAGTGCCCGGTGATGTAATTAGAGAGACGTACACGCAGATCACCGATGGACTTTATCACATCGTTGTTATACCTTCTTCGTTGGGACCCGGCGGGTCGTCCGGCGCACAGGGCGCTCCGGGAGAAGGTGGGATGGTCTGGAAAACTGAGAAACTCTTTCTAGGCTATTTTAAGACTGGCGGTAGTGTTGCGGTTGCAGACATTCCAGCGAATTATACCAGCCCGATTGATGGCACGGTGTACACGGACCAGTCTCGTGTGTTGTATTACATTTGTGAGTTCGTTTGTCCGCGTAATCCTGCGCCGCCTTTCATCAATGGGCAGGGAGCAACTCCGAGTATTTCTTCAAGTTCTCCGTTAAATTTTCGAGGTAGGTTGTGGTACTACCACGCGAATGTCCAGTACGATGATCCGTCTGCGGATGATTATCTGACGGTGCAAATCTTCTCTGGCTACTGGAACGGGGAGAATGAACAAGATTCGACTGCTGGTTTTTGCAAGGTTTACGTGGTCATGAACGCAGACGGTATGCCGCGCACGTAATGGTGAATCTATGGCAACTCTTTTGAAGATTGTTGAGTGGGCACGGCCCTTCATCTCGAATTTGTTTTTGTTTGTGGATGGAAGCATTGAGCCTGCAATCACAAACGCCAATACTATTTTGGGAACGATGCTTGGCCCTCCTTTCGTGTGGCCGTGGAATCGGAACACGCTCACCTTCACTTGCACAGTTGGAGAAACGGACACCGAAAAAACAGGCGTTAACGATTGGGGGTTTGCTGAGTCGGGGTATTTGAGCGTACCAGCGTCGGCTGCTTCCGATGCGAAAAATATCTACCAGCTTCAACCTCAGCGACAGATCGAGATGTCATATCAGCCCGGTCGCCCGAGTTTGGTGAGTGAATTTTTGGATGACCAAGCTGGCACGATTACTTTCCGGCTTGGGTCTTCATGCCCTGATCTTGCGTACCCGGTTGTGATTACGTACCAGAAGGGCGTGGAGTTGTTGACTGCTGTAGGAACCGATTTGCCGTTGCCGGATAAGGTATTGCACATTTTTCGATATGGATTTTTGGCACTGGCAATGTTGTACGATCAAGATTCGCGGTTTGCCGAGATCAATCAGAAGTTCATCGCTACTTTGCTTGGCTCGCAGCAAGGTCTTGACGAGATCACACGCAACATTTTCTTGAATGATTGGATGGGCTTGCTTGCTACGCAAGCATCGCTTGGTCCACATACACAGCAAGGGCACTCAGCACGAGGTTCAATGTAATGGCAAATGCTCTTCTAGCAGCGGGTGCTGTCCCGAAGGGGCAGACCCATTGGGCACCTATCTTTTCCAATGAGTTCTTTTCCGGCCTTTGGACAAACCGAAATCCTCTTCGTGACCCTGCTACACCTTTCATCTACGGCAAGTTTTATTCGGCGTCTCGGTATGAGGCTTTGTGGGACGGCTTGAACACTGAAGTTTCGCCTCGTTTGACGTTGATTCGCGCCCCCGGACATTCTGTTTTCAATGCCAATACTTTTCCTTTCCTAAATGACTTCTACAGCTACCAAGTCGATGGCGTTAACCGTCCGAACTTCGTGCGCCTTGTGGCGGACTCCGCAGACTACGTGTACGATCTGTACGACGCAACGACAGAGACGGATTCTGTAGCAGGGACTAACACTGGTCAAACGATACTTTTTACTAAGTCAGCAGGCGCAGGCCAGACGCGGTTTTTGAGCGTAGGCAACACCTTGTACATAGGGAACGGTGTCGATAAATACCAGTATTTGACCTCCGGTTTTAAGTGGAAGGCTGGTTATGCGATGCCTTCCGGAGCATTCATTGTTGACGGAAATGGAAACATCCAGTTGGCGCTTGGCGTCACTGTGCCCTGCACAAACATCGTCATCAATGGTGGAACGCTGACAGCGACCGTCAACTATTTGGAAGACGGCCTCGGGAACACCTTGCTTCAAGCGGGAACGCAGATTGTTTTGGAAAACATGAACTCGGCGTTTTTGAATGGTATGAGTTTGGTAGTGACCTCTGTATCGGCGACCGGCCCTACTATTACAGCAACTATCGCGTCCAGTGCAATTCCGAGTGGTGAAAATGAGAATTCCGGAGCGGATGGTGTCAATACTGGGTTTGTTGTTATCCAATCTTTGAATGGGATGCTAGGTTCTACTGCGCCTACCTTCAATACGAATTTCAACGGGCTGACGCTGGACAACAATGGTGCGACTCCGGGAACAAATCTGTGGCAGATGAAAGGCCCGGCGCTGCGCCGGTGGGGGATTGACTCTCCGACAACGATCATTACGCCGACAAATGCCATCAACACTTCGGTAGCTTCGACATGGGCAGCCAACACGTATTACATGCCGTCCGTTTTGCCTCAGACCGGACCCATGATCGTAGTGGGAAACTACATCTGGCAGTTGATTGCAGGCGGAACCACAGGAGGAACTCCGTCTTTTCCGGGCAGTCCGACAGTTGGAAGTACGACTTACACAGATGGTGGGGCTACTTGGAAGTGTGTGGCGGCGAAGACTCGGTTGCTTTCTCATGCTTATGCGCTTGGTGCTCTCATTGCGGTGACGTGGACTGTCACCAACTTAGTGACGGTGCAAGTTCCAAACCCTCCAAGTTATGGTCCTTATGGTCCTTATGGAGGTTCAGGAACAACTACTACTTATACTTATACTTATACGTACACAGCAGTTTTTCAATGCACTACTGCTGGCACTACGTCAAACGTGGCTGACAGCGGCGTTACTGGAAACAACCCTTCTCCGGCGTGGAACTCCGCACTAAAGGCGTATGTATCAGATGGGTCCGTGGTGTGGCAGAACATCGGGCTAGGCATCACACGGACAGATTCGGCGACAACCGGACCTGTGATGACAAGTAGCGATGACTATACTAATGTTATGACTGTTGGTAATATTGGAAATAGTATAGCGGTGTCGTTGCTCGGGCAGGTTCTTGACTCGAACGGCGCAATTGAGATTGTAAACATTGGTGGGCTGTCAGGCCCCGGACCTACAGCACCTTCTAGTGGGTGGAGTCAAATAGAGGGTGGTTCTACAACCGATAATCAGATTACATGGATTAATGGTGGGTCTAGCGCTGCCGTTGGGGGCATTGCAGCAGGAACGGCTAGCTGGTACTATACCTATGCCTATGTAGACGACATTACCGGATCGGTAGGGCAAGCAGCGCCCTTGTCTCCGGCGATTGTGCTTGCGCAGAACAGCTATGTCCAAGTTCAAGGTGCGTACTACATTCCTCCGTCTGGCCCTTATAATCGAATCGGAACCATTAATATCTATCGGACTCCGCAAGGTGGGCCAATCGCATATTTGATCGCGCAAATTCCAAACGTGCCTACTGCGCAAGGGCCATGGACGTACAACGATTACTCGCCGGACCAAGGATCACCGGGTTCGACGATGAATAATCTTTTGAGCGCCGATCTGATTGGCTACAACTCTCCTCCGCCGGATGGTTTCATTCCGATCTGTTTGCACTTGAGCAGTATTTGGGGGTTTGTTGACAATGTGCTTTACTTCTCCGCAGGCGGAGATGTGACGAACATGAAAGGCGGATGGGAGGCGTTTCCAGCAGGAAACAATCTGTCTTTCCAGAGTACGGGCCATGTGGGTTGGGGAACAAATAGCGGTTTGTATGTTATCTTGGAAGATAGCATTCAATTGATTGCTGGAACCGCACCTCCATTCAGTCCGTCTCGCGTTGTGGGAATTGGTATTCGTAGCCCGAACTGCTTTACGTTGAATGGGCAGAGTCCTTTCTTGTTCACATCCGACCGGCAAGTAATTGGCATCGACCCTAGCGCCGGTTGCACGGTTGACGGCTTCCCGATTGCGAACTTGCTTGCAGTAGCTCCATTTGATCCTTCGACTTCATACTTGACATGGCACGTTGATGGTACAGACCAGCGGCTCTTCATTGGAGACGGTGCCAAAGCTGCATCCGGTTCACAGGGCTATTACAACATGATTAACAGCATTACACCCGAGCCTCCAGCGGCGGTATGGTCGCCTAAGCGTGTAATCGCGGCAGGTTGTGGCTGCATCAAGTCCGTGGAAACATATGCCGGGAAATATCAGATGCTTGTAGCCCCAGCTACCAGTGGGCCTATTTTGTACCGCGATATTACAAAGGCTACGGACAATGGTGCAAAGTATGCAGCATGGGCGATTGTAGGCTCGAACGTTTTGGCGCATCCGGGGCAGATTGCTGAGATAGGTTTTATTCATCTTGAAGCAGTTCGTACTGGAGGAGTTCCGAAGGTTGCGGTCTTGGTGGGTGAGGTAAGTGGTTGGCCGGGGTGTCCGCCGTTCGACGATTTGGGGAAGGTAGTGCATGATCCTCCACGGCTGCCTGAGAGTAAAAGTTTGCACTCTAATCGTTATTACATGACGCAAACTGGCAAGCCTGCGTGGTGTAGGCATCTCCAGATCAAAATTGCATTTGCTATAGAAGATGCTATGAATGAAGTATTATCCTTCACAGCATATGGTGCAATACATTTAGAGCGGTCGGAGAGTGGAAGATGATTGTTTATCTTATTACTAACCTAATCAATGGTAAACAATATGTAGGAAAAACAACAAGATCATTAAAGGTAAGATGGGCACGCCATCAGTATGAGGCTATTAGGGGTCGTAAACAGGCTCTTTATTATGCAATTAGGAAATATGGAGCCGTATGTTTTAGTATAGAGGTTTTAGAAGAGGCAGACCTTAAAACAGAACAAGATATGAATCTTTGTGAGATTCTATATATCAAATTTCTGAATACTAAAGCGCCTAATGGTTATAATTTAACAGATGGTGGTGAAGGAACTATTGGAAGAGAGGTAAGTCTTGAAACTAGAAATAAACTTAGTAAAGCACTTACAGGAAAACGTGCTTCTCAAGAAACTAAAGATAAAATGAGAAAAATTTCTTTAGAACGTGGCGCACGTCCTCCGTCTAGAAAAGGAATTGCTCCTTGGAATAAGGGTAGAAATGCCGACACTAGATAAGTCAACTCAGAAGCCGAAGGGAGTAGGCCCAGCAATTACACCTGTGGCACCTACTGCGTTGCCTCCACCAAGTGATGCTAGTACGGTGACGCGCACTACCTTCCCTACTTCTACGCCTGTTAGCCCGGACACTTTGAATTTGTGGAATGATCGAAGCGCCGGGCTTCCTACACGAGGGCGGCTGATCCCAGTTACGGCGGCTGGCGCTGGCGGATCGGGGTCCGGCTCGCAAGGTAGCCAAGGCAACCAAGGTAGTGCTGGAACATCGGGTAGCTCTGTTACAGGGTCGCAAGGCAATCAGGGCAACCAAGGCAATCAAGGGAACCAATCCTCTGTCGCTGGGCCTCAAGGGAACCAAGGCAATCAAGGTAACCAAGGACCCTTTGCGGGAACATCACTGGTTCAAACTACTAATCAGAACTCCCATGGGCTAGGGTCTCCCGGAGCGTGGGTCGCAGTCTACTTCGACGAAGGTTCTTCGCTTTGGAAGAAAGCCAAGGCAGACAACGCCAACACTCTTGGCTTCGCAATTGCTGTCATCATCGACAGTAATAACTTTTCTCTGTATACCGAAGGACAAATTACTGGCGGCTCTGGTTTGACAGCCGGTGAGTATTACTTCGTTAGCGACTCTGTTGCAGGCCAATTGACGACCACAGAGCCTACCGCCTCGACGAGCTATTCAAATCCGTTGATGCAAGCAACGTCATCGACGACCGCCGTGATGGGGCAGTTTCGGCCAAGTCAGATCGCGCCCTTGACTCCTCAGCCTGTGCCGGTGTTGGTTCAAGCCGGTGCTGGCCCAGTGGCCGACCCCGGCGGGAATGATTATTATCTCGCCAACAATTATGGAGTTTTGACATTCAATGTTCCAGCGGGCAGCGTGGTCGGTATGCAGCGTTGCTACTACAACTACGTTGGAATTTCCGGCGCGATTACGTTGCAGATGGCAGCTAGCAACAAATGTTCTTTATACGGCGTAGACAGTGGAAGCGCAGGCACAGTTTTTGCAAGTGGTGTCGCGGGAGATTCGGTTGTTCTGGTCTGTGATGCAACAAATCACTGGACTGCTTTTGTTGTGGCCGGGACGTGGAGTAAAACGTAATGGAGCCAAGGTCAAGAATTTTGAATGCGCTCAAACACAAGAAGAAGTCAGTAACGGTCATTAGTAATGGCCTTTTCATGGGAAACATTGCTTGGGCTATAGACCTTGGAGCCGTACCAACTTCTGGCAATCTGTGTATTGCTATGTTTTCTGTTGATGACTCGGTTTTTCCTTGGGATGTGTTTAACGGATGGACACAGCAGGCTTCATTGAATAGCGGATCGACGGGCGACAATTATTCAGCTTCTAAAGTTGCCGTGCCGGGCGACCCTAGATACCCAGAGTTTCAGGCAGGCTCAAACATTGGCTCTGCGGATGGTGCGATGGGTGGTTGGCAGTTCCTTGGAGCGCCTACTGTTACATGGGGATCAGGAATTTGCACGGGTGGTGGTGGTACATTTTACACGCCGACGATTGTATCTGATGCGCTGAGCTATGTGATTATATTCACATCTTGTGAGGGGGCTGCTGTAACAGGCTGGTCGCCCGCAGGCTTTTCTCAGTGGGGGTATTACCGGGGAAGTTGGGTAGGAGTCATGACAGGAGCTATGAATCAGCCGTTTTCTATGACTTACACCGGCACGCCAACGAATGGGAACATGGTTTATTTGTACGCAGTGGTAAATTGGGGAATGTAAAGACGATGGCACAGACAGCTATAATTCGCGCTCTTGGAGGCTCGCAGGGCTTTCAGGGTAATCAGGGAAATCAAGGTAATCAAGGCGCAGCGGGCAGCCAAGGTAACCAAGGCAATCAAGGGACGGCCGGCGCGGCAGGCTCACAAGGTAATCAAGGCGCAGCGGGCAGCCAAGGTAACCAAGGCAACCAAGGCAATCAGGGTAACACGGGAAGTAGTGGCGGAGTTTATCCTTTTACAGGATTTACCGCTCCTTCTAGTTCGGGATTTGGTTGGGTAAATCAGGGGTCTGCGTCTGTAACAATACAAAATGGTGTTTTGGTAATGCGCGCCCCCGGAACAGGTGGTGACAGTCTTCGTTTTTACGAAAAAACGTTGCCTACTACGCCGTGGACTATAATTGGGGCGTTTGTGAAACGACCAAACTTTTTCATGTATCCGACAACACCGGCGGCGGAACCCGGTGGTTGGTATGACGGAATTGGGCTGTCTGACGGAACCAAGTTCTTATTTTTTGGTGTAGCGGATAATAACAGTTATAACACACTTACCAATTTACCAACGCTTAACCTTGATGAATATAGCAATACGACTACTTTTTCAGGCACTCGTCTTTTTAGTATGAATATCTACATCTGGCCTCCAATTTGGTGGTTCAAAATCTATGATGACGGCACTAATCGAACCTATTGGATAAGCGTCGATCCAACTAATGCGGGTTGGCAAGAGATTTATACACACGCTCATACTGCATATTTAACTCCTAGTCAGGGGGGCTACATTATGGATGCATGGGATGCTCATCTTAATGGTGTTACTGTGACCAGCAATGTTTGGGTTTCGTTTCAGATATTAAGCTCGTAGAACTTGCTTTTAGACTTGACTTGTGCTAAACTGTTGGCATGAGTCAAATTCGGTTTTTGGAGAGTGTATGCGCACGTGGGATTTGTTCGACACGCTCGCAGCGGGCAGGGTAATCGGTCCTCCGGCGGGAGAGCAAGAGCATCATTTCAAGCTAGCAGAGAACGTGGCACGGGTCGAAAAAGGTGATTTGGTTGTGTCTGACTATTACGATCCGAAGAAGGCCATGGGCGTCTTGAGAAAGGTTTGTGGCCTACAAAACGAGCTTCTCGTGACGGCTAGTGGGAAGCGTACCGGCGCAGTATGGCATAACTTGCAAGGCCAAGTCGAGGCGCATGTCGGTGACGATGAAATATCCGATGTGCAAGTTCCCCGGCAGTTCGATATTCCAGCGGAGCGTACAAATCTATCCGCTCCTACGGACGTGGAAGGGTTTCTTTTTCGGTCGGGATTTCCTGGCTTGTCTACGTGCTGCCGAGAGGCACGTCTGACTTCGTATGACAAAGAGTTTCGTGGGTACGAACTCTTGCAAGCACAGGTCAATTTTCCGTTCCTGTTTCTCTGCGGCATTCTGCTTCATGCGAAATTGGACGGCGTAACGAGCGTTTTGATGTCGAGCCGTGATTGCTGCCTTTGGTTTTCCTTGATGCGAAAGGTGTGTAAGCTGCTTGGAGGCAAATACCACCTTCATTATTATCTGAGCAGCCGGCTGTCGCGCTTGAAGGCGTCCCCGGAGCATCTAGCCTATACAAATTCTTTGCTTGGAGGACCTCTGCGGCCTTCTCCGGCAGTGGTAGATTTTGTATGGTACGGAGGAACGCTAGCGAAGTTACTCGCTAAGACATCCGCTCCGAACGTGCCGATCTTCGTTTTGGGAAAGTACACTTCGGCGAATACGCGCTCTGAGGCGCTGTTGCCCGAGACTAGAATGCTGTCGCACATCGAAGGTGCGAATCGGGCGCGTCATGCGATGGTTGCGGACACCGACGAGAAAGGCCATCCGACATACTACAACCCCTCAGGATTCCAGTGGGAGAAGTCAAAAGAGATTCAGGCCGGGCATGAGACTTTTCGGCTTGCCGAAGAAGCGATGTCTAATTATGATTTTTCTAAGGACATCGCACAGCCTCTTGAGCATATACGGGCGACGGCTTTTACTTTGGCGGAACGTTTCGAGCAGTTCGGTACTGAGATTGACTATCTGGACCGGCGCTTGATGAACATCGAAGAGGGGGCTATAAAGGCTGCGGTTAATGCGCTGGACCCGAAGTATTATGACACGCCGTGGTCTCCCATGTGGGGCGGGTCTGCTCCTGTGCCAGAACCTCCGCCTCTGCATACTTTGCAGGTGAAGGATGGAGTGCGGGTTTCGATTTTCACGCCGACGCACAACCCGGTGTGGTTGCGCGAGGCTTACAACTCAATCAAGAACCAGCCGTTTTACGAATGGGTGATCGTGTACAACTCAGGTTCACCCCGGATTGGGTTTGACAAGGACCCGCGAGTTAAAGAGTTTGATCTTCTGGACAAAGGAAGGGGATTTACAGAGCCGTTCAAGATTGGGTTCCTGAAGAACGATGCGTGCTTACGCTGTACTGGCGACGTAATGCTGGAACTGGACCACGACGACATGTTGCTGCCCGGCGCTATCGAGGAAGTCCAGAGAGCCTTCGAGGACCCGGCGGTCGGGTTTGTCTATTCCAACGATGTGCTGTTTACGCCGACCTTTGAGCGCCCGACCCGATTTAATCCTGCGTGTGGATGGCAGTGGCGGGAGTACGATTACAACGGCCATTCTTTGGACGAGGTAGTTCAATGGGAACCACATCCGGCTAATGTGGGCCGCATCTGGTTTGCGCCGGATCATCTACGATCATGGCGCAGTGATTTGTATAGGTCGATTGGCGGGCATGATAAGAATCGAGGCTGGCTTGACGATTTGGACTTGATGTGCCGACTGTATCCATTAACTACTTTCAAACATATCGACAAGCCCCTGTACATGTACCGCATTCATGGCGGGAATACGTGGCTACGGCCTGAGATTAATAAGGCAATTCAGGAAGATGTATGGCCGACGTGGGATATGTATATTCAAGGAATGGCGGAGGTGTGGGCTAAAAGGAAAGGATTAAAGCTGCTAGAACTAGGTGGTAGGATGGCAGCAAAGCTTGGCTATATTACAGTTGATTTGAAAGATGCAGATGTGATTACAGACCTTAACAAACCATGGCCGTGGGAAGATTCAACGGTTGGTGTAGTAAGAGCTTATGATGTGTTTGAGCATCTTACTGATTCATTGCACACTTTCAAAGAATTGTATCGAGTGCTTTCACCGGGAGGTATGGCTTTCATTCAAGTTCCTTCAACAGATGGTAGAGGGGCGTGGGCCGATCCTACACATAAAACGTTCTACAACGTAAATTCTTTTTATTACTTTATGGATCGTAATTTTGCAAAGTATATTGACACGCCTGTACGATTTTACATGCCCCGATTGTTTACGACTACGAAAGATGGGAGCGGGACTTGCTGGGTCAGGGCCGATGCAATTTCTTTGAAAAATGGATTTCGCCCCGGCGGAGAGATTACAATTTAGAGGCGTATAAATGGCTTTCAAAAACATCGAAGAAAGACGTGCATATCGTAGAAAGTGGTATAAATTACATCCAGAAAAGTGGAAAATTTATTATGAAAATAAGAAGAAAAAGGGCTTGAAAAAACTTAGAAAACAAGAAAGAAACCAATATTTACGGCGTGAATATGGTATAACAACAATTAAGTGGGGTATGCTTTTTGAAAAACAAGGTAGACGTTGTGCTAATCCGGGATGCCGTGCTAGCATTCCCGGCTATCGTAATTGGCATACCGATCACAAGCCCGGAAGCAACCCTCCTATTGTACGTGGTATTCTGTGCCACGGTTGTAATACCGCTCTTGGACTGGCCAAAGATAACCCTGTTGTATTACGTGGTCTAGCTGATTATTTGGAGACTCATTAGAATGCAAAAAGTCTGGCTAAACATGATTGTCAAAGATGGTGCTTCTACGATTAAACGCTGTCTTGATTCTGTAAAGCCGATTCTTAAGGGCTATGCGATTGTTGACACGGGTTCTACAGACGGAACGCAAGACATTATTCGGATGGAGTTGGCTGATTTACCCGGCAAATTGATTGAGATTCCGTTCCAAGATTTTTCTCAGGCTCGCAATGAAGCTCTGAAACTAGTTAAGGAATTGTGCGAGAAAAACGATTACATTCTTTTACTCGATGCTGACGAAGAGCTTTGTTACCATGCAGAGCACAGCATTCCAGACTTGAAGGCTGATTGCTATGACTCGCTTATTCGTCTTCGGAATTTGGAATATTGGCGGATGCTTATCGTGCGGGCAGGGTTGCCTTGGTGTTGGCGGGGTGCGTGCCATGAGTATTTAGATTGCGCCGGATTATTTCGCAGAGAGAGACTAGATTGCTGGCGTCAAGCTTACGAGCATCCCGAGAGAAGCGGCAAGGAAGTTTCGCTTGCCCACGCCGCCTTGCTGGAAAAGAGCCTAAAGGAAAACCCCGGAGATTCGCGGTCGGTGTTCTACTACGCGCAGTGTTTGCGAGACGCGGGCAGCCTCATGCAGGCCGAGGCGCAGTATCAGCGGCGCGTACAGATGGGCGGGTTTCAGGAAGAAGTCTACGTCTCGCTGTTGGAGATTGGCCGCATCTGTGAACGCGGTGCCAAACAGCCGGGCGTAGTGATCGACGCTTACCTTCGTGCATACGCATTTCGACCGGGGCGTGCTGAGGCTTTGGGAAGTCTGTTGCAGTTTCTTCGTAAGCAGCGCCGGTATTACGAAGCGACGATGTTTGCTTCTGAGGCTCTGTCGTTGAGGCTGTCTCACGATGTTCTCTTCGTCGAAGGGGACTGGTTGAAGTGGAGGTTGTTAGACGAGATCACGTTCTGTGCGTATTGGGCTAACCGGCTTGATCTGGCAAAGATGTGTTCCGAAAAATTGCTCTTGTGCGATGTTCCGTCTACGGAGAGGACTCGCATTGACTGTAACCATAAAGTGATTTTGGATGCTTCGCTTGGCATTACAAATCCTCACGCAAAACAAATCTTCAAAGCATCTGCATAGTTTGCGGTAGGAGACAACGGCATGTACCGAAAACTGACGGCAGAGGACTATGCTTTGCTTAAAGCGGAAATCCTCAAGGACGAAGTGCATAGCAAGGATTCTGCGTTTTCTTTGGATATTTTTACAAATCCTGATACTCGAAGTATTGTATTTGAGGATTCCAAAGGTGTGGTGTTTTATGCCAATCTTTGTAAAGAGATGCGTATTACCATTCAATTTTGTAATGGCGTTGAGAAAGAACGCATCCGAAGAATATTTGAACAGCACATTCCAGAATTTGCGACTGCTTTCAAAAAAGCAGGCTACATAGCATTTGTATATGAAACCAAAAGTAAAGTGCTTTCTTGGTTTCTACGTCGTTTTGGATTTAGATCAACGGAAATTCAGCGAAAAGAGTTGTAATAAGTTAGGCTCGTGAGAGGCATAAAAATGAAAATTCACATTAAGACTACATGGGACTGGCAAGGCAATGTTCTTGAAGACGTTTGGTATGAATGGAGTGGCCCTGTTGAAAGATGTTGTGGTGCCCCGTCTGGCCAAACTGCACTAGCCTCTGCTCAATCTAGCTACTATGGTACTTTGACCTCTCAGGCAGAACAAGAGTTTGGACAGGCCAGTGCTCTTGCTGCTGAGTTTAAGAGCGAGTTCGAGCCTATCTTCGCTGCCGGGCCAAGTCAAAAAGGCTGGTCGCCAGAAGAAGCAACTGCTGTTAATACCAACACTCTTACTACTGAGGGACAAGCCACGGCGAATGCTTTGCAAGCCTCGAATTTGAAGACTAACGCGCTTGGTGGTGGAAATGAGTATGTACCACAAGGTACGGTAAAAGAATTACAAACCGGAATAAACGTCTCTGGCGCAGAAGCTACTGCGACTGCACAACAAAATAACTTGATTCAGAATTACGAACAAGGCTTCCAGAACTTCGAGATGGCGGCGCAAGGACTTGAAAGTATTCCATCGTTGTATTCAGGATCGACTGGCGCAGCAGGCGCAGCAACTCAAAGTGGCGCAGCAGCGGGGCAAACGTACAATGAAATTGCTCAAGAATCATTTGCGCCATGGGGTGCGGCGCTTGGTGCGGTTAGCTCTGTAGCCGCAGGCTCGAAGTATGTGTAAAATTCTTTGAAGGACGGTAAGAAAGTATGACAGCGCAAACGCTAGAGCTAGTGGCCTTGGCCGTGGCCGAAATGAACGGTGCTTTCATTCCAAGGAGTGAGGCATTTTTGTATCGTAATCCGGGGAAGTTGCGCGAGGCGAATGGAAACCTTCGCATGTTCTCCACATGGGCTGGTGGTTTGAAGAGCCTGATTAGTGATCTCTCGCGTTGGCCTGAGTACACCCCTGTATTGACGGTGTTCGAGAAATACGGTTGTGACTCCATCGAGAAAGAGTTCGTTGTTCTGGATTATCTTGGCCGGGCGGCTGATCGAGAGTTGAGCCAAGAGTCTACGTTGTCTGACGTAGAAGCGCCGAAGGAAGGAAACTAAAATGTCATTGGAATCAATGCAAGACCCTATCATAAAAACTCCTACGCCGGTTACCACGGCTACGCCGCCTCCCGCGCCTGCTGAGCCAGCGCCGGGGCAAGGGCAAGACCCTGCGGCTTTGCTTGGAGGAAACACGGCTGGTCCAGTTGTGCCTGCAAATCTGGCTCCCAAAGCCACGCCGCAACCTTCTTTGGCAAAGCAACAGCAGATAAGGTCTGCGGCTGAGGCTGCGGCTGCTCCAAATGCTCAAACACAGGTGAAAAGTCACCTATCAGGAATCTTGCACGCGATTGGTGATGCACTTGGCGGACCTAAGACTGTAGAGACCGGCGGTGTGGCGTTTGACAAACAGGGCAACCCTGTCCCTGAGACTCGGACTCGTGGTACAGGCGAGCGTGTGATGGGAGTTATCGGGCGTGCTTTGACTGGCGCAGCAGCAGGAGCGGGAGCAGCGCAAGGTCCGGGTGGACTAGGAAAAGCTGCGGCGGCTGGCGCTCGTGTTGGAACGGAAATGAACGAGGCTGACCAAAAGCGGCGCATGGCGAATTTTGAAATGTTTCGTACTCATGCTGGTATGATCTCCGCATATCGGCATGAAGGAATGGAAGAGACCAGTGCTCTACAGTCAATTGCTGACCATGCGCTTCCTACACGGGATGCCATGTTGAACATGGGAACGATTAAGAGTGTCTTTGGTGAAGTTCCTGTAGATAGTGCTACAATGCAGGAAGAGTTGAACAAAGGAATCAAAGCAGGTTATGGAGCAGCCAAGCAATTTGCTTCACCCGGCCCGCCTATCCCTGACCCAACTCGTCCGGGCAAGATGCAGCAAAGCTGGTTTATTCTGCGAGCAACGTCGCCTGACATGGATTTGGCTTCGCAAACCGTCACGGTCAATTCGGAAGACTTGCGCCAGCAATTGAGCAAGCAGCTTGGTGTCGAAGTCAAGATGGGAGCCGAAGTCCCTGCCATCACTTTGTACAACTTGAATGGGCAGGCTCTTAACGCGATCTCTTCAATGGAGACTGCGCAAAAGGAACTTAAAGACGCGGGCATCGAGAACAAGACTCCGTTTACGGTCAAGGATTTCTACAACCTAAAAGGCTCCGAATTGTTCGTCGCGCAGCGCGCTTTGAACCAGTGGTCCACGAAGTACAAGGGAAGCACCGGTGACGTGGTAACCGATCTGCAAAAGATGGATAAGGACAACCCGTGGGGAGCCACGTGGATTGCCAAGAATCTGTACCAAAGCAAGCAAAAAGAGTTGGCCGATTTCCGCGAAGAAAAGAAAGCAGCAGAGCGTTCCGAATTGGAAGAAAAGCAAAAATTGCAAGTGGGTGCTCTTACTGAAGACGGGGCTAACAACATCCTTGCAACGAATGCTGCGGAAATTAAAGCCGGTATAAAAACACACACCTTTACTACTCAGCGTGTGGATGCGGCTGAAGATTTCATCAAAAAGAAACATGATCCTTTAGTAAAAATCGAATCAGATGACAATGCGTTTACTGGGGATAAAGCCGCAGGAACTTTGGCGATGTTAGGTGAACTGCGCCAGACTGAGACTGACCCCGCTCGCCTTGTTCGTATCAACCACGGCATCGCTGCGGCTAAGGCCGGGCACTCGGCATGGATGAATGACAAGTACACTCAGGCGAAGTTTGAACAAGACATCAAAGTAGGAGACCCTAAATCAGCGGCAGAATTTCTTGCAAATCGTACTATGACTATTGCGGATTTTAAGAACCGGGGCATGACCACAGACTGGATTACTCAAGCATTACATGCTACTCAGCAATATTGCAAAGATCACGGACTTCCTCCGTATGACGCTGTGGCCGAAGACGTGGCAGAGCGTCAGTCGCAAGGCGTCCAAAACGTTCAATTCTTTACTAATGCTAATTCTCTTGTTAGCGAACATGGAACTTTAGCACAGTTGCGAACGGCATCAGAAGGACTAGCTGGTCAGACACAACTTCCCATGCTTAATAAGTGGGAAGACATTGTGCAAATGGCAACGGGTGGTGGAGCGCCAGCGAAGGTTGCTGCGTTGGCCATCGGTGCGGCGGACGATCTTTCACAAGTCATGGGCGGTGGCGGAACGGATACGGCCCGCGCTCAGGTGTTGAAGGTAGTGGACGCAAAGTTGTCGCCGGAGCAACGTAAGCAAGCCTTTGACGGCATCATCAACATGGTTAATTCAAAACGTGTTGCACGGTTTGGACGCAATATGTATCTGCGTCGGTTATATGGTTTGAATGAACAAGAAACTGGCGGATTTGGTGAGATGGACGGACAGCACCCAAGATTTCAACAAGGCGAACAACAAAACATTCTAGACAAAGTAAAACAAGCCGCTCCGGGGCTTGTAATCAGTCAGTAAGTGAGGGACTATGGCAGATCAAGAACAAGGCATTCAAACTCCGGCAACACCAAACTTGGAAGAGCCGGTAGCAGTTAATGTGCCGTCTGAGGCCGCTCCTGCGCCTCCGACGCAATCTTTGATTCCAGCGGCCCCGGTGACTATTCCTACCGTTGACGAACTTGCGAAGGCCGGGGAACAGGTGTCGCATATTCCAGACAACCGTGTTATCCGCCTGAGCACTGGGCACATCGCAGTCGGGAATAGTGAGGACATCGAAAAGGCTCTGAAGGTCGATCCCGGAGCCACGGAGATTCCTAATGCGCCCGGCTACGTTACTGTCCGGTTGTCCAGTGGACACATCGGAAGAATGCCTAAAGAGCAAGTCATCGACGCAATGAAGGCAGACCCTAAGATGCGTGTGCTCGCCGGAGACACGAAGGGAATGCTTGACCCGAACGCAAAACAAGATCAGGCGTTGAAGGAACTTGCTAAGCCGCCGGATGCGCATCAAATGGGCATGGGTCCAGAGGCCGAGTTTGTGACCGGCATGGGAAAAGGTGCGGTCGAGACGCTGCGTGGTTTAAAGGGCGTGATTGCGCATGTTGTTGGAGAAAAAGTTGCCGACGACTGGACTACAAACAACATGCCGAAGATCATGACTGTGGATACCGAAGGCAAGACGGCGTATGAAAGCGCCGGTAAGTTTGCCGAAGGTATTGCGGAGTGGATTTCTGGTGACGCAGCATTGAAAGGTTTGAGCGTTGCTGCGAAGCTCGGGCTGGCCGGGAAGATTGCTGACTTGGCAAAAACAAGTCCATACGCCGCTCGCTTTATCAGTCTTGGTTTGGACGCCGTGCGTGGTGCCACGGTTGGTGGTGCTATCGGCGGAGTCAAGGGCGCTGCGGGTAGTGAAGGTTTGAAGGGAGCCGCCGAGGGAGCCGTTGGAGGAGCCTTGATGATCGGCACAGCCGGTTTGACGGGCATGGGCCTTGAGGCCGTGGACAAAGCTGCGGGAATTTGGCTTGCAAAGTATGCAGCCGCTCCGCCTAAAGAAGGTGCGCCGTCGCTTGGACAACTCGCTGTGAAATACGGGACCCGTGCTACGGCAGGGGCTATCCTATGGAAAGTGCGAGACTCCGCGCCTGTGCCAGTGAAGGGTCTCGTGACCATGATGTTGTACGGCCTTGGCTTCGAGTCTATGGGAGCCTTGGCGAGAGACATTCCTAAAGAGCTTTCAGAAAATCCGACTGTGGTTAGCGGCGCACAAAAGGCCGCGCACAACCTAGCTCCTATCTTCAATCGCATCGCTGGGGAGAGGGGTTTTGAAGAGGTTCCGGGAGAAGAGGCTGCTGCGCCGACTGAGAAGGCTGCGCCCGAGGCTACGCCGAAGGCCATGGTTGCGCCTGCCGCGCCTGCCCCTGCTCCAACTGAAGGAACTGCCTTTAAGACCCCTCCGGTAGGCCAGCCTACGGCGGCAGGAAACGTTGATTTTGGAAAGATTACGCCAGAGCCTACCCTGGGCGAGCATCCGGCTACGCCTATTCTGCGGGCAGAGCAAGAAGCGAAGGCGCGTGAGGCCAACGGCCAGCCAGCGCCGGGCACGCCTGCGAAGGCTACAGGTGAGGAAGTAAGGGATGTGGAAGAGGCTAAGCCAGCAGAGCCAGCCAAGGCACCGGCCAAACCCGGAACACAGAAACAGACGCCTCCAAATCACGTTGAGGCCCATGCAAAAGCAGCAGAGGCTACAGCCGTAGACGGTGCAAAGCCCATGGTGTACAACGGGACCGTGGAAGGAACTGCGTACTTTACGGACCCCGAACGTGGTAACACAACGTACACGCTTTCTGAGAAGGAAGTCACGCCTGAGAACTTGATGATGCGCCGCGACCTGACTCCTCCGCCAGAGATCGCTCCGGCGGTAAGAGCATTTCAGGAAGTAGCTGCGCCGTCTCACGCCGAAGGCGAAGTGCCCAAAGTTAAGACTCCTAAAATTGAGGCCCCGCCGCCTCAAGAATCTAGTACTCGTGTTATAGAAAGTTACTTGAACACCAGAAATAATCAACGTGTTAATGTGATAGAAACTACTGAAGGAAGGCGTTACATTGAATATCCAGACAATATATCAGAACTATCGGGAGCAGGAACTGGAATTTACAGCAAAAGTTTCATAGATGACGCTGTGTCAAGAGGCATATTGAAAAAAATAACAATAGTTCCACTAGGCTCAGCCGAAGGTGTTGGAGAACCACCTCTTCCTAAGAGCAAGATTACGGCAGGAACACCTGAAGCAGACAATTACATCAAACAGTTCAAAGAATCTCACCCCGAAGCTGTCGCGCCTAAAGCAAAGGGCGTCGCTCCGATGACAGACGAGGAAATTCTTGCCACACAGCAGGCCAACAAAGGCACCATGGATTTCCGTGGGAAGTTTGACAGCGAGGCCGAGGCGCAGAAAAAGATCGACACCAGCGGCGAAAAATATAAGGGCTGGAAGCCGTTCCAGATCAAGTACGGAAACAGGGCTGGTGAATGGCGTATTGCACGACCGATTATTACTAATGAAAATCTTAATTCATTTGATATTAGTAAAGAGGAAGTAATTTTCGGCCATGAAGCCGCAGGCCATTGTTTAATGGCAGATATTACTGATACACCCACGAAAGAAGGGATTGAATTTACTCCGACAGGGGCACGCACACGTATTGATTTTGATAAAATAGTCCAAGCAGAGGCAGACCATCCTGAAGAAATAAGCAATCTGTTGGCGACGTTTGCGGGAACTCGTGCTATTGAAATTGGGAAAAATAATCCTATACAAAGCAAACTTCTTACATTTGCAGCCGGGCCTCGTATAGACGAGATCATGGGTTATACTAGTCGTAATGCAGACATGAATGTAATTGGAAGCGACGGCTACAGATTTAAGAAAGTTTTAGAGGCGTTAGGAATACCGAAAGAACTTCACCAGCAAGCGTGGGACACATATTCACAGCACGCTAAGGAATTGTTGCGTCATTATCCAAACGCCGTCAGTCAGGCTATTAACTTCTTTAGAGACCCTGAGAATGTTGGTCGGAGGAAATTTTCTCAGGAGGAAGTGCAAAAACTCGTTAATGATATTCGTGGTAAAGAAGCTATTCCTGACAGAGTTAATGATGCTCTTAAAACTACTGACCTCGAAGCTCGGAGACAAAAGTTTTGGGACCTAATGAAAGATCAGCCTGTTGAGGACGAGTCAAAGCTCGCTTACCAGAGGAAGTATGGTCCGACCGGCGGAGAAGCGATTTGGCTGGCTAAACAAGCTATGAAAGGCGCGGACGAGCATGCCGCTGCTCCAATAAAAGGAGCAAGCACGTTCGCCAGCAACACGTCTCAGGCTCAAAGAATGAAGCGCCTTGAGGCCATTGGCAAAGCTGGAAGAGGGTATTGACATCCGCTTTTAGTTTTGCTATACTGTAAGGAGGTGAGTTATGAAGGAAAGAAGAGGTGATATATGCGCCCAGATGAGTTAGAATTTCAAAAGCTGTTGGGCAGGCTACGGATGTTGCCTGAGTCTGAGAAGGCAAAGATTCGGGAACGCATCTACAAAGACATTCGCATAAAGCCGAAGACTACAAACTCCCCTAAAGAGAAAAAGTAACCTATATGGTTATTTATCTAATTCGCAACAAAATCAACGGAAAAGAATACGTCGGACAGACTGTGCAAAGTTTAGAACGACGTTGGCAAATCCATTTGTGTGGAAAACAACAAGCTATTGATCTGGCTATTAAGAAGTATGGTGCTGAAAATTTTGAATTATCAACATTAGCATGGCCACGAACTTTAGAAGAAATGAATGTTGGAGAAGAGGCCCATATATTTTCACGCCATACGATAGCTCCGAAGGGATACAACCTACTTCCCGGAGGCAACAATCATCGCCCTACCTCCGAAACTAGAGCCAAACTTCGAGCATCTCGTGCTGGCCAAATACGCCCTTCTTGTACTGAAGAAACAAAATTAAAAATGAGACTAGCACATTTGGGAAAACCCGGAACCATGTTGGGAAAGAAGTTTACACAGGAACACAGAAAAAAATTAAGCATTGCGGCGTTTAAGCGCGAAGCAGTAAGGAGACAAATTCGTGCCTCTTCCAATATATGAAGGAGGGTCTTTAGCTAGAAAGATAGACGCCTACCAGCCCGACATCGAAACGCAGATTCGCATCGAGCATGAGATTTTGCAAGCGCAAGAGGCTGCCCCAAGCATTTATTCTAGCCATGTCTCAAAAAGAGCCAAAGATGCTTGGGAAGAAAAATTTTTTTTGAACTGTGGGCGCCATCGTCATTTCCGGGTTCGAGACCAAGATGAGATTACTTCGGAGCGCCCCGGGCGCCGTCTGCACATTCAGCAGTTCGTACAGATGTTGAATACGCTGCCACGCAGACGCTTCATTCTCAATTCTTGGGGAGTGAGGGGCATGAGGGGCCTGAATGCCAGCGTAGGAGGCGGCAAACCGCGCTATGTACTGGCTCTGGATGACGGTGTGATGCCGGAATGGTCCTACATTACCCTTGACGAGCATGGCCTGCCGAAGAAGCTCGCGGCGCGAGGCTGGCGGGCGGTGTTGCTCGTCTTGCTCAGGTCCGGCCTGATTACGGAGTCTGAAATGCAAAAGCTGTTCGGCTTCGCCACAGGGACGCCCGGCGCATTGTTTCGGAAGTATCTTTTTGAGCAGCGCAACCATCGGTTTGCCGATGGAGAGGAGTGGGTCGAACGTGCCCGCATTCGACCGAATGAGAGGTATGAATGACGAAGGAAAATTTCGAGAAAGCACAATTGTTTATGAAAGTCTGGCAGGAAGCGGGCCATCTTGGTGAGCAGGCAATGATGGCAGTGGCCTTTGCTATTAGAAATAGACAAAGGGCTGGGTGGGAAGGCGGGTTCTGGCTGAAGGTGATCGAATATGCTGGCAGACTGCGGTATAACGATGCCCCACTTAATTTGGACTGGCCGGACCTGAGAGACCCAATTGTGCATCGGGTCTTGGCGAGGATTGACGGCGTATATGATGGGTCTGCGTCCGACAACCTTACGAGCGTCACAGCGCCGATGCCCATCGAGCGGTATGCTTGGCAGGGCGGAGATTCCGCGCAGGTTCGTACTGGAAAGTATTGGGCGGAACTCTCGGGCATAACAAACAAAGAATTTTTGGAAAGAATTGTTCGGGACCCGGCAAGTCACCCCAAGACTTCTACAGTCGGAAGTCTGACGTTCTTTGCATAGGAGCGATACGATTGCCGCTGTTTTAAGAAGTTTTCTGGTCTGAGGGAAAATTCTTTTGCCATGCTTCGTTGACTCCAGCCGCCGTTGTAATAGTTTGAATCGCTATACGTCCTACCCATTCTATCAAAGCAGGCACAAACCAAGCAACAACCAGAATCAATCCCAAAAATACCCAAATAGCCCCATCTAAGTTGTTCATTTTTTCCTCCGTTAGCCTTGGTCTATTGTTCTTCCTTTTGGAAGTACTTTTACTACTTTTCCTGTTTCATCTAGCTCCGTCACATGGCCATCTCGCATTACATATTGGTGGTTAGACGCGATGTTAGGCCGGATATTCATTAAGGAAGGCTTAGTCAGCGTCTCTTGCGTGCGGTAGTCGTAATGATACAAAGGAACGTCGATCATAACAAAGGTTTTAATTTTGTTAGAAATTTTAGCACTCCATGCAGCGTCTTCCCCTTTTTGAACATCTGGAAACTTTTCAGACTTCGCAATGCTCGCCTTTGTCGGGTTCCAGTGAGCTGTTCTCCCACCTGTAACAGTCTGGTCGGTGTCTTTCACAAACCAAAGCGTCTTGTACTCAGGAGTACGCACTAACAAGCGAGGCTTTTTGTAAATGTCTTCTGTCCAGAAGATGGTCATTCCTATTACGTCAACATCTGGATGCGAATGCAAAGTATCTATGATAAGTTCCAAATAGTCTGAGAATACACGGTCATCATCGTCGATATAGCAGAGGTGGGTTCCGTTTGCCATATCAAGTAATTTATTACGCTTTGCACCTATCGTTATTTCGCCGTTGTCTTCTAGCGTTATGATCTCGACTTCCTCGGGGTTCGGCAATGCATTCTTTTGTGCATTTAATCCACGCAGTAGCCTATTAAACTTTTCTTTTCGTGAGGGCACCGTAGGAATAAGAATACTTAATAATGGTTGCTTCATGATTGTTTTGCCTCGATATACTCCAAAGCCCTAGCCAGACCTTCTTTAAGCGTGATCTTCGGCTCAAGGCCAAAGTGTTTTTGTTTTGCGGTGTCTCCAACCCTTGCAAAGACGCCCTCTGGCTGGTGTATATTACCGACCACTTGTGGAACGTATCCGCACAACTTTGCAGCGGTGGAAGTCAGCGTCTTTATGCTGGTGGCTATTCCGGTCGAGAGGTTGAGGGTATCTCCCGCGTGCATCACGTCCATGGTTTTGAATATGCCGTCAACACAGTCTTCGATGTGAATGAAGTCCCGAATCTGATTGCCGGTCCCCCACACCATAATGATCGGGGAGTGCCGGTAGTCCAGCACTCGTTTGCAAATGCTCCGGTAGTCCAGCACTCGTTTGCAGATGCTAGGGAACGGATAGGTCATATCTTGATCTTCTCCGTACCCGGAGAATGGGCGGTACACCACGGAGTCTAGCCCGTGTTTTTCGTAGGCTAGGTGGGCCAGAAATTCATGCGTTAGCTTCGCCCATCCGTAGCTCATGTCCGGTATACCAATCTCTTGTGCCTTAAAATCTAACATATTTTCTTTTAATAATAATATGCCTCGTATATCCTCGTTTTGCAGACAAACGGGGTATGCGGCGCTGGAACTGAAACACAGCGTCTTGCGTGGCCGAGCCTTGGCTGCCCATTGCCAGTACGCGGCGTCGATGGCTAGATCCTCTGCTACGGCGAGAGGGTTGTCTTCGATCATAAGCCGACCACCGACAATGGCGGCTAGGTGGACGGCGTAGTCGAACTCAGCCTCCATGTTGTGAGCGAAGTATTCCCGGCAATCCATCTTGAAGAAGTAAAAGTTGTTGTAGTCGTAAGGCATGTAAAAGGGCCATTTAACGGGGTCAATCGCTCCCGTTTTGGGTACGAGCGGGTCCACAACGCATACTTTGTCGCCTCGGTCCAGAAACCGTTTAGTGATGTGGCGTCCGACGAAGCCCGCGCCTCCGCTAATTAGTACGGTGTTCATTGTGTTTTCTCCTGTGGTTAAATCTCTGCTTTGAAAAAGCCGCGAGCACAGTTTGGAATACTAAAATCGGAATGCATCGGTTCTAAAGAAAGCAAGGTTATATTACTAAATCCTGCAATCTTTAACCAGCTTATCATACAAGGCACGTTCGGTCCTGTCCAACATGAAAAGTCGGTGTTACATTGGTCAGCGTCATAAAAGGCGCAGGCCGGAGTTTTGACCTCTTGCAAATCAATGTGTCCTTCGATTAAAGCATACTCTTTGCAAATTGCTCTAACCTTTTCAAAAGCTAAGAGAGGGTGTTTTAGATGGTAATAAACCCCAAACATAAAAACAATGTCGAACATTCCAACATTTTTTGGGTTTATATCATATACACTCATTTGCATGGATTCTACTTTTGAATGTAAAGCATCGTGAGCAAAATCAAAAGGCTCTTTTGAAGGTCCGGTTTTTACAAGGCTAGGATCGTAAAAATATCCTAAGTCTCCTTGTGATGTATCCCATTTATCAAGAGCAACAACTCGTGATGCGCCTCGTTTTTCTGCTAAAAAAGAATTGAAGCCATCCCACGCCCCAATATCAAGAATGCTTTTTCCAGCAAGGTTTTGAGGAAGGTTAGGATAGTAATAATGTAAATCTTCTACCCTAGACATGCCGGGAGTAGTGATTCCATTTCCAAGGTCAATGCAGTGAAACCAATGAAAATCATTTACAGATTTCACAGGGAATCCTCTCTTTCATTGTTAAAAAAATCACAGCCGTGTGAAATGACAGCCATGCAGTATAGTTTGTATACGTGGAAGCCTTGCGCCGTAGCATAGTGGATTGTATCTTCGCCTCTGCAAAAGCCTTCGAGGGACGGCATATTCAAGCCCGGCGTTTCGTAACAATCGTCGATGACTACTAAAGCTGGCTCACGTAAGAGTTTGGAAACGGCTTTGTACTCTTCGAGGTTTATTGCATAGCTCCCGCCGTCCAAAAAAGCCAAGTCTATCGGGGTAGTCGAAGCAGAGATTGTACTTACTGAGTCCGCACAGATGAGGTTAACAAACGGGTGCAGGCCCTCTTGTACAAGGTATGCAGAGCATGTGGCGACAGCGCTGGGGTCGTTGTCAATCGAAGTGAAGGCCCCGCCATGCTCTTTAATCCATTGAGCGATGTAATAGGTACTGTGGCCGTCTCCGATGCGGAACTCAGTATTGCGTAGACAGCCTGCTTCTACTACGTTCAACGGAATCTGTTTGAGTTTGAGAAGGGCGTTTAGAAATTGTGCAAGATACCAACCACGTCCTTCGTTTTTCGGCGGTAGAGTAGAAAAGATATTATGCAAAGGGCACCCCTTTGGCATTAAGCTGAATTGCTTTTCCATCCCTGAAAACTTTGGGTCCTAGCGTCAGCTTTTCTGTCGGTGTTTTCAAAAGCGCGGCAGTGAGCGTCTTTTCAAGCCGGTCATTTAGACTAGCCCATTTGAGTGCGCGGGCGTGATTCTCTTCGATCACGGGAAGCATTTTGTGATACGTGTCCGGCGTAATGTCTTCCATCTTCTCCATCAAGTCTTCGTAGTTCGAGAAACGGATGATGCCGGATTCGTCAAACCACTGCCCTATATTTGGGCATCCCCAATAGAACGGTACAGTCTTGGCGATGAAGGCGTCGATGATCTTTTCGGAGAAGTAGTTTTCCTCGAAAGAGTTTTCGACGACGATGCTGTACTCGTAAGAGTACATCATCTTGCGCTTGTCTAGCCATGGCTGTGTTTTGTTCATGACGAGGCCGGAGGTCTTGACTGATTCGAGCACGAGCTTGCTTGGAAGCGGCGCTTTCACTTTGTCAAAGAGTGCAAGGCGGAAGCGATGGCCCAGCGTCCAATTCTTGGCGCTGACTTGGAAAGATACGCCGTAATCTCTTTCCGGCAGGTCGGTGTACGTTAGGTTGAAAGGCTTCGCCATGTTTTCGTACCACGAATTTTCGTCGCCGGGGCCTGCGCCTTGGCCGTTCCAACTGCAACACGCTGGCCCATTGAAGTAGACCGCGTTCGGGCACTTGGAAAGGATTTGTGGGTTCCAACCCAAGACCACGTTGTAGTTATTGCAGTCCTTAATAATATGAAGCAGGTTTACTCTGTTCGGGCCTTCAAGCGTGAGCACGCACTGCGGCTCGTATTGAAGAAAGACTTTGAAGGCAGCCGGGTCCTCGATGGTCTTGACGGCGTAGTCAACGTTGATGACTACTTTTCGATCTCGCGGAACAAGCGCGGGCTTCCAAGGAAACCGAGCATGGAAGATCGGCGTGAATTGTACAGACTTGAATACGCGGTAGCGCATGGTAGACGAAGTCTCTCGCCCGTACTGTGGAGGCTCGATTTTTATCCACGGCAGGTTAAACACCTTTGGATACGGCAGACTATTGCCTTGCTCAATAACAGTCTTAAATCGTTGTTGTGCGGCGGCGCGTTCTCGAAGAAACTTCTCTCTGGCATCAGCAGAGATTTTGGAAACCTCTTCCGACTTCAGCTGCATAGTTTGCAATACAGCTTCATAAACAGCCTCGGCTGTAATAAGTCCTACAACTGCCCGCCCCATTCTGCGGTAGGTCGCTGGTTTCACTTGTGGAACACGAGGGTCGGCGGCTTCATTCATCGGCGGCATCGCTGTCGTAACCAGCACAGCACCGACACTCAGGCCCTCCCACAGCGCATGGCCGTAGCCCTCGTAAGCGGAAGGCATGATGTGGTACTGGCAGGCGTTCATGAGGTTCTTGAGCGCGGGAAAGGCTATGCTTCCAGTGAAGAAAACGTTCTTAAGCGTTTCGTCTTTGTAATCGTTCCCGCGAGCGCCGACTACGTACAAGCGCGGAGGTTTGTCAAACATCTTCCACGTAGCTAACGTCGCTTCGGTGTTCTTATGTCCGGCTCCGCCGACTAGGTGCATCCAGATTGGCTCCCGTTTGATGGAGGGATCGTACAGGTACCGTGTCCAATATCCGGTGTAGACGGCCTTCTCCGTGACGGCGCTTATGATGCGGTGTGAGTCGTGTGTCTTGCACAGGACCCGCGTGAGTCCGGCGAACTCTCGATCACACGTGGACCATTCCGGGTTGATGATTAGGTAGTTGTCACAGGCCATCCCAAAGAGATTGGCATCGCAGATTTCGTTGAAGAGATTGATGTCCGCCGGACGGACACTCTGAAACGCTTTGGGATTTTTCGGATGTAGATTGACCGCGTTGAGTTTCGCGTCAGGGAACTCTTTGGTGAAAAATTCTCGAAGCAACTCATACTCCATCTCTAGCCCACAGCCGTTGTACCACGAGATTAGATTGATGAGCATTAAGCACCCTTGACTACATATTTTTGCATTTGGCCTCTCCCATGGTGGTGAGCGTCACATGGGCACGCTCTTCACTGGTAGGGCAACGGAGCAGGTTGAGCATGTCCTTGACCAGAATGCCGTAGGCTACGTATTTCTTAACCGGCAAGAATAGAGGAATGGCGGGCCGTGTTGCCTTGCCATTACGCATTGGTTTGCGATGGCTTGGCACTAGTTTGCCCTGCATGTAGCGCAGAAAAATATCGTCTGCCAAGTCCATGTGCGATTGGCCTTTGAGGGCTAGCCGCGTAGTATAGCGCGGGGTCCTGAATTTCTGTGCGACCACGCAAAGAAGAAGATACACGTCCTCATGCGTTCTGAGGATCGTAGGTACGTCTTTGTAGCTTGGGGTTTTGTTTGTCGGTCTCATATTTACCTTTCCCTTCCAGTGTAACACAACCTTGCCCGGAAGTCAACCCCGTAGATGTCTGGGCAAGAACCCGGCGTAGGTTCGGACGTATTGAGGAAGGTAAGCGTCTCTCATTCCTTGCTCCAATGATCGTCGATGTGCGCGTCTGACTTCATGATGACGCTCTTGTAAATCTCTGCTCCGGCCCGCGTGATGCAGTCTTGAATCAGTTCGCTGATGGCTTCTGCGTTTTGTTCCGGGCTTTCTGTGACCAATTCGTCGTGGACGAGGTTTTCCAGCTTGCCTTCGTATTTAGGCTCAAGCGTGTGCCATAGGAAGGGTTTGCCATTACTGTCAAATCCACAACCAATCGCTAATTTAATAAGGTCCCCGTTCCCGCCCTGTACCGGCGCATTACGTGCCGCACGCCCGATGCTTGCCCACATGCCTGCCATCTCACGGCGAACCTCAGCGTCAATTGGATCACGTCCATATTTTTTTCTATATTTCTGTATCCAGTGCTTCCTTGCCCGGTCGAAGGTTGGGCGTTTGAATAGACGGCGGCGTCCTAGCGTAGTCCTGCTTTCCAGATTCATCGTGGCGTAGGTGCTCAAACCTTCTAGGAACTTCCACAAGGTGGGTACCCACTTTTGGAAACGAACCAAGTCTTTATGTGCTTCTGGCCGGGTCTTGCCGGTGTTGTTGGCGTAGCCTACCTCGCCCAAGCCGTAAATTACACCGAAGTTTCTGGACTTGATCGGAGTACGGACTTCGTTATGCGCCTTGCATTTGCACTTGTGCTTGTTTCTGTAGTATGCGCAGTCCGGCTCCGCTTTTTGCTTCCAGATTTCAGGATAGGCATCCTCAGCGCCCATTGCGTGAACGTCCCAATCTTTCTCGAAGGCTTCGAGCCAGACACGTTCATTCGACATGTCCGCAGCGATGCGAAGTTCGCACCCTGAAACATCAACGGTGATGATCTTGTAACCTTCCCGTGCTTTGAAGCAAGCGCGGTAGGCTTCGTCACTTGGGATGTTTTGGATGTTCGGGTTGTCGGAAGAAGTTCGTCCGGTGCCTGCACCTATTTGGTTAATACTGGAATGGATGCGACCCGAGATTGTTGATATGTACTTTTTTATGAACTCTTCGCCATACGTGCCAACCGCTTTGCTCAGTCCACGCAGTTGACGAACCAGTTTAACCGCCGGATGCTTTTGCAATTTCTCAAGCGTCTTATCGTTTGTGTCCGGCAAGGACCGCGCTTTGATGCCCATCTTCAACAGAGCGGCGCGTAGCTGCTGATTGGAATCGTAATTGATAGCAGCCTCGCCTTGGTATTCTTCTTGGACCTTCTTAGCTTCGCTGATCTCTCCACGGGCTACAAGGTATGCCCGGCGGTATTTGGCGCGGAGTTCTTTGTCCGTCTCTAGCCGCCAGCGCGTCTCCATCGAATTTAGATCGTAGGTGGGCATGACGAAGCGGCCTACGACCGGGATGAACAGTTCGTCGAGTTGCTTGATTACACTGGTTAGCTCTTTCAGCTTGTCTCGGAACACGTCCATCCATGATTCTTTATGGCAGAAGAAACCGTGGACCCGCATGTCGCCGAAGGCGGGAATGGCGTCGAACTCGACTTGTGCTGTTGGAGTCAAGCCATCTAGTTCCAGCAGGCGCATCTGCTTATCTCGGATGCTGAATACTAGGCGAACGTCGAGGGCGGCGTAAATGATTTGCTCCGGCGTGAGTGGCTTGCCAAGATCGTCAAAAGACGTTTGCAGGCTTTTGTCGATGTTGACCTTGCCGTACTTCCGCATCAAATCGTCTAATGCAAAGTAGCCTACCGTCTTGGCGGCTACGAGACCGCAGAGCAGAACTTGCTCCGCAATCATCGTGTCCCAAAAATGCCAAGGACGCAGACCGAATCCCATGCGCGAGTTTTCATATTCAAACTGTAGGAAGTGGCCTAGCTTGAGCCAGTCCAGGCTTTCCAGCGCCGGGCGAAGTGCGGCGATGATGGGTCCAAAAACATCTTCGCGCAGCTTAGGCTCTCGCTGTGCGTGCTTGAGCACCCACATTGCGGCCTCGGGGGAAGAGTTGCCGGTCATTTCTGCGTAGGCTTGTGCGAAAGCTAGAAGGTTGATTACGTATTGCTCTTCCCGGTCGCCGACCTGAATGGTACGGACGTAGCGGTCGTTGATGTCCTTGACAACGTTTGTCTCCACGTCAAAGCCAAACGTTTTCTTGCGAGAGAAGAAGTCAGTAATCAGGCTCAGCTTTTCGTTTGTGTCCACCAAGGTAACGTTCATTGGTGGATTGAGGGCAGAAATATCCAACGATTTGTAGAACTCTGAAGGCTGAGGAGTAGTATTAGTCATGGATTTTGACAGCCTCGTTTATCATTTGATGTTTTTTTATACGTGAATTCAGTCTAGACAAAACTTTAGTGCAAGTGCCTTTTATAGGACGATCATCTTCTAGATTTTTTCCTTCTTGTGCGTCCAATAAAATTGCACAACAAGCCATGACATGGCCTAGATGATGCACTTTGCTATCGGAGGCTACTTCTTCTCCATCTAGCCACGCTAATAAATGGCGCATCGCTGCTGCTACATAGATTCTTGCCTTCACATTATTTTTTCGCCAATTGTAAGGATCGTATTTACGTGCTCCGTCCATCATGCCTGTAGCACAATGAACTATAGCTATAGGAGGCACAAGTGATAAATCTACTTTCAAAAC
>Ga0187873_1000750_pt1 | contig 30642 bp, 29 predicted proteins | sample June2016WEW_16_1_2_FD_133012 | JGI IMG/M metagenome (GOLD analysis project Ga0187873, IMG submission 133012) | Peatland microbial communities from SPRUCE experiment site at the Marcell Experimental Forest, Minnesota, USA - June2016WEW_16_100 | ecosystem: Environmental > Terrestrial > Soil >...
GGCTTGCTCTGGCAGGCTTTTCGTTGCCACTCCCAGCACGCGGAAGCCTTTTTCGCTCCAATCGCTGTAGCGCTGTTCAATTCCGGCCAGCGTTTTGTCGTCCAGGGGCTGGCTGGCAGCTCCGGATTGGACCTGGCTGCAATTTTTTAAGATATTTTCCAGCGCGCCTTTGGTGATGAGGGTACGCTGCCCTTGCGGGTTGGCTGTCACCACGCTCAAGGATTTGCGTACAAAGTCGTATGGAATTTCATCTATTTTTTGTTCCGCGCCGTTTTTTAATCCGGCTTTTTGAGCATAAGCGATGACGGCATCATCCAGTGGATTGGTCAGCCCGGTTTGATATTGGGAATTGAGAAAGGTGGAACTCAAGACGGTGGCGGACGGTTGCCCTTCGATGTCGAGCGCGCCATCCAGCTGGACCACACCTTCGGTGAGGGTGCCGGTTTTATCGGTACAGAGTATATCCATGCTGCCAAAATTCTCAATTGCGTTCAACCGGCGCACGATTACCCCATGTTTGGCCATTTCCTGTGCGCCATGGGAAAGGGTTATGCTGATAATGGCTGGCAGAAGTTCAGGCGTCAGGCCGACTGCCAGTGCAAGCGCAAAAAGCAGCGAGTCGATCGGCGGCTTGGCGAGGAATATGTTGATGGCCAGGACCAGCACCACCATTACCACCATGACCTCAGTCAGCAGATAACCAAATTTTTGGACGCCATGTTCAAAATCAGTTTGTGCCGGGCGCAGGGTGAGCTTTTCGGCAATCTGGCCAAATACCGTGGATTCGCCAGTCTGCACGATCATCACGTGCGCCGTGCCGCTGCGCACGCTGGTGCCCATAAAGACAACATTGGTGCGTTCTGCCAGGCTGGCATTGGCCGGGACAATTCCGGGGGTTTTCTCCACCGGGAAAGTTTCACCGGTCAGCACTGCCTGGTTCACAAAAAAGTCGTTGGCTTCCAACACAATCCCATCAGCCGGAATCAGGCTGCCAGCCGAGAGCAGGACCACGTCACCGGGAACCACCTGCTCGGAGGGCAGCAATTGCGGTTTGCCGTCGCGCAATATGTTTGATTTGATGGTAACCTGCAAACGCAATTTCTCGATGGCGTTGCTGGCGCGATATTCCTGGATAAAACCGAGCATGGTACTGCCCAAGACCACGGACAGCACGATGATGGCATCGGTCCACTCGCCTAAAAAGGCTGAGACAATTGCGGCAAATATCAGGATCAGAACGAGCGGGCTTTTAAACTGGCGCAGCAGCAGCCCTAACGCCGTGGTCTGTTGTTTTGCTTTTAGCGCGTTCGGTCCGTACTGCTTGATGAGATTGTCCGCATCGGTCTGTTGGAGGCCGGTTTTGCTGGTGTGCAGCGTAGCCATCAGGCTTTCGGCAGCCAGGCTCCAATAAGCTGCCAACGTTGCAGGGATAGCTTGTCCTTTGGCGGGTAATTTGGTTGAGAAAAGTTTTAAAGGTTTCATACTGGTACTGTCTTTCCTAAACCTTAATGAATGCCAGCAGGTCTGCATTGAGCTGGTCTTTGTGTGTGTAGGCCAGGCCGTGTGGGGCGCCCCGGTAGATCTTCAGGGTCGCGTTCTTAACCAACTTGGCTGAGCGGAGGGCCGCTGCGCCGATTGGAACAATCTGGTCATCGTCGCCATGAACAACCAGCGTCGGCACGTCGAACTTCTTGAGGTCTTCGGTGAAATCCGTCTCGGAAAATGCCTTGATGCACTCAAAGGTGTTCCTGGCGCCGGCCTGCATCCCCTGTAACCAGAACGAGTCGATCATGCCCTGCGAAACCTTGGCGCCAGGATGGTTGGCCCCAAAGAACGGGCCGCTGGCGAGATCTTTATAGAATTGCGAGCGGTCGGCCCGGCAGCCGGCGCGGATCTCGTCGAACTTCTCAATCGGTAAGCCGCTAGGATTGGCCACTGTTTTTAGCATCAGTGGCGGGACGGCGGAGATCAGCGCGGCTTTGGCCACCCGTTTCGTGTCGTGGCGGCCGATATAACGCGCAACTTCACCGCCGCCCGCCGAGAAGCCGATCAGGAATGCGCTCTTCAGGTCGAGCGTTTCGATAAGTTCAGCCAGGTCGTCGGCATAGGTATCCATATCATTACCATTCCAAGGCTGGCTCGACCGGCCATGGCCGCGCCGGTCATGGGCAATGCAGCGATAACCGGTGGAGGCCAGGAACAGCATCTGAGCCTCCCAGCTATCCGCACTGAGCGGCCAGCCGTGGCTGAACACCACCGGCTGTCCTGTGCCCCAGTCCTTGTAATAGATTTGTGTTCCGTCTTTCGTCATAATTGTGCTCATTGTTTGTCTCCTTTTTTATCAGCAGGAATCCTTTAATTCATTGTATTGATTCCCTGCCTGTTCCTTCCTTTGGGCAGGCTGCAGCCAGCTGCGGCCATCCTTTTCGATCAGCCCATCTGCAGCTTGCGGACCCCACGTTCCGGATGGATAGTTGGGAAAATCTGCCGGTTTTTGATCGGCCCAGGCCTGCAAGATCGGATCCAGGACCGACCATGAAGCCTCCACCTGATCGGCGCGCATGAAGAGGGTTGCATCTCCCAGCATCACATCCGCCAGCAAGGTTTCATAAGCCTCCGGGCTCTTTGATTTAAAGGCTTCCTGATAGGAAAAGTGCAGATCCACCGGACTCAGATGCAGGCCGGAACCGGGCTGCTTGGCCTGAAGAAATAATAGGATCCCTTCCTGCGGTTGAATTTGGATGGTCAAGTGGTTGGGCTGCCAGGCGAGCACGGCTGCCTCGGGAAAGGATTGGTGTGGCACAGGCTGGAACTGGATCGTTACTTCGGAGGCTTTCATCTTAAGTCGTTTGCCGGTCCGCAGGTAAAAGGGGACGCCCTGCCAGCGCCAATTGTCGACGAACAACTTGATCGCCGCGAATGTTTCGGCAGAGGAATCACCCGCCACACCCGGCTCGCTGCGATAAGCCGGGACATCCTGGCCTTCCATCAGACCCGCCCCATACTGGCCGCGTACGGCCAGCTCCTGGACCTGGTCTGTGGAGATTGGTCGAATGGCCCGCAGTACATCCACCTTCTTATTGCGGATTTCATCCGCATCGAAAGAGACCATTGGTTCCATGGCAATCAGGGCCAGGATTTGCATCAGGTGGTTTTGGATCATATCGCGCAAAGCGCCGGCGTGCTCGTAATATGCTCCCCGGTGCTCCACGCCCACATTTTCGGCAACGGTAATCTGCACATGGTCGATGTAGCGGCGGTTCCAGACCGGTTCGAATAACGCATTGGCAAAGCGCAGGGCCAGGATGTTCTGAACGGTTTCCTTGCCCAAATAATGGTCGATCCGATAGATCTGTCTCTCTTCAAAAACCGCCGTGAGCAATCCGTTCAGGGCAATTGCCGAAGCCAGGTCGTGGCCAAAAGGTTTTTCCACAACGATCCGGACGCGCTGCCTGTCCGCAGCCAGTTGGGCTTCGCCAATCATATTCACAATTGTTTCGACGATGGCCGGCGGTATGGCCAGGTAGAAAACATGGTTGGCCGGGATATTCCATTCTTTTTCCTGGGCATCCAACTGCTTGCGCAAAGCCGCGTAAGTGGCCGGGTCGGCAAAATCGCCTGGGATATAGGTCAGGTTGGCAGCAAACCCGTTCCACGTTTTTTCATCCAGCGGGCCGCATTCACAAAAGACATTTGCGCCATCTTTCAGCCGCAGGCGAAATTCGTCCAAGCTTCCATCCTTCATATCCAGCCCGATCACCGCGAAATGCTCTGGTAACTGGCGACCAAGCAGTAAATTGTAGAGAGCCGGAGCCAGCTTGCGCCATGTCAGGTCCCCCATGCTGCCAAAGATGATCAGAATGGTTGGTTCCATTGGAGATGTCATACGAGTTGCTCCTTTGTTTTCATCGCCCGAACCTTCAATCAGCCAGCGCAAGCCCCAGATGCTCGAGGGCTTTCCGCGTTGCCGTGTAACCGGTATGGAGAATGCTTTTGATCCCCAGCCCCTGGGCCACCTCGACGAACATGGGCCGGTCATCGATATAAATCACTTGTTCTGGAACCACTTGCGCGATATCCAGAGCAATATGGTAAAGGTCGGCATCCGGCTTGCGGAAGTGGACAAAGCAGGATGAAATAAAGAAGTCGATGAATGTGCCCAGTTTAAATTGTTGGACGCGATAGACCGTAAGTTCACGCCCTTCATTACTGACGGCGGCAACCTGGAGACAATATTGATTCTTCAGCCTGCCCATCAGCTCGATCATCTCCGGAAAAGGCCGGGATTGGGCGAACATGAATGCTTTGAATTGCTCCTTCGAGAAATTGCGTTCCTGGTAAAACACGACCCGGTCCAAATACTCATCCAGGCTGAGCTTGCCCTCTTCGTATGTGTCGAAGGTCAGATGGTGGCGTTCGTTCATCTCCTCAATATCCAGGCTGAATTTCTCGGCTGCCAGAGTGCGTTCGGAGTGGTCCCAGCCATTCGTCAGCAGTACGCCGCCGATGTCCAGGAAAAGAGTTGTGATTGGTAGGGATGGATTCATGGCTTCACCTTTTCAGACTTTAAGACAGACTCCAGGGCTACTTTCTCTCATGACGGCTTTGATGGTTTCGGCTCAGGCAGAGGCGGATCAGTCCTGTGAAGCTCTTGATCGTGGATCCGCTCGAGGGTGCTTCCAATCAAGTTAACCAACTTGTCTGCGGCGCCAATGACGGCTTCGTCCAGGGTGGTTGCTTGATAAGTGACTGCGATGGGATGGCGGCCGACAAGGCTAGCTTCGATCATGCAGCGCATATCGTCATGGCCGCCCTTCTTGTTGCTATTCTCATCGCTCAGGTGAACATCCACTTGCGTGATGTGTTCGCTGAATCGGCTGAGAGCATTCTCTACTACGCCGCTGACCTGAGTGACCAGCGCCTGATGGCCTTCGATGTTGTGGTCGGTATTGATTTGGATCTGCATGGTGTTCTCCTTTTGTGATTATGGTCGTCCGGGGTATCATCAGCCGCGCCTGCTCGACGATTTCCAATCGCTTACGCGCTTCTGCCAGGATATCTGCCGCTTCGAATCGCATGTATCCGGCGTTTGTCATTTGGTTTAACGGCACGCGTGGTTTTGTTTTTCGTGTTCGTGAGTTGCAGGATATTTGTTGTCATGTTCATGATCTTTTCATTGTGGCAGTGTATTCGCCGCGGCGGGCCGCCTGGTTGCACCTGGCTCGCTGAAGCAGAGCCTGTTGGGCTGCCAGGACATTTGCATCCTTGCCCTGCCAGATCTCCAGAGCCGGTTGCTGGATGGCGCGCGAAAAAGAAAACGCCAACGCCCAGGGCATGCGGGACTTGAACCTGACATTCATGGCATTCAAACGGGCCGAGGCCAGTTCAGGGGATTGCCCGCCCGACAGGAACGCAATCCCCGGAACAGCCGCCGGGACGGCGCGCAAGAGACACGTCACGGTGGCATCGGCCACCTCATCCAATGATTCCTGCCTGGGGCAGGCCAATCCCGGCAGCACCATATTGGGTTTCAGGATCAGCCCCTCCAGCAGTACCCGTTGTGTGTAAAGCTGGCTAAATACTGTTCGCAGGACTTCCTCCGTTACTTCACGGCACCGCACCAGGTTATGCTCGCCGTCCATGAGTACTTCGGGCTCGACGATGGGGACCAGTCCAACATCCTGGCATAATGCGGCGTAGCGGGCCAGCGCGTGTGCATTGGCTTCGATGCAACCCCGGCTGGGAATACTCTCGTCGATGGCAATCACGGCGCGCCACTTGGCAAAACGGGCGCCCATTTGAGAGTATTCAACCAGGCGGTCGCGCAAACCATCCAGGCCTTCGGTAATTTTCTCCCCTGGATGACCTGCCATGTCCTTTGCGCCCGTGTCAACTTTGATGCCGGGAATGATTCCTGCATCGATGAGGACTTTTATAAAGGGCGTGCCATCTTTCTTCTTCTGGCGGATTGTTTCGTCGAAGAGGATCGCTCCGCTGATGCACTCACCCAGACCGGGCGTGGTGACAATCAACTCCCGGTAAGCTCGCCTGGCCTGCTCGGTTTGGGGAATCCCTAAACTGGCAAAGCGTTTGTTGCAGGTTGGATTACTTTCATCCATCGCCAGCAAGCCCTTGTCGTCGGCGACCAGGGCCCTGGCAGTGTCGTTAAGTTCTTGTGTATTCATTTAATGTTGCTGTAACTCCAATTCCTGTTTTCCGGTAACTCATCATCATTTGGATAGAGATTCGGTCGATTGGCGTCGCCCCCAGGTACGCTTGACGGGATAACGGCGATGCCAAAAACCGGCCTGGACGACAATGCCGACAACGATCAGCACCAGGAAGATCACCCAGTAATAAGTGGAGGAAGGGATTCTCAGGCCAGACACGATGAGGTCCGTCCCCAGCAGCACGGACAGTATTATGATCGCCCAATCGAACAGGGCCACCACCAGGATCAGCCCGATAATGCCGCCGATAATGTAAACTACCCAATTCCCTGAAGCGATGGTTATACCCAAAGAAACTGCCAGCGTAGTCGCCAGGAATCCGCCGGCCAGGAAACCGGCGATCAGGATGGCCAACCATTCCAGCATAATCGCGAGGATAGCGCCGATGACCCCTGCGACGATGGCGATCAACAAGATGACCAGTTCTGACTGGCCGCTCAAATACTGTGTGGCAAAAGTGAGTCCGGCGATAAAACCGGCCACGGCCACAAAAATCCAGAAGGCGCGTCTGCCAAAGAGCAGCAACACGATCCCCAAAGCCAACGTCAGAATAGCTGAGATTGTCATTTCAAACTCCTTTTTTTGTCTTGCAGATTTTTCTAAACATCCCGAGCTGAGCCCGATTTCCACAATGGCTCCTCCCGGGTGGATGATCGCAAGCACCGGGCCCCGGGTGACCAAGTCGGGATAGGACGCAAGGGCCTGTGCTTTCTCTTTCTATTTTCCATCCGGCCTCCACTTCCAGTTGCGGATTTCCGGCATGTCTTCACCGTGTTTATCGATATATGCCTTATGGTCCAGCAACTTGTCGCGCAGAACCTGTTTGACGTAGGCAGCCCGCGCTCCCAGTCCGGGTACCCGATCGATCACGTCACCAACCAGGTGGAAACGGTCCAGTTCATTCAACACCACCATGTCGAACGGTGTCGTTGTGGTGCCTTCTTCCTTAAAACCGTGAACGTGCATATTGTCGTGACCTGCGCGGCGATATGTGAGTTCGTGGATGAGCAAGGGATAGCCGTGAAAGGCGAAGATGATCGGTTTGTCCTTGGTGAAGAGCACGTCGAAATCCTTGTCGTTCAGACCGTGGGGGTGCTCGCTCTGCGGTTGGAGCGTCATCAAATCCACCACGTTAATGACACGGATCTTCAGCTCCGGGAAGTGCTGTTGCAAAATCCCGACCGCGGCCAGAGTCTCCAGTGTGGGTATGTCGCCGCAGCAAGCCATCACCACATCCGGGTCGCCACCCTGGTCGTTGCTGGCCCAATCCCAAATACCCAGACCGGCCGAGCAGTGCTTGATGGCCGCATCCATGTCGAGCCATTGCAGTTCCGGCTGCTTTCCCGCTACGATGACATTGACGTAATTGCGGCTTCGCAAGCAATGGTCTGTGACCGAAAGCAGGGTATTGGCGTCTGGCGGCAGATACACGCGAATTATGTCTGCCTTCTTGTTCATCACGTGGTCAAGGAAACCCGGGTCCTGGTGACTGAATCCATTGTGGTCCTGCCGCCATACGTGCGAGGAAAGCAGGTAATTCAGGGATGCAATCGGCCGCCGCCAGGGCACGTGTCTGGTTACCTCGAGCCACTTGGCATGCTGGTTGAACATCGAATCAACGATGTGAATGAAGGCTTCATAGCACGAGAAAAAGCCGTGGCGGCCGGTCAGCAGGTAGCCCTCCAGCCAGCCCTCGCATTGCGTCTCGCTCAACATCTCCATCACCCGGCCATCCGGGCCGACGGCTTCGTCGGTGGGCAGCACTTCCGCAGTCGAGCAGCGCTCTGTCACATCGAAAACGGCATTCCAACGGTTCGAGGCGGTTTCGTCCGGGCTGAAGATGCGGAAGTTGCCTGCATCGGCATTGAGCTGGAGCACGTCCCGGATGAACTCGCCCTGGACGCGCGTGGATTCGGTGCTCACGGTGCCGGGTTCCGAGACTTTTACTGCGTAGTCGCGGAAGTCCGGCATTCTCAATTCTTTAAGCAGCAGGCCGCCATTGGCATTTGGGTTTGCCCCCATCCGCCGTTCCCCCCTGGGCGCCAGCTCAGCCAGTTCCGGAATGAGCGTGCCGTTCTTGTCGAACAATTCTTTGGGCCTGTAACTCTTCAGCCATTCCTCTAGTATTTTCAGATTTTCAGGTTTGGTCGCGAACTCTTCCAACGGTACTTGATGGGCGCGAAATGTCCCTTCGACCGGTTTGCCGTCGACCACCTTTGGTCCTGTCCAGCCTTTCGGCGAGCGCAGGATGATCATGGGCCAGCGCGGGCGCTCTTTGAACCCGTTGGTGCGGGCATCCTGTTGGATGCGTTTAATCTCCGTAACCACGCGGTCAAGTGTGGCTGCCATCAGCTGGTGCATCTTCAGCGGGTCGTCGCCCTCGACGAAATAGGGCGTATATCCGTAACCGTGGAAAAGCGCTTCCAGCTCGTCACGCGGGATACGGGCCAACACGGTCGGGCCGGAAATTTTGTAGCCGTTCAGGTGCAGGATGGGCAGCACGGCTCCGTCATGGACGGGGTTAAGGAACTTGTTCGAGTGCCAGCTGGTGGCCAGCGGGCCGGTTTCCGCCTCGCCGTCTCCAACCACACAGGTCACGATCAGGTCGGGATTGTCGAACGCCGCGCCGTATGCGTGCACCAGGGAATAGCCGAGTTCACCGCCCTCGTTGATCGATCCGGGCGTCTCCGGTGCAACATGACTGGGGATGCCGCCGGGGAACGAGAACTGGGTGAAGAGCTTTTTCATACCCTGTTCGTCCTGGGAGATGTTCGGGTACAACTCGCTGTAGGTGCCCTCCAGGTACGTGTTGGCTACGATCCCCGGTGCGCCGTGACCGGGGCCGGTGACATTGATCATGTTCAGGTCATATTTCTTGATGATCCGATTGAGGTGGACGTAAATGAAGTTTAAACCTGGGGTGGTCCCCCAGTGACCCATCAGTCGCGGCTTGACATCTTCCAGCGTCAACGGCTTTTTAAGCAGCGGATTATCGAATAAATAAATCTGGCCGACCGACAGATAATTGGCGGCGCGCCAGTAGGCATTCATTTTATCGAGCAGTTCGGGCGTGAGTGTGTTTGTTTTCATGGTTTAACCTCTTTAGACGGTATCTCCGCGATGGAATCCGGTCGGGAGTGTTTGACTAGCGGTTTCTCCTGCGTTCTTCCGGGAGCCTCGGCCGGATAAGTGATCACCGTACCCTGTACTTTGGCAAATGGGGTAAGAGTATGGACTGTTCGGTGGGTGGCGCCCAGGATGTCCTCGCAATGAATTCCACGAACCAGCAGGGCATCTTCAATGAGCGAGCGATGACACTGCCATGACACTGCTTCAGCACACATCAGAACGATGCGCTCCTGCCCCGCCAGGCGGATCAATTCTTCGAGGCTCTCTACGAACTCTGGCGTTTGCATATAGTCAGCAAAACCTCGAAAGGAAGCTTTCCGCCAGCCCAGGTTGGGCGAATCGCTCTTCGTATGGCGCAGCCCGCCGAGTCCCGGCATGTGAACATATCCCAGGTCGAATTCCTTTAATGATTGAGGCAGGGTATCCTTGTTGAACTGAGGGTTATGCCAGGAGCGCGGCACCGTGCGCACATCCACGATGGAAGTAGCCCCATGTGCCTGAAGCAGGCCGATGAATTCCTCGAGAGTATGTGTGGAATGACCGATCGTCATTACCAGCGGAGCAGGGTCTTCCTTGATCATTCTATTTTCCAAACATTCGACAAACTTTTGTTCTCAGCATGCTTATGGTTTAAGTTTCTTTAGGGGTGCCGAGGCCGAGAACTTGGCAAACCAGCTTGGCTATCATATATTCTTCGTCGGTGCGAATTACGTGCACAGCCACCCGGCCGCTGTCTGGCGAAATCAGCGGCGAACTCTGCGTGTTGCGTGTCTCATCCAATTCGACACCCAGGAATCCCAGCCCATCGCAGACCCGGGAACGCACCTTGGGCGCATTCTCACCGATGCCGCCTGCAAATACCAGCGTATCCAATCCGCCCAGCGCCGCCGCGTATGCGCCGATCCATTTTTTCACCTGGTAACAAAACAGCGCAACCGCCTCGGCTGCCCGCACATCACTCGTTTCTCGCGCCAGCAAATCCTGCATGTCTGAACTCGTTTCAGAAATGCCGAGTAAGCCTGACTGGAAATTAACCATTTCATTGAATTTTTTTGCGGTGATTTTTTCGGTGCGTGCCAGGTACCAGACCAGGCCGGGATCGAGATCGCCGGAGCGGGTGCTCATCGGTATGCCTCCGGTCGGCGTGAGACCCATGCTGGTATCCACCGACTTGCCTTCGTAGACCGCAGCCAGACTGGCGCCATTGCCAAGGTGGGCGAGAACGACCCGGCCGCGCGCCGCCTGGACTCCGGTACGGCGCGCCAGTTCTTCCATCAAAAACGCATACGACAATCCATGAAACCCGTACCGGCGCACGCCCTGCGCTTCGTAGTGCCGCGGGATTGGAAACAACTTTGCCACGCGTGGCAGGTCGTGATGAAAGGCGGTATCGAAACATGCCACTTGCACCAGATCGGGAAACCGGCGATAAAACGCTTCGGTCAGCAGGATCTCTTCCGGCAGGTGTTCTGGATCAAAAGGCTGGAACTGGTGTAACTCCTTGACCATTGCCGGGGTGATACGCTGGGGTTCGCTATACTTCGGTCCGCCATGTACCACTCGGTGGCCTACAGCAGTCAACTCTCCATGTTGGATCCGTTCCTCCAACCAATCCATTAACAACCCAACTGCTTCGGTGTGGTTCGCGGCAGTCACGGAGCGGGTGAAGTTCTCGGTCTTGTTCGAGCCTTTCACCGCAAACGTAGCCTGCGGCAATCCAATCCGTTCGATCTTGCCCACCAGGATCCGCTGGAGCGACTCGCCGGCCTCGAATAGCGCGAACTTGATACTTGACGAGCCGCCATTGATGGTCAGGATGTGCGGGTTAGAATGTTCCATGGACAACTCCTTCGTGATGATGCTCCTGTTCTTGACGATTCGTCGCTCGATTCCGAAGAATGGCACTGGCCCGGGCGGGCAGGTGGTAAGTTTGTGGATTCTCGCAGAATGGTTCGTCGCCCTCTGCAAACAGGTCTTGGGGCGCATTGTGAGAAGTGTCAACGGCCAGACGCCAGTGATTGCCTGGCAATCCGGACGGCACACGGAAATCGACCGCATCTGCTCCGGAATTGAACATCAGGTAAAGCATGCTCTGCGCATCCTCGTGGATCAGACAGGCAAACTGTTTTTCTTGCGGTTCGACCCAGTTCGGCAGTCCTCCCTGCGGACTGAACCATTGGATTTCGGCCTCGGTGTAGAATTGCTCCCTGCTAAGGATTGGATGGGCAAGCCGGAAGGCGATCATGCCGTGCGTGAAGCGCAGAATTTCCGCGTGCTTTTCCAGATAGCTCCAGTCGTACCAGCTGGTTTCGTTGTCCTGGCAGTAAGCGTTGTTGTTGCCGCCTTGCGTGCGCCGGAATTCATCCCCTCCGAGCAGCATGGGCACGCCGCGCGAGACCAGCAAAGTCAGGAGGAAGTTCTTGATCTGACGTTTCCGCAAGGCCTCGATCCCGGCATCCTTCGACTCGCCTTCGGCGCCGTAGTTCTCGCTGAAGTTGTGGTCTGCCCCATCCTGGTTGTCTTCTCCGTTGGCTTCATTGTGCTTGGATCGATAGCTCACCAAGTCGTTCAGCGTAAAACCATCGTGGCAGGTTATAAAATTGATGCTAGCCTCGGGGCCTTTGCCCGACCGGGTATATATATCGGCACTGCCACAGATGCGGCTGGCAAACAAACCTAGCATCCCGTCATCGCCGCGCCAGAAGCGCCTGACATCATCCCGGTAGCGGCCGTTCCACTCTGCCCAACGCCGTTCTGAAAAACTGCCCACCTCATACGCGCCGGCGGCGTCCCACGCCTCCGCAATGATCTTGACGTTCCGCAAGATCGGGTCCTCGGCGATCCGTTCGAGCAGCGGGGCATTGGCCAGAAGTTTACCGGTTTCATCCCGGCCAAGCACCGAGGCCAGGTCGAACCGGAATCCATCCACATGCATTTCAACCATCCAATAACGCAGCGCGGCCAGGATGTGCTCCCGCACCACGGGATGGTTGGCGTTGATGGTATTGCCCGTGCCTGTGAAGTCCTTGTAAAAACGTTTATCGTCCGCCAGCGTATAGAAGATTGCGTTATCCAGCCCGCGAAAACAGAGCGTTGGGCCCGTCTCGTCTCCCTCCGCCGTGTGGTTGAAGACAACATCCAGGATCACTTCGATGCCGGCATTATGAAAAGCCCGGATCATCTCCTTGAACTCCGCTTTCTGCTGGCCGAGCCCTCCCGAACTACTGTAGATAACTTCAGGCGCGCAGAAGACCACCGGGTCATATCCCCAATAATTTTTGAGCGGTTGGCCTGTTTGTGGATTCTTGCGCGTCACGGAAGTTTCATTGAACTCCTGCACGGGCAGCAGTTCCACTGCGGTTATTCCAAGGGTTTTGAGATAGGGCATCTTTTCCATCAGACCCCGGTAGGTTCCCGGATGCTCCACGCCCGACCCGGGATGGATGGTAAAGCCGCGCACGTGTGTTTCGTAAATGACGGTCTTCGACGCTGGATGCCGGGGCGGTTGGTCTCCCTCCCATTCGAAGGGCTCGTTGACAAATATGCATTTCGGCATGGACCCGGCATTGTCCAGCTTTGAGAGCACCAGGTCTTGTTCCGGCGCGGATGGGTCGTACCCGCGTGCAGATGCAAAATCCCACGCGGGCAGTTGCGAAATCGCACTGGCAAAAGGATCGAGCAGCAGCCGGTTGAAATTAAAACGATGCCCCTGGTTGGGTTCGTAAAGGCCATCCACGCGGTACGCATAGAGTTGGCCGGAATGGATCCCCTCCAACCAGACATGCCATACGTCGCCGGTACGGTTGCAGGCTGGATCCAGGTCGATTATACGGGCGGCCACGGAATCTTCGGGGTGGTCGAACAACTCGAGTCGAACACGGCTTGCGTCACGGCTAAAAATGGCAAAATTAACCCCTCTGCCTCTTTCCTGGGTCCCCAAAGGCTGAGGCGAGCCCACCCTAACGTTATTAAGGGCGGAGATCTTCGGGACATGTTCGTGCAGGGGACGTTCCGGCATATCCTTCATCGTTGCCATAGGATTCGACTGACCTCCAGGGGAACAGCCACGCCGGCGTATTGCGGGATAATGCGCGCCGTATAGTCCGTGACAGGCCGTGTCGCGGGGACTTGTGTGCTGTAAATGTAACCATTTGCTTCGCCGGATGGCCTGGCGCGGCTCAACTCGTGGCGGTCTGATGCACCGCCGTTCACTCCATCAGCGTAAAGTTCCACCCGGATAGCATTTGGGTCGAGCTTGCTGAGATTGACCGCAACTTCGAAGGCGTGCATGTCTTTGTCGCTCACGACGTGCAATTCGCCGAAGCGCAGTTTGGCCCAATTCTGTTCCAGGGCCTGCCGCCAATTAACCATCTGCAAGCCGGCTGCGCCTTTATTAGCAGCCCGCGCACGGTATGCAGCAGCTGCCGGGAGGTAATGTTCTTCGGTGTATTCGCGTACGGCGCGGTTGGCAGAAAATTGCGCGGTCAGGCCGGCCATGCTTTCACGCATGCGCTTCACCCAGGCCGTCGGGATGCCCTGCTTACCGCGGTTATAAAACTCGGGAATCACCTGGCCTTCAAGCAGGCCGTACAGCGCGGCGGCTTCGGCCGCGTCCCAGGCCGGATCATCGCCATGCTCCCGGCCATCCCCCAACGCCCAGCCTACTTCAGGGGTGTAGGCTTCCGCCCACCAGCCGTCCAACTCCGAAAGATTAAGACCGCCGTTGGCTAACACTTTCATGCCACTCGTTCCGCAGGCCTCCCAGGGCCGCCTTGGCGTATTGATCCAGACGTCCACTCCCTGCACCAGGTGCTCGGTCAAAAGCATATCGTAGTCACTCAGGAAGATCACATGCGGGCGCACTTCGGGGCGTCGAACAAATTGGATCCATTCCCGAATCATGGCCTGCCCGGCCTGGTCGGCCGGATGGGCCTTACCGGCCAGGATGAGTTGCACAGGCCGGTGGGGATCGCTCAAAAGGCGCAGCAGCCTATCCGGATCGTACAAAAGCAGGTTCGGTCTTTTATAGGGGGCAAACCGGCGGGCAAAGCCCAGCGTCAGTGCGTTCGGGTTAAAAAGATGCTTTGCTTCTTCAACTGCCTCGGGGCTGGCGCCTGCGGCGGTCAGTTGCAAGGATAATTGCTTGCGCGCATAATCGATTAGCGACTGGCTGGCTGCGCTGCGGAATTGCCACAGCCGGGTGTCGGAGACGCCGTGCATGGCCTGCCCCAAGGTCTCCGTTGTTCCCTGCCAGCAATCTTTTCCGCAAGCCTCCGTCCATAGATCATCCACCCCCGCCGAATCCCAGCTTGGCACGTGCACGCCGTTGGTCACGTATCCCACCGGCACTTCGCCTTGGGGCCAATGCGGAAAGAGCGGCTCAAATAGTTGGCGGCTGACCCTGCCATGCAAGCGACTTACCCCATTAACAGACCCACTCCCGTGGATTGCCAGATAGGCCATGTTGAAATCTTCCGACGAGTCGTCCGGGTTCTGTCTTCCCAGTGCCAACAAATCATGGAGCGGGATGCCGAGTTTCTGCCCGGCATAGCCTCCCAGGTATTGCTGGATGAGCGCAGGCTCGAAGCGGTCAAAACCGGCCGCAACTGCCGTGTGGGTGGTGAAAAGGTTGCCAGCGCGCGTGGCGACCAACGCCGCTTCGAAAGGTTGTCCTGTCTCTGTCATGAAGCTCAGGGCGCGCTCCAACACGGCGAAAGCCGCATGGCCCTCATTCAAATGACAGACTTCCGGCTGCAGGCCGAGAGCGCGCAGCAAGCGCCATCCGCCGATCCCGAGCAGGAGTTCCTGCTTTAGTCGCAGTTCCGGCCCACCGCCATACAGTTCGCTGGTGATACCGCGATGGATAGGGTAATTGGCCGCGTCGTTGCTGTCCAGCAGGTAAAGTTTTACCCGGCCGACCTGTACCTGCCAGGTGCGCAGCCAGACCGAGTACCCGGGCAGGGCGATCTCCAGCCGCAACCACTCGCCGTCCGCCTGGCGCAACGGCGTGATTGGCAATTGTCCGGGATCGTTATAAGGATAAAGTGCCTGCTGGGCGCCGTCTTTGTCGATCACCTGCCGGAAATAGCCTTGCTGGTAGAGCAGTCCTACGCCTACCACCGGCACGCCCAAGTCGCTGGCAGATTTGAGCTGGTCGCCGGCCACGTTTCCAAGTCCGCCCGAATAAATGGGCAGGGCTTCACTCAACATGTATTCCATGCTGAAATAAGCGACACAGGTCAGGGGAGACGCCGGATGGTTTTGCTGAAACCAGGCGGGCCTTGCCGCTGCCTCGGTTTTGGCCTGGATAAGCTCATCGACACGCTTGCGAAAAATTGAGTCGGCGGATAACTGCTCAACCCGACTCCTTGAAACTGTTTGCAGGACAATCCAGGGGTTGTGGGTGAGTTCCCACAGCGCCGGGTCCAACTGCTGCCAGACTTCGTCGGCGGCATGGTTCCAGGACCAGCGTAAATCCAGGGCCAGCTCAACCAGAGAATCAAACCCATCAACTTCCTCAGATGGGGAGGCGTAGTTGGGGTGACTGCGACGGGTTGGTATATCCATAGGATCTCCTTCAGGTCTTTCTAGGACGGAAACTCCGCTGGCTATAGGGCTGCCGCCAGTGAAGCGCTGACAATGCTCTGCGCTTCCTCCTGGATGCTTTTTAGATGATCGGTCCCGCGGAAGCTTTCCGCATAGATCTTGTAGATATTCTCGGTCCCGGATGGACGCGCTGCGAACCATCCGTTTTCGGCCACCACCTTCAGTCCTCCGATCGGAGCGTTGTTGCCCGGCGCAGTGGTCAGGATGGCCAGGATTTTTTCGCCAGCCAGGTCTTTGATTTTTACCTGCTCCGGTGAAAGCTTTGCCAGGATCGCCTTTTGTTCAGGTGTGGCCGGTGCGTCGATCCGCTCGTAAACCGGCTCGCCAAACTCGTGCGTAAGTTCGCGGTAGAGCTCGCCGGGATCGCGCCCCATTCGGGCAGTGATCTCAGCGGAGAGCAAAGCCAGGATGATGCCATCCTTGTCTGTTGTCCAGACGCTGCCATTCAGGCGGGCGAAGGATGCGCCAGCGCTCTCCTCGCCGCCAAAACCCAGCGAGCCGTCCAGCAGGCCATCCACAAACCACTTGAAGCCGACCGGCACTTCGTAAAGTTTGCGGCCGAGCTTTGCAGTAACACGGTCAATCAGCTGGCTGCTTACCAGCGTTTTACCGACCGCGGCGGTAGTGGGCCACATCGGCCGGTTTTGAAAGAGATAGGAGATGGCCACCGCTAGATAAGCATTGGGTGGAAGCAACCCGGCCGAGCGTGTAACGATCCCGTGCCGGTCGTGGTCTGTGTCACAGGCAAAAGCGGTCGTGTATTGATCCTTCAGGCCGATCAAGCGCTGCATTGCGTAAGGCGAAGATGGGTCCATGCGGATCTGGCCGTCCCAATCCACGGTCATGAAACGGAACGTGGGATCGACTGCCTGGTTCACGACCGTCAGGTCCAATTTATAGTGTCCGGCGATCGGTCCCCAGTAATGCACGCCTGCGCCGCCAAGTGGATCGACACCCACGCTGATCCTGGCCGCCCGGATGACCTCCATGTCGATCACGTTGGCGAGGTTGACAACGTAGGTATTAAGGAAGTCGTACCGGTGCGTGGTGGAAGCATGCAGGGCTTTTTCGTGCACGATCCTCTTCACGCCCTCCAGCTTGCTCTCCAGAAATTCATTTGCTTTTGCTTCGATCCAGCCGGTGATGGAACCTTCTGCCGGACCGCCGTTCGGCGGGTTGTATTTAAAACCGCCGTCATGGGGCGGATTATGCGAGGGCGTGATCACGATGCCATCCGCGCGTCCTGTCTTGCGCCCGCGGTTATAAGTGAGGATGGCAAGGGAAATGGCCGGCGTCGGGGTATATTCGTCCCCTTCTGCGAGCATCACTTCCACATCATTGGCAGCCAGTACTTCCAGCGCGCTGGCCAGCGCCGGCACCGAGAGGGCATGTGTATCCATCCCCAGGAAGAGCGGACCATCGATTTTCTGCTTTTTTCGATATAAGCAAATTGCCTGGCTAATGGCAAGGATGTGCCATTCGTTAAAGGATTTTGCGAAGGCCGAACCGCGATGCCCGGAAGTGCCGAATACAACCCGCTGCGCCGGGATGGCAGGATCAGGCTTTTCCGTATAATAGGCTGTGACGAGATCAGGCACATTGACCAGGCTGGCTTGGTCGGCCGGCCTGCCTGCAAGAGGGCTGACATTCATTTGTTGGACCTCCGCTGTTTTGATGTTTCTTCTTATCTTATAGTAAACACTCCCCGGCTGCATCCACCGGTCGGGGAGTGTTTTCCTCCGCCACTTGGGGGAGGGTGGGATGGGGGCTTAAGCCTTGGTGGTGCCGGCCGTCTTGCGGGCTTCCTGCTTCATCCGCCGTACGTGGATGCGTTTGCTCTTGGAAGCGCGTTTGGGTTTCGTCTCGCTGGCCTTGTCTGTTTTGGGTTCAGTCTTGGTTGCCATGGGAATTAACTCCTTATAAACTCAAATTATCCACCGGTGGAATAGGTACGGGGATTCATCTCATGCTACAACAATTTCTGCCCGCCCGCATCCATCGGTTGGGGAGTGTTTGCCTCCGCCACTTGGGGGAGGCTCGGGAGGGTGTCACATCAGGGTAGGGATTCGCCTGGCCAGCTCTGCCCAGTCATTGCCGAGCGTCTTTTGGATGAGCGGCTTGACCTGCGCGAAGACGGGAGCAGGCATCACCATTTGCCAGATACGCGTCATGTTCTCGTGGTCTTCATTACCGATCAAAGGGTACATCCAGGCGATCACTTCCGGGAAACGCTCCTGTGGCACCGTGCTTGACATGAGACCGACTGCCTTGCTCTGGTCGGGCAAAGATATGCGCTCCCTGACGATGCGGTACAGGTGTGCGTCTTCCTTTGCCAGGTGCATGTCGAGATGGAATTTGAACGCGGCTGTTGCGCGCGCCGTTTCCAATGCGTCGCGTGCTGAAACTGCCGTCCGGAGGGTCTCGAATGCCGCACCCAGCCCGCGGTGATCCCTCTCGTACGCCTCGGCCACCGAAGGCGCCACAGTCTCTACCGTCGGGAAGATCGCTAATTCCTCGCCATGCGCATGCCAGACCAGCACTTCGTTGAAGAATCGGAAGCGCTCAACTGTCGTTTCCAGACCCGCCTTGCCGCGTGCAGAGGCAAGCGCTGCCGCGTCGATATTGCTTAAATCGGCCCGGAAAGCATTGTGGATCGCCATGATTGCATCAAGTGGTTCGGTCATTTTTCGTTGCTCCGATACTAAATGGTTTGCAGGATGATTTTGCCGCTCAAAGGAGAAGGTGTTCGACGTTATCGTCTCACCATTTCCATCAGTGGCCGGTCAACTTATATTACATCAACTTCTTTCCGGTCGCCTCCGCCAGGTGGGGAGTTTTTGCCTCCACTACCTGGGTGAGGTTCGAACGGGGCTTAGGGCTGTTGGCCTGGCTGGTACGTTTGATTGTCGGCGCTGATTTCACGCATGGCCGCATCCACATAGGCAGGTAATTTCATCAAGCGTGTCTCCGGAAGGGCAGCCTGCAGTTTGTCGCTCATGATCTCTGCACAGGTTTGCTCGTCGTCTGCGTTATACGGAATCGCATCATTTCATTCCGGATCGACATATTCTGCTTTCCTGGACGTGCATTCGAAGGTGTCGAAGCGCGCCCGGGTGGCGGCCACACAGGCCTCGGCTTCGTCTTCTGCCATTACGAACAAAACCACTTTCACACGATACAGTTTCTTTTCCTTTTTTTCTCCTCTTTTCCGCGCCATCACTATAAACCGGGCAGTGGTGGGTGATATGGGTACAGAAAAGCCGTCCCCATATCACCCATGCTCGCTTACCTTGGGGAAAGAGACTCTACGCCTTTTCCGGAACGACTTCCTCGGTGATGAGGAGCTCATTGAACAGGGCGCGGTAATGGACCAATGCTTGGCGTAATTCTTCTGTATCTGCGTTGTGCTGCTCATTCTTGATCGCGATTGCGCGTGCCAGGCGGTAATTGCTCACCAATTCAGGATAATTGATCGAGATATCGGCTGCCCGCTGCTCGAAATCGGATACGGGATAGTTTCTTAGCTGCATGACTTCCATGATCAGATGGTCTGCTTCTACCGTCGCCGGCCCGGGTTGGTCGATGAATTTGGCCTGGACAGCCTTCCATTCAGCCAGGTACTTTTCACGCTCACTCAGGGAAAGGGAACGGATATTCAAAGTATCAACATGCTTCTGGCGATTATCCATTTCTTTTTGGGCCTTGGTCTCATTCCCCATCGTCTTTACGGTGGCATCATAATCAGGGCCAAATTTATTTTGGTAGCGCACCGACCGTTTTGACCCTTGGCGCCGGGAAAAAACAGCACCTAATATCAGGCCTAGGATCACCAGGACCACAATAACGATGATAATAGTATACGTATTTGTACTCATCATAAATCTCCTTTTTACACATGAATATGCTATAGGAAAAACGTTTACAGCCTCAACGTCTTGAACCAAATATCAAGCCCAGGATGACAAACACGATTGCCACTCCCAAAAAGAACCCCAGGTTATATAGGTTCCCGTTGTTGTGTACTTCGTACATCTGTACATCCTTGTTGAAGAACGACAGCAACAGTGTCACCGGGGATATGAATCCGTGCCAGACTCCCAGCCAGATTCCGGCGACACGTCCCTGCGCATCCGCGCTATTAACCATTGGGTTCGGTCCGGGCGCATAGACCTGTATGCTTACCCCGGGCACGTTGATTTGCCCGCTGGGAGTGGGCGTACCGGTATGTACGTTCGGGACCGGCGTATTGATTTGTATAACCGAACCGGGAGAACAGCTTGCGACCATTACAAACATTATGGCCATTAAAACAAAAATGAACAGTTTCTTCTTCATCTTCCATCTCCGGATTTGATCTGTACGGTCCGCTGTATCAATGTTCTGTGGTTGGCTTGCGGGCGTCGAAACCGTATTCATCCTCATCTATCATTCTATAATTAAAACTCCCCGGCCGCATCCATCGGTTGGGGAGTATTTTCCTCCGCCACTTGGGGGAGGCTGGGGTGGACTCATTTTCGTACCCAGCCCCGCTGCTGCCAGATATCCAGATATTTCGGGTCCGGCCAGCTTTCAGCAGGATTGAAGTCGGAAAATTCGACCGGCATGATCAGACCGCGCCGGTCCGGTTCTGACCAGCCGAATTCGATCTCACGATCACAATCCTCGCAATTTACAAAGAAATCATCGCTTTCCCGGTCGGTCTCTGGCTCGAAGATTTCATATTCTTCCGGTTCGGAAGCAGAGTCATCCTGCTCGAACTCACCAAAGTCACCCCTCTGGACTTCACCGTCCGGTTTTTCTTCATCCTTCTCCTTAAATTCATATTGCCAGTGGTGGCTGTCTTTGAGTGGCCCCCATTCCCGCCAGCGTTCGCTGCTTTCTCCAGCCAGGATGCTCCAAACATGCGTAACGGTCAGGCTGTGGCCACCACATTCTTTGCACGTAAACTTCGCGATACCAGGTTCGTTCATGCTCTCAGGACCAGCGCCTGTGTACCGGGAAGGTTGGTAGAGATTCGATCTGGTGCTTATCAAGTTTCAGGAACACGGTATCCGCGCGCGTCTCACCCATTGCCGAAAGAGGGATGATCACATCCATTTGCCCCCACAGATGTCCTTCCCACATCACCAGGTGCGTAATGTGTTTGTTCTTCGGGTTGACCACGAATTCGTCGATGTGACCCACAAAGCCATCCGTCGCTTCAACGCGTGTACCACGGGTCACCCCCAGTTCTCCCGGCGGAATTTGCAGATGCTCCTTGGGCAATTTCACTGTCATATTTGCAGTGACATATGGCATATAGTAGTAAGTACCCATTCCACCTCCATATCCGGGACTCATAAGAGGCATCTTCGCTTCGACAAAAGTGGTTTTGACAAACGGGCGCATTTTCTCCAATTCTGCCTTGCTGCACCGCAATTGAATCGTGTCGGCAATCGTTTCAGATACCGCCTCAACTGGTACAATGTACTCCGTGTTGGGGAATGTAATCTCCCTCACCACCAGGTTTGTCACCTTGTCGCTCAACGGGTCCATCAATACAAACTCGGAGCGGCCACAAATGCCGTCCGTACATTCCACCTGGGCTTGTAAAGGAATTTCCATATGTTCTCCTATCATGAATCCATCATACATCGAACACTCCCCGGCCGCATCCATCTGCCGGGGAGTATTTGCCTCCGCCACTTGGGGGAGGCGTCACCTTATTTCGCCGCAACCACCCGGCCGTAGCCTGCCCGCTTGGCGCGATAAAGCGCAGTATCAACAGCTTTCAAGACGGCTTTACTGGTTGCGCCATTCTCCGGGAAGACCGCCACGCCCTGGGAAAGCGTGATTGCCTTCAGGATATGCCCTTCGTATTTGAGATGGAATTTTTTGGTAGATTCGCAAAGAAGTTCGGCGCGTGCTATCGTTACCTCCCGGATGGAATCAGGCAGCACGATGATGAATTCATCGCCGCCATACCGGCAGGCAATATCCTCTCCGCGCACATGCCTGCGAAGCAAATTGCCCATTTTACGCAAGACAGCATCGCCAGCTGCATGGCCATGGGTATCGTTGAACTGCTTGAAATCATCCACGTCCACCATAATGATACTCAGGCTGAGTTGTTTACGTGCGGCTCGCAGCAGTTCGCGTTCCAGGGTCTCTTCCATGTATCGCCGGTTGAATAAACCGGTCAGATGATCACGGACAGATTGCTCGCGCAGGCTGGCTTCGCTTTTGCGCAGGGCATTCTCAGCATGGACGCGCTCCGTGATGTCGCGGATATGGCATTGGATGACCTTCTCACCGCCCACCAGGTAGACGTTACTAACGAATTCCACTTGAATAAGCTTCCCGCCTTTTTCCCGGAGAGGCAGATCGTTGTAGCGGATATATTCATCCTTCAGCAGGACCTGGAAGGCCTCCTTGCTGGCTTTAATATCTTTAATCGCGCCTATTTCCCAGAGCTTTTTTCCCACTAACTCTTCACGTGAGTAACCGAGCATTTTCAACAAATAGGGGTTGACATCCGTGATGGCGCCTGTCTCGGCGTCCAGGATTAAAATCCCATCCTGGGCCGCTTCAAACAGTCGGCGGTAAAGTAATTCTGACTCTTTCAATGTGCGCATGATTGACACCTTCACTTTCCTGGCCATGTCCCATTTATTTTATCGGTTGCATAACGTTCAATCGAGCATTTGCATGAAAACATCCACCACCTGCGGATCGAAATGTGTTCCGGCCGAGCTGCGGATATGTTCGCGCACCTTGTCTGCCGCCCAGGCAGGCCGGTAAGGACGATCTGATCGCAAGGCATCCCAGACATCCACCACGGCAAAGATGCGCGCCGCCAGCGGGATCTTAGTGCCTTTTAATCCGCGTGGATACCCACTGCCGTCCCATTTTTCATGATGGCAGTAGGGAATATCAATCGCGTTCCGAAGGTAGTGAATTGGTGAAAGCATATCATAGGCAAAGCCAGGGTGCTTCTTCATCGACACCCATTCTTTGTCTGTCAGTAGGCCGGGTTTGAGCAGGATCCCATCCGGAACACCCATCTTGCCGATATCGTGCAACAGCGCTCCCCAGCGAACTTGCACCAGTTCCGCATCGCTCAAGCCGAAGGTGCGCGCGAGTTTCACTGTCATCTCTGTGACTCGTTGAGTGTGCCCTTCGGTCTCTTTGTCGCGCAAGTCGAGGGCGTGTGACCAGCCTTCTATCGTGGCATCGTAAGCCAGAAAAAGTTCTGAATTGGAGAGTTGCAGGCTCTCAAATAACGTGGCAATTTCAACCGCAATCGCGGCTTGCCCTGCCAGGGTATTGAGGAAGTCGAACCATTCTGAATCGGGTTCAAGTGTGGCGCGATGGAAGATTTCCATTACACCCTTCACCTGTCCCTTGATAATTAACGGCACACCGTAGTAGCAGATAAAATCCTCGCCCGTCAAACGATTTTTCAAGGGTAAGCTTTTAGGTTCCTCTCTTAGATCTGGGATTTGGATTAGTTGATGCTCCAGAACGGCGCGGTCGATATAGCTCTCGCCCAACCGTATATACGTATTTCGGATGGCTTTGGTGCGGAAGCCTCGCTCGGCGCCGTATTCCAGCATTTGCAAACCGGAATTTAATATCAAAATGTCAGCCGCATCAACGCCGAGTTCTTTTGTCACATGGTTAAGAATTTCTGAAAGGCTGAGTTTTAAATCAAAATTTGCTGAGATGACTCGATCGATGCCGCTCAAGGCGGTTAGATGTTCAAGTTGCCGCCGTATCCTTTCCTCCCCTTGTTTGAGCTCTGTGATGTCCTGGTTAACCACGATCGCGCCCTGAATAACTCCCTGGGCATCCAGCACTGGGGCAGTGAAATTGATAATCGTTTTCTTCTTGCCATCGAAAGTATCGATCTCCAGAAGTTCGTCAACAATCGTCACCTTATCCCTGATGGTGTGCGCCAGCGCCCAGTCATCCGCTTTCACATCCTCTCCGGATGGAAGTCGTCGCCCCTTGAAGACCCCGTAATCGAGAGGACCCACTTTGGGCTCCGCACCCCATATCTTCACACCTGCAGGATTCCCGCGCAAGAGTTTTCCATCCTTGTCGGCTATCCAGAGTCCCACAGGCAGAGTGTCAAAGATCCTCTGAAGCAACTCCTCATGATTTCTCAGCGCCTCTTCCGTCTTTTTGCGCTCGGTGATATCCCGCACCACGCCCTGCGAGCCGACCACCTTCCCAGCGATAACTTTCGAGCTGGGCTTGTCCTCGATAAAGACACGTGTTCCGTCCGGCCGCACGATCTGGCTGTTGATAAATTCCGGCGCGCGCCCGGCCTGCATCTTGCTGCGGAAGGACCGGCCAAGTTCTTTTAGCATCTCTGGCGCGATGAAATCCAGGATCTTGCGGCCCAGCAGCGCCTGCGGGGTAGCAACGCCATAGATGCGCGCCATGGCCGGATTGGCGAAAGTGAAGACCCCCTCGTAATCCGTTGCATAAACTCCGTCGTTGATCTCTTCAACCAGCTGGCGGTATTTTTCTTCGCTCATCCGCAAGGCTTCTTCGGCCTGCTGGAGTGTAAAGACCTGTTCGCCCTGAGCGCCGGAGACGATGATCGCATCCACCTCGCCGTTGCGGATGGCGTTTAAGGTCTCTTCGGCTTCGTCCAGACGCGCCCACAGGTCTGCGTTTTCAGCGATAAGTTGTTTCAGTGTCTTGATCGCAGGTTTCCTGGGCATGACAGTACCCTCTTTTTCAGGTCTTATTTTTCAATCCGCAATCCTCAATCTACAATCTTCAATCCAAACTCAACTCTTGCTCCGCAGATCCAGCCCCACCAGCACGCGCTCGGTGTTGGAGAGGTCGCCGATGATCCTGCGCACCGGCAGCGGCAATTTCCGCACCAGGGTTGGGATGGCCAGGATTTGGTCGCCGCGCGCCAGTTGTGGGCTTTCCAGCAGGTCCACCACCTGGAGCTTGTACCGCCCTGCCAGGTGTTCCTCGCAGATTTTCTTGAGATTGTCTAGAGCCGCCACCGACCTGGGGGTTTTCCCGGCGACGTACAGGCGCAAGATATAATTATCTGATTTTTCTTTTTCGAGCCTGGCTTTAGGCGAGGCGGACTTGGTAGGGTTCTTTGTCATTTTGAGACTCCTTTTTTATTGTTCGATTTCACATCCGCTTTGCGGCTCAACCCCATATCGGTCCTTTCCTGTGCCAATTGGGCCTCCTGGGCTTGTTCCTGCCCGATGATCTTCATCGAGGCGATCTCCTGTACCGCAAACTCGGCCCGCAGGGCGGCTATCTGCGCTTCCAGCACATTGCGCTTGCGTTCCAGTTCGAGCTGACGGCCCTCCACTTCCTGTTCGCGCAACGTCTGCACGGCTTTCTCCTGCGCCTCCTGCACCAGGCGGGCCGAGCCGGTCAGCACGCCGCTTGGACCGACGTACACATCCCGCAATTCCACGCCATGATCGGTCAGCAGGAACTCGCGGATCTGATTTGTATGCGCCATGCCGCGCGATTTCAGGATGTAAATGCCGCGATTGCGCTCCCCGCCAATTTCGAGGTCGTCCAGCCACAACCAGGTGTCCATCAGGGAGGCAATGTGGACCTGGCTTTGGTCGGAGGCGGAACCGCCCAAGATCAAACTGGTGAATAACGCGGTGCACTTATTTATTTTCATTAGATCCAACAACCGCATCGCCATCATTTTGACTTCATTCTCATTGATTCCGTTGATGAAACTGGTGAAGGGATCAAAAATTACCACCTGCGGTTTAAAGGCCTTGACCGCGTTGCTGATGGTCATCACATGCATTTCCAGGCCTGCAAAGGTGGGGCGGTTCGCCTGGAACTGCAGCAGGCCTTTCTGCACCCACGGTTCCAGATCGATCCCGATCGAGCGCATATTGCGCATGATCTGGCTGGGAGATTCCTCGAAGGAAAAATACAGGGCGCGTTCGCCGCGCCGGCAGGCCGCCACTGCGAAGAGCACTGCCACACTGGTCTTGCCGGTGCCGGCCGTGCCGGAGACCAGCACGCTGCTGCCTTTGTAATAACCGGCGCCGCCCAGCATGGAATCCAGGCGCGGAATGCCGCTGGAGATGCGGTCCGTGGAAGCAATTTCCTGCAAGCCCAGCGAGGTGACCGGCAGCACCGAAATGCCGTCTTCGTCGATCAGAAACGGATACTCATTCGTGCCGTGCGTCGAGCCACGGTACTTGACCACCCGCAGCCGCCGGGAGGAGATCTGGTCGTTGACGCGATGGTCCAGTACGATGACACAGTCGGAGACGTACTCCTCCAGGCCCTGGCGCGTCAGGGTGCCATCGCCGCGTTCGCCGGTGATGATGGCAGTCACGCCTTTTTCTTTCAGCCAGCGAAACAGGCGGCGCAGTTCCGCCCGCAGGATGTGCTGGTTGGGTAAGCCCGAGAAGAGGCTCTCGATGGAATCCAGCACAACCCGCCTGGCGCCGATCGAGTCGATCGCATGCCCCAGCCGGATGAACAAGCCTTCCAGGTCGTATTCGCCCGACTCTGCCATTTCACCAGGTTCGAAAAACACAAAATCCAGCACGATCTTTTTGCGCCTCACCAGATCTCTCAAGTCGAAACCGAGTGAGGCCACGTTTTGGGTCAGGTCTTTGGCGGTCTCTTCGAACGCCATGAAGACGCCTGGCTCGTTGAACTGCGTGGCGCCGCGCACCAGAAACTCCATCGCCAGCAGTGTCTTGCCACAACCGGTCGGGCCGCACACCAGCGTCGGCCGGCCTTTCGGCAATCCGCCGCCGGTGATCTCATCCAGCCCCTGGATGCCGGTCGGCGATTTGGGTAGTTGCTTTCTTGTATTTGCCATGCTTCATTACTCCTTATTTGCCCTGTGTGTCTAGGTTGGGAAAAAGTTGTAGCCTGCCAGCCTTGCACTATGATTGGCTTCCTTTTCCTTGCCGTGAACATCAAAATATGTCGGATGTTTTTTTAATTTTGGCAAGTCATGCGCCCGGAATGCGCGAAGGAATACACCCGTACTTAATCTTATAACAAAGCCTTCCCGGCTACATCCATCAGTTGGGGAGTTTTTACCTCCGCCACTTGGGGGAGGCATGGTTTTCCTTTACTGGCAACCATAAGTGACCGTAGGTGTGCTAAATTGCCAGTTCTGGGCGAAGGCTTCAACCGAATAACTCACAGTCTTTCCCGCGGCGATAAAAACGATATCCACATACGTTGTGGAATTAGGCGGCAGGGTTGCGATTACTTGCTTATCCCGATAAACCCGGTAGCCTTCTTCGCTATTGGAGCGATCCTTCCAGGCCAGGTTCATGGTCATGGTGGCGCCGCCGGTCGCCAGTGCGCAGGTGTAATTATAGACAGACCAGGTCGGCGTGTTGGGTACGATGGTCATAAGCACCGGCGAGGCGATCAGCGTCGGCGTATCTGTTGGGGTATTGGTTGCCACTTCGGTCTGGGTGGCATTGACCGGCAAGGTTGTGGTGGCAACCGCCCCGACTGGATTTTGGCCGGTTATTTGCCCCGGCGAACTGGCTTGGCCCGATAGGTTGCAAGCTGTAAGAACAGCCACCAGCGCAAGGGAAATCGATAGAAATTTGAATGGCTTCAATTTTGGCTCCATGATCGAAATGAGTATTTAATCTGGGTTTTTTGGGAATTCCCATAAAAGAGGGGGAAGATGTGGAGAAACACCCCCTTATTACCCCTTGACCCCCCGTGGTTCCCAAAGGACCGGGTTAACTTTGATAGGCTGTTTCTGTGGCGGGATTGGCCGGCAGGGTGAAGAAAAAAAGACTGCCCTGGCCCAACTCGCTTTCCACCCCCACCTGGCCGCCCAGTTTGTCGACGATCTGGTGAACGATCGAAAGACCCAACCCGTGTCCTGGATCGTGGACATGGTCGATCTGGCTGAACGGCGTGAACAGGCGCGCCTGGGCTTTCTGCGGCAGGCCCGGGGTGTCGAACAGTTCCAGCGTGAAGCTGGAAAATACCGCATCAAATATTTCTGCCGGGTAAGGAAGGGCGATCGCATCCCCGCAACGCAGATCGACCATATTCAGAAGATCAACCCGTTCGACCTTCGATTGGCAACAGCAAGCATGCCTTCGTATAGGTCCTTAATGGGAACGCGCCCGTTTTGTCTTTTTTATCGTCTCGCAACCTTTACGTAGGATTTCGAGCCCCTTCAAAGCCTCCGGCGCGATCACCGCGGTAATCCGCATTTGAGCTTCCAGACGGGTGTTGGCCTTGGGGACCCATTCGCGTTTTCCATCGGAACAGCGCACGAGAATACAACCGGCGGGAAGCCCCAAGGAACGGACTTCGCGGCCTGCAAAAGGTGCATCCATTGAGATGGTGTAATCTACCACCACGGGCTTTTCCAGGAAGAACTTACCCCCAATTTTTTTCAAATCGCGTTCCAACAAAGCCTCATAAATTGGTAAATCTTTAAGGGCTTCAGCCACTGCGTATGCGCAGAAACAGGCAACCAACAGCGGCAGCATCTGGGAATAATTTCCCGTCATTTCGATTATGAGCATAATGCCTGTGAGTGGAGCACGCACAATCGCGGTGAAGTACGCTGCCATTCCCACGACTGCGAAAACTGCTGGAATTGGTACAATGGCTGGCGCCAGGTCGTGTGCAATTTGTCCAATTGCCAAGCCGATCAGCGCACCCAACACCAGCAGGGGTGCAAAAATCCCGCCCGGAGCGCCGCTTCCGTAACTGCTGGTAGTAAGCAAAAATCGAATCCCAAAGAAAAGCGGGATGGCAGCAAGAAGCATATCTCCCTTTAAAACCGACTCTGCCAATGAATTTCCGCTGCCGATCATGCTGGGAGAAAACCATCCAACCAGTCCGATAGCTCCACCTGTTATTGCAGCAGCTGGCAGCACAAAGCGATCGGGCAGGCGAGCATAAAGACGAATGGCAGTCAGCAAACCGCGATTGAAGAGCACGCCTAATAATCCCGCCGTTACTCCCAGCAGCGCAAATATTGGCAGGGAAGTCAGTGGTGGCAAGGGGTAGCTTGGCACCGCAAAGACCGGAAACTGGCCTGCGCCGATACGCACGATAATATCCGCAATCGCCGCCGCTATAAAAACCGCCCCAAACACCATCGGTTGAAAATCACGCCGGACTTCCTCCAGCACAAACATGAGACCTGATAGGGGCGCGTTAAATGCGGCCGCCAACCCAGCACCGGCGCCTGCCGATATCAAGGTAAGCCGTTCGCGTGGCGACACTTTCAACCATCTGGAAATGGCATCACCGACCGCGCCTCCCATTTGGACAGTCGGGCCTTCACGCCCCAGCGCCATTCCGCTCCCAATGGAAAGGATCCCTCCGATGAATTTGACCGGCAGAACGCGTTTCCATTCAAGTTTGCGGAAACGGTGAAGGACCGCTTCAAGATGCGGGATGCCACTTCCACTGGTTTCGGGAGCGTACCGTCGGGTAATAGCCACCGAAATCCCAGCACCAAGCGCACCGAACAGGATTGGGAAAATCCAGCCCCATAACGGCATGCGCTGTGCCCACGTGATCAATCCATTTCTTAAGGCATCCACGCCGGTCAGTACGGCTCGGAAAAGCAGGGCTACCAATCCCGCACCAAACCCGACCAATGCCGCCCGTGGGAAGATCCATCGGCGCTGCTGGCGGATATCAAAGAATTCCTGGATCTCCGTCCGTTCCACGATTTTTTCTTTATCAGAAGTAAGGGAAGGTTTCCTTTCGGGTTTATTCTTAATATTGGTCAGCCATGGGATTATTAAGGTCATATAATATTAATCCAAGAATTAATTTGAAGAAATAGTAAAACCGATATAGTTTATCATAATCGTGCGCCTCTTCACTAAAAAAATATTATAAACTTTTCTGTTATATGTCTCCCTTTCTACAGCTTGCCTTTGAACTGGTAGTTATCCTGCTGGCATCAAAAGCAGCCGAATATATCAGCACGGATATGGGTCGCATTCACCAGTCTCCCGGGTTGCGCGATGACCTGCCTTTGATGCCCTCCCTGAGCGATTTTTACAGTAACGACCAGGGATTAAGCCGGACGATGTTTACTATCATTCGCGATGAATTGGTAGGGTATATTATTTCAGCGACTGAAAAGATTGCTGGCGATCTGAATAAGCCGGGAAATGGAATTCTGATTGTTCTACCAACTGATAGCGTCTACGGATTGATTGAATACGGAAAGCAAATTCCCTGGCCGGAATGACCGGATCAATTTTTCGAGGGCTTATGACTAGAAATTACAGAACATGATTGTTGAGACTACGAGCAAAGAGGCTTTAAGATAAAACTAAAGCCTTGCACGAGAACGCCGACTTTGCCAACTTAGCAAAGTCGGTTGCCTCAACACGGGTACCGCGGCTCATAGCTTACGCTTCTTTTGGAATCTAAAATAAAAGGCTACGAACACCAAGACAATGCCGATGTTCGATGCCAGTCGTTCCCAGAATAGATTCCTAAAGAACAGTAAATCTACACTAACAACAACGGCAATCATCACCACAATGTAAAGCACGACAGACATGTTCCTTTCATTTCAATCCTCTATTCAAAATTTACGATTTATAGACATGCACGGCAATATACATGGCGAGCATCCCAAGCGCAAAGCCTAAGCATACCAAAGCAAACGTCTGGAAGCGGGCCATATTGCCCAAAA
>Ga0187873_1000751_pt1 | contig 30599 bp, 27 predicted proteins | sample June2016WEW_16_1_2_FD_133012 | JGI IMG/M metagenome (GOLD analysis project Ga0187873, IMG submission 133012) | Peatland microbial communities from SPRUCE experiment site at the Marcell Experimental Forest, Minnesota, USA - June2016WEW_16_100 | ecosystem: Environmental > Terrestrial > Soil >...
CAGGGTATGACGGCTGGGGCGCGGGCAGCAGGCAAAGAAATCACATACGACCAGATGCTTTTAATGAACGGGTTTATTGATATAGCGTGGTACTGGTATCCACAGGAGAAAGACAAGATTCGCAGCGATGGCCCCGGCTGCAGCGCGTTTATAGCCGCCGGAGACGCAACAGCAGATGGCTCCATAGTTATGGCGCACAACTCATGGGCCTCATATACGGAACTGAAGTTCTGTAACATTATCGTGGATATTGTCCCCCAGAAGGGTAATCGTATATTGATGCAGACGTGGGGACCGTGCATATACAGCGCGACGGATTTTTTTATAACTTCAGCGGGCCTGATTGGGACTGAGACCACCATCGGCGCCTTTAAAGGATTTAACGCCCAAGGCACGCCCGTCTTTGAGCGGGCAAGAAAGGCGATGCAGTACGCACGTGACATCAATGAGTGGGCGAAGATAATGACTGACAAAAACAGCGGCGCCTACGCCAATTCCTGGCTAATCGGCGATATCAATACAGGCGAAATCGCCCGGCTGGAGCTTGGACTGAAATATCATAACCTTGAGAAAAAAACCAATGGGTACTTCACCGGCTCCAACGTCGCGGAAGACCTGAAAATTTTAAGGAAAGAAACAAGCGCTACTTATGACGACGTAAGAAATCCATGCGTTTCAAGGCGGGTCCGCTGGGAACAGCTTATGAAGGAAAATTACGGCAGGATAACCGCGGAGATTGCCAAAAATCTGCTGGCTGACCATTATGACGTTTACCTCAAAAAAGAAAGCCGGTCATCGAGGACTATATGCGGGCACGCTGAGCTGGACGATGGCTCCGTGCCGGCAAGCGGAAAACCATATAGTCCCAGTGGCGCAATCGACGGCAAGGTTGTCGATTCCAAAATGGCCAAAAACTGGCAGCTATGGGCCAAATGGGGCAGCTCCTGCGACAGGGATTTCAACTCGGTGGATTTTCTCACCGAGCATCCCCAGTACAGCCGGCTCAAAGGATATTTACCGAATTTGCCCGCCCAGCCGTGGACTATTTTGCCGGAAAATAAATAGAGACGATAACAGAAATAAACTTTAAGCCGAAGGAATATATCTCGGTATAAACACCCTTCCCAACTTCCATAAACTATTAGGAAGATGAGAACTTGAACAACATACAGCAAAGATTGGCGGAAATCGACAGACAGTTCGACCGATGTCCGGCATATTACTATAAGCAAACCGTCAGCACAGCCCCGCTTGTATTTTGCGCCATTGGCCTCATCGCCGGAATAATCATACAAGACCATTTCCCCTCGCCTGTTTGGAGCCGATGGCTGCTGCTGGGTTTCTGCACAGCAATATTAATTTTATCGTTGATAATTTATTTCTTTTGGCCCACATCAGAAACTCTAAAATTTTATACCCTGCCTCTCCTGGCAACTGCGCTTTTCGCATGTCTCGGCGTAATCCGTATGGCAAGTTTCAATAGCGCACCGCCGAATGATATCCGCAATCTCGTAGGCAGCGAGCCAAACCTGGCAGCCGTGCGTGGCGTGATTGTTACCGAGCCGTATATCGACGGCAACGACTGGAAATTCTCGAAATTCACACCCACCGACCAGAGCAGCAGTTTTTACCTGGAACTTACCGAAGCCGAAACAACCACCGGCTGGATAAAAACAGGCGGGCTTGCCCGGATAAGAGTCAATGAACCGATTTTCGACCTGCGGGAAGGCGACCGTGTCCAAATATATTGCATCCTGAACAAATTCAATGGGCCGACAAATCCCGGCGAGTTTGATATCGCCAAATATATGGCTCGCAATAGCGTCTTTGTCGCCGGCTCAGCCGATTCACGCCAGGCAATCGAACTATTAAGCAGCAATGCCAGCACCACAGGGTTATATACCAAAGCAAAATCGTGGTTGAGCAGGATTGCTGTTAACTCGCTTTTGGGCGGGCCATATCCGCGTGACCAATCCGAAAGTTTGCTCCTCGCCCTTGTCCTGGGTTACAGAACAAATATCGACAAAGAAACTTATAACGCCTTTCGCAAAACGGGCCTGTTGCACTTTGTTTGTCTTTCAGGGATGAATTTTGCGATGGTGATTGGATTTGTCTGGTGGGTCTGCAAAACCGCCGGTCTTATGAAGCCGGGTCGTGCGATTGTATGCACCATTGCCGCCCTGCTTTTTCTTATGGTCGTCCCCGAAAATGCGCCGGCATTACGGGCCGCGTTTATATGCTTCGCGTTTTGTGCGTCGTTTATATTCCGTCGAAATTCAAACTCATTTAACTCGCTCGCCTTGGCGGCTGTTGTCCTGCTGCTTATGAAACCAACAGGTATCTTCCAGCCCGATTGGCAGCTCTCGTTTGTCTCAGTTCTCGGCATCCTGCTGTTTTCAAAACCAATTCAAAACTTCCTCACCGAAACAACTTCCGGCTGGTTCGTCGAGCCGGAAAAACGAAATCTGTCGAGCCGTGGTATTTTTGAAATCGTATCACTTATCACATCCGCCTTCGCAGTAAGCGTGGCCGCTTGGTTCGCAAACGTCGGAATACTCCTTTATCACTTTCACGGCATCCAGTATCTCACCACCATCTGGACGGTGCTCGTATCTCCGCTCATTGGGCTGATATCTCTTTTAGGATACCTGAAACTGATTGTAGCGTTATTTTTGCCGAGTGTTTCCGCGGTGATGGGAATAATAATTAACTGGCTGTCAAATTGGCTGATTTGGATTGTCAAGCTATTCGCAGGTCTGAATATATCCGAAATGCTCACGGGAAAAACTAACATCGCGGTAATTTTATTATTCTACGCGTTGATAATATTCGCGTTCTTCTTCCCCCTACGCCGACAAACACTCAAAAATATCATCTGTGTAACAGCAGCCCTTACGCTCGTCATCTCACTGGTGCCTCCCTGGTGGCAAAGGACACACGGGGACAATCTGACTGTTACGGTTCTCGACGTAGGCCACGGCCAGGCGATACTCGCTCAAATGCCCGGAGGAAGCAATATCTTGTTTGACGCCGGTTCACAAAACAGGTCCGATGTGGGGACACGGGTCGTATCTCCCTTTTTGCGACATAACGGCATAGGGAAAATTGACGCGGTCGTTATTGGCCACGGTGATATTGACCACATCAACGGCATACCGGAAATAATAGGAGACATCGGCGCAAACGCCGTCTATGCAAGCAAAGCTTTTTTCGGGGACAATAGGCAAACAACAAAATTCCTGCAAAACGAGCTGCGACAAACAGCAGATATAAACGTAGCAGACATAAATAACCTCCCACAAAAATTCGGCTTATCGAAAGTACAGGCGCTTTGGCCAATTCCTGATATACAGGAAAATAATTCAGTCAGCGACAACGACAAATCGGTAGTATCCTTGATTGAATACGCCGGCAAACGAGTTCTGATATGTTCGGATATTGAAAAATTCGCACAAAGAGAAATCTTCCGCCTGTATCCTGACCTCAAAGCCGACGTTTTAATAATGCCTCACCATGGCTCCGCAAAAACCACCGAGCCGTCATTCGTCGATAAAACCGGAGCCGCCGTTACAATCGCCAGTTGCAACGAATCTTCCTATGAAAAAGGACAAGTCATCGGACCTCGGCCAGAACTGAAATCGTACTACACCGGAAAAAACGGGGCGGTGACTGTCCGTATAAATAAACAGGGAATTATCAACACAACCGCCTTTGCAAAAGAAAAGCAGCCCGCTTATTAACGGGCTGCTTTAATAATCCTGCGAATTTTCAGCAACAGGCCGGTTGTGTTATTTCATCATGTGAACAACGATTTCGACTCTGCGGTTTTTCTTTTTGCCTTCCGCTGTTGAATTTGACGCGATTGGTCTTCCTTCGCCATAGCCGGTCGCCGAAATCTTGTTCTCAGCAACACCTTTTTGTGTAAGGTACCTGGCAACCGCCATCGCGCGTTGCGAGGAAAGCTCCAGGTTGTCCTTCCAGCTTGATTTCCTGATTGGGTCGGAATCGGTATGCCCCGCCACTTCAATATGCCTGCCGGGGTATTTTGCCTTCAGCACCGAATAAATATGGTCAAGCTCTTTGTTTGTTGAACCTTTCAGCGTGGCCTTGCCCGCGTCAAACAAAATCGCGTTCGGAAGTGTTACCGTAATCGTGCCGGCATTGGCATCGAAGCTCACATCGTAACCCTCGCCGAAGCCGGTCGCGTCAGCGGGACTTCTCTTCTTTTCGACAATCTGTTTTTGCAGGTCCTGAATGGTCTGCTGGTCTTTCGCGAGCTGGTCGGCCATCTGCGCATTTTCCGCCTTCTCACGTTCCAGCAGTCCTTTTGTGTTCTGGTTCTCGACGTTCAGCGCATCGTGTTTCTTTTTCCAGTCGGTGCAGCCGGAGAACATCGTAACAGCTATTAGCGCAACCAGTAACGCCACTTTGTTTTTTGTAAACTGCATTTCTACGTCTCCTTAAAAATATTAAAGCGATTCCTTTCTTATCTGCCAAACACAACTTTCAGATAGTCAATAATACCATTGTGAAAAATCATAGCAACAACTATTCCCATTGACAAGAAGGGACCATAAGGAATTTGCCTGGTTTTTTTTGAAAACATCTGCACCGCCGCCCAAATAAGCCCGAAAAACGGCGCAACAAAAAAAGCGATAATTATAAACAAAGGCCCGATTACAGTCCCTGCCGCACCCATCAAATGAACGTCGCCTAACCCCATCGCCTCCTTTCCAAATGCCAGTGTGCCAAAAATCCGCGTCGCCCAGACAACCGCACAGCCCACAAAATACCCCGCCAAACTTCCCATAACTCCTTCAATGACAGGCCTTTGCGAAAACTCAAACCACCACTGATGCGGCGGCGAATACCCGCTGAAAAGCCAGTTAACAGCCAGTGCACATATGATTATGGGAAGCAGAAAAAGCATTTCACGCAACATCTCAACTCGGTCATTAAATTCCACATCAGCGGGCAAATTATTCTGCCCAGAACCCGGTTGAGGGGATGAGCCGACTGGCTTTTCAGGATTTTGAGAATTTTCAGACAAATCCTGAATCCCGGAAAAATCGTAACTTCTTTTTAAAATTCCTGTTACCAGCAGCAGCATCGATATGCCCAGCCCGATTGTCGCCCCCAGCGATAATGATGCAACCGTCGTGTGATTGATAAATATCAAATCAGTGGTTGTAGGCAGCAGAAAATAATGACGAATTGTCGCCGGATGAATGAGCAGCGGTGCAATCGCCCCGCCAATCAACCCCGCCGCAGTAGCGAACCAGCAAACAGACAACGGTATAATCCACATCTCCAGGTCAATCGCCGAACACACAATAAGTGCAGAAAGCAGAACAACGGAAATCAGGTACAGAATCCAGCCGCCTGATAAAAACTCCGGTATCCCGTGGCGCAATCCGGAATTAAAGAAAAGCAAAAATGTGCCGACAAAAACCACGCCCGTCAGCATTTCGATAACAAAATACCTCGGCGAAATCTGCGTCTTGCAATACCGGCATTTGCCTCCCAAAAGCAGCCATGAAAAAAGCGGTATGTTGTCGTAAAAATGAATGTGCTTTCCACATGACGGGCACGCCGACGCCGGCCTGACGAGCGACTTATCTCGCGGGACGCGGTAAATAACGACGTTCAAAAAACTGCCAACGCAACAGCCGATAGCAAAAAGAAATACTATCCAGAACCACGTCGGCATTACTATTTCGCTTCCCTGCATTTATCGCCGCTCACTGCTTATTTCTTTTTAGTATTTCTGCGCACCGCGCCCGCAACCTGCATTGGTAAACCGAACAGCCGGATAAAACCAATCGCGTCAGTCTGGTTGTATTCCGCGCCCATTTTGAAACTCGCCAAAGCGCCGCTGTACAAACTGAACGGGCTTTTCACTCCCGCAGGCGTACACCGGCCCTTGAAAAGTTTCACCCGCACCGTGCCGGTAACGTTTTGCTGAGTAACGTCGATGAACGCGTCGAGCGCCTCGCGCAACTGGCAAAACCACTGGCCATAGTAAACCATCTCCGCGTATTTCAGCGATACCTGTTGTTTATAGTGCGCCGTCTCACGGTCAAGCGTCAGCGTCTCCAGCGATTTATGAGCAGTCATCAGAATCGTCCCGCCGGGCGTCTCGTATGCCCCGCGTGATTTCATTCCTACTAAACGGTTCTCAACCAAATCAATCTGCCCAACCGCGTGCTTGCCGCCAATTTCGTTCAATGTCTGAAGCAGCTTTACGCTATCGGTCGCCTTGCCGTCCAATTTAACTGGAATGCCCTGCTCAAAACCAATCTCCACGTAATCCGGCTTATTGGGCGCCTTCGAAACCGGCTCCGACATCACCCACAGCTCATCTTTCGGCTCATTCGCCGGGTCTTCGAGGTCCGCACCTTCGTGGCTGATATGCCAGATGTTCCGGTCTCGTGAATATATCTTCTTTTTGCTCTGGTCAATCGGTATCCCGTGCTTATTCGCATAATCAACCGCCGCCTCTCGGCTGGTCAATTTAAAATTCGGGTCCTTCCAAGGCGCGATGATTTTCAGCGTCGGGTCAAGGGCCATATACGTCAGCTCGAATCGCACCTGGTCATTGCCTTTGCCTGTCGCCCCGTGAGCAACACCCATCGCACCTTCCGCGTGAGCCACATCAACCTGATATTTTGCAATCAGGGGACGCGCAATACTCGTCCCGAGTAAATATCCATTTTCATAAATCGCCCCGGATTTGAGCAGCCGCCAGAGGTATTCCTCGACGAACTCTTTCCGCAAATCCTTGACGATGCATTTCGACGCGCCGCTTGCGAGCGCCTTCTTTTTTATACCCGAAAGCTCATCGCCCTGTCCCAAATCCGCCGCGAACGCGATTGTATCGTAACCGTACGTCTCTTTCAGCCAAGGCAGAATAACACTCGTATCCAGCCCGCCGCTATACGCCAATACTACCTTTTCTTTCTTCGCCATTTTCATCCTCAATTAATGTCAGCAAAACGGGGATTATACACATTTGGTCATTGAAAGACAATGACAGTAACTTTTAGCAAAGTTTTATGCTTGTTTGAAAACGCCTCCCTTGGCATTGATTTTAAGGATGGGTCGCTTTGCTCGTCTTACCCTGCTGCGTAAATCGGCTCAATGGCTTTGAGAATATGCCGTCGGCGGATATAGTTCTCGCTTTTCTCTACGGCCTGACGTTCCACAAGGTCAACATTCTGGCCGAATATCCTCGCAAGTTCATTCTGCATTTCGCCTAATTTAACTGATTCGGGCATGTATTCCTGTTTAAAACCGACCAGCACGCCGATTCCGCTGTTGGCGCGAAAATCATCGTGCAGAACCGTACCGAAAAGCGCAAGTTCGCAAACATTGTGCTGCTTACAAAATGCCTCTATTCTTTCTCTGTGTATCGCTACATGACTGTTCATATTTTGCACCGCCTTCTCCCTTATTATACCACAACCCCCCGCTAATACAATGAAATGAACAGGAATTACTTTGCTCTTAAGATAGTGAGACAACAACCCTATGGCAACCGAGGAAGCAATATATTAGCGAACTTTTGAGACAACTCATACAAATGTTTCATTTCGGTCTTTTCCACCTGCCAGAAATCACCGGGATATCTTGATTGAACGCCGTGCACCGTCAGAGCGTCAGATTCCCCAACCAGTTCCGCAAGTTTCGGCTCAAGTGGTAATGCCAACTGAATAAGCCGGCGCAGGTCATGTGTTTTGGGGGCTTCGACACCCTTGAGAGTAAGAAATGCTTTGAGAAGTTTCTCCACATACTGCTGGCAATGAAAACATACTGCCTCTGCCGGGCAACGTTCGCTGGCCATCAGTATTTCAATGGTTGACCAGTCGCTCTCGGCCTTTGCCAGCCATTGTTTGACCGCTTCACGAATTGGGTCTTTCATACAAGACCTTTCCGTATCTGTCTGCGAAATAAACAATGTGATTAACAACCGTTCGCCATTGAGCAAATTCCTCCGGCGTCTCCACAACAATATCAAATCCGGCGGGATAGTCCCCCAACAGTCGGCGAATAGCGCCATATCGTTCGTTGGGCGGCAGCTTTGTTTGTGCCACCACTAACAAATCAATGTCCGAATCCTGTTTGGCCGTGCCCTGGGCATACGAACCAAATAGTATCACCTTCTCGGCCCCAAACTCTTCGCCGATTCGCCTGCCAAAACGTTCTATCTCGTTCATCGCTACCATAGGTTTTATTATAGCCACAGAGGCAATAAATAACACAGTGAATTTAAATTAACTTAAGCTCTGCCTATCGTTGCCAGAATTCTGTCCTTGAGTTTACTTTTCAAATCTTCGGCATTTTCCCAGATTATATGATTGTATTGACGAGTATCAAAACATCCTTCTATTTTTGTTCCTTCTTTGCAAGTAAATATTACAGGAAGTCCTAATCCCATAGCATATCCCGCCTCAAAAAAGACTGCGTGACGTAAACCCGTTACATCAGCAATCAAAAACCGACTTTTTCTGATATCGGCTATAATACGGTCACATATTTTTTCGTTGAATTGCTCTTGGTCAACCCGATACATTTTAAAACCAGTGTCTTCCTCCAAAAGCGAAATCCCTTTCGTAAAAATCTCTTTAAGACTTTCATCAAAGTACATAGCTACAAACGTTTGCTTGGATCCCAGATTAGGCTTTGTCAAACTTTCGATTTTCCGCCATCCTTCTGCTGTTAGGGAAAGATTGTAATCTTCGCAACCTGCTGCTGGGCCTTCTACTATTTTAATGTCTTCATCTTCGCTAAGATGATCAATATAAAATGTTAATTCTTCCGCATTTTTACAGAAACAGAGAGGATAATATTGTGAAGGTCTAACTAATACACTATCACCAGGATGACCTGATTTACGACCAATGTATTGCATGAGAAGTGCTGCTTTATCAAGTACACTTTTAGGCATTTTGCTCAAAAAGTTTACTTGGAATTCCAAATCATCACGAAGCATTTTGGCTGTGATCATGAATTCTGATTTACTTGATTTCTGCGTTATACCAGAAATTATGCTAATATTTTCTTCCCCAGATTCATAAAGGTTCCGTGTTACGCTAGAAATTATGTAACGATTTTCTTTTCGATTTGGATTATCTCGTAGACAATCTTTTGCTTCCGTCGTAATGGCATATTTACCACAAACGGGACATTCTATCCAATACACCCATTGCTTGCCGTCGTCTGTGTCGATTTTCTGCTGCGGATAATAATACGTACACGACGTTTCACATAGTGGGCATGATTCTTCTTTTGCCATTATAAATTCCCCATTTTAAAACTCTGATACTTGTTTTAAAGTCAATGTTCATAGTGTTCAATAAAAAATATATGCTTTTCTGTCTTCTCTGTGGCTTTCTATTTTATCGCCAGAACCTGACGCATTGTCTCGACATTCGGGCTTTTGCCCGTGAATAACCTGAACTGCTCTGCGGCCTGCTTGAGGAACATATCCACGCCGGAGATTACGCGGCAGCCGGTTTGTTTTGCGTGCTTCAGCAGCAGCGTCTCAGGCGGAGTATAAACCGTATCGAAAACCGCCATATGTTTTTGCAGCAGGTTGACATCAACCGGCGACGCGTCAACGTGCGGATACATACCGATACTCGTGCAGTTGACGATTAGCTTTTCTTTCAGTTTGTGTAAAATATCAAGGGATGCGTAATCACATTTGAAATCGGAAGCCAGATGTTTCGCCCGCTCGACGGTGCGGTTATATATTTTTATTTTCGCTTCTGCATCCGCTAACCCCGCGACAATCGCCCTTGCCCCCCCGCCCGCGCCTATTACAGCGACAGGCATCTTCCGCAAACCCGCACGGTCAATCCCAAGACCAGCGATTATCGCTTCAATCGCCGCGACGCAATCGGTATTGTAAGCAGACAACTGTGATTCGTTGATGATTATTGTATTGGCCGCGCCAATTTTTTTGGCAAGCGGGTCGATAACGCCGCCTTTTTCTTTGACGTAATTTATCGCGTATTCCTTGTGCGGAATCGTAACGCTGAAACCTTTGAAACCAAGCCACGACCGAGCGAGAATATTATCCATAAACGCGTTGAACTCCGCCTGCCCGCCCGCAATCAGCAAAGGTACATAAACCTTGTTCAAACCCCGCTCAGCAAAACACGCGTTGTGAACCGCGGGGCTTAATGAATGCGCAATCGGGTCCCCAATCACACCATAAAATTCCGTTTGCGCGTCTATCGAATCCCATCTATAAAGGTCTCGCACCTGCTCAACCGTCGGCTGACCCGGTGCCGTCGCCGTCTTTGCGCCGATACTGGCAAAACTAACAAGACCGTTAAATTTTTTCGTCAAAATCCTCGTCACAAATCCCGGCTCATCCATACAAAACGCAATCATCTCACCTTTTGCGCCGTGCATCAAATCCAGAATATCGAAACAATCGTTGATATGATGCGCCGAATATACCAGCTTGGGTATCGCGCCGGCAAACGTGTTGGCAATCTCCCAGTAATGCTTGGTAATGTTTTTAAATCTCGTCTGGAAGTTATGGTCCGACAGAATCACCCGCGTCCCTGTCCCCGTCGAAAGCGCAAGCTTAATTTTACTGCCAATCGCCACGGATGCAAAATTTTCGTATTCGACGTCGATGAAATCCGCCCCCGCCCGAACCGCCGCGGTAAGAACGTTCGTTCGCAAATCATTCGTATGACGCAGCATCCCTCCCTGCTGATAATCCCGGCAGGTAACGATAATCGGCAACCCCGGCGCAAGCTGCTTCGCCGCCTCGATAACCTGTAACGCAAGCTCGACGGATAATTGCACGAGATAATCCGTACGCAATTCTAGGAGTTCCGCGCCTGCGACAACCGCGGCCTGTATCTGCTCCTCGGATTCCTGCAATGTCTTGGCTGCTATCGGAACTGCCAAATATGTCATAATCGTCTCCCGCATTCAAAAATCGACGAATAGCGAAAAAATCAATTGGGAAACATATTACGAAATAGGACGTGCCTTTTCAACCAGTTATAGATTTGGTTATCCGCCGTCTGTGTGGTGGACATGAGGCGGGGGTCGGATTTACCGGTTAAACCTCGAAGGATGAGGCGGGTTTTCTCTGCCGTTTCTGGGCCTCTCCCTCATTGACTTGTGAGATATTTCGGAAATCTTGAACTGCGGCTTAAATTTCGGTTTGAATTGCGGCTGCGAATCCGGCTGTCGCGGCTGTTGCTGTTGCCGAGTCGCCTGTTCCTTCGATTCTTTTTCCAGTAACAATGCCCTCGCACAAACCTGACGCGTCCCCTCGTTGGAATGTTTAAGCCCCTCTACAAGAAGAGCTATCCCGTTCTTCTTCATCCTGCCACGCATCTTGCGAAGACCGTATGCCGCCGCTCCCTTTGTCGCCCTGCAAGCCGTGCTGAATAACGCTTCCTTGAGAATATCGTATCCGTCCTCCTGCATCCACGACAGGTTAAACGCCGCATGACGCGCAACAGACGGATTTTCGGCATAAACCTTCTCACGAAGCTGCTCAAGCTTGATTATGGCTGCCTGGTCCTTTTCTCTGCCACTCGGCATTCGTTTAGTCAGTTTCATAGGCCTCATAAACCCACCCCTTATTCAATCGGCAACTATGCTACAGTTTCTTGAAAAAGCCCCCTTTTGTCAAGTGCATTTTTACCCCAAACACGTTTTATTGCCTGCTTCAAAATAGGCAAGACATCGATAATTTACCAAAGTTACCTGCTTCGCCGCGATTCGACAAACTTTATTATCGCATAAACCGCACGATTATAAGAAACATTAACCCCGTGCTTGTCCGCCAGCATCAATACTGACCCGGTCAATTCCTCGATTTCGGTTTTTCTCCCAACGGCTATGTCCTGCAAAGTCGATGACTTGTGTTTGGCGGTGTCGGGGACAAGCTTTTCATAAAAAACCTTCAGAAAATCGTCTGATGTCACCCAGTGTGTCTTAAAACCAGCCGCCCCCATAACCGCGAAAACCTCCCCGACAATTCGGTTCATCAATTCCCTGCTGTAAGTATCTTCAGCCAGCACACCATAAGGAACATCGAGAATTGCGCCGAGAGGATTAAGAGCGCAGTTGTACAACATCTTGGCCCACAGGTCCTTTTCAATATCGCCAACGGTTACAGCGGGAATCCCGCCTTCACTAATCGCTTTTGCAATCGGCTCGACACGCTCAAGTCCGCAGCCGAAAAGCGAACCGATATGAATCGCGTCCGCGTGGACCGTTATCTCGACCTCATTGGGCTTGCGCCGCGTAAACCCCGTAATCACCCGTGCGCTGTAAACGCGTTCTTTCGGAAAATGCACCAAAAACTTCTCCGCGTTGCCCCAGCCGTTTTGACAAAGAACAATTTTTGTATCCTCGTTGAGAATCACCGGATGCTGCGAAATATCTTCCGCCGATGATGCGGAATCGAACGACTTGACGCAAACAAGAATAAAATCAAACACAGTATCCCTGATTTCATCCAAAGATTGATATGCCGCAAATGAGCTTGGCTCAGCGTGGAATTGTCCGAATATGCCCGTCCTGCTTAAGCCCCCCTGCTTCAGCTCGCGGATAGTATCCGGTCGGGCAATAAGGCAAACCTCGCTTCCTGATTTCAGCAGACAGCTCGCCAAACCCAAACCCACCGCACCGGCTCCATAAATCAAAACTCTCATCGTGACAAAGATTATAAACCCGCACCGATTAAGAGCAACTACGTATTGACTATTTATTGGTTATGACTGATGATTATGAATAAAAACAGCCGGCATAGATTCCGCCGGTGCCGGTGAGCATAAAGTGGATGAGCTAAAAGGACATAAAGCTATTTTTCGTTCCCTGCGATACAGGAATTATCGCCTTTTCTTTTCGGGCCAGATTATATCCCTCGTCGGCACCTGGACTCAGCAAATCGCTCTGCCTTGGCTGGTTTATCGCCTCACGGGTTCAGAATTCCTCCTTGGACTGGTCGGTTTCGCAACCCAGATTCCTGCCTGCCTTGTCGCGCCCTTCGCCGGCGTTATGGCCGACCGCTGGAATCGTTACCGTATCCTCCTCGCCACACAGACCCTTTCTATGCTTCAGGCCCTGCTTTTGGCAATCCTGTTTTTCACAGGCCACATCGGTATCACGAACATTATCCTTCTCGCCATCTTTCTCGGCCTTATCAACGCCTTCGATATGCCCACGCGACAATCCTTCGTCATTGCCATGGTCGAAAACAAGGAGGACCTCAGCAATGCCATAGCGATGAATTCTATGATGTTCAACAGCGCCCGCCTCATCGGCCCGGCTATCGCCGGCATAATCATCGCCGCCTCTAACGAGGGCGTCTGTTTCGCCATAAACGCCGTCAGCTTCCTTTTCGTCATCGCCTCCCTGCTCATGATGAAAATAACTTATCAAAATGCCAAACCTCGAACGACCGCTGTCCTGCACGAGCTTAAGGAAGGTTTCAACTATGCCTCCGGTTTTGCCCCATTAAGATACATTATGCTTCTGCTTGCACTGGTAAGCTTCATCGGAATGCCATATTCGGTGCTTATGCCCGTCTTTGCCCGCAAAATCCTTCATGGAGGCCCCATTACCCTCGGCCTTCTTATGGCCGCCGCCGGCTCCGGAGCTCTGACAGGAGCTATTTATCTTGCCTCAAGAAAAAACGTCCGAGGACTCACTAAAATTATTCCTTTATCCACCGCCCTCTTCGGTATCGGGCTTATCACGTTTTCCTTGTCTCGGACACTGTGGCTTTCTCTGCCCCTGATGTTCATAGCGGGTCTTGGAATGATGGTGCAAATGGTCGCGAGCAATACTATCATCCAAACTATCGTTGACGACGACAAACGAGGCCGCATTATGAGCTTCTACGTTATGGCCTTCATCGGCACCGCCCCCTTCGGCAGCTTGATGGCAGGAACTCTCGCCGCCGCTATAGGCGCACCGAATACCTTGATTATCGGCGGCGCCTTGTGCGTCCTCGCTGCTGCCCTGTTCGCGTCTAAACTTCCCGAACTTAGAAAAAATATTCGCCCCATATACGTAAAGCTCGGTATTATTAACGAAATGTCTTCCGGTATTCAGGCCGCGACAAATCTCACCGCCCCGCCCGAAGATTAAAACATCTTTTACCACAGGGCCCGCTTCGGAAATTATTTAATCAGTGTAAATCTGTGTCAATCTGTGGTTAAATTTCTCTGTGACCTCTGTGCTCTCTGTGGCTAAAATATAAATACGATAACTCTGTGGCTAAGATTTAGGAATTTGTTGTGGCAGACGAAAAGCGATATATAGCGGTTGACCTTGGCGCCGAGAGCGGGCGGGTGATGCTGGGAATTATCTCAGCAGACCCGCCTGGCGGCGAGGCCTCGCCAAAGGCGGGCAAAATTCGTCTCGAGGAAATTCATCGATTCATCAACGGGCCGGTCGAACGGAATGGGTCTTTACGCTGGGATTTCTCCCAGCTTATATCGGAAGTCAAAACCGGTATCGGTAAAGCTGTCAAAGAATCGCCCCGTATCGCCGGCATCGGCGTCGATAGCTGGGGCGTTGACTTCGGCCTTCTCGACGACAATGGCGACCTCATTGAAAACCCCTGGCACTACCGCGACGGCAGAACAAACGGGATGCTTGATGCCGCGTTTCGACTGATGCCTCAAAGAGAAATTTACGAGCACACCGGCATCCAGTTTATGCAGTTGAACACCGCTTACCAGCTTCTTTCGATGCGATTATCCGGTTCACCGGTTCTGGCAAAAGCAAAACGACTGATTTTCATAGCCGACCTCGTCTCATATTTTCTTTCAGGTAAACCATACGCTGAATACACCCTCGCAAGCACAAGCCAGTTTATGAATATGCGCTCAGGCACCTGGTCGCGGGCGATTTTTGAGAAATTGAATCTGCCGATTGATATTATGCCCGAAATCGTACGGCCGGGGACGGTAATCGGAACATTGACGGAAAAAGCAGCCAAAGAAATTGGCTGCCCACGGATTCCCGTTATAGCAGTTGCTTCACACGACACCGCAAGCGCAGTCGCCGCCGTGCCCGCCGACGACAAAACCAGATGGGCATACCTGTCCAGCGGAACCTGGTCCCTGATGGGCATCGAATCCGCAACCGCCGTCATAAACGACAAAACATTCGCGTATCCCTTTACCAACGAGGGCGGCGTCGATGGCAAAATCCGGCTGCTCAAAAATATAATGGGGCTTTGGCTCCTGCAGGAATGCAAAAAACACTGGCAAAAACAGGGCACCGACCTCTCATACGACCAGCTGACCGAACTGGCGGCAAAGGCAAAATCCGGTTCCGCTTCCATTGATGTCGATAACAGTTGTTTTCTCGCACCGGGCGATATGCCTCGCCGACTGAATGATTACCTCACCAAAACCGGACAAGAAACCATCGACGACAAAGGCCAAATGGTGCGGATGATTCTCGAAAACCTCGCACGAAAATACGCCGAAACTATAAATCAGCTCGAAGATGTAACAGCCAGTCGCCTCGACCGCCTCCACGTCGTAGGCGGCGGCTCGCAAAATGACCTGCTCAACCAGCTAACCGCCGACGCTACAGGCAAAATTGTCGCAGCAGGCCCAGTCGAGGCAACCGCAATAGGCAACATCCTGATGCAGGCCCGCGCGACCGGGCAGTTAGGCAGCATCTCGCAGGCCAGAGGCCTTGTCCGCCGCTCGTTCACGCCGAAACAATACCGCCCGCAAAACACACCGCCCAAAAAAAATATTATAAAAAAACGATAAGACATTGCATCGCTCGACCAATAGATATAAACTAACAAAATTGAGTTGATGCGGTGAATATATTTGAAAGGCCTTAACTGGAGTATGTCGGACTTGCCAAAGACGCAACACGCCGTGCAGTTAGTCGCGGCCAACGAGCTGGTCCTCAACAAAGCTAAATCCCTCGCCACACCGGGGCCTCATCAGGTCCTCTGTAAAGTCGAAGCGGTTGGTCTCTGCTTCAGCGACCTCAAGCTCATCAAGCAGTTCGCCGCACATCCTCGAAAAGCAGAGATAACATCTGGCATCACCCCCGCCATACTTCAGGAAATCAGCAGCTACGTCCCCGCCGACAAACCAACCGTTCCGGGCCACGAAACCGTCGTCCGCATCGAAGCCGTCGGCAAAGGCGTAACACAATTCAAACCGGGCCAACGTTTCCTCGTCGAGACCGATTACCGCTGGCTCCCTACCGCTCAATCCAACAGCGCCTTCGGCTACAATTTCGAAGGAGCGCTTCAGGAATACGTCCTTATGGACGAAAGAGTCATCACCTCCCCGCAGGGTGAATCAATGCTCATCCCCGCGCCTGAAAAATTAAGCGCATCGGCCATCGCACTCATCGAACCCTGGGGCTGCGTCGAAAATGCTTATGCCTCCGACGAAACCCAGCGCATCGAGCCGGACAACACAATGCTCATTGTCGCCGACGTAATTGTAACCCCCAACGACCTCACGGAATTGTTCAAACAATGGGGGCAGCCCGCAAAAGTAATCTGGGCCTCACAATACAGACCTCCCGAAGTCCCCGGCGTTAATATGGAGCTTTGCCCCGAAATCGCACGCCTGACTGACTCCAGGTTCGACGATGTGATTTATCTCGGCGCAAACCCCGACAGGGTCGAAGCTCTCTTCTCAAAGGTCGGCCCGCAAGGACTTTTCAATATCGTCCTCTGCGGCGAACGTTTCGGACGAGACGTCGCCGTCCCGATCGGCAGAGTGCATTACGCAGGAATCCGTATAACAGGAACCGTCGGCTACGCCCCCGCCGACTCGATGAAACACATCCCCCAATCCAGCGAAGTCCGAAAAGGTGACAAAATCAATATCGTCGGCGCAGCAGGCCCTATGGGCACAATGCATGTCATCCGCAATATCTACCGCGGCATCGAAGGCGTCAGCGTATTCGCGGGCGATTCCGATGAGGGACGACTCGCTACCCTGCTCAAAACCGCCGAACCTATGGCAGCCGCTAAAAACGTCCCGTACAAACAATATAGCCCCGTCAAAGATAAAATGCCCGAAGGCATTGACTACGCCGTCATTATGGCACCCGCCCCCGAGCTTGTAGCCGCGGCCGTCCTCAGCGCAGGTAAACGTGCCATCATAAATATCTTCGCCGGAATCCCCGACACAATGACCGCCAAAATAAACCTCGATGCCTACATCGAAAAGCAAATGTATTTCGTCGGAACAAGCGGCTCAGTCCTCGAAGATATGAAACGCGAGCTGGCAAAACTCGAATCAGGTGTCCTCGATACCAATATCTCCGTCGCTGCCGTCTGCGGCCTCGACGGCGTCCTCGACGGAATCCGCGCCATCGAAAACCGCTCCATCGCAGGAAAAATTATCGCCTACCCCGTCTGCAAAGGATTACCCCTCACCATGATTGCCAAAATGACCGAAAAATTCCCCGACGTCGCCGCTTGTCTCGACAATGGAATCTGGACCGCCCAGGCCGAACAAAAACTCCTCGAACGATACGTTTCACCTGTGTCAAATGGATAACGCCCTTTCGGTTCTGATAAGAATATCCAACGAAACGGGCAAAGACCCTGCCCTTACCCAGGCTGCCGGCGGCAACACCTCCGTTAAAACCAGCGACGGCAAATATATGTTCATCAAGGCAAGTGGCACAGCCCTCAAAGATATGAACGCCAAACGCGGCTGGCGAAAACTCCGCCTCGACAAACTTCACGGCGTCATCAATGATAAACAGCTCGCCAAACTCCCAGCCGCCAGACGTGAGCAGGAAATCATCAGCCGTCACCTCACATACTGCTGTGACGGAATCGCAAGCACAGCCCGCCCCTCCGTCGAAGCAAATCTCCACGCTCTTCTTGATAAATGCGTCATCCACCTGCACCCTTTAGTAATAGGCGCGTATGTAAATTCCAAAAACGGCCGCAAGGAAATCACAAAACTCTTCAAATCCGAAAAATATCCACCTCTCTGGATTCCCTACGCTCCGCCCGGCTTCCCGCTCGCGATAAAAACCTCTCGCCTCATAACCGCCTACCAAAAGCGTTACGGCCAAAAACCAGCGATTATTTTCCTCGCCAAACACGGCCTGTTCGTCGCCGCCAAAAATGCCCCCGGCGCTATGCGCCTCCTGTACAAAGTCCTCGACCGCTGCGAAAATAATCTCCCCGGATTAAAAGCATTACGCCTCAAACCGCCGGCTGCACGAAAAATTATCGCAGTCAAATCCGCTATTCAAAAAGCAGTCCTCAAAACTACCGGCCAATACCTCCCAGTAACCTTCATTTACAATAAAATAATGGCCCATTTTATGAATCGCCCCGACGCCGCCAAACTCCTCGCGATGGGTCCTCTCGAACCCGCAGAAATGGTCTATGTCAACGGCACCCCGATGTGGGTCAAAACTCCTTCCGCGGAAAAAATCGCGTCAGGTATGAGAAAAATTGTGCGTAATGGTTCAAAACCTATCTCCGCGTTTCTCGTCAAAGGCGTCGGCCTTTTCATCGCCGCCGACAAAAAAAACGCACCCATCGTTAAGGATTTCGCCACAGGCACAATCCTCGTCCGCTTATGGGCCTCGCATTTCGGCGGCATCATCCCGCTCACATCCAGCGAACAAAATTTCGTGAAACGCTTGTATCTCGCAGCACCGCAACCGACGAAACCCCGCCGTTAGTTCTTTGATTTCGTATCACGCGGAAAATAATAAATCGGCTGATGCTTGTGCTCGCTCGTCGTGTAATACCCCGCCCCGTTTGCGTCAAAACAAATCGCCTCCCCCTGCTGCTCTAAAATAATCGGAATCGAACACTCGCTGTTTTCAAACGCCTTCCACATCGGCCCGTCTTTCGGCCGCAGCCACAGCGACGCCCCAAAATATCCCCTTACGATTATCTCCCTCCCATCAGGCGAAATATCCCCCGCCGTTGCCATCCCCCAGTGAAGTTTCGCCACTTCCTCTAACGTCGTCTTTCCCGTCGTTGCCTGCGGATAAGCCGCTCGATAAACCTTGCTCGTCCCCTCTTTTGAAACGATATAAATATCTTTCGTCAGCGGGTCAAGCAGCAGCGTCTCCGCGTCTCTCGGCCCATCAGGATAAACCAACACAATTGTCTCAACATTAGTAATAGTAACATTCACAGACGCCTGGCCAACATTAACATTCGGCTCAATAATCCGATAGATAGTTACATCTTTTCTTTTCGCGTTATTATCGCCTATATCGCCAGCGTAAATATAATCAACATTCGGCTCAGGCCCCGGCCCAATAGCAATATCCTCCCAGTTGCGATTCTTCGCCCCCGCAAGATTATACACCCCCAGATGCTTTCCCTCAGGCGTCATCGCGTAAACGCACGCCGGCCCATAATCGTTATGTATCCACAACACCCCCGGATTCTTTCTGCTCGCCGCAAGCCCAGATGCCCCGCCTATCAGCACCGACTGAACCATCCCGACCTTATGACCCGCCAGAAACTTCGGACAATCTCCCGAAGCCGCGCACCCGACCGCCGCCCACAGCATCACTGCCAAAACTAACCCAAATGCGATTGCGCTTTTTTTACCATGCCAAAACAACATTACCGTCCCCTAAAAACAAACAACCCGATAGTGGAAAATATGAAGTATAGTTACGAATTTATGAATCTTATGTTCGCAACAACACTCTGTCAACCATTCCCAAATCCCCCGTCCTTATCCGCTGCTTGCCACGGCGTTTACCTCGGCGTAGTTCCTAACGAAGCCGGGTAGTCAAAGACGAAGCCGGGTCAATCGTTCCCAAATCCGCGATATGAACCGTCCTCCGTCTTCTGTCGTCTGTCCTCTGATTTCCCTTGATTTAAGCCCCCTAATCTGCTATACTCAAAATCAGGCGAGTGAGGGAGCATCAGCTTATATCATCAGGTCATCTCGTTAATCCGGCACAGGCCGGAGGGGAAGAAAAATGTTGGGGTGGTTCGAATTAGCAGGCGTCATATATGCAGCGGTTATAGGGGCCGAATGCGGCCGCTCCTTTTCGCGTCTAAAAAACCCTTGGTGGGGTTTCGGCTATCTCCTTCCCTTGGCACTCATCTTCCTGTTGCTCTTCATCACCATCGCAGGCCTTAACGCCTCAAATACCCTTTTCGCCTGGATTTCCTCAGGCCGTCTGCGTTTCGTCATTATCGCCCTCACCGTTACAATGGGCGCTATGACCCTGATTGGCCGGCTCAAAAACCGTATCGAAAAATCCGTCGTTTTCCTCGTTATGCTTGCCGTCGTTGCCTGGGGCGCGGTCCTGCCTTTTGCGCTGCCATTAATAGTCAAAAACGACCTCGCCAATCTGCCAACCAAAACCGATGCCGACAATATCTGCGTTCAATCAACCTCATACACCTGCGGCCCCGCTGCCGCCGTTACCGCTCTTCGAAAACTTGGCGTTCCAGCCCAGGAAGGCGAATTAGCCGTTCTCTCACATACAAGCCCCATTGTTGGCACTATGCCTTGGGAGCTTTACAAGGCAATCGATAATCGCTACGCCGCCTCTGGCGTTGACTGCCGCTTCCGCCAATTCGACTCTATCAATCAGTTGAAAGATGCTGATGTCACCCTTGCCGTCATCAAAGACGCCTTCCTTCTCGACCATTGCGTCGCCATTCTCGATGTTACTGATAAAAACGTAATAATCGGCGACCCCATCCTCGGCAAAATCAAAATGTCCTATAAAGATTTCCAGTCCGTCTGGCGATTCTACGGCATCGCTCTAAAACACAACCCAATTTAATCCGTGTTTTTATCGGCCCTTCCTTTATCTTTTTATTTATTCTCTGTGACCTCTGTGCCCTCTTGCCGTAAGGCATCCCTTAGGGAGTGGCTTAAAAATCTCTGTGGCTGCCTAAAAATCTGTGTAATTGACGCGATAGCGTCATCCCCGAGTACTGTTGCTTTGGACTTGAACAGGGGACCCATTTTCAATCATCAATAATCAACAAACTGGTTCAGCCGCCCCCTCTTTATGTCGATGAAATTATGCCGGATTACCGGTATTGCGCTAAGTACCTTTGAATAAACATCTTATACTTTGAATGAGTTGTTCTGAGTGAGAGTTTATGGTTGACGTAAAAACGATACTTACGACTGCTATTGGACAAAGCGCAAGCGACGTTCACATCAACGTCGGCCTGCCGCCAATTCTCCGTAAAAACACCGACCTTATTGATATGGATTTCCCCGTCATCAGCAACGAACACGCCAAGGAAATGGTCCTTGCGATGCTCGGCCCCGACCGCTTCAAAAAATTCGAAACGCTCCGCGACGCCGACTTCTCAACCACTCTCGACGATGGCCATCGATTCCGCGTCAACGCTCACTACCAGAGAGGAACTATCGCCATCGCTTTTCGTCTGATTCCAAATCATATTCCAAACATCGATGACCTGCACCTTGCCCCAATCGTTAAAGAACTCACCGACCTGCCCCGCGGACTCGTCCTCGTTACGGGACACACCGGCGCAGGCAAAAGCACCACACTCGCCTCGATGCTCGGCGTCATAAATGCCAAATACCGCAAACACATCATCACCCTCGAAGACCCCATCGAATACGCCCTCGAAAACAAAATGAGCGTAATCGAACAGCGTGAAATCGGTTTCGACTGCCCAAGCTTCGGCTCCGCCCTCAAACGCGTCCTGCGTCAGGACCCCGATATCATTATGGTCGGCGAAATGCGTGACCTCGAAACCTGCCGCTCCACCGTAACCGCCGCCGAAACAGGCCACCTGGTCTTCTCAACACTCCATACTATCAATGCCGCTCAAACCATCGAGCGTATCATCGATATCTATCCCGCCGGCCAGCAAAACCAGATTCGCACAATGCTCGCCAACACCCTCCAGGCCGTCATCTCGCAGACACTGTTCCGCAGAATTGACAAGCCGGGTATGGTCCCCTGCACCGAAATTCTCCTCTGCACCTCGGCTGTCCGAAACTGCGTCCGCGAAAACCGTATCTACGAAATCGCCAACATCATCGAAACCAGCAGAAAATTCGGTATGCAGACGATGGACCACAGTATCGCAGACGCCTATTTCAAGGGCTTCATCGCCAGAGAAGAAGCCATTGCACGCTCCTCAAATCCGTCCAAAATGGAAAAGGTCCTCAAACCCGACGGCGCTTCCAAACAAACCGTCACCTCCATTCTCGAATAACTTCTTCACCGCATTGTACGGGCAGACCTGCGTGTCTGCCCTTTTTTCTTATTTGTTCTCGGAAATGTTTCTCACAATAAATTTCGCGTAATTCTTTTCGTATGTGTGGATAACATATACGTGGCCGACTATACACGGCTTGGGCATCATGGTATAACCGCTTTCTGCCGCCTCTGTAATAGATTCAAAATCCGCCTCCCCCGCATCATAAAATCCGTTCTTCCCATTAGAATAAAATATCTGGAATATCAGCCTGTCCTGATCTTGACGCATTTCAAGGTCTCGCATCATCCTATTGTAGTTATAACCAACTACCCTGCCCTCTGAAAAATCCATCCCATCAGGCCCTACACTCCATTCAACTTGTCCTTTTTTAATATTTCCCTCCGTAAAGCTTCGATTGCCATCCGCCTGATATACATAATCAATAATAATACTGCGATTTTTATATAGTTTTCGATTCTCTATTTTCTTCTCACCCGCCTGTGGTGTTACATCGAAAGCAATACCTGCATAATCGGCAAATGCCGGAATCCAGAGATGATATTCAGTTGAGGATAACCCCTCAAACGAATAATGTCCGTTTGGCTCTGTATTCATCGACCTTTGCGGCTGTTCATTCACTACACTATAGGATAACGGAAATGATATATTGACCATTGCTCCTGCGATGCTCTGGTCCTGCTCATTCGTTATCACACCTGAAATACCTGCCAGTTTTTCGGCCGGCGTCTTATTCAATATAAATTCTGCGTATGTAATATCTTTCTGTAGAATAGGTATGGCCGCATCAATCGGGTAATATCCGAAGGCCCTTATCACAATTTTCCCCGGTCCGTAGCTGGTGTTATATTTAACCGGTCGCCCCATAATAAACCACCCGTCGTCGTATATCCAAAGCTGCTCATCAGAGCCGGCTTGGAAATTCACTTTAACATCTTTTCCGCTCCCGATATGTGCCCCATCGCTCATCTTTACTCTCCCGGCTACACATATTACCCCGCCCGAATTTACCTCCGCTATTTTTTCGTCAATCATCTTCCTAAGCGCAGGCGGAAAATCACCGTATTTTAACTCGGCAGGCGCCGGCTTCTGATTCGTAGAGCACCCCCCAGCAAAAAATATCGCAAGAATACTGATAATAACGACGATTGTTATGTTCCTCATTTTTAAGTCCCTCTCAAAAAAATGACTTCTCGTTCCATAATTACAACTCCACTGGAAAACTATTCTATCGTAAGCCAAACAGAATCGTCAATTGTTTTTACGAGTCAAAATAACCAAATCCTCATCCGTATTTAGCCCCGTCATCATTGCCCTTGGCATGTGACGGGGTTACTTCATCATTGAACATTTAATATTGGACATTTATCCGCCTCCGGCGGATTGGACATTCCAATCCATCCTCTGTCATCCGTCATCGGTCTTCCGTCTTCAAATCTGCAATCTACACACGGAGCGACCTGTCCTCCGAAGTTTTAACGTAGGGGGAAGCGACGAGCCCGCTTCGGAATCGCAAATCCGCAATTAAATTCTACCTTGCAAATATCCACGCATTGCTTAAACTAATTATCTATGGCTAAGAAACCTGCATCCAACTTGAAAAAAACAAGACCGGCAAGATAATTCGTGCCATTACCGTCAAAGACATCCTCGACGAGCAAATCGCCTACAAACTGGCTTAAACAGTGTCAATCAGTGTTAATCCGTGGTTTCAGAACTTAGTGTTTCTTCGTGTCCTCGGTGGTGAAAAAAAACAGTGTAAATCTGTGTTAATCCGTGTCTAAAAAAATAAAATTTCTCTGTGTCCTCTGTGCTCTCTGTGGCTAAAATAAAAAGAAAACCTCTTTGGCTTATTCTCAGGGCGATTTAAAGGCGAAAAAAAATGAATAACAAGTCATGGTTGGTTGTTTTATCGGTGTTAACTCTGTGCTTTTTTTGCTTACCGATGTCGCTGGGCGCAGCTTCGGAGCAGAATGTATCGGTTGAGGAGAAAGCCGAGGACTTTGTTCCACTGTTTAACGGCAAGGACCTGACCGGCTGGGTAGGCAACACGGCCGGCTATGCTGCACGAGACGGCAATATTGTAGTTTTGCCAAATGTTGGGAGTGGCAATCTCTATACTGAAAAACAATACTGTGATTTTGTTCTTCGTTTTGAATTTAAACTTACAGACGGCGCCAACAACGGCATCGGTATTCGCACCCCGCTTGAAGGCGACGCCGCTTATGTGGGTATGGAGATTCAGATACTCGACGACACTAGCGCAAAATACAATGACCCGAATCACAAGAACTATTATAAACTCAAACCTTATCAGTACCACGGCTCGATTTACGGCGTCGTCCCGGCCAGAACCGGCTGCTTAAAACCCCTCGGCCAGTGGAACTATGAGGAAATCGTCGCCGACGGCCCCCATATTATCGTAAACCTTAACGGTACAACTATTGTTGATGCCAACCTCGACAAGATTACCTTACCAACTGTGGATGGCCACAAACACCCAGGCCTTAAGAATAAAAAAGGCCATATCGGTTTTCTCGGCCATGATGACGCCCTTGAGTTCCGCAATATCCGTATAAAGGAGTTGGAGAAAAAGGGGTCAGCCAGCCCTGAGTGAGTCGAAGGGGAGCCTTTCTTCAGGGCGATTCAAAGATAAAACCGGCAGGTTAAAAAAGCTTATAGCCATAAGGCGATAACATCAAAATCCTCCGGCGGCATCCGCATCCCAAAATCCGCAATCTACACACGGAGCGGAGCGACGAGCCCGCTTCGGCAATGAAATCCGTGTTATTTTGTGGTCAGCCGGTAAACACCTTAGGTGTGGGCGACAACAAATTTTGCGTCTAAACAGTCAACTTTATAAAAGGGCAATAGGCCCTTGTGGGCGAAGGCGGGTGGCAAGCACACAAACAAGGTTTGGAGCATTGCCTCCGCCAAGAACACAAAGCTGACTGTCCTCTGTGTGCCCTGCCTGCCCCGGCGTAGCGCAGCGAAGAGGGGTGCTCTCTGTGGCTGAAAAATCTGTGTCCATCAGTGCAATCAGTAGCTAAAAAACAAGAAACCTCTGTGGCAACCAACTAAAAACTAAAGACTAAAAACTAATTTACGCCACCGCCCCTGCCGGCACCGCCTGCTGCTGATGTCTGGCGCACCGCCCCTGGAGGTTGCCTAAGATGTTCATGAAGTTGATATATGACTCGTATGGCGAATCATAAGGATTGAAATACTTGTGTACGTCCCCGTCCGCGAACCACTTCGTGCACATATAATAGAAATGGTCTGATGTCTGCATTTTGCGCCAGTCATTTATGAGGGTTTCGTCTTCAGATGCTTTAATCTTCTTTTCCAGCCGGTAAAGCTCATGAATCGCGTTCGACTGCATCGCGTTGCCTAACCACGCCGACAAGTCCCTCTCGATGTCCGCCCAGCTAATCAGGTGAGGCACATCAATCACCCCTATCGGCTTATACGCCTTAACAACCTCACTCGGCGTCTTGAAGTCATTGTCCGGATGCTTGAAAACCTCGCCTGGCAGATGTCGTATAAAATCGAATATCCCCGTATCCTTCCACTGGTGCTCGCCCAGCGTCTCGTAGTCCATAAACAGGTTCACTACAAAACCGTTGCCGTTTACCTTGCTTATCCAGTGCCCGAACTTGTCCGCCGTCAGTGGCCATTGTGCCCAGTCCCTGTTCGAAAACCGAAAAGCGATGTCGTCGCTCAACTGGTAATTTTTAAGCAGCAGTTTCAGCCGGCTGCACCCCTTCGGACTATACACAAAATTCGGACTTCGGTACCCAAGTATATGGTCCGCTCCTTCGCTGATTATCGCGTCGAAACGCCCCATCGACTCTATCATTTGCGCAAGCTCGTTATTATAGATTAGCTCCGTGTTCCTGAATATCTTCGGCGTCTGGCCGAATAGCTCCTCTATTTTCTGTGTATGTTTGTTTATCTGCGCCAAAAACTCGTTGCGCGAATACAAAAAGCTCAAACTGTGATAATACGTCTCCCCCAGAAACTCCACGCACCCCGTCCTCGCAAGCGCATCGAACGTGCTCAGTACCTCAGGGCAATATGCACTAAGCTGCTCCAGGAGAATTCCCGTAACGCTGTATGAGATTCTGAATTTACCGTCGTATTTGCGAATCAAATCGAGCATCAGGCGGTTGGCGGGAAGATAACATTTGTTGGCGACCTTTCGGCAAATCTCCGCGTTCTTGTGGTCGTCGAAATAATAGCTGTGGTCGTCAAATACGGTGTAATGCCTTAATCGTGTCGGCTGATGAACCTGAAAGTAAAAGCAAACCGAAGCCATTCCTTTGCCCTCGTCTAAAGTATGTTATCCTCGTATTCCCATTTCCGTTTGCATATTTCTTTTATCATTATCAATCCGCATACCTAAATCGACAATCGGCAATTGCTGAATTCTCAATTCAGTTATGCGCTCGCCCCAACAAGCGTATCTTCATAAATCCTCGCGCATTTTGCCGCCGAATCACTCCACCGAAGCTTTCTTACCTCATAATTGCCGTGGCTTCGCAGCGTTATCCCCAGTGGCGGATACTTCAATACGGCAACTATCTTATTCGCTATCTCATCGACGTCCCAGAAATCGACCTTCAGCGCATGCTGAATGACCTCTGAAACGCCGCTTTGCTTGCTGATTATAATCGGGACATCGTTGTCCAATGCCTCAAGAGGTGCAATCCCGAACGGCTCCGACACCGATGGCATAACGTACAGGTCCGCCATTTTGAAAATCTTATGAACGTCGTCGCCTCGTAAAAAGCCCGTAAATAAAACCTTGCTCCCTATCCCCAGCCCCGCGGCCATTTCGACCGACCGGTTCATCATGTCCCCCGACCCGGCCATTACGAATTTCACGTTGTCCATCTTCTCCAGGACCTTCTTGGCCGCCCGAAGGAAATAATCAGGCCCCTTCTGCATCGTTATCCGGCCCAGGAACAGAACGATTTTCTCGTCCCTGTTGATTACGGTATCCCCGATGGGCCAGTTATTGCCGTTTCTCTCAACCCCGTTATAAACGACCTCGACCTTGTCGCCGCTTATCCCGTACCGGCTGATGATTATATTTCTCGTAAGATAGCTCACCGCGATTATCTTGTCCGAAACGTGCATCCCCATCCGCTCGATGTCGTAAATCATCTGGTTGACGTGCTCGCCGCTGCGGTCAAATTCCGTCGAGTGAACGTGTATCACCAATGGCTTGCCTGTCAACCTTGCCACCGCCGCCCCTGCCGGATACGTCATCCAGTCGTGGGCGTGAATAACGTCGAATTCCTCATTCGCCGCCAGTCGTATCGCCAGCTCCGCATACCGCTGAACTTCCGCGTACATATCCCCGCTGTAATCCAGCGTCCCGATAAACTTGTCTGTCTTGCCATTCGCCATTCTAAGCTGGGCAAGCGAATCCTCGATTCTTTTCTGGTAGCTGTTCGCTGTCTGATATGGCTGTAACGCGGAGGTAAGCTTCCGGAATTTCACATTTTTCAGATGCAGCACCCGCTTTGACGTCTCCGCCGATTCCGCCTGAACTGCCGGGCTTACCAATTTCACGTGACTTGCATATTGTGTTTGAACCGCCGTCGGCAAAACGAAAGTTATCTGAACCCCCATCTGGTCCAGTGCCTTGGTCAGGCCATAACACGCCGTACCCAGTCCGCCGCTGATGTACGGGGGGAATTCCCAACCAAGCATGAAAACTTTCATTGTTCTACCTCGTTGCCTACCAGGCGTTAATAATACAATGCGTTAATTATTTAATTTGCAATGATTTATAACCACGTTCCATAAAAAGCGGTGTGGAATAACAAATACTCCAATAAACCGTCAAACCGCCGACTGCTTACTCTAAACGGTATCGTCAGGAATTTAGACCATCTTAAATTACGTCCAAAAACAAAGGCGGACGCCACATCCAAAAATAAGCTATCTGATACAATAATCGGGCTTTTCAGGCCTTACAGTTGAGTTTTTTTGGCTAATGGGGCAATTTGAACCTTACGCAATTGGATTTTACCGGTCCGGTACAGGGCAGGCAGGCAATATGAGAAATTGTAAGATTTTTTGAAAATTTTCGGGATTTTTTGAAATGCGGGTTTTCGACAGCTTTAAGGTGTGATAACTAAGCCGGGATGGGCAGTATTACAGCCGGCGGACAGGGGATTTAACCCTAAAGAACAATGGAAAAGGCCGACATGCCCGAAGACATATCGGCCTTTCTATGCTTTTTGCTTCCATGAACATAACCCCTTTAAAATAAGGGTGTTATGTTCGGACCAATACCGCCATTGCCAGGCAGCTGCCTGCTTAGCAATGAAAATGAAGATTAGAGGTCCTGTGGTTTAAGAGTGCTGCGACGATTTGCTTTTGTTCTTTCGCAGGCGTGGTCGAGCATGCAATAGACCTTATCGCTGATGGCGCCGATCGCATCAGACGAGGTCATCATCTTCTTGCTCTTTACATATGCTCTGACTTTGCTCGCGACAATCAAAACTTCTTTTGCCTTTGCCATGTTAAAAAAACCTCCATAAAAAAAGAACCTAAAATCTTGATTTAGCCGGCCCACACCATTGAGCCGGCAAACGAATTGTTCTCTTATATGTCGGATAACAATTCATTTTGCAACAGAAAAATGCCTATAAATGCAAAATTTTTAATCGGGGGGTCTGTTCCGCCAATAACGGCGTGCGGGTAATAAATCCAGTGAGATAGAAAAACTTATCTCACGGGATAAATATCTACGTAGCGGTTGCCGCCTGTGCGGTTCCATTCGTCGATTGCGGATTTGCCTTCGCCTAAATAGATATCAATGCGTTTTCCCTTTATTGACTGGCCGGAATCCTGAACTATGAAACTTGCGGAGGTAAGGCCTGCGGGGGTGGTTGCGCCGTTTTTGAAAAGAATGGTAACGGTTTGGCCGGGCGGGATGAGTGATGAATCGGCGGAGATAGAGGACCCTGGAGTGAGGGGCTGGCCTGTCGAGCCGGCGATTGATGGGACGATTGAATAGGCGGCGGAGTCGGGATGCAAAAGAGCCAGATTGCCGAAGCCGGTAAAGTCGGTGATGCCGAGGCGTGCGTAGTGATTGCGGAGGGTTTGCGGATTGGTGACCCATTTGCCTTCGGGGTTTCTGCCTGCGTTTGGGCCTGTGAGGCGGACGAAGGGGCCTGCACCTCCTGTATATTTGATATAGTCGCCATCGGGGGCGGTTTTGCCTGTGCCCTGCATAGCGACGCCAAGGCCGCCATATAAGAAGGATGCTTTCAAGGTACAGGTTTTGTTTGAAATGGTTGTGGTGATGGTTTGTGTGCCGGCGAGTTCGGAGTTGTAAACGCAATAATAGGCGGTCGCGTAAACGTTGGTAATAAGGGGCGACTGTTTATAAAAGTCATCCGAAGCGGCCGCCCTACCGCCGGCGACGGATAGCAGCGATATTAAGACCCACAACAGACACGATTTTTTCCTGCATTCCATCATTTCATTATACGGTTTGGTTTTAGCCGGAGTGATAGGGGTTATGCTTAAATGTGCTATCTTTATTGCTCACATAAACGCGGGCGACGGGGGCTGTTGAAAAAGTCGAGATTGCTTCGTCGCTTTGCTCCTCGCAATGACAAAAAGTGCATTTCCGAAACGGGCTCTCCGCTTCGTGTCGCGGGAATGACAAGAGGTCACGAGAATGACAGTTCCCCCCTAAGCAATTTTCTGATAAGCACAATTTTACGCCAATCGTATAAGTAAGCAGAGCAAGAAACAGAGTTGAAACCTTTCACAATGGACATAAATTTGAAAGGAGCTGACAATGATTACGCTAACGGACACAAGAAAAGCGGTGGAGTTTTTCGAGGCGAAGCTCGAATTTACTATCGGGCCGATCGAGCTGAACTCAATGATTGAAAGCGGCGAATACGTGAACATCCTTGATGTTCGCAACAAGGAGGATTTCAGCAAAGGTCATATACCGGGTGCAGTAAACCTTCCGAAGGAACGGTGGAACTCGTTTTATGGACTGAGCAAAGAAAGAGCCAACGTTGTGTATTGCTACTCGCAGCAGTGCCATCTGGCGGCGAAGGCATGCAAACTCTTTGCGGAAAACGGGTATCCGGTGATGGAGCTCGAAGGTGGCTTCGATGGGTGGCAGAAACATTCGCTGCCGGTCGGCAGGTAAATCAGCAACGCGTCGAAACAGACATTAGTGATTTGAGAGGAGCCGGTTTTTTAGCCGGCTTTTTTCTTTGTGCGGTTGTCAGCCGAGAATGAAGTTTGCGGTGGAGAAGTAAAAGAGCAGGGTAGCGATATCGGCGGCGGCGAGGACGATGGGGCCTGCGGAGACTTTGGGGTCGATGCGGAATTTTCG